>Ga0209673_1000314_pt1 | contig 89244 bp, 53 predicted proteins | sample AraplaCol_mMS_r2_2_FD_184274 | JGI IMG/M metagenome (GOLD analysis project Ga0209673, IMG submission 184274) | Arabidopsis root microbial communities from North Carolina, USA - plate scrape MF_Col_mMS_r2 (SPAdes) (version 3) | ecosystem: Host-associated > Plants > Roots > Endosphere | place...
GGGCGAGGCCGCCAACTTCGTACTCATCCTTGCCCACACCGTGGTTGATCATTTCATTGATAGCGGTGTAGTCTGTAACTACAAAGCCTGAAAAGCCCCATTCCTTGCGGAGCAGCTCTGTAAGCAGCCATTTATTACCAGTGGCGGGGATGCCGTCAATATCATTGAAGGAGGTCATTACCGTGGCAACGCCTGCATCTATAGCGGCTCTATAAGGAGGCAGGTAATCCTGGTACATACGGCGTCGGCTCATGTCTACGCTGTTATAGTCGCGGCCGGCTTCAACGGCGCCATATAAAGCGAAGTGCTTTACACAGGCCAGCACCGTATTGGTAGCGGCAAGGTCAGCACCCTGGTAGCCTTTTACTTTCGCTTTAGCCGCCTGTGTGCCGTACCAGGTATCCTCTCCTACTCCTTCTGCTACGCGGCCCCAGCGGGGATCGCGGGCGATGTCTACCATTGGTGAGTAGGTCCAGTGGAGACCATCAGCGCTCGCTTCCTGGGCGGCAATGCGCGCGCTTTTTTCCAGGAGGCTCATATCCCAGGTACAGGCTTCACCCAGGGGAATGGGAAAGATGGTTTTATGTCCATGGATAACGTCATAGCCAAAAAGCAGGGGAATCTTCAGACGGGTCTTAACAGCCATTTCCTGCAGCTGGCGTGTGTACTGTGGGGTGTAGGCATTGAAGATAGCGCCGCACAGACCGGATTCGATGTCTTTCTTATAACCGGGTTTCATAAAGGGACCGGTGACATCCATATCGCTGGTAAGCAGGTTCAGCTGGCCGATCTTTTCGTCCAGTGTCATCTTAGCAATGAGGTTAGTGATGAATTGCTTTTTCTGGGACGGGCGTTGCTGTGCCTGTGTTGGTATAGTGGTAATTATAACGGAGGCGAGTAGTGTCCCACCGATCAGTTTCCATATCATGACGTGTTAAATTTAGAGCGTAAAGGTACGGAGATATGTCACTCCGTCCTTAAACTCTTTATGGGGTTGGCGATGGCTGCTTTTACCGCCTGGAAGCCGATGGTAAAAAGCGCGATCAATAAGGCGAGTACGGCAACCGCTACAAACACCCACCATTGGATGTTGATATGGTAGGCGAAATGCTGCAGCCATTGCCGCATCCCCCACCATGCAAGAGGTGCGGCCACCAGGGCGGCGATCATTACCAGCTGGAGGAATTCCTTTGAAAGAAGGCCTACCACATGACTTACGGAAGCGCCCAACACTTTACGGATGCCTATTTCCTTGATCTTTTGTTCTGCAGTGAAGAGTGCCAGTCCGTAAAGGCCCAGGCAGGAAATGAATATGGCGATAATGGTGAAAGTAGTGATGAGAGAACCGGTGCGGCGTTCTACATCATAGTTCTGCTGGAACTGTTTATCTAAAAAGTAGTATTCGAAAGGCTCATCAACATTTAACTTTTTCCATGAAGCAGCGAGGGATTGCAATGCGCTTTGCACGTGTTTGGTATTTACCTGCACCATCAGGTAGTTATAGCTTCCCTGCTGCATTTCAAAGCTGTAGGCTTTGATGGGTTCTTTTAGTCCTTCGAAGTGAAAATTCTTTGTTACGCCGATGACTTCATAGGTGTACGCTCTCCCCTGCCAGTCGAACAGCAGTCTTTTGCCAACAGCTTCTTCTGGGGTGAAGCCCAGGTCCTTCGCGGCTTTTTCGTTAAGCACCAGTTTATTGAAGCCGGAGGTGTCATCTACAAAACCATTTGAAAAGAAGCGGCCTGCCAGCAAAGGTATTTGCATAGTGGCTGCATAGTCATAGTCTACCCAGTTGGATTTAACATTCACGGCTTCCTGCATAGTTTGTCCGGGAAGATAGAAGGCTTTGTCGGACACTACAGCCGTACCGGGATAAGTGTCTGTACCGGAAGCCTGGGCAACGAAGCTGCTTTTCTTTACTTCGGTTTTGAAGGTGTAATACATTTTCTTCGCCTGATCAGTACGAAGCGGAATGATGACCTGTTGCGTTTGTTTAAAGCCAAGGTCCTCATGCTGCATATAGTTCATCTGCTGCAGGATGATAACGGAGGCCAATATCAGTCCTATAGCGATGGCGAATTGGAATATGACAAGGCCTTTGCGGATGAATAAAGCAGAGAAGCTATTCTTCATTTTTCCTTTTAACACCTGTACAGGTCTGAAGGCAGAAAGATAGAAAGCAGGATAGCTACCAGCCAGCAGTCCGGCGATCAATGCCAGGACAATGAAGGCGCTTATATACAGGGGCTTGGTGATCACCTTATAGGTGACCTGGTTGCCGCTAAGATGATTGAATAGGGGAAGCAAAACAAGCAACAGACCAACGGCCAGCAGCAATGCCACAAAGCTTGCAAGTATAGATTCGCTGATAAACTGTTTTATCAAAGAATTATTACCTGCCCCAACCGCCTTGCGAATGCCTACTTCTACTGCGCGTTTACTGCTGCGGGCTGTGGAAAGGTTCATGAAATTGATGCAGGCGATAGCGAGGATGAATACAGCGATGAGGATCAAAATATAGACGTAGGTGATACTGCCGTTACGGGAAAACTCCGCATCCAGTGCTGATCGCAGATGTATATCTGTTACATGCTGGAGGAAATGTTTTTTAAAGAAACCGGCGGCTTCGAGATTCTTGCTTTCGTATTTTTTGACGAAGGCAGGGAATTTTGCTTCAAGTACTTCTTTATAGGCGCCGGATTTTAGCTTGATATAAGTATAGAAGATATTGTTGACGGCGAAGTCTGTCCATGTGTTAGCGTATTGGCCAAATACGCCGCTTTTCAAGGACATGAAGAATTTGCCGTCGATATGGGATTTGCCTAGCTCAGTGAAGACACCGGTAATACGGAAATCAATATCGCCATTGGAGTTTTTTATGCGGATGACTTTATCAAGTGCGGAACTATTGTTAAATAGCTTTTGGGCCATTGCCTGGGAGATGACAACGGTGTTGGGTTCCTGCAAGGAAGTCGCAGGATTACCTTCGGTGAAATGATAGTTGAAGATATCGAAGAAGTCAGCATCGGCGAGGTAGCCTTTGCTTTCGTAAAAAGAGGTAATGAGTTGTCCGCTGCTGAAATATTGGATCAGGCTTTTGTCGTCGTTATAGGGAACGAACATCCTGGCAGTTTTATCTATTTCGGGGAATTCAAGTTTTAGAGCGGCTGCCAGCGGAGCGGGAGAAACAACGTTGGGCGTCTCTTTGCCATGGTCTATGGTGTTGGTGGCAACGCGGTAGATATCTTTTGCGTCATTATGATGACGGTCGTAGCTGAATTGGTCGAGGACGTAAATGAGGATGAACATGCAGCAGGCAAGGCCGATGGCCAGGCCGGAGATGTTGATGAGGGAGAAGAGTTTGTTGCGGAAGAGGTTCCGCCAGGCGGTGATGAAGAAGTTTTTGAGCATAAAGCTGGATTGATGGGAAAGGAAGAGCAAAGGGTGTGCGGGAATGGGGAGGAAAGATCAATCAAGGGGATATGGATGAGGGATTCTTTAATATGTTCGGTTTTGGAGGAAGGGGTGTTCGGAAATGGACGGAATGCCCATTAAGGAAGTTGCGTGACTAAAAAAACTAAGACAAATAGACATATGACTGGGGAGGTGCGACATTAAAATGTTGGTTTAAGTTGAGAGGCTTTTCATAACGCGTAGTCTTTTTTATCTTGATAGCATGGGCTATTTCCCGTTCTCGAAAATACTCAAAGAAAAATTCTCTGGAAATGCCGGACTGCTCCTTTGTAATTTCCCACAACTGATTTGGTTCTAAACTAACAATGCTATCAATCTCAAACTCACCAATCACTTGTTGCACGGGGGAAGACGCATAAACAACAACCGTTTTAATATTTGTTTTTTTAAAAATGCTCCGTCTGAATTCAAACTTTTTCACTCCTTCAAAAATCTTGAAGGCATACTCAGGCTTAATTGATAATAGAACTTTCATATCTAATACGCGTATCTTACAATCTTATCAAAGTTGTCTCTTGAAATCTTTTTAAATCCCCTTGGCGCATCACTAATAGACGACAATACTCCATTTTCAATCAACCACTTTAAATTCGGCCGCTTTGGTAATGATGCAACATACAAAAAATTTACTATAAAGGGTTTGTCAGTCAGCCTATAGTTCCAATGTTTTCTTAATTGTTCATCAGTAAAAACACTTCTTTTCCGGCACAATTCAATAAAATGTGCTTCATCTTTAATATCAGTGGTTACAGATTCCACGACCCCTATGGTCGTAACTACGCCGGAGTAAACTTTCGGAGAAGTATCTCCTGTACGATAGAAAACTATAATATCACCAATCTTCAAACTTCGTTCATAAGAGCGAGAAATAAAAACTTTGCTTAGTGCGTTCCGGTGTGGTTCGCTCTCAACAAAGTCTTTTGGAGACTCCGTTCTTAAAATTGAATCAGGAAACAATTCGGTATGATATTCAGGATAAATTGCTACCAGATAAATATCGTTGTTCCTGGATATAAATGGATATGTCAATTTGGGGTTTGTAATATTACAGGCAGCTAGCCTATCAAAGTTCCTAATGTAGACCTTTTCGTCCCCTGTTGGGGTACTCTTTATACCATGATAATTAAATCCCCAGTCTTCCAATAATGAAATTAATCGTTGATGTTCCGTCGTCTTATCGAAAATGGTTACATATATCTCAGCTACTCGTTGGATATGAGCATTATCAAATATTATCTTCAGAAACCGTTCTCCGAGTTTGAATCCGTTACTTGTTACTTTAAACGTGCCAATTTTTAGCCTGCGCGACTTCGCTAGTACTGGCTGAATATCAGAATAGTTTTCACTTTCATCCTCCACTTTAAGAAATAGGAAAGCAGACAAAACATCATTCTGATAACATACATATGCTATTTCATCGCATTTCTTATTAAACCATTTATCGAAATCTACATAATCTTCTCTGAAACTATCAAAAAATGTATCCTCCACGTTTACCTCGCCAAAATATTGCTTCTTTACAGCCAACACTTTGTAGTCAACAAGTTCCGGGTGCTCAGCAGTAACCTTCTCGAGGAATGCATCAATTTTAAATACTTTCTCAGAAATACCTAATACCGAGGCCTTATAATGTATTTTCTTATCTTCCGATATTAGACAATCTACTCTTCCGGCATAAACTTCTCCTAGTATTTGGGAATCACTTATATCATTCTCATTTTTATCAAACAACTCACTAACACGTCTTATTTCCCCTGTAAACGGGGCTTGCGTTTTAAGCGCATTATAATTAGAAACCTTAATACTAATAGACCTGACAATTTCAGGATCAAGATGCTTCTTTAGCTCTTCAACTGTTATGGGATGAACACATTTTGAATACTTCAGCTTATCGAGCCAATTAAATAAAATGCCAATATCTGGATGCTTTACTTTTTGCGCCTCTCGGTGGATAATAATATTAGTATCAAGTAAAACTCTCATTTGCAAAACTCATTAAGGGTTAATAATAAGTACCAGGGATATTACATCGGAGTTAACGTTCAAACTACATACTCGGCTAAAACAAACATACGTAATATGATTAAAAGCGGATTTCCAAAAACCAGAAAACATCAAAAATACTATTCACACAAAAAGCCCGCGCAGAACCATCTCTACGCGGGCTTTTAATCTCCTTATTGACACCTACGCCATCGCCACCTTCTTCACCCCCACCGGCTTCCTCTTCTCCGTCTTATACCTCCTCCCCCACCAAATATAAAACCCTGTCACCGGCAAGCTCGCTGCCACTAAACTCCCAAAGAACACCATGATCTTCCCTGCCAATCCCAATATCTGCCCCACATGCGTATCATAATTCAACCTCGCCACTTTATCCGCCATAGACGCCTCCGCAAACTTCCCATACGCATGTTTCACCGGAATTTCCTTCAACGTATACTGATCAAAATATCGGATATCCATCTTCCAATAAGTATCAATATCCGGATTCGCCACACCCGCCACTGAAATAGTATCATTTTCTGGTATATGCACTTCTATCATCTCCGCAGCCGGATACTCCCGCTGCATTATATTATATATCCTATCTTCTATAGGCGCATTTGTCAATGCTGCCGCAGCTTTCCCTGCCTTATCCGACATCGGCTCATAATAAGCCACCAAACTATCCTTCCCCCCGGAACTAATCCAATACACCGATTTCGCAAACCACTGGAATGTCCACACCAAACCAGTAACAACAATAAATATCATCACCCAGGTAATATAAAACCCCATCACATTATGCAGATCATAATTAATCCTTCTCCATTTCGCATTCCACTTAACAGAAAACCGCTGCTTCCTAGCCGCCTTATTCCTCGGCCACCACAGCACCAAACCAGAGATCAGCATTATTAAAAATATCAATGTCGCAGAACCTACAATCGGCTGACCAATCTGCATCGGCAACCATAAATAAAGATGCCCCAGCAAAACAACCCGGAAGAAATCCTTATTCATATCCTTTACCTTCAACACTTTTCCATCGTAAGGATTTATATACACCGTATAATAATACTCAGGATCTACCGCGAAGAACGCCACTTCTGCTGCCCTGTCCTTCTTATAAAAACTCACACTATGCACCGCTTTACCGGGCAAGGCTTTCTCTGCCAACACCTTCAACTCTGATGGCGCCAGCATCGCACGTTGCTCATTCTTTATATCCCGGAAAGAAAGCGTCACACTTTCTATCTCCCGCTGAAACGCGAGTATACACCCGGTCAGGCCCAGGAATAAAACCAATAGCCCGGAACTAAGTCCGAGCCAAAGGTGGATTCTTCCAATCCAGTATTTTACGTTCTTTTCTTTTGTCATATTGGGTTAGCTATTCGCATTATATAGGTTCGTCTTTCCTGATCCGTTCTAAAACTTAAACGCCAGACTGGCTGCAAAGCTCCTTAATTTCTGCGGATTTACCGTAGTATAACCGATCCAGTACTTTTCATTGGTCAGGTTATCCATTTTTGCAGATACCCTGAACTTAGGCTGATCATAAAACACAGATGCATTCAGCACCGTGTAGGAAGGCAGTGTAAATACTCCAAGCGTTGCATCGTTGATAATCTTATTATCGCTGGCATAGTTACCGCCGAAACCAAATCCAAGACCTTTCAGGTTACCTCCGGGTATGCGGTAGCTGAGCCAAAGATTAGCCACAGTAGGAGCACCGGCAGTACCTGGACGACGACCTTCCACATTCTTATCAGTGGCCTTTTCGTATTTAGAATCATTGTAAGCAAAACCGGCCACTACACTCATACCGCGGAAAGGACTCGCAATCACTTCCACATCTACACCTTTGCTGTACTGGGTACCATCCTGTTTGTATACATTCGGTTGTTCAGTAGGTCTCAGCACATCCTTTACACGGATATCGTAGTAGCTTACAGTGCTGGTCAGTTTTCCCTCAAACAGGTCAACCTTCACACCTGTCTCCCACTGATTAGCCTGTTCGGGCTTGTAAGGAACCGGATGCCCCAGGCCATCAGTTCCCGGCGCTTTGTTGGTGAACCCGTTCTGGTAATTGGCGAACAGCGCTACAGCATCCTTGATGGGCTGATATACGATACCCAGTTTCGGAGACAACTTAGTCTGATTGTAAGCACCGCTTGTCTTTCCTGTAGTCGCGTCATAAGCGCCGTTGTACACATAATGATCTACCCGTAAAGCGCCCAGTACCATCAGGTTATCCGTAAGGTTCAATACATCGGATACATAGGCGCTGTAGGTGTTGGTAGTAAATATAGATGGATAGATGAAAGAATTGCCTTTCTCCTGGTACAGTTTATCCAGGTTGGTTCTGTTAAAATTCCTGTAGTTTGCGATTGTGTCCAGGCTGACATCAATCGTATCCAGCGTATTCCCGCCAAAGAACTGATCAGAGTTGCGATAGAAGAAATCAAGTCCTGCTGTCAAACGGTTACGCAGACTACCAATCTGGAAATCACCAATAAAATTCTGCTGGATCTCTATCACCTGGTCTTTGCTATTATCGGTATATTGATCATTACGGGAGATCATGTTATTCGGCAACAGATAGAAGTACGGTGAAGGCCCGTCAGAAAAACTATTAGTCACCGTAAAGTTGGTCTGTGAAGTCCAGTTGCCGGACATCTTATAATTCATCTGCCCAAAGAAGTTAATGTTCCTGGCAGTCTGATATATGTCGTCATTCACATAAGAACGCTTATAATCAACCTTCAGCTGATCTGCACGATCATAACCCAGCTGGTTCATTGTCAGCCCATAGGGGAAGAAATAAACGTTCAGCCCCGTATTATTACCCTGGGCAAATTCCGCATCAAATAAGAAAGACAGCTTATCATTTACCTTGTAAGACAAGCTCGGCGCAAATACAAAATTCCTGGCCCAACCATTGTCCTGCCAGCTGCCCTCATAAGAATAAGCAGCATTGACACGCAACAGCACATTATGCTCCTTATCCAGCGGCGCATTTACATCCGCACCCATACGATAAAGACCATAGTTGCCCGCTGTAAAGTTCACTTCTCCGCCAAATCCATCATAAGGCTTTTTCGTTACCCGGTTTATCAATCCGCCATAGCTGGTCAACACGTTACCAAACAGGGTAGCTGAAGGGCCTTTCAGCACTTCTATCTTTTCCAGGTTAGCCACATCTATCCTGCTGGACACGTTACCAGCAACGCCATTGCGCAGCTGGCTTTGTACGATAAACCCGCGCAGGTTGTAGTAACTACCCCCATCACCGCTACGGCCGGTGGCATCCCACATTTTTGTAAGGCCGGGTACATTCCGCACAGCGTCGTCAACAGTCAGCACTACCTGCTCTTTCATTAACTCCTTTGATATAGTAACCGAAGTCTGGGCATTCTCCAGGTTCTTCAATGTCATTTTATTGGCATAGTCACTGGAAGATGAGGTCAGCCTCCGTTGCCCGGAAATCACCACTTCCTGTAACTGCTTGTCATTCAGCTGCAATTCGAAAGACACATGGGCGGTCTGACCGGCCTCGGTAGTTACCTGCTTCTCCACCGGCTCAAACCCTACCAGGGTAATATGCAGCGTATAAGTGCCCGGAGTCAGCCTCCGTATACTGAATTCGCCGTTCTCATCCGTAACAGCCCCCTTAGTCGTCCCCGTTATCTGTACCGTTACATAAGGCGCCGGTTTCCCGTCAGCGGTCGTTACTTTTCCCTTAACGTGAGCAAATTGATCTTCTTCCTCATTGGCCAAAACTATAGTAGTCAGACCTAAAAACATGCAAAAAAACAATAATAATGTCCGTCCCATGGTTATCCCCATCCTGATATAACGTTTAGTTTTCACGCCGCAAAATTCTAACTCCCACGGCTATTTGGTTTACGCAATCGGGAAAAGATTTTACGATATCCGAAAAAATGCCCCCATTAACATCCGTCAAATGATATTTTCCGTATTTTTATCTATAAGCGGCACATTATGTTTGTCATATAGCCACTAACACTCTGCCCTGATTAGTTAGATGCTCTTCCCCGATGTTGCCCGGACAAGCCTATCGTGACTTTATACATCAACAAACTCAGAGTATGAAATCTACAGTCATTCAAAATGACAAGCAGTTGCTACGCAAGCTTAAAACAGGAGATCCGAATGCTTTAAATCATGCATACAAACAATACCGGGTATGGCTGCTGATCGTAGCGGCAACTTCCATCCCCGATATCGATGTGGCCAATGAAGAACATATCGCAAAGGCGAAATCCCTAGTAGAGGACTTCTTCATTAAATGCTGGGAGCAGCGGCTGTTTAAGGATGTAAACGTTCCGCTGAGAACTTTCCTGTTCAGAGCCTTTACAGCACACTGCAAGAAACAGGAAGCATCCATCCCCGCTATCTCCTGAGAATGCCGGATTTATTTTTAACCGTTAGCACCATTTTACATGTATCCTATGTCATTAGTCCATGACAATCACCGGAATAGCTCCGCTGTAAAAGCTAAGCTCAGCCAACAGGAAAAGGAGCATATCTGGCAACTGATGTGCGAAAACATGGCGGGTATTATCAGCCCCAAAGACCTGCGCTACCTGGAAGCCCAGCTCCCCAAAGACGAATATATGCGGGAGGCCTTCCAAACACTGGCCTTTGCGCTGGGTGATGAAGAAAACCTGAACCTGGACAGGCTTCAGCATGATGATGAGTGGAAAGATATATTCCAGGATATAAAGCCCCATCCTGAGGAACATACGGCTACACTGACGCATTTCCGTCCCGGAAAGTGGATGGCTGCCGCCGCAATAGCCGGACTGATACTCAGCGGCGCAGGGTATTACTACTTCTCAAAAGAAAAGATCCCGCAAACAGCAAAGACTGCAGCCCCTGCAAATAAAGAAATACGGCTTAAACTCGCAGACCAGCGGAACATCCCCCTGCAGCAACAGCCATCGCTGATCAGCCTGGGCAATGTACAGTTATACAATGACCAGCAATCACTAAGCTTTGACGCCAAAGACGAATTCAATGTGCGCGGGCAACATACCCTTATCGTGCCCGCCGCCAAAGACTATAAAGTAGTACTGGCCGATGGTACGGAAATATGGCTCAACGCAGATTCCCGTCTTCAATTTCCCTTCAGTTTCAGCGGCAGCGCCAGGGAGATCACCTTACTGAGCGGAGAAGCCTACGTGAAAGCAGCGCCCGATCCTTCCAGGCCACTCATCATTCATACCCCGCAAAGCACCATCCAGGTGTTGGGTACAGAATTCAATATTAACGCCTATGACCGGAACACCCTTAAGGTATCCCTGGTAAGCGGCGCTGTAAAGATGAGCGCGGGCCATGATGCCACAGTCATCAAACCCGGTATGGAAGCGGTCTATACAGATAAAAAAGACCTTATTACCCGCCCCTTTGATCCAGGGAAAGTACTGAGCTGGAGGGATGGCAAACAGTTCTTTGTACAGACTCCCATCACAGAAATATGCGCGATCCTGGCCCGTCATCTCGGCATTACCGCGGTAATAGATAGTGGCTCCCCGGCACAAACAAAACACTTCAGCGGTGTGGTAGACAAACACAAACCCATACAGGAATTCATGGAAGATGTGAAGAGCGCCGTAAACGTTGATTCCTATTTTGACAAGAACGGCGTACTGCATTTCAGATAAGCAAACATTCCATAAAATAATTCAAAAGCCCCCAGGCGTAGCGTGCCTGGGGGCTTTTTGTTTATGGACTAATTAAACACCATTTACTAATGTAACCAATGGGTTTCATTATATTTGCAGCAGATTTAATCATTCAAATTCACCACATCATGAGAAGGGATGTTTTTCAGGCGATAGCAGATCCGACAAGACGGGAGATCATCAGCCTGCTGGCGCGGCAGTCTATGAACCTGAACGCCGTGGCAGAGAACTTTGACATCAGCCGGCCCGCTGTTTCCAAACACATCAGGATACTGACGGAATGCGGACTGGTAGTCATCAAACAGCAGGGACGCGAAAGGTTTTGCCGTGCAGAACTGCGCAAACTAAAGGAAGTAGCGGATTGGACCGAAAAGTATCGCGAGTTCTGGACCAAAAAGCTGGATGCGCTGGAAGATTTTCTGGAAAGCACTAAATTCCAGAAACCAAATTCCAAAGATTCAAAAACCCAAAAATAAACTGCAGACTATGGTAGCACAAAACACAGCGCCGGCAGCCAGGGCAGCCATGCTGATCCGCAAACCGGTTCATGAAGTTTTTGAAGCAATGGTGAACCCGGATATCACATCGAAATTCTGGTACAGCAAGGGCAAAGGCCGCCTGGATAAAGATGAAAAAGTGATATGGATCTGGGAATGGTATGGCGTTTCCTCAGAAGTGACCGTTCAAAAGGTGATGCCTGACCACTCCATTGATTTTACCTGGGGAGAAGAAGATAACCCCACCAATGTGCATATCAGCTTCGAGCCCAAAGGCGATAATGCTACTTTCATAAGTGTCGAAGAAACAGGTTTTCGCGAAGATATGCCTGATCTGATCGAAAAGATCGTCGGCCAAACAAACGGCTGGGCCTTAGTCACCGCCGCCATGAAAGCATACCTGGAACTGGGCGTCAACATTAAAGTAGTGGAAGACCGCCATCCTGAGCTCCGTGTTTCAAAAAATGCATAACACACCCATCAGGACGAAATAAGGCGCAGCGTTAACGGCTCGTTAACGCTGTGCAATTTCTACTATTGTTTAAAATCCACCATCCCGGTTCTCCCGTATATTCATATTACACTGCCCGTGATTAAACTACTGCCCATTCCCTCACATCTCCATGCTGATAGCATTGACTGCGATTGGTTTTTCTATGTTAATCTACCAACCCAATCATTTCTATTGCATGAACACAAACGACCAGCTTTTATTAAACAGGTTACAAAATGGTGATGATACAGCGTTTGCCCAACTCTTCCAGCTGTACCGCAGGTGGCTAGTATACGTAGCCCTGACTATCCTGGATGACGAAACAGAAGCGCATGACACCGTACAGGATTTCTTCATGGACTGCTGGGAAAGAAAACTGTTTACCAATGTCAATGTTTCGTTGAAGAGCTTCCTCCACTGCTCTATCCGTAACAGATGTCTCAACAAACTCAGGAATGAGGCCTTGCGTAAAAAGAAAATGAAAAAGCTGCTGAATGGAGAAGAAACGGCCGGCGAACAAACAGAGCAAAATGAGCTATGGGATCACCTCTCACTGGTGCTGCCCAAAGTCCCTCCTATGTCGGCCAAGGTATTCCAGCTTACTTATGTGTCAGGCTTCAACCGTAAAGAAGTGGCTGAGCTGATGGGAATCAGCCCTTCTACCGTGAAACATCAGCTGGCACGCTCCCTCAGGATCCTGCGCGGCTTACTGGAACGTGTGAAACTGTATACCTAATGCCCCGCTTCCAATGTTACCGGCCCTAGCAAACCCGATTCCAGCAATGCCCATTCGGGGCGGATGGTAATATTGGTTTTTGTGAAACGTTGCTCCGCGGGTTTATCACGATCGCCTACCAGCCGGTTACGCCAACTGTTGATCACTTCTACCTCCAGCAAATTATTACCAGCATGCACAATACCGCTAATGGATACACGGTATGGCGGCGCCCATAGTACGCCCAGCTTACGGCCGTTGAGCGTTACACTGGCAATACCTGCATCCTTTACGGATCCCAGGTTCAGGTATAGCTGTCTGCCCGCCCGCAGATTGCCTGTATCTACTGCAAACTCCTTGCGATACACCGCAGCGCCGGAATAGTAACGGATACCTTCTTCTGCTCTTTCCGTCCAGCTGCTGAGTACAGGAAACACTACTGATGCCGGGCCTCCCCAACGCTCATCAAAATATACCTGCCAGGATCCCTGCAAAGTATCTATGGAACGGATCTCCGGGAAATTAGTCGATGCTGTTCCTTGCTGCTCAACAGGAATTGGTTTCCTGAACACCACGAACCAGGCGCCGTAAGGCGCAAACGACACTGGCATAGTGATAATATCCTTATCCTGTGTATATGCCATAGCTGGCTGCGTATGGCCTGTTACCGGATCCCAAAGCTCAGGCAAACGCCCGCTGATCCGGAAACTCACCTGCGCAGTACAGGCATGTTGCTGCCTGCTGCTGATAAAGTAATAGTCATCGTTATTCCAACGCCGATGGATATATCCAAATGCAGTGTCAGGCGCATCAAAACGGCAATCAGCCGCCAGACCCTCTGATGCCAACCACTCCGCTGCCGTATACCCCCAGGCAATGCGCCCCTTTCCTGTTTGCCTGCTGCCACGGGAAACAGTATCCCTTCCCCATAATTCCCTTGTGATCTCCGCTAGCTGCGCCTGTGCTACCTGCGCCTGCTCCAGGCTTACAATGCGCTGCGTACGGGCGCCAATTACGTTAGCGCCTTCCAATACCAGCTGATGCACCTTTCTGAGCGCAGCCAGTGACAATACCCGGTGCGACGGTAATACCAGTACACGATAGCTCATGCCATGCGGCAACACCAGCCGCCCCGCTTGCACACGAAGCTTTAGCAGGCGTTCCTCATTGATCACATCATAATCATATCCCGGCAAAACGCCTGCAGGGTCATCCTCTTTCCTTCGCACAATATTGGGAATGTGATCGCCATAGTAATACAACACATCCGCCACAAAGCGCCCCTCCTGCATCATGTACTGCGTACGCGCCATATACCGGAAAAAAGCATCCGCATATTTCCACCAGGTAACATTTGGATTAATATGCGTGCCCGCAAAATACTCCTGTCCCGGTATCCCCATCTCCACCGGCGAGCTGGTGAAAGTATGCAGGATCGTCAGGTTAAGTCCTGCACATATTTCATGATCAAAACTGGGCTTCATATGCTCCCAGATAATATCATCCCAATGACGGCCAATTGTAGTGAAGGCCTCTGCACCTACCAGCTTCTTGTCGTAGATATGCGCTGCACTGGCTGCCTGTTTCACAAAAAACCTGTTCTCCGGGCGCGGCCGATGTGGTGAAGGCGACCAGAACTCTCCCATCATGATCTCACTATGCCCTAAATTCCTGAGCGCATCAAAAGGCCCCGCATGCGGGCCGCCCGACTCCGCCTGCAACCCCATACCATAAGCAGCGGCCTTTTCCTGGAATACTTTATAATGATTGTCAGCAATACAATCGCTGATCGTTTTACGCAGATCTGCCAGGAAACGGTTGCTGACGTCTCTGCTATCTATGATCTTACCCGCTACTACAGGTAAAAAAGGCCGCAGATCATATCCTCTCCTGCGACGGAACTCCTGCATAAAATCTTCCGTCCAGTTGATGCCGCCCAGCTCCCAGCTGTCTGTCTGCAGATAACGAAGCGTAGTGCCCGCATCCGGCCCGATACTTTCCAGCAGCGGCTTTACATGTGTATCCCAATAACGGGTAAAGTGCCGGCGGCTCATGTGATCAATCACCAGGCCTTTCCATTTCCCGCTGGAAGTAGAAATATCTGCCCCGTTCAGGGTGTAGCCCATGCGCAACACCACCCATTTACCCGCGGGCGCTCTCCAGGAAAGCCTGCCCGTACTATCCATAAAACGGGAAATATCGATCACCTTCCGGTGATCTGCATGTACACGATCATTGTCTGTAGTATCTTCTTCCAGCAGATAGCGGGTATCAGGCGCAGAGCTGCCCGCTTCATCAAAAGCCGCTTTCAAACGGAGCTGATGGATGGGCTTTATCCCGGCAGTATCCCCTAAGGGAAAAGCCAATACGGTAATATCTTTATAGAAGCCATGCACTGCCTTTGGTAACGGCAGCGTATGTACGCCATTACCACTTACCACTGTTTCAGACCAGCTAAGATGTTTTGCCGCCTCCTGTGGCTGCACATCCGGAGCACCCAGGTTCCAGCCGCTCTGTATATTCAGACTGAGCTCAAGGCCCAGCCGCTTGGCCTCTTTCACAGCATGCCTGAACAGTTCCTGCCAGGCGGGTGATCCAAACAGCGGACCTTCCGGTACATTACCATTACCGCGTTGATCCTGCCCGCCTGCATCCACAATGCTGGCGCCGCTGAAGCCTTTTTCTTTCATAGCTTCCAGGTCGCGGGTAATAGATTGTTTGGTAACATTGCCATTGAGCCACCACCACCAGCAGCGGATCCCATAGACAGACGGAGGCTGTTGAAAAGAGTTTTCAGTGAGCTGTTGGCAGTTGGCCATCAATGCTCCTTGTATAAATAATGCCAGGCAACAAAAGACTTTGCTTATACGTGTTGATATCATTCCTTAGCTGTTATTGATCTGTTCTTTCATGCACTTCCACCTTGCCATTGCTGATGGTGACTGCTATTGTTCCACGCTGCCTGTCTGAGCTCACTGAAAAGCTGCGGCCCTGCACATGCGCCACCAGCTTATTATTGCAGACATAGAAAGGACGGCTTGTATCATCACGCACTTCAAAAACAGCGTCCCCTTCCAGGTAGACTTCTCTTTTATCTCCGGCAAACTTTTGCGGGTAGGAAAGCCTGGCGCCGGACTGCAGCGTAACCCTGCTGCTGTCTTCCAGGAGTATAGTGAGTGGAGTGATCCTGTTGTTGGCCCTTTGCTGCATACCGGCTGCGGCAGCTTTTGAGAGTCGGGTACTGTAATGGAACATAAATGCCATACCCACCAGTACAGCGGCCAATATGCCAGCCACTGCAAACAGGCGGGTCAGCCGGCCGTGCGTAGTTGGCGCAGGAGGCGGCAATGCCCTGGGTTCCGCACCCGCCAGTGTGCGGTGCGAGTTCTCCAATTGCTGTCGCCCCTCTCCTTCCGGTAAATGCACTGCAGCATAACGAACCAGCTGGTCTGCACGCATGATCACATCCAACCTTTCCGGATGCATACTGATCCAGTCTTGCCAGAAAAATACATCTACCGGGTCTAACTTAAAATAGTAACGCAGGTACGACTCATTGGCCGCAAAATCTTCCGCTTCGTAACGTGAATAATCCATACAAGTGATGGAATATAAGCAATTTGCGGCAGGAATTCATCCCATTCCATCATAATTCGCTGTGAGACAGCGCTTCGTCGATATCTGAAGGATATACCGCATCCTGCATTTCGCAATAAACATCTACCAGGTGAAAACCTTCTTTGAAGCGGCGGCGTGCTTCCTCAAACTGCTCTTTTGCGAGCTGATGTTTACCTTGCTGTCTGTAAACGATTCCCTTGTAATAAGGGATCTCCACATAGTTCTTACAGATCTTTTCTTCCTGTTCCAGGTCTGCCAATGCACCCTTATAATCTCTCAGCTTTATCTTCATCACCGCCCGGTGCAGGAAATCGAAGAGACCGATAAAGTCTTTCCCCTTTGTATAGAAAATGCTGTCAATGCCTTTAGCGAAATAATAAGTGGCCGCATCATAATTGCCCAGTTCCCTTTCACATAAAGCCATTACTACATACAGGCTATAGGTGCCATCCCCGGTATGCCGGTGAGCAAACCCTGACAAAGTATCAAAGCGTTTCAGATCTGTCAGTGCACCTTCATAATCCCGCAGAAATTTGAACCTGCACCAGCCTCTGACATCCAGTGTTTTCAGTGGTTGCAGCTCCACTGCTTTATCCAGGTATTTGCGCCAGCTGACGAAATCGCCTCTTTTAAGATAAGGCACGCTCAATGCACGCCAGCCTTCAGCCAATGTGGGACAAACCCTCACGGCGCTGTCCAGGTATTGTTGATTAAGCCGCGAACCCTGGTAAAACGTAACTGCATAATTATACAGCCTGCAGGCACGAACGGAGGCAGAGTCGGTAAATGCATCGCAATTCAACTGACTTTTCCCAATGATGCTGATCATACAACAGCAGAGGAGAAGGTATAGGTGCTTCATGGGGTAATGCTGATTATTTTGCCTTTCCTCATATGGAAAGTGATATGCTGGTAACTGTCGTATATCTGCCCTTTATAAACAGCAGGCTGCCATCCGCGTAGCTGTTTTACAAGATGGAGCAGCTGGCCGGACAAAGCCTTGTTAAACGAAGCCGGCTGGTAGTTATCATCTATTTCAAAAATGCGAAAGCGGCCTGTCTCTCCTTTACAGTTGATAATGAACTTGATGGTGAGATAACCATTCTGATCTCCAAAATTGTCCTCCGCTTCATAATGACCCAGGAGATATTTTACGATCTCCTTCTTATGATCTTTGTAGTAGGAGTTAGTATTATAGTACTGGAAGACCTGCTTCTCATTACATATCGTAAAATGAGGGTCGTCCTTCCGACTATCAAATGGAATTTCACCTACGTGTTCGGGGAAAGCTGTTTCCTGCGCAGATCCTTGCAGGGAAAGAAACAAAAGCAGGAAAGGGAGTACAGTGGTCTTAAAATGGTTCATGGGATAAAAGGGCACATATTCCCTAATATACAAAACTTCCGGTATTTCATAATTCCCTTACCCAGATATTGCGAAAACTTACGCGGCTGTTATGCTCCTGCAATACAAGCGGCAATTTGGCCGCATGGTACTCATATTTGGGATAGCCTGCGTACACCATGGGCCCTTTGATAGGAACATGATGCAGTATCAGGATCCCATTGTGAAAGACAGTGATATAGGCCGGTGTTTTCAAGCTATGATCCGGGTTAAACACCGGCGCTTCGAACACCGCATCAAAGGCCTGCCAGGTTTTTGGCGGGAGGCAGGCATTTACCATCGGCGCATATTGTTTATAGATACTACCTGCCTGGCCATTATAATAAAGACGGCTGGCATATTGATAGGTTTCATAGATCTGCAATTCATACAGTCCCATGAATAACACCCCGCTATTGCCTGAGTCATTGCGGCCCTTATCTTCTTTAGGGTCCGGCGTTCTCCATTCTATGTGCAGCTGGATATTACCGAAGACCTGCCTGGTACGTATATCCTTTGTCTTGGGCACGATCGTAAGCGTACGGCCCCTGGCTTTCCATTTTACGGCGCTGCTGTCAGGGTGCTCCCACTTATCCAGGTCTCTCTCCCCCGCGAAGAGCACTATGGCATCGGAAGGCGGATGACCTTTTTTCCCCGGCGTAACGATCGGCGGTTTGAAAGACCAGTCTTCTGTAGCCTCCGGTTTTACTTGCTGCGCAAACAAACTAAGAGAACATAGTAAGAAGAACGTAAAGCAAGCGCACCTGACCATATCCATCACGATTTTACAAATTTGCCGTCTGCGATCTGGAAATGATAGATTTTCCCTTTCTGCGCATTAAACTGCAGCTGCTCATGCTTATACTTTAACTCGCATGTACCATTCGCAGTAGCCTTTACCGTTAGTTGCCGCAGTTGTCCCTGCTGCCAGCTGAAGTCAAGTATATATCCTCCCCTTGCGCAGATCCCTTTCACTTCGCCTGAAGTCCATGCATCCGGCAAAGCAGGCAGCAGCTCTATATAGCCCATATGGCTCTGCAGCAAGGCTTCTGCTATACCGGAGGCGCCACCGAAATTACCATCTATCTGGAAGGGTGGATGGGCATCAAACAGATTGGTATAAGAACCTCCATGCACTTTACCATTCAGATCTTCAGCAGGCGTCAATAGGGTGTTGATCATCGTCAGGGTATGATTACCATCTTTGAACCGTGCCCAGAGATTGATCTTCCAGGCCAGGCTCCATCCGGTGCCGCCGTCTCCGCGGAAGATCAGCGATTGACGCGCAGCTTTCATCAATTCAGGCGAACGGTCCCAGCTAATATCGGTACCAGGAAACACGCCCCAGAGATGAGATACGTGACGATGATTATTCTTCGGATCATCTACATCCTCCATCCACTCCTGTAGCTGGCCGTATTTACCGATCTGGTTAGGCGCTATCTGCTTATACTTTGCCTGCAGTGTTTGACGGAAGGCAACATCTGTCTGTAATATCTCACTAGCGGCTTCACAGTTTTTGAACAAGTCCCGAATTATCTGATGATCCATCGTAGGCCCTGCCACCAGTCCGCCTTGCTCGGGAGAATTGGAAGGTGTACTGATCAACCATCCCGTTGCCGGATCCTTTACCAGGAAATCCACGAAGAAACGTGCCGCTTCTTTCATCACCGGGTAAGCCGTTTGCTGCAGAAATGCTTTGTCTTTAGTATACAGGTAATGCTCCCACAAATGATGGCTCAGCCAGGCGCCGCCTGTTACCCATATACCATGATTGGATGCATTGATAGGAGCTGTTCCTCTCCACAGATCAGTATTATGATGCAATACCCATCCGGAAGCGCCATAATGTTCCTTCGCCGTTGCACGGCCGGCTTCAGACACTTCGCGGATCAGCTGCATCAGCGGTGCTGTACAGGCGGAGAGATTCAATACTTCCGCCGGCCAGTAGTTCATTTCCAGGTTGATGTTCGTAGTGTACTTACTATCCCAGGGCGGCGAAAGCAGATCATTCCAGATCCCCTGCAGGTTCAATGGCTGTGATCCCGGCCTTGAACCGGAGATCATGAGATAGCGTGCATATTGTACATACAAAGCTGCCAATGCAGGATCAGTGGCAGCAGTGAACTGCCGGATACGCTGATCCGTAGGCAGCTGTGTTTGCCCTTTACCCAGATCAACCGAAAATGTGTTAAAGTACCGTTGATAATCTTTAACGTGCGCTTTACGTATACTGTTATAGTTTAGCCCGGAGAGCTTGCTGATGGTTTGTGCACACAGCGCAGCCGGATTGCCCGAGACGTCTTTATAATTGCGGAAATTGGTCGCCGCCGTTAAATATAAGGTAGCTTCGTTTGCATTAGTCACCACAATACTGCTGTCATTCACAATTACCTTTCCCTGACCTGCGCTGATCTTTAACCAGCTTTCTCCCTTCAGTGCGCCGTCCGCCACCTTCAGTGAAAGTGCGATCGTGCTGTCATTTATCTTGCGGGTAGTATATCCTTTATGCAATGCTGTAAGCTGCGCGGTAAAGCTGATGTGTCCCGGGCTGCTGGCTGACAGATGTGTCACGATCGCCTGTTGCGGTGCGCTGGCCAGGTATTCACGGGTGTATGTTACTCCACTTGCTGTAAAAGAAGTACGCGAGATAGCTGTATTCAGGTCCAGCTCTCTGCGGTAATCACTCACCTGCGCGGTAGTATCATGGAAACGCAACCACAGATCAGCAAAGGGCTGATAAGCTGCCTCATAGCGTGAAGCCGGTGGTGCGCTTTTCAATCCCATAAACTGCTCCCCTGCCAGTTCTTCTGCTTCTTTCTGCTTACCTGCCGCCAGCAGCTCCCTGATCTGTTGCAGGTATTTCACCGCACCGGGATGTGCGTACTCACGGGGACCGTCTGTCCACAGGGTAGATTCGTTGAATTGTAAATGCTCTGTATGAGCCCCTGCGTAGATCATAGCGCCCAAACGGCCATTACCAATGGGTAATGCGCTGGTCCATTTAAGCGCAGGGCTGTCATACCACAGTGTTAACACCTGTTTCTTTGCCGGAAGCGGAATCACTGCATGCGTTAACTGGGGAGCGCTGTAGATCTCTTCTCCATCCGCCAATACATGAACACCCTTTCCCTTCCCATATCTCTTTCCCGTCTTATCCCAGAGGATAGTGATCAGGCGGCCATGATAAGGCACCTGGTCAAGCGTGAACCAATCCCATGAAGCGGGGATCAGCGGATCTATTTCCAGCTGCTCATCCTTACGGGGTTTGATCCCCACCAGATCGCTGATCACCAGATCGCAAAAACCGGAGTGATTATAATAGCTGCTGCGTGGATCATCACCTTTCAGCCAATAGCCTGTTTTCTCATCCTGGTACTCTCCTAAATACGGCTTACCGTTTTTCTGATGAGAGCGTGCATAGGTCTGCAGTGCCTGCAGGTATGTCTGCGGCGTAACGCCATTATGATAACGGTAACGGGTAAGTACATTTGCCAGGCCTTTCAGCGTCTGCGTGGTAGCGAAGGGCCATATGGCCCCGTCCCATTCACAACCACCGCTGCCATGTGAGCGGAAAGCCGGGTGACGCATCTCCGCAGTAGTGATGCCCCAGGGCGCATTAAATCCTTTATTATCGGTGAGCTGTTGCCAGGCCTTCGCATACTTGGGTTTATCATCCGGCAGGTTGAAATACCAGGGAATAAAACCGATCTCCTCCCTGGCGTCTGAGAATCCGCCGCCCTTCTCCTTACGCACCTTAAAGAAAGCTGCCTGCTCGTCCCAAAGCGTTTCCTGCACCTGTTTTTTGAGCTGTGCCGCCAGTTTGGTATAACGTTGCTGTAAAGTATCATTACCTGCCATCGCCGCCAGCATCGCCAGGGCTTTGGCATTACCGTACATATAGCTGTTGATGGTAGGACGAATATTCTTTTCCCTCCGGCCACCGCTGATAGATTCTTCCATACCATCTTTCACATCATGCTGCCAGAACAGGCCGTTGGGCAATTCTCTTTCCTGTTCCCACTGACGGTAGTCCTTATCAAGCGAATCCAGCAGGCTCACTACAAAAGCGCTATCGCCATTCACTAAATAGCGATTGTAGATAGCATCTGCCGCCCAGCTGCTGAACTGGTGAAAGCGCGGGCGTTGCTGCAGCTTATCTTTTTCCAGCCAGTAACGGATATACTGATCAACATACTGACCATCACGCAACCAACGCCCTTCATAGATATGATGACCGGTAGCGCAGCTCAGCGCATTGTACTGGCCTGCGTGCTTAACGGGGATAATAAACTCGGTGAAGATAAATCCAGCGGGCGTTTGCTTGAGGTGCTTGCGGAAGCTCCACCAGCGGTAGTAATAGGTTTGTTCTATCACAGTATCCGGACAATCCAGCAAAGGAATGTTCTGTCCAAGCCATTGGGCGGCCCGGTCATCGGTCACATAGTTCTGCACCTCCTCTTTATCGAGACCGTTAAAGAACTTAACATATTTATCCAGCTTGCCGGTATTCAATACCGCTGCCTTGTCCTGCGCATATGCAGATGAACAAAGAAAAAGACAGCCAATCAAGAAACGCTTCATAAGATACTTCCTGTTATTTTTTCCCTACCACTTTCATGATACCTTTCATTACCGCATAATGGCCGGGGAAGGTACATACATATGTATAGTCGCCCGGTGTAGCGGGCGCTGTAAAATAAATGGTCTGTGATGTTTCCGGCTGCAGCAGACAGGTATTGTACAACACATCTTTGGAAGCCGGTACATATGCCTGCTGGGAACCGCTCAATCCCATGTCCATTGCGAGCTTGCCTACATCATTGCCTTTACCTGGATTTACGATCACCAGGTTGTGCAGCATATCATCATTGTTATTGAACACCAGTTTTACTTTACTGCCTGCTGGCACCTGGATCTGCTCTACATCAAATTTCAATCCCGGCTTAGTACCTATCTGGATCACTACATCTGCTCCCTTAGTCCAGGAAGCAGGCTGTGTGGTGATACATTTTTTAGGATCACTGCCACAACCGCCCTTATTATTACCCGCTGCCGCCAGGCTCTGTGGTGTGATGGCACAGGCAGGACCACTGCCTTTGGGAATAGCATTCAGACTGTAGTAACCCACGTTATGCAGCAGGGTCATCCCCGATTGAGATTTTAGCCCTTTCACATTCAACTCATGAATATATCCCTCGCGAAGACCATTCACATAGATCCTCACCCGATGCCCATCTTCCGACACCTCACTTTTCAGCACGGCACAAGGCTGCTGATTGATAATAGGACTTCCATACTTACTATGATAGCTGTATGTAAAACCGGTGACGCTATACAAAGATGCATCCGCCGCCTGCTGCTTATTCACAGGCAGCGTGAACTCCAGCTCAAATCCATTGCTCTGTGCTCGCATCGCTTTTATTTCAAAGGGTGTTGCGCCTTTAAACGATACCCGCTGAAGCCCATATAGTTTCGGACCTGTAGAAGCCCATCCGCGGCTGGTCATCCCCACAAACAAGGAATGATCGCTGCCCCATGCCAGGCGCAGCACACCGGAAGAAAAACCTTCCAGGAAAGGGAAACAAGCGCCCTGGTATTTACCATTCACTTTCTCAAGGAAAGCGCGCATTACTTTACTGTGGCCCTGATCGCCCACCAGCAGCTGTCCTCTGAAGGGACCGAATTCATCTGAATTGATCGCCAGTATATCTGCAGTAGAGATGCCCATCAACGTATGCGGAAACCATACACTGGGCTCTTTGAAATTGGGTTTACCACGGCCAAAATCATGCATAAGTCCAATGGAATCCGGGAACTGGTCTGGCCTTAATTTGATCGGCGAACCATACTCTCCTGCCCAGCGCAACCCTGCAGGATGCCCTGCAAAATCGCCATAATTAATGTGGGTGATCCTGCCGGATCCTATCCAGTCGCCCTGGTTCTCAGCAAAGAAGAGATCACCGTTCTCCATGAGCCCAAAGCCTGCAGGAGAGCGCATACCTGCTGCAAATGGCCGCATGCTGCCGTCCGGTTTTATCTGCATCATCCATCCTCTCCATTTGGCCAGGCTGGCGCCCCTCCCTATCCAGGAGAGATTGAGCGTAACGATCATGTTGCCGTCAGGCATAAACAAGGGGCCATAAGAATATTCATGATAGTTACCCGATAAAGGCCAGGATGCTATGGTCTGGAACATATCTGCCTTACCGTCCTTATCAGTATCTGTAAGCCGCGTAAGTTCTGAACGCTGCGTCGTATAGAAGGAGCCGTTATGCCAGGCGAGGCCCAGCGTTTCATGCATCCCTTTTGCGAAGCGTGTATAGTGCGGTTGTTTGGATTTCTTTTGATAGGGATCAGTGATCAACCATATTTCGCCGTGGCGCGTAGCTACGCCCAGTTTATCGTCCGGCGTAAAAGCCAGTCCGCCCACTTCCAGTATCACGCTGTCTGGTATGGGCACATCCGAAATAGTATAGTATTTACTTTCCTTTGCCTTCATCTCCGACTGTGCACCTGCTGTGAAGGGCAGGAACATTACGCAGAGCAATAAGTAAAAGGGACTATATAGCTTGCTCATCATGATCGTTTACCAGATAATGGAATAATGTATTTTAACTGTTCCTGCGGTGGATGGTAAAGGCAGCAGCAGACGGTACTGCTCTTGATCCTGCTGGATCAGCGGAGCACCATCCGCCTTTATGTAATAGCTTTTATCATCTACCGCATAGCTACCATCAGGCAGCTTCTCAATAAGGCCACCGCTGGCCATCAGCCAATAGGCATTCTCCTTTGCACCTTGTTGCGTAGTGATGGTAACATCGCGATTCAACCCTTTACCATCTGCACGAGGCGACATCTGATCTTCTACCTGCCATTGATGCAACGTATAAAAGAATACCGGCAAACCATTTTGAAGCAAACGGTATCCGCGATTGATATAGCTGCTGCTGTCTTCACGGATAGAATCCGGCCAGGCAGCATCAGGTGAAGACAGTTCCGCAATACAAGGCACACCTGCCAGTTCCAGGATGGCGCCCATCGGTTTGGCCAACTGTTTTTCGCCGCGTTCATGCCACATTTCTGCTACATCTATAAAGCGGCCGTGCCATGCCATCAGGGGACTATAATTCACCATATCGTACGCATAGTTCAATCCGCCTGGTATGCCGACCGCCATACTGTAAGGATCCACTTTTCCATGATGCCGCATAAAACCACGTTGTGTAACCGGCTCATTCGCCACCGGGTACTCCATCAGCGGATCTGCTTCCACCATACGTTCAGACGCCGGGGTGGTCAAAGCGGTGAAAGGTATATGCGGGCCTTCATACATCAGTACCATGCTTTCATCGTAATTAGCATAGCTCAATTGGAAAGTATGTTCACCCTGCTGTAAAGTAGTGTCTCCATAAAAAGGACGCTGGAAGTCACGTGTACCGCCGTTGTTCGCGATCTCCACCGTATCTATCTTCAAACTGATAGGGCCACCTGCCTGTATACGGAACACATAATTTCCTGTTACAGGCACTATAAATTTACCTTCCAGCAACAGGTGCCCGCGTTTATCTCCCACGCGATAAGTAAGCGAATCTGTACGCCCTGACCTCACAGGCGTTAATTGTTTCAGCGTATCATGATTCTTAAATACACCTTTATATACATGATATTGTACATCCGCCAGTTTCAGGCGTTCATCATTATAAGTTTTATAACGGATATTACGGAAAGCGATACTGCCCTTATTCACCCGGAAACCCAGTGTGCCTTTACCGCTCAGCATGCTTTGCAGTGTAGTATCATGAATGACGCTACCGTTCAGCTTCACCATCTCGAACCGCGCTTCATATTGCTGTCCTGCTGGCTTCGTTCTGAACTTCACATCCAGGTGCTGCCAGAGACCGGGGGCTTTACAGGCATTTAACAGCGGCCTTTGTCCGGGAACACCGCCGCAGAGATCTGCCACAGTGCTATCCTTCAGCCAGCTGTCTTTCAACAACAGTGGATAATGATCCTGAAAAACAATGGCGCCTGTTGCACCTGCAGAAAGCATAAAATCCAGCTCCAGGTCCATATCGCAGTGCTCCCATTTGGTATGGATCTCTGCGGAATCATTGGCGTTGGCAGGAATAACACCGGCCAGTATACCAGTTCCTTTTGCCAGCTCCATACTATAAGGCTGATCCGGGTTGGCATTCACGTTACCCGCCAGTTGCCATGCTCCTTTGGGTGGGCCAAACGCATCCAGCTTATCCAGGTTGACGGCTTCCATCGGAAGACTTTGTATCTGCTCCTCCTGCTGAATGGCGGGCGAAGAACAACCCAACACCGTAATCGCGACTATTCCGGGCAGTAAAAAAGATTTGAGAGACATTGATTGCTATCAAAAAGATTAAGAATTTCCACAACGTTATCTATACTATAGTATGCTACTTACAAACATAACCGGATAATTACGGAAATGCAAACCGCTTATCAACTATCCTGACCAGATCCGGAACATCATAATATCGTAACACACCTGGTATGACATAACTATACCAGTTCTTTTCAATCACATTCCTGCTTATATCGATGAAAGAGGACAAATATTTATCCACCTGCAGATGATTGATGCGATCATCTATAGCCGCAGCATGCAGGGCAACCAGTGCGCTTAGACCGGATGCGCTCACTGTTACGCTGGATTTACCCAGCAGACTGTCTGCCTGGAGATAGTCCAGCAGCATTAACAGATCAGTTACCCGCTGCCCCATCAATGGCCTTCCCAGGTGAAGGGATGAAATAGCGTTCCGGTATTCCTTATTATAAAATTTAGAATGATTGAACTCGGGATTATCAGTGGTTTCGCCCATACCGCGCAGATCAGGCAGTACCAGGGCATATCCTCTTTGCAGGCAGAATTGAACAAACGCGATGCTGTCCTGCAATTGCTTCTTTCCTTCATCATGCAGGTATATCATCACCGCTTTCACAGGCGCCTCCGTCGCAGGACGAATAATAACAAGCGGAAGCGGAGGTTCGCCATTACATCTCAACAATAACCTTTCTACCTGCCCTGCTACCGGTTGTAGCTTTTCTGCCTGCACTACTGCCCGCTGTTGCGTGATGCCCAGCAAATGCCTGAGGGTATCCGCAAAAGCTTTGCTGCTAACATTGCGCAGAAACTGTTGTCGTTTATTCGAGAGCGCTATAGCCTGATGCAGTATATGCTGCTGTAGCGTCATCTCTCCGGGAAAGCTACTGTTCACTTCTCCCGTTTTCGTAGCAAAAAGCGAAGCTGCTGGCAACACTGTAGCAGACGCTTCCTGTACGGGCTGATCATCTTTATAGAACCATTTCCTAAACCAGCGGGCCGCTGCTTCCCGCTTGGGTTGGGAGATGCCGTGACCATCGTCTACCGTTACCATCTGCACATGATCTGCCGCGCCTAATGTTTTATAGCATTGCTTTGCTTCACGGTAAGCCTGTTCCGCTCCGGTATAATCCACAAAATCATATCTGCCTGAAAGCACTAATAATGGCTTGGGTGCAAGCACGTGCATATAGTCTGTGATCTCCATTCCCATCTTCCCTTCATTCGGGATCTGTACACAACCATCTAATGGGCCAGCCAATTCAAATGTTCTCTCCCTGGTTGTGATATAACTGCAGACAGCCGCGGCTTTTATCCGGCTGTCAAAAGCCATAAAATAAGCAGTCTGTGTACCACCACCAGAATTACCCAGGCAGCCAATACGTGTGGTATCCACCTCTTTGCGGCTGAGCAGGTATTCCAATCCCTGTTCATTATCCCATAACTCATATGCCGCTACGCTGGATCCTACCAGTGCCGCCGCGGCGTTCAGCAATGTATGTTCCGTAGTACCACCTCTCGTAAGCGGACGTCCTGCACTATCTGTCAACTGGTGCCGTTCTCCTTGTGAGACCGGATCAATCATTAACACTACAAAACCTTTCCTGGCCAGGAGGATCGCTGTCTGCTGGTAAGAAGGCGTGGCCTTCGCTTCCGGCTCATGACCACAGAACAACAGCAGACCAGGAAATGGCCCCTTCCCGGATGGTGTATACAAACTAGCCGTAACATGATGTCCCGGGAAACTTTGATAGACGATCTTTTCAATCTGGTATCCCTCCTGTTTCACATATCCTGTTACAACTGGCTGCAGCGGTGTCCTGACAGGCAGGGTACCCAGCAGCTCGCGGTAAGCTGTCCGCAGCCGTTGCTGGTAGCCCAGGATCCCTGCAGGAGACTGCAGCGCCTGCTGTACTTGCTGTTCGCGTAATGCGTAACGCTGATGCAGCTGCTGCATCAGGTAAGCGTTCAGCAGCTTATCCCCTCCCCAATCGATAATAGGTTGTTGCTGGGCATGTGTCGGCAAGGCGAATAATAGTAATATGCCGAAGGAAATCCTTACATAATTGTTGCAATAACACTTATTCATCAAACAAAAACATATTCACATTTCTATAATAAAGCATGGCCCTTGTCAGTTGTTAGCGCTCCAATGGATCCCAGCCTCCGAAGATGTTGGCCGCCGTCAGTTTCCGGGCTGCGGCGGCGCTCAGCTGCTGCGACCATGCCGTCCGTTCTGTTGTACCAGCGCCTGGACCTGTATTCTTATATTCTGCATAGCGCGCGGTTTGTTCGTTGGCGGCGTTATCCCAGTTATGCCATCCCTTTGGGAGGATGTGGGCGCCCATCCAGCATTCCGAAAATATTACCGCTCCATAAGCGCGCCATGGACGTCCCAGGTAGACCTTTGTGGCGGAACTATCTGCTGTCAGCTTGCAATGCAGGAACACAAAGCCATAAGGCTGGCGTTTGGTGGTAGAAGCTGCGGTGATATAAGAATCTTTTTTACTGTGGATGGTACAGTTGTTAAAAAGCACGGTGGAGGCGCCGAATATGAAATCAGTCGTGCCTTCGATGTAACAGTTTGTATAATACTGGCGACTGCCTTCCCGGCCTGCGTACAGCGTATCCTGGTCGCCCAGCAGGCGGCAGTTGCTGACGATGCAACGATCTCCTTCCACATGGAGGGCAACGGCTTGCCCTACCTGACCGGCGGCATTTTCTATGGTGATATTTTCCAGGCGGCAATCGTCGCCAGCCAGGAACACGGTGTAAGAGTTAAAGGTGTTGAACTTGTCTTTACCCATCCAGTCATTGCCGGGATAGGGCTTGCCGGAGAAATCTGCATTGGTGATAATGGTGCTGTCGCGGCTTTCGCCGATAAAGTGGATGCCTGTCTTCCAGCTGGGGATAACCAGCTTCTCATGGTAGACACCTTTTTTAATAAAGATCTTTATGGGAGCCAGCGGGGTAAAATCCCGGATGCTGTTAACAGCTGCCTGTATGGAGGTGAATGCGCCTGTTCCGTCGGCGGCAACAACGATATTGTATAGCTTGTCCTGAGCGGACAGCGGGATAGTGCAGAAGAGTATAAAAATGCTAATGGCTAGTACTTTCATCAACATGGAATTTTAGCCTACCGGCGAGGGTCAAACTACGGAAATATGGAAGTAAAAGAGGAATTTTTTACGCAAACGTTGCCGGAATTGGGATAGGCGGAGTAGATACTCCGCCTGATTACTTAATAGAACCATTAACATCAAAAACGACAACCTTTTTGAAGAATAAAGGAAAATGAAGGAGGGTAGAAACCCTCCTTGAACTCACAATCAATCCTATTCAAAACCCCAAAAACTTTAAGGTATAAGGGAAAAATGAAGGAGGGTAGATACCCCCCTATTGCATTTTACTTTGTGAAATGCTAGTTAAACCCAAAAAATTCAAACAAAGGGAAAATAGAGGAGGGTGGAAACCCTCCTTCTATGTTTACCCTTCTTGCTAAACTATGATCAACCAAAAATGTCAGTTTTAATTATTTAAAAGGTGAGGTAAAGTAGAGGAGGGTAGATACCCTCCTTTTCTTACACCCTACATTCAGTGATGAATAGAAAATTGTAGAGGGTAGAAACCCTCTTTCTCTTTTAAATCTTATTTATATACACCATTTGATAAAAACTTTACTTTGATATAAAAAGGATAAATAGGACACCAAGAGGTGGATACCTCCCGGATCTGTTTTGTGCTTTTCAATCTGAAAATCCTATATTGTTATGTCAATACGATTGTTAGAGAGGTAGAAACCTCTCACAGGTTATCAGTAATCGCTTCTATAGCGTTGGAAGAAAAGGAACAATTAGTTAGTCTCCGCGATACCGGTCTGTGGTATCAGCGTCAGGATATTGTTTCATATAGTTTCGATGAAGTAGTTCACTTTCATAACTAGATACAAATTCCCTCCATTCAGAATGATATTCTGGTAATACCTTATATAGCCGATCTGCATAAAGATCTGTAAAAAAGCCTCCATAGCTACTAATAACAAATCTTCTGTCAGGTGCATCCTTAAACTTTAGCCTACACAAAATCATTGTTTTGTAAATCAAAAGGCTAGATGTTGGCTTAACGCGATCCTTAAACATTCTCCTAGCTTCGGACACCGGGATATCAATGGAAACCAGTGTATCCATTTCATCGTCTTTAAGCTGGTTTAATGGCTTTACATAGTTAAACGCATACATTTTGAAACTGGTAAGATTATCCCAATTCGGTTCTGATGTCAGGTTAAAAAAATGACAAGAAGGGAAAATTGTTGCCAGAAAAAATACCAGGGATATGCTAAATAATTTCATATGCATTGATTTAACAAAATCTACGTAGTAAACAGTGTCCTCGATAACATAATTTTTATTCTTTTGTTACGGATTGCCTTGAATGGGACAATTTCCATAATTCTCCAGTCCTGTTCCAGGGTTTGTATTTCTTTTTACACTAGTAACTCTAGGATTGTACAATATTTTACTCAAATCTATTTGACGTAAATCCTCCCCCAGGTTTCCAGGAGACGGGCCTTCTCCCACGCCTAATCCCCAGCTAGCTATAGTTTTGGGTAGCGAAATCGATGTATTATTATAAATCTTATCTATCGCCCATCCGGTGCAGTTATTGATATTTAAATTATACCTCTCGAGATTCCCCATACTGCAATCATCCAATAAATTAATAAAAGCGTCCCTGGTTAGTCCTACTTCTAAACTCACATCAAATTCTCTATTTTCATCATTGCCAAGAATCCCAGGAGCCGCCTGACTCGACAATTCAACATCCGTTCTCGGCCAAAATCCCAACGATCTTCGGACGATTGCCCCATTCGGCCTCTTTTCCTCGAAAGCAATCCAGGTATGCCCAAAGGTCTTACTGGAATTCTTGATAGCACCATAGTCTGTATTCCCATCATCATCTGAAACCAATGCCCTAGATCCATTTTTCGGCTGATCCACATACAAAATAATCTTATAACTATTCCTGCTATCCCTATTAAAACACCTCTTATACTGATACGGATCCACTATCGGCTTATCCGGCGGCGCCAAAATCACCGTATTCAACCCTATCCCTATCGTCGCATCTCCCGGAGCCGTACTTCCCCCTCCGTTACTTCCACTCCCGTACACCGGATAAAGCCCCGCCGCTAATTCCCCAGACGTAACAGACCCACCACCACAACGATACGCCTGTGAAAAATTATACCTGCAAGTCACATAGCCCGACGCATCCACGCAATAATAAAAATCCACATAACACCACTGCTCTTCATAATCCGCCTCCTTCAATAGGGAATCCTGTGTCACTTCCCCACCCAGATCAAAGCCCGTAATACTCCCATCCGCCGCGTATCTGTTCCCGCCAATAGCACTACCATTCCAGGCCTCAATCCACACCATGCCTGTAAACCGCCTTGCAGCATCCTTATTACTAAGGAAAGCCTGATCTGGAATGGTAGTGACTAGCTCCGATACAATTTGATCACTGGTTTTTCTATAAAGTAACAGCTTTGTTAATGATTGAACCGACAGCGCAACGCTATCTTCATTTGTTTTAATAGTAAGATCTTTCTTAAATATCAGGGGAACGATCAATACTTCCCTGTCGCCCGTTTTCTTTACTGTAGCATGCTGCCAGTCGGGTCTATCTATAAGCTCATGCCTTTTTGTAAGCTTGCTCGTATTGGCCAGTTCCTCATTAAAGAACTTTTGGGCCTCTTCGATACTGATTTGATAGCTATCCTTTCCTTTTACAGGACTATCTTTCCGACAATAGCTAAAAACAAGGCAAACAATGGCCAATAAAAGGGGTATCCTCTTCATAAAAAGATTTTGGTTTACCGGGATATGGTCCGGGGATAATTAAAATGCTTTGTACTGTTGTTTTAGCTAAAACAGTAAAGCGAAATTAAATACCTTTTTCGAAATGGGACTTGATTTAAATCAATTAATTTGCTATTTCCGCTTTTTTTTCCTCACCCTTGAAAGTGTTTCGGCTGTTGTACCGAGGTAGGAAGCCATATATTTCTGCATTACCCGGCTCAGGATCTCCGGGTGGTTGTCCAACATATACCAATAACGGTCTTCTATTTTCTTCATTCTTAATATCATAGCCCGCTCGTCGCTGAGTGTATAATATTTCTCGGTCAATACTCTTCCTACTACATTAAACTCGATAAATTCTTTATACACCTCCTGCAGCGTATCGTAGTCAATAGAAATCAATTCGCAATCTTCGATCACTTCTATTGTCAGCTCGCCAGGCCGCCTGGTAAAAAAGCTGAACGCAGAAGCCATCATATCATTCTCCATCATCAGCCAAAATGTTTGTTCATCGCCTTCATCATCCGTGTAGTAGGCGCGTAACAACCCTTTAGTGATAAAATAAATGTGATTAGCTATTTCTCCTGGTACTAGCAGGATGTCGCCCTGCTTAAAATTTTGCAATTTTACCCGTTGGGAGAGAAATTTCTTCAATACATCAGACAATGGATACACAGTCATCAGGACTGTAAACAGTTTCTCAAAAGGTTTCATGGTTGATTTTCAATGCTTGTTTTTTGAAATTAATGATTATTTTTCTCACAGAGGACACGCCACTATGTTTTGTACCAAACAAATCTTTTGCCTTTTTGTTGCGATAAGCGGCATATTGCCGTTATTTGCCCAGCATCCTACACTGGATACATACAACATCACATGGAATAGTCAGAGCCGCAATTCCAGCGAATCCATGCCCTGCGGCGGCGGAGACATCGGCCTGAATGTATGGATGGAGAACGGAGAACTGCTTTGCTATCTCTCCCGCAGTGGATCCTTTGACGAAAACAATACTTTCCTGAAAGCCGGCCGCATCAGGATCAAACTAACACCTAACCCTTTTGAAGCTGGGAGCAAATTCACTCAAACCCTTCACCTGGAAGAAGGCTACATAGATATCAGCGGACAAAAAGGAAAACAACGTACAGACATCCGGGTATGGGTAGATGTGCATCACCCGATAGCGCATATAGAAGTAAACAGCAATGAAGCGTTAAACGCCACCGCCACCTATGAAAGCTGGAGAACGGCAAACCGTCAGCTGGCCAAAGCGGAGCTGGTCTCCTGCGCAGGCTACAAAGGCGCCCCTGTAACGGTTACCGCTTACCGCGACAGCATTTCCTTCCGTGACAATGCAGTACTTTTCAGCCACCGCAACAAAGACGACGCGCTCATATTCAACTTTACCGTACAACAACAAGGACTGCAATCAGTCCAGTCCCAACTCTGGAATCCACTGCAAGGGCTCACTTCAGGAGGTATGATCTGGGGCGATAATATGCAGCCTGCAGGCACTATCACCGGGAAATACATCAATACTCCCTACACCGGCTGGCAGCTTCAAAGCATCCGGCCCGCAAAGCAACACAGGGTTCATGTACTGTTGCATACAGAACAGGCTTCTTCCTATGAAGCCTGGACCAATAACCTGTATCAACAGCAAAAATCCACCCACGCCGCCGACAAAACAGCCTTTCAGCAAACCAAAGCCTGGTGGCAGCAGTATTGGAACAGAAGCTTTATTTTCATCGAAAACGATACCGCATCTGCGGAATGGCAGACCGGCCGTAACTATCAGCTGTTCCGCTACATGCTGGGCTGCAACGCCTACAGCACATACCCTACAAAATTCAACGGCGGACTTTTCACCTACGATCCCGTATTCGTTAACGCGAAATATCCCTTCTCCCCCGATCATCGTAACTGGGGCGGCGGTACCTTCACCGCCCAGAACCAACGGCTGGTATACTGGCCCATGCTCAAGAACGGCGATTTCGATCTGATGAAACCACAATTTGAATTCTACCTTCGCATACTGCGGAATGCCGAGATCCGCAGCCAGTTCTACTGGGGCCACAGCGGCGCCTGCTTCACCGAACAAATGGAGAACTTCGGCCTGCCCGCTGCCAGTGAATACGGCTGGAAACGGCCGCCTTATGCAGATCCAGGCGTAGAGTATAATAGCTGGCTGGAATATGAATGGGATACCGTACTGGAATTCTGCCTGATGATCCTCGATATGGAACGCTTCTCCGGAGCCGACATCTCACGATACCTCCCACTCATCGAAAGCTGTCTGACCTTCTTCGACGAGCACTATCAATACCTCGCCAAACACCGCGGCTCCAAAGCACTGGATGGCGAAGGGCACCTGGTACTCTATCCCGGTTCCGCCTGCGAAACCTATAAAATGACCTGCAATTCCGCCACCACCGTTGCAGGATTACATACACTTACTTCCAGGATGCTGGAACTTCCTGCACATTATCTTCCCGATAGCACACGCGCTCAATTGCAAGGATTATTGAAGCGCATTCCCCCGCTCTCTTATCGTAACATCCAGGGTCATACGACCATTGCCCCTGCCAAAACATGGGAGCGGATCAATAACGTTGAAACCCCACAGCTCTATCCTGTATTCCCATATGGAATATTCGGAATCGGCAAACCTGGATTGGACACCGCTCGTAATACCTGGCTATATGATACTACCGCTATTAAACACCGCAGCGCTATAGGCTGGAAACAGGATAATATCTTCTGCGCTCGTTTAGGCCTCACAGATACCGCCGCCAGTTATACCATTGAAAAACTGAAGAACGCCGCTACAAGGTTTCCCGCATTCTGGGGACCAGGATTTGACTGGACACCAGATCATAACCAGGGTGGATCAGGAATGATAGGACTGCAGGAAATGCTGATGCAAACAGATGGGAGGAAAATCTACCTCTTCCCTGCATGGCCGCGTAACTGGAATGTACATTTCAAACTGCACGCGCCATACAACACAACTGTGGAAGGTATTCTGAGAGATGGGAAAATAACTTCGTTAAAAGTGTTACCTGAGGAAAGAGCGAATGATATTGAGATAGCTGCTGAGTATCTTGCGGCTGACCACAGTCCGCAGGAATAAAATTAATAAGCGCATAATTGTCGTTAAATGGTATGAAGATAAATCAAGGAATTTTATAAAGGCTGGAAAGGCCTCTTTGATCACGTTAAGTTACGCTGCTATATTATAAAAACCATGTCAACCGGAGGCGAAATAAAGATGCTTGCAACCGACGTGGAAATGTTAAACCTATAAATAAATGGGCTTGTTCAACACACTATTTGCAGAAATTCCCTGCCCGGATTGTGGAAAGAAACGTGAAGCACGAATTCAATTTAAGTTTGGACATACCAGGCAACTGCAATACCGGATAGGTGATACCATAACCTGGAAGGGAGGTAATGACATTGGAAGCCCGGACTTAAATGAAGTTAAAGCCTATGGTATTATTGAATCAGAGACCTGTCCATACTGTGGAAAAAATAATCTTGCCGAAGAATATGATATTTTTTTTAAAGAGAATGTCATAATAAATGTTTCGATAATTGCATGCATTGAGGACTACTTAATTGGAAATGGCGAATATGTACCTTTAAATAGCAGAAAATAGAACATCCCAGCATGAACACCCACAAACCACAACTCCCATCCGTTTGGATCTTCAACGGCATAAACAGCCGCTTTCCAAGCGGCGTCTTCGATGACCTTAAAAAAGCAGAAACGTGGATAGCCCAAAATAAACTAAGCGGTGTTCTTACAAACTACCCCCTGAATCAGGGAATTTATGACTGGGCCCTTGACAATACACACTTTCTACCCAAAAGCGACGAACAAAAAACGCCTGAGTTTATAGGGAAATTCAGTTCCGCCTGCCAGGAACATTTCCATTATGAAGATGGTAAAATTGCATAAAGCATCTCTTGTCAATCAACACCTATGTACACAAATCAAAGACTCTCCGAAAAATCCTGCACTGAATCCGGCATCGACATCGACTGGTACTTCCTGGACCCCACCGGCCAAATCGCCATCGTCGCCTCCGCCGGAGGCCTGATCCCCGATCCTATCGCTTCAGACATGAATAGATTAAGGAAAATGATCGCCTATTTCCGTTCCTTACCAGTACTATCAAACAACATCATCATAGAAAACCACGTCCTGGATGAAATAAAACACTACACCCAACAACAAAAAGATTGGTACTTAGAAGACCTCTACTTTATGTCCTCCCGGGGATTCTACTATTTCGACAAAGTCGAAATCAATAACTATTTTGATTTCAGCTATCATCTAAAAGCAAAGCCCTCTATCCCTTTTATCATTGATAAATCAGACAACCGCATCCAGGAATTCCTCCCACCCATCACCCTACATCAAAGTCTTTACGACATAAAGCTCCTCTCAGTAAATGAACTAACCTAAACCCCTCACAACGCCCCCCACCCTCACCTCATACACCCTCTCTCCCGTCATCACCCTCCACACCGGCGCTTCCACCCTCCTTCTCTTCTCCTCAAAATACAAGCCCTTCCCTCCTTTCCTCCACACCGTCCTCACCACATTCGTCCCACCCATCTCCCCGCGCATCTTTACTGCCGGCTGCACTGTCTTACTAATCTTCACCCTCTTCCTCACTTCCCGCTCCAAAAACGCCTTCACCTCTTCCTCACTCGCCCCCTGTTTCAACATCCCCATTGCCATCCCCGTCATCGCCCGGTACAACGATAATTGCTTCTGCGCCTTCGGCAATAAGCGATACACCTGCGCCGCTATAGACGACGCTGCTCCCAGCAGCTCTGCATACTTCCTCGTAAGCGCAAATGCCCTATCCTTCTTCACGCGCTTCCTGCTTAACGTACTTTTCCTCCTCGCATAATACTTCCCATTCATCCTGTAATAACAAATACCCTTTACGGTGCCTGTGATATACACAGGCCCACATTGCTTACTCATAAACGATCATTTTTAAAGTAAAAATTGATTATCGCAACGAAGGTATCTGCGAAAAGAAATAGCATCCAAATATGACAACCTAAAACGTCACTAAAAGTACGTTTATGTACGAAATGACGCATTTTCACCTAAATCATCACAAATGACGTTTTTGACCACATCAATGCGCCGTGAAAACGCCAGCTTATCTGTATCACCTCCTCATGTTATCCTCGTAAACCCCGGACATTAGCTTAGTCCTACCTTAGTCCTGGCTACGGTAAAAGCGCATACAAGCTTAGGTATAGGCGCACGTAAGCTTAGTAAAAAGCGCATATACTTTTCACCCCCATAGATTAACAACCTTATTGAAACGATGATTATTTAACGCGGAACCACCCCTTTTACCACTCCCTTATGTGTAGGTTTTACACGTACAATCCTCCCCTGCCCATCAAACTCCAACCTGTCTATGCACACCTCGCGATTATACCCCGCTGCCTCCCCCATCTTAATCCCATCCGGGTAATGAAACCGGTGATACACAATATACCACTCATCTTTCCCCGGTACCTGTATCACCGAATGATGCCCCGTTCCATAGATCCCCGCAGCCGTATCCTTCGCTATCACCAGGTTATCTTCCGGTACTACAATCTTCCCCAGCGGACCATCCGCCACCCCATATCTCACCCGGTAATCCGGGTCGCGGGTGTCATTCTCAGACCACATAAAGTAATATTTCCCCTTCCGGTACAACACATTCGTCCCCTCCCGGAAAGTCTTATCAGGCGTAAGTATCACAGTACTGCCCGGTATCAGCGATGTCATATCATCCGCCAGTTGAGCACCTGCCATATACCCATTTCCCCAGTACAAATAGCTCTTCCCCGTAGCAGGATCCGTAAACACATCCGGATCTATCTGCTGTCCGCTCTTCACACCATCAGGAAGCTGATCGATCAATGGCTTCCCCGAATCCTTAAACGGCCCCGTCGGACTATCCGCCACCGCTACTCCTATCTTCTGCGCTGCCGTGAAATAATAAAAGTATTGATACTTTCCATTGACCTTTTTCTCAATGATACACGGCGCCCAGGCATTTCTCTTCGCCCAGCTCACATCTTTCGCAAGATCCAATATCACCCCCTCATCCTTCCAATGCACCAGGTCCGGAGAAGAAAAAGCTTTAAAATAAGTGCCCGTCCAGTTGGTAAATCCATCGCTGGTGGGATAGATATAAAATTGCCGGGTTTGCACCGAATACAAGATATCAGGATCTGCATAGTATCCCTTCAATACAGGATTCCCCGCCTGCTGCGCAACCGCGCTAATGGTCAATATTAAAAACAGCTGTAAGCAAACCCAGGTCTTTACCATAACGTACTTATTTCTTTATAGAAAAATATATATCTATTCACTGCTAAAACGTGCTCCAAAATAATAACAAAAAGTGTTACATTGACAGTTTAATAAAAAAGGGGACAAAAGCAATATCGCAATCCAATTGCTGCTTTTTCAATATTTTTACAGCATCTAAAATCGATGTATGTGTGAGTGGACAAGAAAAATCTGGCTATTTCCGGTATTATTGATCTTAACGAAAACCCTCTCTGCCGCCAACTATCCGATCAAATACCTGGGAATAGAGAACGGCCTTTCTAATAATGCCGTTGTAAACATATACCAGGACAACAAAGGCTTCATGTGGTTTGGCACCTACGACGGGTTAAACAGGTACGACGGCTACCGGTTTAAGATCTACCGGAACAAAATAGGTGACAGTACCTCCCTGATAGATAATGGGATATGGACCATAGAACAGGATGGAACACACCGCCTCTGGATAGGCGGACGGAAAGGCGTTTGCGTGCTCAATCCCATAAACGACAAATTCTCCGTCGTTAACTACATCCCCGCCGGTGCCGCCAAAGCAGAAAAGCTGGGCGGCAACATCCATGTGATCAGATCAGATAAGGCCAACATCATCCTCATAGGTACCGAAAGCAATGGTCTCGTAGTGTTCGGTCCCGGTGGCAGAACAGGCCGCCAGATCGTCCTGCACAACGGCGCTGAAAAACTGTCCGACTACGAAGTAATGGGCATCGATTTCGACGCTTCAAAGCAATCCGCCTGGGTATTCGTTCAAAATAAAGGACTTTGCCGCTACGACGTTCGCAGCAAAACCCTCACCCTGGTAAACAACAGCATCACCCGCTGCAATTCCTTGAAAACAGATAACCAGGGCGCCGTATGGCTAGCCGCCGCTAATGGCCTTTTTCAATACAATCCGCATACCAATACCTTTTCTTCCAGCTACATGGAAGAGAACTTAAAAGTAGTGAACCTCTGTATAGACAGCAACGGCGTACTCTGGATAGGTACCGACGGCAACGGCGTATTCCTCCTCCACGCAGGCGAAAGCAAGGCAAGTGCTTTTACTTTCCCGGATGACAAACATCCCCTCAGCAGCAACGTGATATACTCTATTTATGAAGATAAGGACGGACGAAAATGGATCGGCACCCTGCGCGGCGGTGTGAATATCATCGAGCCCAAACGGGCGCCCTTTCAGCTGTATTCTTTTAATAACAATCATTCCCACAGCCCTACCAATAATTTCATCTTCTCCTTTTGTGAGGATAAGGATGGATATTTCTGGATAGGAACAGACGGCGGCGGGCTCAAATACTGGAACCGCGAAACCAACACCTGCAAGGATTACACCTACGATCCCCTCAACAGCAAGGGCATCAGCAGTAATTTCATCACTACCATCCTGAAAGACAAACAGGAAGATGTCTGGTTCTCTACCTGGTTCGGCGGCATCAACCGCTTTAACAAGAGCAGCAGCACATTTGAGCATTTCACCTGCTTTAACCCTTACACCAAAGCAGAAGAGAATAATGTATGGGTATTGTACGAAGACGCTCAGAAAACGCTCTGGGCCAGCACTACCAACAATGGTACATTGTACACCTTTAACCGTGCTGCCAATCGCTTCGAGGTATTCGATAAAAACATCTCCAACGTACAATGCCTGGCAGAAGACAGTAAAGGCAATTTCTGGGGCGGCAACTATTCCTCCCTCATAAAGATAGACCGCAACAGTAAACAGCATAAGGTTTATAATATCGGCTACACCGTACGCGCTATTCATGAAGACAAACAGGGTAACTACTGGCTGGGGACCGACGCTGGCGGCCTGCTGCTTTTTGATGTGCGCACGGGCCACTTTACCCGCTTCTCTGAAGCGGATGGATTGCCTAACAACTCCATCCTCCGCATCCTGGAAGATAACAGCGGCAAGCTCTGGCTCTGCACCTACAACGGCTTGTCCCGCTTCGATCCGGTGAAGCGCACCTGCCGCAACTTCTCCCAGTCAGACGGCCTGCAAAGTAACCAGTTCACCTACAATGCAGCCATGAAACTGCGTACCGGCGAAATGATGGTTGGCGGCATCAAAGGCTTCAATATCTTCTATCCGGACAGTGTGTATGAACAGGCCAATACGCCTTCCGTATTACTTACCGGTATCAAAGTAGTGAACACACCCATAGAACAGGATACCGCCTATGTTGCCGGCCGTACCATGGAAGATGTGACTGTGCTGCGCATCCCCTACGGCAAAGCCTCCGTTGCACTGGATTTTGTTGCGCTGGAATATACCTCGCCCGATAAGATCAGCTACGCCTACTACCTGGAAGGGTGGGATAAAGGCTGGAACTACGTAGGCGAAGCCCGCACCGCCAACTATACCCGCCTGCAGGAAGGCGATTATATTTTTAAGATCAAAGCCACCAATACAGACGGTACCTGGGGCAATGAAGCCAGCACCGTCAGGATCATCATCCTCCCACCCTGGTACAGAACCTGGTGGGCATACATGCTGTACATCACAGTCCTGGCAGCCGCCATCTATTTTTATATCCAATATAAAACACGCCAGGAACGCCTGAAGTACGAGATAAAAATAGCCCACCTGGAAAATGAGAAGGAGAAAGAGCTCAACGAAAGAAAGCTCAGCTTCTTCACCAACGTTTCCCATGAGCTGAGAACACCGCTCACACTCATCATCAACCCATTAAAAGAATTCATCCAAAAGAAAGAAGAGCAGATCAGGCATACCGACCTGAATGTGGTATATCGCAACTCCCGTCGCTTGCTCAGCCTGGTAGATCAGCTGCTCCTCTTCCGGAAAGCCGATGCAGGCGGCGATCAGCTGAAGATTGCCCGCATCAACATTGTAGAGCTCTGCAACGAAGTGTATCTCTGCTTTAGCCAGCAGGCCAAAGCCAAACATATCCGCTACGAATTTGTGAACAGCGAAACAGAGAGCTATATCTATGCGGACTATGAGAAGATCGAAATTGCGCTCTTCAACCTCCTGTCAAACGCTTTCAAATTCACCCCCGAAGGCGGCGCCATCACCTTCGAGCTGAAAAACCAGGAAACAGAAGTGCTCATCAGCATCCACGATACCGGCTGCGGGATCGACGAAAAAGCAGGTGCGGGGGTATTCGAAAAGTTCAAACGCGCTAACGGCAGTCCGGAACGCCTGCAAACCGGTTTTGGCATCGGCCTTTATCTTGTTAAACATTTCATTGAAGGGCATAAAGGCGCTGTCACTTACGAAAGCCGCCTGAACGAAGGCACTACCTTCTTTATCCGCCTGAAGAAAGGCTCCGGCCACCTGCCGGAATCGTGGTTTGTGGGAGATGCCGCATCCAAATCAGCGATCCTGGAAGAACTGAACACAGAAACCGGTCCCCAAGGCCAGGAAGAAGACCAGGAAGACTGGATCAAACGCGAACCGGCAGCAGAGGAGCTCGTAACCGGGAAATGGTCCATTTTGCTGGTGGATGATAACCAGGAGATCCGGAAATACCTCCAGCAGATCTTCGGGGATAAGTACATCATCTACGAAGCCGATAACGGGAATTCCGGCTTCGCCATGGTCAACAAATGCATGCCCGACCTGGTGATCAGCGACCTGCACATGGATGGCATGGACGGCATGGAACTCTGCAGCCGTATCCGCAAAACGGATCACTTGAGCCATATCCCTGTCATCCTGCTGACATCCAGCTCCTCCCCCGACGTCCAGATCAAAGGGATCGAAGGCGGCGCAGACGACTATATCACCAAACCTTTTGAAAAGGACCTCCTCCTGGCAAAGGTCGATCACATCCTGAAAACCAGGAACCAGCTGCGCCAATACTTCCTGGACCAGATCACATTAAAGAACAGTGGCATACGTGTACCTGCCGAATACCAGGACTTCCTGAAAAGATGTATCTCCATCGTGGAAGAGAACCTGGATAACGAGGAGTTTTCCATCAAGGCTTTCACCCAGGCCATCGGCATGAGCCATTCCAGCCTCTATAAAAAGGTGAAAGCCGTCTCCGGCCAAACCATCAACTCCTTTATCCGGTCCATCCGTTTAAGAAAGGCAGCCGTATTAATGCTGAAAGAGAACTACACCATCAACCAGGCAGCCATGCAGGTAGGCATCGGGGATATCAAGTATTTCCGGGAACAATTCGTCAAACTATTCGGCATGAACCCCTCAGATTACATCAAGAAGTACCGCCATTCCTTCAACGGGGATTATAACATCATTATACGGGCTGATTCCTTAAAATAGTACCTCCAAAAAGGGGGGTAGAATATGATTATACCCCCTTTTTTAAACGATTTACCCCCTCTACCCCTCTGTTCAGGCAGCCTAAATTGCATTCATTCAACCAACAAATTTCTCGTTATGAAAGAAAATCGACCATTGTCGGGACAATACAGGTCATTTTTGTCCTTCTTCCTTTTCTTCCTTGTTTTATCAGTAAGTGCATGGGCGCAACAGCGTGCCAGTATCAGCGGAAAGGTAAGTTCTGCTGGTGAGCTGGTACCTGGTGTAACCGTACGGGTAAAACATGGAACCCAGGGAGCCACCACCGATGTGAACGGACAGTTCACCTTACAGGCAGCTATCGGGGATACCCTGGTCTTCAACCACATTTCCTATATCTCACGGGAAGTACCGGTTACCGGAAACGACAGACTGGAAATCTCCCTGGCGCCAAATACCCAGAACGTGGGCGAAGTGGTAGTAGTAGGGTACGGCACCCAGAAAAAGGCTACACTGACAGGCTCCATTTCTACCTTGAAAGGAGCTGAGATCGTAAAAAGCCCTCAACCAAACGTATCTAACTCACTGGCCGGACGTTTCTCCGGTCTGATCGCCAATAACAGGTCCGGCGAACCGGGTTATGACGGCTCTACCCTTCTCATAAGAGGTCTGGCCACCACAGGTAATAACGACGTGCTCGTGGTAGTAGACGGGGTGCCCGGCCAGATCGGCGGCCTCCAAAGGATCGATCCGAACGATATTGAAAGCATGACCATCCTGAAAGACGCTTCCGCCGCCGTATATGGTAGCCGCGCTGCCAACGGGGTGATCCTGATCACCACCAAGAGGGGTAAAACCGGGAAGCCTTCTATCAGCTACAGCTTTAACCAGGGTTTCACCTCTCCCACCCGCCTTCCTAAGATGGCCGATGCCCCTACTTACGCAGCGATCCGGAATGAAATCCAGTATTATAATAACCCCAGTGGGGGGATGAACCAGGTATACACAGCAGACCAGATCCAGAAATTCAGGGACGGTTCCGATCCGTTGAACTACCCGAATACAGATTGGCAGAAGGCAGCGCTCAAAAATACAGCCTTGCAACATCAGCATAGTCTTTCCGTAAGCGGCGGCAGTGACAATGTAAGATACTTCCTGTCACTCGGTATCATTGGACAAGATGGGCTATATAAGCATGGCGTAACCAAGTACAATCAATATAATTTTAGATCTAATATCGATGCGGATGTAACCAAGCGCCTGAAAGTGGGCCTTTCTCTGTCAGGCCGCCAGGAAGACCGTATCTTCCCGCAAACCGGCGCCAGTGATATCTTCCGCGGTATTTACAGGGCCTATCCCACTGTGGCGGCCTATTACCCGAACGGCCTGCCAACTACAGGAATTGAAAATAACAACCCGGTAATGCAGGTGCAGGATATAGGGGGCACAAACCGCAACCCTACCCAGGTGTTCAACGGAATACTGAAAGGTAGCTATGCCATCCCGGGAATAGAAGGCCTTTCATTGGACGGTTTCCTCTCCGTGGACAAATCCTGGACTTTCGGCAAATCCTTCGCTTCGCCTTATGTGCTTTACAACTATGACCCTTCTGCCAATATCTATAAACAAGTAGTGGTAGGCGGCTCCGCAGGCTTGGCAACATTAAATGAAACACAGCAGAACCAGGAGATGAGAGTCTCCAATATCAAGCTCAATTTTACCCGCCAGTTCGGTAAGCACCACGTGGATGCGTTTATTGCCTACGAACAAAGCAAGATCGTAATGGATAGCCTTAGCGCTTTCAGGATGAATTTCCCCTCTACGCAAACACCTGAGCTGTCACAGGGAGGGCCTGCCGCGGCAGACAAGAACAATGCTGGCAAAAGCTATATTTTCACCCGTAAAAGCTATATTGGCAGGCTGGCATACAACTATGAAGAAAAGTACCTCCTGGAGGCGCAGGCGCGTATAGACGGATCTTCCACATTCGCTCCGGGAAACCAGTATGGCTTCTTCCCTTCCGTATCCGCCGGATGGCGTATTTCAAAAGAGGATTGGTTTCAGCCCGTGTCATTTATCGATGACCTGAAACTACGCGCTTCATATGGTACCCTGGGCAATGACAACGTGGGACTCTTCCAGTACTTTAATAACTATTCTTTCAATAGTCAGTATGTGTTGGGTAGTGGCAGCACCATCCGCCCGGGTGTTGACATCACGAAATTGGCCAATCCGAACATTACCTGGGAAACAGCCAAAAAAATGGACATTGGTATCAATGCCCTTTTCTTAAAGCACTTTTCACTGGAATTCATCTATTTTCAGCAAAAACGCTCAAACATTCTTACACAGCGTAATGCCTCCATTCCGCAAAGCTCCGGTATCGTAAACCCTTATGGCAGCGATGCGCTGGTGCCTGCTGAAAACATCGGTAAGGTGAACAGCAATGGTATAGAAACCTCACTGGGATATAGCAATACCACCGCAAGCGGGATAGGCTATCGCATTGGCGGTAATTTCACTTACGCAAAAAGCAAGATCATATTTATAGACGAAGCGCCTGGCACCCTTGCCCATCAACGCCAAACCGGCCGCCCGCTGAACACTTATCTGCTGTATGATGCGATCGGTATCTTCAGAACTCAGGATGATCTGAATAAATATCCTCACCTGACAACCAACCAGTTAGGCGATCTTATCTACCGCGACTATAACGGTGATGGACAGATCACCGCTGACGACCAGGTAAGAAGCAAGTATGGCAACATTCCAGAGATCACTTATGGTATTACATTGGGCGTAGACTACAAAGGATTCGACCTGTCTGCAGTATTCGCCGGTCAAACGCATGTGAGCCAGTATGTATTGCCTGAATCAGGTACGATAGGCAACTATTACAGCAGTTGGGCAGATAACCGCTGGAGCCCAACCAACATAGCGGGTACCTATCCTCGTGTGGATGAACGCGCTTCTTCCTCCATCAACGGAGGACTTTATCAGAACAATTTCTGGCTTAACAATGCCTCCTTCTTCCGCATGAAGAATCTGGAACTGGGGTATACCGTGAATGCGGATATCCTGTCCCGCATCAGGATCGCAGGTCTCCGTGTATACGCCAGCGCTTTCAACCTGTTCACTATCACACCTGTGAAAGACTACGACCCGGAAGGCACCAACGGCACAGGACTGTATAGCACCAGCGGACAATTCTATCCGCAGCAGCGTATCATCAATGTTGGCGTAAATGTTAAGTTTTAAACTGAAAAGATCCAAACAATGAAGACTAATAGCATATTATACATCCTTGTATTCGCAGCCGCGGGAATATTTTCCTCCTGTAAAAAGAATTACCTGGATATTGTACCTACCGATCGCATCCCGGAAGTATCCCTACTGGCCGATTCCGCGCTTTTCGAACAATTCGTGGTGAACCGCTATATGGGCGTGAGGTTGCAGGAAAAAGAAGCAGAAGGTACACCTCCCGGCTTTGGCCGCGGCTTTGAATACGGCTTATGGAGCTCGCTCACTGACGAGTCTATTTACAACAACGACGATAATACCTGGGTAGTACAGCGTGGACAACTGGCCCCTGAAAACACCGGTATTGCAGGCACCATCTGGGGAAGAAGCTATCGCAGCATCCGCGAATGTAACTACGCGCTCACCCATATAGACAGCGTGCAGATGAGCGATGGCAAACGTACAACGCTGCGTGCAGAGCTCCGCTTCATACGTGCCTACCGCTATCATGACCTGATCCGCAACTACGGCGGTGTAGTACTGATGGGCGAGAAAGTATTAAACCTGGAAGACAATCTTACAGATGAATCACTGTTCAACCGCTCCTCTATCAAGGAAAGCCTTGATTATGCAGTAGCTGAACTGGATGCCGCCGCAAAGGATCTGCCCTTAGCGAATGCAGACAAAACCTGGGACCTGGGCCGCGCTACCAAAGGCGCTGCGCTGGCACTGAAAGCACGCTTGCTCTTATATGCCGCTAGTCCCCTGTATAATGCAGGCACCTGGGCCAATGCCGCCGCTGCCGCCAAAGCAGTAATGGACCTGAACGTATACTCACTGGCGCCTGATTACGCCAAACTATTCCTCACTCCCAGCAGCAGTGAGATCATTTTTGAAAGGCTGTATGCCATCGGCGCACGCCACGTTTGCCTTGAGATCTCCAATGCTCCCAATGGTTATGGCGGCTGGGCAGGTAATACTCCCCTGCAAAACCTGGTAGATTCCTATGAGATGAACAACGGTAAAGTGATCACCGACGCCACTTCAGGTTACAATGCACAAACGCCCTATACTAACAGGGACGCCCGCTTCTATGCCACCATCCTGTATAACGGCGCTCCTTACAGAGGCGATACCATAGACATCTATACACCCGGCGGGAAAGACAGTAAAGATGGCCCTTCCAACTGGAACTCTACTAAAACAGGCTATTATCTGCGTAAATTTATGGATGATAGCAACCCGATCGACAATCCCTGGAACGTAGCAGGCCTGCAGCCCTGGATCTATATCCGCTATGCAGAAGTACTGCTGAACTATGCAGAAGCACAGAACGAAGCTGTTGGTCCGGATGCAACTGTATATACCGCTATTAACCAGATCAGGCAAAGATCAAGTGTAAACCAGCCGGCGCTGCCAGCAGGTCTTACACAGGCACAAATGAGAGACGCTATCCGCAGAGAACGTCAGGTGGAGCTGGCCTTCGAAGAACATCGCTTCTACGATGTACGCCGCTGGAAGATCGCTAATGTGACAGAGAACGTACCCGCCTATGGCGTTGACGTAACTAAGAGTGGTACCACTACAACGTACACGCGCAAAGTAGCATTAAGCGGCCGTGCATTTGCTGATAAGCACTACTGGCTGCCCATCCCCCGCTCTGAGATCTTGTCTTCCAATGGCAAGCTGTCCCAGAATGCGGGCTACTAGCTTCTTTTCACCTTAAAATATCCATGTTATGAAAACTTCATTCCTTTATCTTGTAAGTATAGTATTCGCCATCACCGCCTGCACTAAAAAGATTGAAGTGCAGGCGGATACAGAGACAGGAAAAAGATTAACAGCACCGGTAACAGAACTGACGTCAGATTTTAAAGGGCTCAACTGGGCTGATCCAAATGATAATTTTGCAGACGCCTACGTTATACCCAGTGGTTTAAGCACAGCGGACAATTACTCCGCTGTGCAAACCAAATCTGAAAATATATTGAATGCATTCCAGCAAAGAGGCGCCAACACCGTACGCCTTCCTATTAATCCTTACACCGTTTCTAATTCCTGGTGGAGCGCCTACACCGGAGCTATTGACAAAGCAACGGCTAAAGGCATGAAGGTAATATTGGCCTACTGGGAAGGCAGCAGCTCCCGCGACGGCATCGTAGACAACCTTACTAATTTCTGGGCCATGTGGCAAACAGTGGTCACCAAATACAACAGCAACGGCAATGTATATTTCGAAGTATTCAATGAACCACACGGGTACAGCGTAAATGATCTGAAGAACCTGTATGCCCAGTGGATGACCAACAATTCTTCTGTAGCTGCAGGAAGGATCATATTAGATGGCGCTGGTTACGCCACCAATGTAAACGACATCGGCGCAGACAGCCGCTTTACCAATTGCTTACTCTCCTATCATAACTACACCTGGTTCGATAATAACAAAACAACGGTAGCCGACTGGGAACAGGCCATTAACAGTGTCGCCTATCCCGCCCGTACTATCATGACGGAATTCGGTATACCAATGACCAACGGGAAAGACTATCTTGGAGCGCCGGGCACCGATCGCGAGATCGCCTATTTCCAAGGCATCACTAACGGCCTGCGTGCAAGGAACATGGGCGGCGTATACTGGCCCGGTCTCAGGAACGGCGACAGCTACAGCCTGCTTACATTAAGCGGCACAACGCTGAGCACCAACAATACATCCGGTTTGACCAGGCTGCAATACGGCTGGAACAACACCAGCATCACGCCTGTATACGGCTCCTTCGACGGCAATGCCTGGTACAAGGTGGTTTGCCGGAACAGCAGCAAATCACTGGATGTGAACGGCAGCTCTACTGCAGACGGTGGTACCATCATCCAGTGGGACTACTGGGGCGGCAATAACCAACAGTGGAAGCTGACTTCCCTCGGCAATGGTTACTTCACCATCACCAACCGGAACAGCAACAAGGTACTGGATGTAAGCGGAGGCAGCACATCAAACGCGGCCAACATTGTACAGAATACCAGTACGGGAGCTCAGAGCCAGCAATGGCAGATCACAGACATGGGCTTCGGCTATTATAAGATCATTAACCGTAACAGCAGCATATCGCTGGATGTGAATGGAAATTCAACTGCCAACGGCGCAAACGTTATCCAGTGGCCCTGGAACGCTGGAGCCAACCAACAATGGCAGATCGTAAAATTGTAATTCGAGCTATGAAGAATGTTATACTATTACTGTGCGGCGCGCTGGCACTACAAACAGCAGCGGCACAGCAGGGCCGTCGTACGCCCATCACCGTGAATATTGATCCGGAGGTAAGCTACCAGACCATCCATAACTTTGCCGCTTCCGACGCATGGTCATGCCAGTTCGCTGGCAACTGGCCGGATAGTAAACGGAACAGGATGGCCGACTGGCTGTTCAGCACAGACACCACTACAGCGGGTCAGCCAACAGGCATCGGGCTTTCCATGTGGCGTTTCAACATCGGCGCAGGCAGCGCTGAACAGGGAACAGCCAGTGGTATCAAGGACGAATGGCGTCGCGCCGCGTCATTGCAGGCGGCCGATAGCAGCAGCAAAAAAAAGCTGGAAGGCCAGTACTGGTTCCTCCAGGCGGCACAGCAAAGAGGCGTGCAGCAGTTCCTGGGTTTCCTGAATAGTCCTCCCGTGCAGTTCACAACGAATGGAAAAGCATATGCTACAAATGGAAATTGTAATATCAGTGCAGACAGGTATGCGGATCTTTCCGCATACCTGGCACAAGCCGTTCACCAGGTACAGTCGGCCACCGGCGTACAGTTCAACTATATCAGTCCGGTAAATGAACCGCAATGGGACTGGAGCGATGGCGGACAGGAAGGATGTCCCTATAATAATGGGCAGCTGGCAGGCCTGGTTAAAACACTCAGCACTACATTTACAGACAAACAGCTCGCCACCAGGATACTGGTCTCCGAAGCCGGTAAGATCAACTACCTTTACGAGCTGCACGATAAAAAAGATAAAGGCGAACAGGTAAAAGATTTCTTCGGTAAGGGCTCTGCCAATTACCTGGGCAACCTGCCCAATGTGCAGCGCAGCATTGCTGGGCACAGCTATTTCACCACCTCTCCTGAAAAAGAAGAGATAGCCACGAGGCGGAATCTTGCAAGCAGCATTGCTGCCGTACCCGGACTGGAATTCTGGCAATCAGAATACTGTATCCTGGGCGATAATGGCGGTGAGATCAACGGCAGCGGAAAAGACCTGGGAATGGTATCCGCCCTCTACCTGGCCCGCGTGATCCATCATGATCTTACAGTAGCCAATGCCGCCGCCTGGCAGTACTGGCTGGCTATTTCCCCCTATGATTACAAAGACGGCCTGATATACATTGACAAACACGCAACAGACGGCCAGGTACATGATAGCAAGATGTTGTGGGTATTAGGTAACTACAGCAGGTTTATCCGCCCCGGCGCCAAACGTATACAGGCAACCGTAAAGGACAGCGCTTTACATAACGGCCTGCTGGTATCCGGTTATCGCAACACAGACAACACAGTCAACCTGGTAGTGGTGAACAATAAAGCGGAAGCGGTGGATATTAAGCTGAACTATAAAAACGTAAAAGCGAAACAAATACGCAGCTATACTACTTCTGCGGGTAGTAGCCTGCAGCCAGGTACTTATGTAAATGCAAACCAGGCGATCAATATTCCGGGCAAGTCTGTGGTAACACTGGTAGGCTCCCTATAAGAAAGTAAATGGCGGAGATGTATATTTTCTCCGCCATTATTACTAAATATGCTTATTCCTTTTCCGATCTTGCCTTTATTTCCCCGAATATTTGTTTCATATAGTCTGTAATAATTTTCCTCCTTTCCTCAGCATTTAAATACTCATCGTATTTTTTCCTGATTACCTCTTTATCATCAAAAACTATCCGGTAAAAATATGGCTGGAGATCTACATACAACACAGACGAAACACCAAAGGGAGCCTTCTCATTATACTTGTAGTCTGATAAATGTATCCCCACACTAATTGATTTATAAGTATCCGGTTCCGGGCTGACTTCCGGTGCCTCTCCTGCCTCAACAAAAGCTCCTTGCGCAGAGCTAATAACACTTTCAATTTCCTCTGTAAGCTCTTCTAATGTATGCTTTGCATTGTTATTTTTATACAGGTAAAACTTAACAGCATAAAACATGTCATAAAATCTTCTGTGCTGTTGCTCAAATTCTCTAAACAACTCTTCTATCCCTCCATTATGATAAATCTCATATACTAAAAGATCATTCCTATGCAAGGCACTTACCTTACTAGTGGAAGCACTTCTTTTCCATACCTCTATTTCCTTTTGCAAATCATCATCCTCTTCAATGCTTTCTCCCTTTGCAGCCTTAATAGACATCTCCAAACTCCACATCATCTCTTCTCCTATATACCTTACAAAAGCATCGATATCTCCGGTGTCAGCCTGATTAAGAGCAAATAAATAATTCTTCTTGTCCGTGGATTTTATAATTACCGGTGGAAGTCTATGTTTAATAAGTACATAATTCATCAACAATCTTGACATGCGCCCATTTCCATCATCAAATGGATGTATACGAACAAATCTGTAGTGCAGCAATGCAGCCAATTGAACCGGATGAAGTCTTCCTTTCTCCTCCTCCTCGCGATACCAGTTAACCAGCTCCCCCATTAGAATGGGAGTCTCCTCGGGAGAGGCGTAATGGAAAATCTCTCCATTTTGTAATTGTACAGAATTAGGCTGTTCTTTGTAAGTGCCGACCTGAATTTTACGTTTAGTCCACTGCCCGTTCAACGTTAAAGCATCTTTCCAGAAAGGGCGAACAAGTAGTATTTTATGAAGATTTCTTAACTCAGCTTCCGAAAGAGACCTCTCAGGATCAGCCGCCCACTCCTTTATGAGCTCAAAGGCAACATCATGCGCTTTCATCTCTTCATATTCCCTCAGTTCATGATTGCCCGTAGTTTTATCAAAAATTAGTAATAACTCGGTTTCACTATAAGTCAAGGTATTTCCTTCCAGATGGTTTGAATTATAATTAAACTCTAATCTGATTTTTTTATTTAGACGTTGCAAATCCTCTGCTCTAAATGGTAAAAGCTTAGAAAGAGTGCTAACAAGGTTATCAATTTTTTCAAATATCCTATCCATTTCTTTAAATTTACCCGGTTAATGCTGCGCCTGACAGCCCAAGTCTCAGGTAAATTTCGTTAAATTTTGCTGTTTCAACAAAGAGGAACAGGAGCTACACTCAATACCAGATAGAATGCTGTCAATTATCTGTCTGCTTCACCTCCAACACTGTCTGCGCTTGCTCCATCCCTGCTACTGAGGCTTTTACAGTAACCTTCCCTTTTTGTCCGGTAGTTCTTACCACCACCATACAACGGCCCTGCCAGGTTTTACGCTGTGGCAATGTATAACTCTCTACACTCATCGGGTTTGCATTGCCTACCGCTTCAATCACGGCAGGGCCGCTTACTTCAAATTTCACCTGCTGCTCCGCAAGCGGATTACGAATACCATTATTATCAAGCAACTCCACCGTTATATAGCTTAAATCCTGCGTGCTGGCTTGTAACACCCTACGGTCTGCAGTCAGTTTAACCTGCGTTGGTTCTCCCGCAGTAGTCAAAACAGACGTATTCACCGCCTTGTTCTTCCTATACCCTACTGCTTTCAGTGTAGCTGCCTGATAAGGCACCTGCCACACCGCAGTGAATTTATTGGAGCGGTTAACAGGCTTTCTGCCCAGAGAGCGATTATCCAAAAAGAGCTCCACCTCCTCGCAGGATGAATATACATTTACTTCCAGCGGCTTCCCTTCATTTCCTTTCCAGTTCCAGTGTGCTACTACATCATGCCATTCCCAGCGACTCCAATCTACTTTATCAGGATTGATGGCAAAAGAAGGCCGCGGTGGTTTTACAAAAACAGATAACTGGTCGCCTTTCCAAAGCACATCACGGTAATAAGACTGCGGACGCTTCCATCCACAGATATCAATATCTCCGCAATAAGCCAGGTTCCAGGGATAGAAGCCTTGCTGCTGCCAGTAACCCAACCAACCAATGCTGGCCTCTCCTATATAATCAAATGCGGCCCAGACGAAGTCGCCTAATACCCAGGAATGATCTTCCACATCCATCCAGTAATCAAATACTTCCAGGGGAAACGACTCAGTAGCAATGATCATTCTTTGCGGAACCCGCTGGTGATCCGGCACATATTTATCCCTGGCATAGTTATAGCCTGCGATATCGAGGGTAGATAAAAAAGCATCCTTATCTTCTGCAATACCGTTCACCCCACAGGTGATAAAGCGGGTGCTATCAAGGCTGCGGATATAATCACTAAGCATTTTAGCTACCCGTGCTACTTCTGGCTTTTGGCGATTAGGTATTTCGTTACCAGTGCTCCAGATGATGATGGAAGGATGGTTCCTGTCGCGGTATACCATACCCTCCACATCACGCTGCCACCACTTATCGAAATACAGGTGATAATCCTCCGGATTCTTCTGATCTTCCCAGGTATCAAAAGCTTCGTCTATTACCAGCATACCTAAACGATCGCAGGCATCCAGGAAAGCAGGCGAAGGAGGGTTATGCGCACAGCGGATGGCATTATATCCTGCTGCCTTTAACAATGCTACTTTACGTTCTTCTGCACGATCATAAGCTTTGGCGCCTAATGGACCATTATCATGATGTACACAACCGCCTTTCAATTTGATAGTTTGCCCATTCAGGCGAAAACCATTTACCGCATCTGCAGTAATCGTACGTATACCAAACGGAGTTTGTACACGATCTGTTAACTGGCCATGATGATAAACTTGCGTTACAGCAGTGTATAGCACAGGCGCCTGTATAGACCATAACACCGGCTTCGGCACAGTGATATCCTGTACCCACCTGATCGTATCACGGGCAGCCATGTCCCGGTTATCTGCAGCAACAGCCACTTCCCTGCCCTGCGCATTGAGAATGCGTGTCACGACTTTCACAGGAGCTGTTTCTTTTGTTGTATTAAGCACGGTAGTTTGCAGATGTACTTTTGCTGCTGATGTACTTATTGCAGGTGTGGTAATATAAGTTCCCCATTGCCCTACATGCACCGGGCCCATTCTCTTTAACCATACATGACGATAGATGCCTGATCCTGCATACCAGCGGCTGTTCTCACCTTCATTCCTCACTTTAACAGACAGCACATTGATCGTATCCCATTTCACGCGTTCTGTAATATCATAGGAGAAGGAAGTATAACCATAAGGATGTTTACCCAGGCGCTTTCCATTGAGCCATACTTCTGCATTCATATAGATACCGTCAAACTGCAGATGGATACGCTTGCCTTTATCAGCCGCAGGCAACGTAAAAGATTTACGGTACCAACCGGTGCCTCCGGTGGTAAAGCCCCCACTGGGCTGACTAATAGCATCCGGACTGAAAGGAGAATGGATACCGGGCAGATCTTCAATACTCCAGTCGTGCGGCAGATCTACCTGCCGCCACTGTGCATCATTAAATGCAGGCTTATCTGCGCCGAGAGCGCCGCCACGGTGAAACCGCCAGCCAGCGTCAAATAACAGTTCCCTTGTTGTGTCTTGCGCAGTAGCACTGATAGCAAGTAATAATAATAGAGCAGTCAGTATCTTCATGAAGGTGATGCTTTCTTTAATGTTTAAATTCCACATTGCTCTTTCCCATATCTTGAGAGGTAGCAACTGCAATGCCGCGCTGGTCTGCTTTATTCACTGCGCAATAGAAATGATAGACCACACCTTTGTGATATACTACGCAGGATTTATGTGCGAAGCGTTCATCGAAAGGCTCTGAAGAGCTGATGAGATCATCACCTGCCCAGTCTGTCCAGTGCACGAGGTCGTAAGAGCAGGCAAAGCGGTTGAAGGCTCCGGGTCGGTCTTTCCAGAACGCGCCGAAGTAGAACATCACCCATACGCCATTCATCTGCTGGATGTATGGGTCGCCGGTAATGCCCGCATGATGGTTCAGCACAGGATCCTTCACATAGCGCTCCCAATGGATCATATCATTAGATACGGCCATACCAATACGTTCCTTCCCTCTTTTGGGCTTCAGGCTATCTCCCTTGGCGTTGTAATACATTACAAAAGGATAGCCAGTGGTTTTATTACTATCCCAGATAACCGAGCTTTTATACAGGGTATTATTTTCCCACCAGCCCGCACCCGGATCGGTAGCTTTCAATACAGGTTTGGGCAGGCGCTGCCACTCACGCGGCTTTGAGGGATCTTTTGTATTATAGGCCACACCGATAGATAAGAGCCCTTGCTCATATCCCCTGCCACTGCCGCCGATATAAGTCATCCAGTATTTCCCTTTATAGGCCTGCCATTGATAAGAGCCACCCCATTTATAATCCTGCAGAGCGATGTAGCCGGCCTTCTGGTTATTATCCCAGTCAGTAGTGTCTGAAAAAGATAGCAGCCTGCCAAGGGTTTTCCAGTGGAGCAGGTCTTCGCTACCGGATAACCAGGTTTCATACCCACGGCCATCATAAACGATGTAGGTCATGTACCACTGATCTCCTTTTCTGAACACCGTAGGACAATCCAGCTTTTTGGAATCGTCTGAAGGGGTGAGCACCAAACCGTATTTGTGAGGTGTTTTGATCTGTCCGTAAATATGCTGCATTACAGCATCAGGCACCTGTTGTGCATAAGCAGCAGAAAATGTTAATAGAAAGATGTATGTCAGTATACTTTTCATCATATAGTTTTTAGAACGGAGATACTACCAGGGTCTCCATCCCCGTCATTGCGAGAAGCGGCAAAGCCGTTGAGCGCGGGCGCGACGAAGCAATCTCTTCATACAATCTCCAGCATAATCTTCGCGAAGATTACGTCAGGAGATTGCTTCGTCGCCCCATACGCTAATCCCCGCTGCTCCTCGCAATGACGCGAAGGAAGACCCGCTTGCGTCCTTGTTATAACTTACAATTAATCCTAACAGGCCCCAGCAAACCAGCGGGCAGCAATGGCTTCCCTTCCAATCTGTAAGGTGCCACCGTACGGGTGATCCGTTGCTGCTCAGGCAGATCATGATCACCTATCAATCGGTTAGCCCAGGTATTGGTCACTTCGATGCGGAGCTCATTAGCTCCGGTACGTAAGGCCTGTGTGATCTCCATGCGGTAAGGCGGCGTCCAGGCAATGCCACAGGGCTTGCCGTTCAGGGTAACAGTGGCGATATTGGCTACTTCGCCAAGATCTATCCAAAGCCTTTTTTGCTGATCGGCTGCAGGCTGCCAGTTAAATGTCTTTGTGTATACAGCTGTGCCTGAGTAATAGCGGATACCCGGCGCAGTATGCTTGCTCCAATCCTGTAATGCGGAGAACGTCTGCGTTTGCGCAGGGCCGCCATTCTTTGTATCGAAAGTCAATTGCCAGGGGCCTTCCAATGTTTGCAGTGACTGGAATGAACGCCAGTTGCTACCGCTGTGCTGTGTTTCCTTCGTGCTCCTCTGCAGTACGATAAACATTGATCCGCCGGGAGACATTTGCAGCGGCAATATTGTACGCCCTTTTTCTATCTTCCATTCCTGTGCATCGCGGATCTCTCCACTTAGCGGATCCCATAGCTCTGGCGCCTTACCGCTTACACGAAGAGAAAGCGAGATGGTGCGGGAGGAATCTTTTTGATTAGAGATAAAATAAATATCTGCGCCTGGTGTACGGCGGTGTGCCCATACAATGCCAGCTGGCGCTATTACATCCCGTGGTATGTTTAAAGATTGTCCTTTCGTTAATATGGTAGCTCCGGCCTTTCTTAGCTCCTGCAAGCGAGCCGCTACCTCAGCTGATGTATTATCCGTATCGGGAGATAGCGGATGTATACCAGGCAAAATCAATGCCGCATAACTGGCACCGCCTGGTAATTCAATACGGCCATTACGTACACGGGTCAGTCGCAACAAAGCATCCCGGTTAATCGCATCAGATGCGTATTGATTAATCCCCGGCATAATAGCTTCCAGTCTCTCCGGAAGAATAGCACGGCGCGGTATCTCTTCTCCAGTGAATACAGCCAGGTCTGCCACAGGGATACCTTGTTGCAGCAAAGCCTGACAGCGTTGCGCATAGACTACCCATGCACGGCCAGGTTTCCACCAGGTCTGGTCCCGTTGAAAATAAAGGCCTACACCATCCAGCGTCATGCCTGGGCGGCGGTCCATCCAGGGATTGTGGGTAAACACGTGATACACCAGGCGGTTAATACCTGCTGCATAGTTTTTATCGCTCAATGCTTTTAACATAGCAGGATGCTCATCCCAGGCCATGCGCAGTTCTGTAAATGCTTCTGCCTGGATCAGCTGCTTTCCGTAAATATGTGCGCCGGAGATGGCATCCAGCATATCATTGGGTTTGTCATGTGTAGGTGAACGGAACCAGAACTCTCCCATGGGAATGTCTACTGCACTGAAATGCGCCATGCCGTCGCTGGTCATAGTGGGTGCTACATTCTCAGCACTAAAGCTGCAGCCCTTTTCGCGGGCAAGCTGTGACATGGTGCCGTAGAATTTATCTACTACCAGTTCAGCAATGGTTTGCCGTACATCATGCAGGAAACGTTCTGATGCTGCTGCGCTTTTCAACGGGATCCCTGTCATTACAGGCAGCCAGGGCAGCAGATCATAGCCGCGGCGGCGGCGAAATTCTTCACGGAATAAAGGCGACCAATTCTGACTGCCGCATTCCCAGCTATCAACATGAAATACTTTCAGTACACGTGATACCAATGCCGGATCAACCTGACGGTAGGCTTCTCCAAACCAGCGATCAAATTGCAAACGAATAGCAGCCGGGTTGAACTTATCGCATTCAAGACCAGCTGCAGCGCCGCCGGTGGCATTGGTATGCCCGGTAGATGTATGACCTATACGAAGAATGGTCCACTTACCCGCCGGCACCTGCCATTGCAAACGGCCGGATGCATCCATAGATGCCGTGAGATCAGTGACCTTATCCATAGGTACGCAAAGCGAATCAGGCAGCTGGGCAGTAGTAGTACGAGGGCTTACCCGCCATACCTCACCGGTCTTGCCTTCAAACTGATGGATCCTCGGCGCTGATGAAAGCGTGATACCGGATACTTTCAATACCGGCTTCCATTTGGCAGCATCCAGGTCTTCTGCTCCGGGCTCAGATCCCGTGGTGTCATATACCAGCCTGAAAAAGCGTGCAGTGGTAGGCGTTATAGTGTGCGTTACGCCTGCATCATTATCCTGCCATCCGTGGCGGGGCGCTTCCAGCCTGGTGATGGTACGGAACACCTTTCCATCATCACTGGCACTCACTATCAGGCGATGCGCCTGATAGTTGGGACCATTGGTGCGGATGTAAATAGTGCGGCAGGTAAAAGGCTGCTCATAAGAGAATTGTATCCAGCAGGCAGTGTCGCTACGGAAGTTTTCACGGTTAGTTTCATTCAGCAGGAAGGAAGCATCTACTCCGGGACGGCTGGTGCTCACACGCGGCGTTGCCCTCACCCCTTCACCTGCAGGCGAAGGAAAGGCCATCACGGCGATATCGCGGTAGTATCCCTGGTAAGCTGCCGGACGAGCCAGCGTATCGTTGAAATAGCGGCCGCCTTGCAGCTGTGTTGCTGTATACACTATCTTCTGCATAGATAGCTCAGGCGTGATCCAGGGACCACCCGCCAACGCAAAACCGTCGGAGGCGTGCATCGCCAATTGTAAGCCCAGGCGGTCTGCCTCCTTCATGGCATGGCGTACCATCTCCCACCACTGTGGCGAGAGCTGCGCTACCGGCGGCTCCGTCAAAGGAGGATTGGCTACGCCTTTGATAGGCATGAGATAAGCGCCGCCTATGCCAGCTTCCTGCATAGCTTCCAGGTCGGCAGTGATGCCGGCCTTTGAAACACTGGCCTGCATCCAGTACCAGAACACCCACGGCTTTGCAGCGGCAGGCGGGTGGCGGAATGCATTTTCGAGGCGGCTATCCTGTGCAATAGCAGGTAACACGCTCATCCACCCCAGGAGGAAGAAGAGTACTATTGCTTTCATTATGTCTTTTGGAAAACTGATTTCAGGTAAGCTGTATTGGCGCTGAAGTTCCATTTCACATTACGCGGGTCTTTCGCATCGCGGGAGCGTTCTATCACCAGCCAGCCGCGCCAGCCCATCTTATCCAGCGTCTTCTTTACTTTGGGCAAATGAATGCGGGTGTTGTCTTTCAGCCATACACCGTCTTTATCTGTACAATGGATCTGGCAGATACGATCCTTTCCCAGTATACGTAATTCCTGCTGCAAGTCGCGGCCTGCTTCCAGCGCATTGGCGAAATTGAAATAGCTCTGGATGGAAGAAGAGCCGATATCGTCCAGCAACTTTACTTCACCGGCTGCATCAAGGGCAGTTTCTATACCGATGATCACACCGGCCTTCTCTGCCTGCACTGCTACTGCTTTCAGCCGCTCCACTACCACAGGGCGCAGATGCGGAAACTTCACCAGGTCGCCCTGGATACCTAAAGGCAGGAAAGCTACTTTCACCTGCAGCTGCTGCATGGTATTGATACAATCCTGCACCATACGATCTACGCCCTCGCGCTCTGCAAATGACTGCGCATAGAAACCAGACATGGCAACAGAACTGATCTGCACCTGCTGGTTACGCGCCTCGTCCAGGAATTGCTGGCGAACAGCAGGGTCTCCCAGTTTGCTGTCAAATGTTTCGCGGTTACCTAAACCTCCCATATCCAATTCTACACCATCTGCGCCGATCTCTTTGGTCAGCTTGAATGCACCCAGCTTCTGCCGCTTCAGGATCATCCAGTCGCATACCGCAATGCGATAGCGTTGCTCAGCAGGAGCAGCTGCCCAGGCAAAATGTTGATGAAATAGCGTTGCCGTAGCGGCAAGTGTGGAGTTGATAATAAATTTACGACGATCCATAAGTCAATATTATAAGGGCCATTGGCCATTCTCAATCTTTGTCAGCTGCAGTTGTGCAGGGTCTATCTTTACATACTTGATACGCTCACGCCGCCAGGTATACACGATATGGATGAAACCATCAGCACCGACAATCACAGAAGGATAGGAATACTGGCTGATCGGCGAATCTTCCAGTATCAATGCCGCGTTCCATACTTTGCCATCATTGGATACAGATACATTCAAAGGCGTACGCGGACCTTTTGCCTGCCCGGCTGGCGGCAGCACGTGGTTGTATACCAGCAGCTGGCGGCCATCCTGAAGGGTAACCGCATCAGTACCGGAATTGTTATTCGGTAATGTGGTAGAATCCAGCGGAGACCAGGTACGGCCATTGTCTGTGCTCCAGGATTGCAGCACCGCCCTGTTCTTGCTCCTGCACAGGATCTGCAGGCGGCCGTCTTTATAGAAAAGCACGCTGGGCTGTATCGCATTGAAGCTGGCGCCGCCGTCAACTGGCCCTGTCTTCTCCCAGGTCTTGCCCTGGTCTTTTGTCAGCTCGAAATGGATCCTCCATCGATCACCTTCCGTACTGGAGGGACAGAGAAGCGTACCATTATTTAGGAGCACCGGCTTATTCTTTACAGGGCCCAGGTATCCATCCGGCAGCGCAGCGGGTTTAGACCAACTAGCCCCACCATCCTTTGAGCGGATCATCCATCCTTTCCACGCAGCTACTTTGGGACCGATCTTATAGAACAACAACAGATCGCCGCCAGGCACCTGGTACAATACCGGGTTCCAGCAGGCAAAGCGGGTGCCGTCTGCCTGTACGCCATTGGCTACTTCCACGGGTGCGGTCCAGCTGTTGTTGCTTTTATCTTTACGGCTTACCCAGATACCCACATCAGGATGTCGCTCTTTGGTACCGCCAAACCAGGCTGCTATCAGGCCTTTATTTGTTTCGGCAATCGTAGCCGCATGACAGGATGGAAAGGACGCCTTTTCGAAGATGAACTCATCGGTCAGGATGCCCTCTTTCCAGCTACGTTCCCGGGCGCTTTGCCCGCTTGCGAATAAAGTTGCCAATAATAAAAGAGCGGTACTGAAAATACGTATATACATAGTTGTTGTTTTCCGTTGTTATTGTTCTTCACTTTCAAAAGCATATTCCCCGGACCCTACTTCAAACACAGCGCGGTCTTCTTCCATACGCAGGAAGCGTACACCCTCTGATGCTGTTGCAGCCTTAGCACCTTCCTTTACCTGTGCGACGGTGTGCGCAGGTATATAGACCAGTGCTGTTGTATTGGCGGGTACTTTTATCTTCCAGCTAAAGCGGCCGTTTCCCTTTTTCCAGCTACTACTGACAGGACCATACATAGCATGAAAAGACGCATCTACCGTTTGCAGGCCTTCCGGCAGCGCAGGCTTCATTACTATCTGTTTAAAGGCAGGATGATCAGCTGCAGTACGAATACCTGCCAGGTCTTCGTAATACCAGATCAGCAGGTCGCCCAGCAGCATTACATGGTTATGAGAGTTCATACCTGGATTAGCCGTATTGCCGTTCCACAGTTCCCAGATAGTGGTGGCGCCCTGCTCTGCCATATATCCCCAGGAAGGATAGTCGCGGTTGGCAGCAATGCGGTAAGCCAGTTCAGGCCTGCCCATTCTTGTAAGGCTGCGCATCAGCCATTGCGTGCCAATAACACCGGTGCTGATATGCGTATTGTATTTATATTGGATAGCAGCAGCCATGCTGTCAAACACCGCTTTACGTGCATCAGCAGGTACCATATCGAAATACAGCGGCAGCAGGTTGGCAGTGACCGTGTTATTACTGTATTGCGCAGCTGCCGGATGAAAGAACTTTTTATTGAATGCAGTTCTTATACTGTCTGACAGCATAGCAAAAGCCTTTACATCTGCAGGCCTATCCAGCAAAGCGGCGAAGCGCCGCATCAGCGTAAGCAGTTTGTAATAATAAGCCGTGGCCAACAAGGTACCGTCTGTTCTGCGGGAAGAATCCCTGGAATGTATAAGCTGTAATGACTCAGGCGGCACACACCAATCCCCGTACTTATCTTTAGTGACGATGTAGTCTTTCATATATTTGCCCTGCATATATGCCAGCCATTTCTTCATGGAGCTATAATGCTTTGCAATAGAGCCTTGGTCGCCGAACTGCTCATACAGCATGTTTGCCACGAGGATATAAACACCGGGCCAGGTAACATTATCACTATAATAACGCCAGTAGGCAGGAGCAACATCAGGGATAGCGCCTTCCGGGGTCTGTGACTCCGCAATATCATCGAGCCATTTGGCGTACAAACTGGCATTGCCGAAGAGAAAGCTTTCACCATGCGCCCCCGTTGCACGGTCTCCCAGCCACGGCATGCGTTCATTACGCTGCGGACAATCCAGCGGCATGCCTTTGTAGTTACCACGGATGCCGCGGTAAGCATTATGGTATACCTGGTTAAGCGTAGTATCGGAAGACTGGAATGAACCGGTAGTGCTGATCGCATCATAGATCACATGGCCCTCTGCTTCCGGAACAGCCGCCGCTGTTATTTCAACATACCGGAAACCGTGATAAACAAAAACAGGATGCCAGGTTTCTACCCCTTCACCTTTGAAAGTATATACATCTGTTACTTTAGCGTCACGTAGATTAGCAACAAACAGCGTGCTATCGGGCTGCAGGGTTTCTGCAAAGCGAAGCGTGATCTTTTCACCCCGCCGGCCCTTTGCTTTTATCTGCAGCCAGCCAACCATGTTCTCGCCCATATCAAGTATATAGGTGCGTGGCTTTGTATGATAAACCGCAACAGGCTTTACAGTATCCATGATACACATCGGCTCATTCAGCTGGGCTTCCAGCTTGCCGCCGGGAGATTGCACCAGGTCTGGTTTTAACCAGCGACTGTCATCAAAGCGGGTGCTACTCCAGCCCGGCATCTCTTTGGTAGCGTCATATTCTTCTCCGTCATACATGTTGTTGGTGCGGATGGGACCATCGGTTGTCAGCTTCCAGCTTTGATCACTTACAATGGTCTGACGACGGCCATCTGTATATTCTATTTCCAGCTGCAACAATAGCTTGGGATAACCGAAGGTGCGGATCTTCTGCGGCTTATAAGCCTGGCGCATGGTGAAGAAAAGGCCATTGCCCAATGTTACGCCGATGGCATTGCTCCCGCCTTTCAGCGCAGCTGTTACATCGAATGTATTATACTTTACTGCTTTGGTAAAATCTGTAGCAGCCGGCGCCAATACCTGGTTGCCGATACGCTGCCCGTTCAGGTACAATTCATACAGCCCCAGTCCGGCGATGTAAACAGTAGCCCGTTTAATTGCAGGTTTTACATCAAAGTCCTTTCTGAAATAACGGGCAGAGAGGCGCGAAAATTTACTCTGGGCACTATCCCATGGGAACCCACGGTCCATCCCTATCCACGATGCCTTCCATTCCGCAGGTGTCAGCAATCCCATGCTCCATTGTGCAGCTTCGCTCCAGGGGCTTTCTCCTTTGCTGGTCCACACCTTCACTTTCCAATAGTATACATGGCGGCTTTGCAGCGGCTTGCCTGCATATGGAATATGAATGGATTGATCTGAGGATACTTTACCGGAATTCCAGCAATCCCCTTCATTGGCTACCAGCTGCTCAGGAGAAGCAGCCACTATTACCTGGTAGGCCGTTTGAAGGGTGTGCCGCTGCGGGCCTGTTATTTCCCAGCTTAAGCGGGGAAGCTTTACATCAATACCTGCGGGGTCATTACGCATTTCGCAACGCAGGTTTTGCAGCTGTATGCCATTTTGCGCTGCCGCATTCATTGCAGGCAGCCCCATGATAAATGTGTATATGACAAGCATCCAGCGTTGCATTGCTATTCAGTTTTCAGTGATCCGATATAAAAAGCGGCTTCTTCTTCCGGTGTACCTGCATTGGGCAGGTCTTCAGGCTGGATAGCCGGTGTATCTGCATTCGGAAAATGACGCGGCATACCGGTGCGGAACACGATCTTGTCCAGGCCGTCCACCGGTGCAAATGTCAGTTGCGTAAGGACATCTTTACCGTTGATGTTCACGGTATAGAAGCGGCTGGCCGTGTTGAAGGTGATGCGGATCGTGTAGTTCACACCAGCTTCGTATTGCAGGATGTTTTTGAACTTAGCGCCTGACTTTGCCCTTAAGGTACCGTCGGTATCGAAGGTCAGCCTGATGGCAGGGTTGTTCTTTGCATTCTGCAACTCTACCTGCAACATGCCTTTGCTTTTTTGCGCAGGCGTTATGCTGAATTCTACCGTACCGGTTTGTGTTGCCGGGAACAAACGTTCTGCTTTGGCGTAGTCATAGGGATCTTTATCTCGCAGCACCAGGGCCGGTCCGGCAGATGTCTGTTCTATTTTCACAGGCGCCCAGCAGGGACTATAGATGTTCCATTTATCCAGCGCCGTTGCAGGCTGCATCTGTTTGAACACTTCATTTACAGGCTCTTCTGCTTTATCTTTCACAGGCACTGGAACAGCTGCCACCCAGATATCTTCCTTGCTCATGCTGTAGCTTACCCACAGCTTGCCATCCGGTGGGGTACCGTTGCCTTCTTCGATCCCTCTTACATATTGCGGGCCATAATCTTTGAAATGGCCGGTATAACGCAGGGGAGATATTTCTCCATGCACAAGCAACATGTTCGTATAATCCAGTCCGTTATCGCTGAGTGAAATAGCCAGCGGCCAACGGTATTCGGAAGGATTGTATACGGTGGCATAGCGGCCGTCTGAAGTACGCTGTCCCCAGATCTTGGCATTGGCATTTACAAAACCGGGCGCCCTTACGGCGGATTGTGGCCACGTCTTTCCTTCGTCTGTACTGATAGCTGTCAGCGCATTCTTCCAGAGCCCTACTACCCTTCCGTCAGGAAGATGATAATAGCTCAGCGCTTTATATTGTTTTTTGAGCGGGATCAGCGGATCGTTTCTATCTGCTTCCTCATTCCATTGCTGGGTAACCAGCGGGTTAGCCAGCAGTTCATTACAGGCTTCCACAAATTCCTTGTCCCTGCTGGAAGTATAGAAAGGGTAGGATGTATTCTTTTCGCTCCAGCTCTCATTATAACGAATGAAATAGATGGGGCCGAAGCTGCCATCCGGCAGTATCTCTCTTACCACCCGACCTATACCATGACCATCGTTGGGATCATCATCCAAATCCAAACATATGCCATAGAAGGCCATAGCCAGGAGGCGGTGGCTCTTTGCCGTGTAGAAGCCTATTCGCTGGTGCATCACTGCATACAGGTCTTTTGCCACACCGGGATGTCCTTCTTTCCGGGTACCATCCGGTACTTTATAAGGAGGAAACAACACTACAGGCTTTGACCACTTATAACCATCCTTAGAGCTTGTCAGCAGTGTTTGTCCGGGTGGCATATGCTCTCCTACTTTATCGCTCAGGTATTCCAGGTAGAAAGTATTGTTCCAGTATGCCAGCATGGGCGCATGGTTGTAAGTCCAGCCTGTACCTTCCGCCAGTTCGGGATGTTCACGATTGGCTCGCAGCACCTGGATATTATGTACGCCCATAGCAGGTGACAGCTGCCCATGGTGATAGTCGATATTCACACGGGTAGAGCCGGTGTAACGAACCGTATCCTGCTGCGGAACCAGCAGGCCATCCAGGATAGATTCGGATACTTTAACGATCGTACCATGCTTATGCCCAACAGGCAGGTATACCTGGTCTGATATATCGGTGAATGTTTTGAAGTCCTTTGTTTTGACAGCGCCGTAGTATTTATCGCGGTAGGCATCAAAATAGATCAGCCATTCGTTATTCACTTTAGCTACTGTAGGACCTTCAGTGAAATTAGGCGTAAAGGCGCGGGAAACATTGGTATACGGCCCTGCTGCATGCGGACCGGAAGCGACTTTGATATCACGCTCCGGACGCGTATTGTCTTTCAGCACCAAAGCATATTTCCCGGCAGCAGGTTTTACCACTACTGCATCGATCACACTAAAGCCAGGATCCATGAATAGCTTTGCAGGGGTAAATGTCTGAAAGTCTTTGGTAGTAGTATAGTACAGACGATGGTTATTATCCTCATCCTCCGCTCCTTTTGGAAAGCGGTGTGGAATGGTAGAAGCCCAGATAATGATGTATTGTTGGCTTTCGCTGTCGTAGTACAGCTCCGGCGCCCACACATTTACCGTAGAAGGCTCATGTTCCATTACATTAATGGAGCGCTGCTCTGTCCAGTGTACCAGGTCTTTTGAGCTGGCATAGCCAAAGCCCTTATCACCTTTCCAACCGCTGGTCCATACCAGGTGAAAGGTACCGTCGGGCCCCTGCACCACGGAAGGATCGCGCATGAGCTTCTTATCGCCTACTGTTGGCTGTAGTAAAGAGCGGCCCAGGTCTGACCAGTGATAGCCGTCATAGCTGTACAAGAGCTGCAATCCGCCAGTAGCTGGTTCGCGGAAGGAAGTGAAGATATATACCTCACGGCCTGGAATATACGTATCCAGCACAAGCACCCAGTCGTTACCATTCTGCTGCACACCGGGCGGATCAAATGCAGCTACGCCTTTGTTAGGAAATTTCCCGATCAATGCAAGGTTACCGTTACGGGGATTGAACCAGTAAGCCTTTACGGTATCTCCGGCAATCTTACCCATATTCACCTGCATGGTGCGACCCGTATAAGTATAAATAAAAGCATATTGTTTACCACGGGTGGCAAGGAGGTGATCGTATCGCTCGCCAGGATTACCAGCGATCAAAGACTGATCAGGCACCCGCTCCAGGTAAGGGCGGGACATCATCAGGTCTTTCAGGTGTTTCATCTGGCGGGCGCCTTCATCATCAATAGCGTGATACCAGTAATCTTTTACACCGTAGTTGCCATCCTTATCGCCGGGCTTATGCATTTGCATGACGGCGTTATTACCGTAGGTGTAACCCGCGCCACCTGCAAAGACGGACCAATAGCCGTAACGCCGTACATCGGCGGCTGTCCAGAAGGCTTGTAAAGTATCGTGCAATCCCTGTGGAATGCCTTCATAAGAAGGTTCTCCGTCGAGGGTAGGTTTTACAGGTTTACGTTGATAATCTGCTTGTATATAACGCCAGTTGTCTTCTCCGTAATGCAGCTCACCAGCTGAGGTGTCCTGTGCATAGTTGCGGTGACCTGATTGAAACATATTGAACTGCAGCCATGATTCCTTGTGAAACCATTCGGAAGACTGAAAGCGGCCGCGCGGATGGTAAGTAGCAATATGCCCCGGATCATATTTATGCAGGGTGGCGCCAATGGCGTTCCATACCGCCAGTGAATCACTGCCTTTGATATCGCCACCATTCAGCCAGATGATGTTAGGTTTGTTTTTGTACCTGGCAGCCAGCCATGCGGTATAAATGCGCGCCTGCTCCTGTGTAACAAGACCAGCCTTCACGTTCGAGCCCCATACCGGTACCAGGGCCATGTACAGGCCTTTCTCTGCTGCTTTATCGATGATGTAATCCACGTGATCCCAGTAATCGTATTGCAGGGTATCGTTAAAGGTATTACCGGGTGTGGTGCGTGGGCGGGCTACGTTCTTATTCTCTAATGCGGCATCACCGTAAGCGTTCACCTGGCCGGCGCTGTGTACCACCATTACCTGTATAACGTTAAAGCCTTTGCTGCGACGGTCTTCCAGGTACTTCTCCGCTTCCTCGCGGGTAAGCTTATTGAAGAGCAGCCAGCCCGTATCGCCCAGCCAGAAGAAGGGCGCGCCAGAGGAGCTAACGAAGTAGCGGCCATTGGCAGATATTTTGAGGAGTTGAAGACGAGTAGTTTGGGCAAAAGCAGAAACTATTGCTGAGAGGAAAGTCAATAAAAATATCGTGGTTCTAGTCATACTTCGGTTTTCAGTTATTAGTTTTTCAGCCGTCATTGCGAGGCCTTGCACCCCCGGGTCTTCATCCCCGTCATTGCGAGGAGCAGTAGAGAAATGTGCGCGGGGCGACGAAGCAATCTCCTAAGACAATCTTCCCGAAGCTTATGTTAGAGATTGTGTTAGGAGATTGTTTCGGCCCGGCTCTCCTCAGAGCCCTGCGGGCCTCGCAATGACGGGATGAAGACCCATTTATGCCTCCAGCTCCTCACAATGACGCGACTTAAGAAGCTTTCTTAATCCATAACACCACCGGGCTTGTGCCCGGGTTATCCAGGGTGACACGGCTTCCGCCTGTCACTGTTTCTTTTTTCAGTATCCGGCCATCCTTCGGGTTAATCCACTGTACCGTACAGGAGCCTTTGATATCAGTAAGATCTGCCGTTGCGGTGGCAGTACTATAAATAATATATTCCTTACCGTTATTCGTCAATAAATATTCTCCGGAGGGAGCATCGGCAGGATGCATAGCAGCTGCAGCCTGCAGGAATGCGGCATCTGCCACTGCCGGTATGCCTGCCAGGGAGCCACCGGCCATAAATACTGCCCAGGCCTGCTCATCGTACGCACTGGCAGTGTAGGAAACCGCCTTGCCGGGATGGCGCTCGCGGTACTCACGAACTGCCCGGTATATCTGTGCAAAGGTGCTGCGTTTGGGTTTAAGCAAACGGGCGTGCTGACGAGGGGCCAGGTTCTGGCCGCCCTGCGGCGCATAGACACTGCTATCCGGCTGGTAATGCCACTGACGGATATCTATCACTGATATCGCACGGGAACGTACCGGATCAGCGAGGATCGCATCCTGCACATCTTTAGTAACACTAAGTCCTACTGTTACGGGTTTACCGGTTTCCTTTTCCCATTCAAGGATAGTATCGATCCAGAACTGTACAAAAGACAAAGGCCCGGTGAACTCCTGGCCAATCAGCTGGATAACGCCATTGTTGCCGCTGAAGTTCTCCAGGCACTGGCGGATGTAAGCCCGGTGCAATTTGCGCCGCAGCGGATTGTTTACATCATAGAACTGAGCCGCCATAAAAATGCGCTTATCTCCCGCGTAGGGAGGCGGTTCGGGGAAACCGGTATTATTGATATTATTGGCAGGACGCCAGGGACAATCTGCCCAGTGGGCGCCTGCTTCTATGATGTTATGCTGAAAATAGTGCTGATGTACCAGTACCAATCCCAGCTGATCTGCCAGATCAGCAAACTGTTTCAGGCGCAGCCAGTACCAGTGATTGTATTTAGTCAAATCATAACGGCTGAGGCCATCCCAGGCAGCATCTTGTCCGCTGCGGGCAAAAGGCTGCTCATAAAAAGGCGGCCATACTTCGCCATCCATCCGGCGCACACGTTCATGATCATCACGGCGACGCTCGTACCAGAGGCCGTAGTTATGTTCTAATGCTACAATATGATGTTCTTTCATCCAATTACCTACCTCCTGCAGATCGTCTGTAAGACCTGTACCTCTACGGCCCGGAACAAATCGGGTAATATCTGGCACGGCCTCCTTTATACCATCGGGATGTACGTTGCCGCGCCACCAGGGTACTTCATGACGGCTGCCAGTAAGCACTGCGTTACCACGCATCAGCCAGCCGTGAGATAAGTGCATGGGCAAGGAGCCGTTTGAGGTTTGAGGTTTGAAGTTTGAGGTTGAAGTAGCAGTCGTCGTTCTGATCCCCGCCGCACTTACAGGAATGGGATTGCGCTGAGCAGCTTGTGAAATCCAGTCTTTCAGCTGTACCAGTGGGTTAACAGCAGCCGCGGTAAGCGCTGCCGCTACCTGTACCGAAGGACTGCTGGAAGCTTCTGATGCTATGGGCAGCAATTGTGCACGCTTCATTACATCCTCCCCCAGCCTTTCAGCCAATTGTGCATAGTATAAGCTGCGGGGCCGCACATGCTCATTAGATTCTCCCCAATACCCATCTCCCTGGAACTGTGCCCAGGCGCCAAAGCACCAGTTATTAGCGCCGGGAGGGCGGTAACAATCTATACGGGAGGCGCTGCATTGCCACAGCACACTATTGGCGGCGCTCCATCCGGCACCCTGGCCATCTTGTCCGCGATTGCCAAAGCGCAGGGCTTGTCCGTCAATATTTACGATGTCGAATAATACGCCGGAGGCCCAGCTGTCAATAGTGCCACTGAAGTTAAATGGCAAGTGTGCTTCGCATTGTACAAAGGCGTTAGGCCCGGGTGCACAGAAACCTACTGCAAAATCATGATAGCCATGCTCTGCATACAGGCGCTGAAAAAGCGTTTGCTGGCCGGTAGCAAAGAAAGTATAACGGCGCTGACCACCTATCTCAGATACAGGAGCAAGCGATATACAATCCTCTACCGTTATCCGTTTGGCGGTTTCCAGTACGGCTACTGCCGAACCGGCGAAATGCTCAAACGTGATCTGGCGTACCCATGCATCGGATATATTTTCCAGTGTGATGGCCATCCAGCGATGGTCTTCGTCTTTAGCGTTATTCTTATCGTAAGCAGAACGGCAACGCAGATTCTCTACACCGCTGTGGAAAATACGGCCGGGCCATTGATAGGTTGCTATTGTTGCGCCGCCATAGGCGGTATCCAAAGCAGTGGTCAGCGGTGCATCCAGGGTAATGGTATTACCATCTACTGCAGTGATAGTACGGTCCCAGTCAATATCACGTTCACCAGGCTTCCATCCCAGCGCGGTGATGCCGCCGCCAAAATGGTCCATGCCCAGGAGCTTGATCCACGCGATAGTAGAAGGGCGGTGCACTATCACCTTGTCGCCGGCTTTGAACTGTTGAGCATTATCTATGTTCAAAGTACGTGCGTTCACTGGTACATAAGCATTAGTGATCCTTGCAGACGCTGAGAGGGAACGGTTGTTAATACCCGTGATCCGTATCAGCGTTTGCCTGTCGAACCCTGTACCCTTAAGGATGGTGCCTGTTTCGCCCATACCGCTGCCGCGCAGTATTACACCGGAAGCGCGGATGTGAAGGCTGCCTGCAATTTCATATTGCCCTTTCTGCAGCAGTACTGCTCCGCGAAAGCCTTGTTTATCAACCGGCAAGGCCGATACCTGGTCAAGGGCTGCCTGTATAGTTGCAGTAGCATCCCCTTTTATCAGCGGCACTACAATGCGTACGGGAACATCTGGAATAGATTGTTCACCGGCCATATAACCACAATAAGAGAAATCGGGGATACGGTTGCCCTGTGCGTCGGGCGTATAAACCAGCGTGCCGCCGGTATTTAAAGCTACCGGCGGCAGTGGTTTTGGCTGTTTAGGCGACTGCGCGTACGCGTTGGCAGCCAGTAGAACAGTAAATAAGATCCTTGTTAATTTCATTTCGCTCCTGCTTCCCGCCTTTTCTTCCAATCCTGCTCCGCCTGTTTCATGTTAATGCCAGCGGCAGCCAAATAATTGTTGATCCGGCCTTTATATTTTCCAAACCATTGATGTTTCTTTTCCGAGGAACCTGCGTCCATCGCATGTTCCCTTGCCTCTACCAACCAGGCCATGATCTGCGCCCGCTGCTGCTCTGTCAGATCGGGCAGCATGTCTGTATATACCCGGTAAGTAAGCGGCAGCACACCATAGGTCATGCCATCCTTTACCTGGTTCACCTGCTGTTCATTCAGCCTGGCGGAAAGTTTGGCGAGATAATCATTGTGCAGCTTTTCCAGCCGCTGCGCCTTTCCGGTGGTGTCTGCAGCAGCATCCATCTCATTAAGTTTAAGATACTGCCCTGCGATAATATCCCGTACCTGTGTAGCCTTCGTGGCATCTGTCAAACCGAGGCTGGCTACGATCTTCTCTGCACGTTGAGTAACTACGCGGATGTAAGCAGTATCCTGGCTCTTTGTTGCCTGCGCCATGGCAGGGGCCGCTGCAAACAGGCATCCTGCTAAAAATAAATATAGTATCCTTTGCATACCAGCAGATTGTTATCAGCGGCCAAACTGGCCACTTGTTTTACCCGAAAGGGTGTTAAAATTGTTCTTCGGATCTTTCCAGTTCACCTTCTTTTCCGGGTTGATCCCGTTGATGAACTTCTCGATATTCGTGTATCCATCGCCGTTCATATCTTTCACCGCATCGGCCGCATCTTTTGGATTCAGGCCATGTTTGCTTTCCCACTCATCGGGCATACCATCACCGTCGGAATCCTTGTAAGGCGTACCCTTGTATGCAGGATAGCCGCCTACCTGGCTGATGTCTGAAATGATACCTTGCTTATAAGAGTCCCCGGGCATACGGCGGTGTATAAACTCGCTGCCGATGTTGTTCTCCGTACCTTCTTTATACTGGATCTTATTAGTGCGCACCTGCTCTATCACCCGGGTATCTACAGGATCGCGTTTAGGTAAGGTAGCACCTGCGTTATTCAGCACATATTCGTATGCTTCTTTGGCAGTCATCATTGTGATGGCCGGCATGGGGAAAGGCTTTTCCACACGCATATCATCGCGGTTAGGACCCGCATCCTCCAGGTTTTCTACCTGTACGCCGCCGTCCCAGTTGTCTTTTGTCACCTTATCATATCCTTCCATGATATTGCCGTTCACAAAGGCCCTTCCATACACTTTATAAGGATATTTGCTGCGGCCCGATTCCGGCTTTACGATACGGTGACCTACTGCTTCATTTTTCGGTGTAACAGGTCCTGGTTTATAGTAGTTGTTGATCACATTAAACATGGCGCGGTAATCGCCCCCATCCATCGAGCGGTGATGCCAGTTGAACACGATGTTATTCACAAAATTGAAGCAGCCGTACCAGCCAACGGATGGGTTACGGCCGGCATTACTGGCCCAGAGGTTACGCATGAAAGTGCAGTTCTCTCCACCCAGGGTGCTGCCAAAAGCATGGTTATAAGTATCCAGTGCTTCTGAAGAGATACAGTTCTGGATAGTGACATTCACTGTGGGCAGCTTCTCTTCTTTGGAACCATCCCCCGGATCGTACATGTGACGATAGATAGAGATGTTCTCATCCAGGCCCCAGCTGGTGGAGCAATGATCGATGATGATGTTGCCTATCGGGTTGCCGCCCAGTGCATCGTCTCTGCGGGCTACAAATGTTTCGCCGCGGCGGAAGCGCATGTAACGCAGGATCACGTCGTGGGTGTTGATCCATACGGATTCACCAGCTATACATACGCCATCGCCGGGCGCTGTCTGGCCTGCAATGGTGATGTAAGGCGCACGGATGATCAATGGGCTTTTCAAACGGATAATACCAGCTACGTTGAAGACAATAATACGGGCGCCGCCTTGTTCACAGGCATCACGGAGTGTACCGGGACCGCGATCTTCAAGACTCGTCACTACGTATACTTTGCCACCACGGCCACCTGCTGTGAAAGCGCCACCGCCTTCAGCACCGGGAAAGGCCGGGATGTCTGCCTGCGGCAGGTCTATCGGCCGCGATGCCCAGGGCACGTAAGGCTTACCGTGTTTGGCGTCTTCATTGATGATGGGCAATGCCCTTTTCCAGGCTTCGTCTGACAGGCGCTGCGCTTCTTTCAGCGCAGCATCACTGGAATCCTGTACCCGCTGTGGTATGGTGGGATACTGCGCCATTACTGGCTGTATCAGTCCCATTGTGATCGTGCAGGCTACTGCCACTGCAAAAAACTTCCTCATGTTGTTGTCTTTTTTAAGCATGGGTTCCTTTTCCTTATAATTATTGCGCCGGCTCGAAATTACCGCCCCATCCTATGTTCTGGATCAGCAATGGATTGTTGTCCAGCGCTGATTTCGGTATCGGGAAGTAATAGTATTCAGGTTTCCAGCCGATAGCGTATTTAGTGTCCATTACTTTGGGTTTGAGCTCAAAGTATTCCCTGTAAGCTCTGTCCAGTGTAACCGTATCGCGCTGTGCTTCAAAAGCGGAAGCGGAGATCACACTTGTTTTCAGGTTAATGGTAAGGCCTGTTCTCTTTTTACCGTTCAGTTTAGTTTCGAACAGTTTCCAGCGGCGAAGATCCCAGAAGCGTTTGCCTTCGAAAGCAAATTCATACAGTCTTTCATCGAGGATAGCATCGAACAGTTCGGCGCGGGACATAGCGGGCTTCAGACCATACAGTCCGTCATCTCCTGCTATGATACCGGCGCGCTGCCGGATGGCTTTCAGCTCGTCATATGCTTCTGAGGGTTTATTTACACCGTTGGCGGCTTCCGCCAGGTTTAGCAACACTTCTGCATAACGGATCTCCATCCAGTCTGTACCGGAGTATTGCACTTCGCCGGTAGCCGGTTTTGGATCGATGGCCTTGCGGCAATAGAAGGCCGTGTTGGAAGCCTTTCCTTTTTCGGCAGTCTTTCCATCTGCTGTATAGGTCCAGATCTTATAGTTTGATACGCCATTGAGCGGCCAGGTAACGCCGTTAAATGCAATAGTAGCGTCAAAGCGGGGATCGCGGTTCTTGTAGAACAGCACCGGATCATAAGGATAAGCTGCAGAGGCCTCGCTGATCTTCTTTCCGTCTTTCATCGGGAAAGCGTCTACCAGCTCTTTTGAAGGCTGGTTAGATCCGCCGCCGGTGCCATTGATAGAAGGGCGTGTGCTGTTGTCGTACCCATTGTTCTTTCTGGCCTGATCTCCGGTGGCATTGTTGAAGCAGGTTACGAATACCGCTTCAGGATTATTCACTTCCGTGAACCACATCTGGCTGAAAGAGCTATTCAGTCCATAACCATTGGAAGACAGCAATGTTTTGGCGGCCTTACATGCATCATAGGCAGCCTGCCATCTGTCTGCCAGACCTGTCGGGTTAAACTCCGGACTGGCCCAGTATAAAAGCACCCTGCCTTTAAGAGCAGCAGCTGCTGCGCTGGTGATGCGGCCCCAATCGGCAGCGCCGTTGGGCCACCTGGCCGGCAGTACCGCAATCGCAGCATCCAGGTCTTTCAGGATCTGCGTGATACATTCGGATGTTTTATTACGCGGTACATAGGCGTCATCTTTTGCTTCCTGCCCTACAGCTTCCTGCTGTTTGAGGATCAGGGGCACACCACCATACAATTTCACCAGTTCAAAATAACGCCATGCACGGAGGAAATAAGCCTGTCCTTTCAGTGTAGCCTTCCAGGTAGGCGTAATTGTGCCCTTCTCTATTTCCTGCAGGAAGAGATTCAGGGCCCTTATTTTGCCATAGTTATTATTAGCGTCCAGCTTAGTACCGAAGTCACCCACATCGTTCGACAGCAAAGTACCTTCAAAATACTTGCTTTCACCATAAGACTCGTCGGAGAGGTTACTGCTGGAGCCCCAGGTACCACCCCATGAGGGAATATTCTGATCGTAGAGATAATCAAGATAGGTACGCGCAAGCAAGGAGTCGTTAAACACCAGGTTGGCCTGTAAGGAACCCAGATCCCTTTTATCGAGCACTTTACTGCAGGATGCTGTTAACAAGAGCAGCCCTGCGAATATGGATATATGAATACGTTTGTACATCATTATTAATTTTGGCGGATTATAAACTAACGTTCAAACCGAATGCGATGGTTCTCATCAGCGGGTATACAGCATAAGAACCCAGCGCATTATCCTTATAATCGTAGGGATTATAGAAGTTAAACGGATTCGTGGCGGCCATATACACTTTAAACGACTGGAAGCCCATGCTCTTTGCAAGTGACGATGAGAATGTGTAGGACAGGTTAATCGTTCTCATTCTGAAAGAGAAGGAATTCCTGAACCAGAAAGAGGAGGTTACATTATACTGATCGTCGTAGTAAGGAGACGGATACTTTGCGTTCGGGTTTTCCGGCGTCCAGTGATCGCTCCAGAATGCAGGACGGTTAGAAGTTACAGTAGCCTGTTTGCGTGCATCACCTTCAACAACATTCTGTCCCCCGAAAGAGCCAGACATTACCATATCAATACGGAAGCCCTTGTAACCGCCGCCTACTGAAAGGCCGAAGCCATAATGGTTGCTGGCTTTGTTAGTAAGCCAGTCTTCGTCGTTCTCATCCACTACGCCATCGGGACCAGCGTATTGGTTGGTGAGCGGATCTTTAGCTCCGCGAATATCTTTATAGTAGAGCATTCCGGGCTCGGGCTTTTTCCCGAATACCTTGTAGTCAGGATTCTTAGACAAAAAGGCATCTACTTCTTCCTGTGTACGGAACATGCCGAGGTAATGATATCCTCTTACCCCCCTATCCATTGAATAGCCGTTGGGATCTTCCCATGTACCACGGATACCTTTGTCTACGTCTACCTGTACAGCTTTTGCATCGCTCCAGCTAAGGAAACCATTTACATAATAATTGATGTCCCGGCCGATACGATCACTCCATCCCAGCGATATTTCATAACCGTAAGCATTCACGGTGTTGTAATTCTCTGCAGAAATGCTGGAGCCTACTGTCAGCGGCACACTGGCAGTAAGACTGGTGAGCATGTTATAGCGATGATCATAGAACGCATCCACTGTAGCAGACAGGCGGCTGTTCAAAGCCTTCGCGTCGACCCCGAAGTTGAACTTCAGGTCGTCATCCCAGCGTGCAGCCGGGTTGGGCAAAGGCTCCGGTTTAGTGCCCACAGTCTTGTTGCTGTTCCCACCAAATACAGCGCCGGAGGTCTGGCTCGGGGTATAACGCTGCACATATCCCCAGGGTTTGGTAGCATCACCGCCCAGGTGGCCTGCAGAAGCCCTCAGCTTAAGATAATCAATAGCGCGAACGTTGCGCTGGAAGAAACCTTCCTGTGAAACCACCCAGCCTAGTGACAGGGAGGGGAAGAAGCCCCAGCGGTATTGCGGTGCAAAGTTGGTGGATGCATCATAGCGGAAAGCAAACTCCATCAGGTATTTATTATCGTATGCATAGTTCGCACGGCCGATGTAAGAAAGGTTACCTGTTTCGTTGGCAGTTTCCCACACGTTCATATTACCGAAAGCAAACCTGGAGATATCAGGAGCGCCGTCGGTAGGATCTTCGGTATAAGCCTGCACATCATCATATGAATATTCACGCTGTTCTGCTACGGCGAGCAGGGAGATATCATGTTTGCCGAATTTGCGGGCATAGTTAAGATAAGCGTTCAGCTGATAGCGGTCAGCATAGGAAGGTTTAAAGTATACGCGCGCGCCGTTCTTTACGCGGACAGTTTTAATAGGATCGCCCGCATAAATATGATTGTGGCCACCCTCCATGTTGAATGCATATACATAATAGTAGGTACCGAATTGCTTGGGAAAACTATTATCCAGCAATTTGGCATATTGTACTTTTGCGGTCAATCCCTTGATAAATGAAGGCTGATACTCCAGGTTAGCTACCACGTTCAGGCCGTTACCACGGGTTTGAGAATAGTTGTTCAGGTTCTGCACTTCAAAAAAGTGGAAGGCATCGATCGTATTACTGCTGCTGCTCAGCTGAGTGGGATAACCGTTCACGTATGGCGGTGTAAATTGGGGTGTGAACAGTAATGCTCTCATATCATTTTCCACATTCTCAGAGCCTACCTTCATGAGATATAATTTAGTATTGGAAAGGTCGCCACTTACAGAAAGGCCCATCTTCAATCCGGTGGCCAGCTTTACATCGCCACTGGCCCTGAAGGTCCATTTATCATTCTTAATATTATCGAAGTTACCGTTCTGGTAGAAGTAGGATGCACCTGCAAAAAAGGTAGCCTTTTCTGTACCACCGCTTACGTTGAACGCGTGACGGGTTACAAGAGATGATTTCCATGCCTGGCGGAGCCAATCGTAATTATTATTTCTGTAGTGTTCCAGTTCATCCGGTGTATATACCGAATTATCGTCTGCGGTTTTGCCGTCGGCGAAATAGATATCATTCATGTACCTGGCCTGTTCGTATCCGCTCATCATCGTTGGCAATGATGTAGCCTGGTTGAGGGCAACAGAGGAGTTATAGTTTATCACCAGCTTTCCGGCTTTCCCCCTTTTGGTCCTTACCACGATAGCACCCTGTGATGAGTTGATCCCATATACTGCAGCTGCGGCATCTTTCAATATGGAAATGCTTTCCACTTCGGTAGCATCCAGCAGGTTGAAATCTTCCTGTGTTCTGATCACATCATCGATCACGAAGATCGGACTGGTGGTGCCGCCGTCTTTTGAGAATACCACTGGGTTACGGATGGTGATCGTACCAGCCTCGCCCGGGCGGCTGTTACCACCGCTTACGCCCACACCGGGCAGTTTGCCCTGGAGCGTAGCGCCCAGGTTACCCAGCGGGAGGTCTTCAATTTCTTTTACGTTCACTGTGGCTACTGCGCCTGTTAAATGTGTTTTCTGCTGGGTGCCATAACCTACTACAACGGTCTCGTTCAGGGATGTTACACTGTTCTTCAGGGTAACATTCACTGCGGAACGGTCATTCACCGGTACTTCGATCGGTGTATGGCTGATAAAGGAGAACACCAGCGTTGCTTTTCCGTCGGGCACCTGTATAGTATAGTTACCATCTGCGTCGGTAACGGTACCTTTAGCAATACCTTTTACGCGGACTGTTACACCTGGCACTTCTTCTCCGTCTTCTGACAATACTTTTCCTTTTACGGTGACAGGCATAGGCTTTCCCTGTACAGTAGCAGGGTCATTGGTTTGGGCAAGCGCCAAACGTGGACAGGCGCTTGTGATGATAAGCATCATCCACAGCATAATCCCCCCTGTGGTAATGCGCTTACCTGAAAGTAATTTTGTAATCATTTTTCTAATGATTTAGTGGAACTTGGAATAATAGAATAGGTTGATACTAGTTGTGTCTTTCAGACAATTAAAGAAAAGCTGACACTATTTGGCGATATCTCTTCATAACTCACGGAATTTTTTGATGACCTTCCCCTTACAACCGGAAATGCTGTCTTTCCTCCGGTTTACTCCTGGAACACAGAAGTATTAATCCCGGGATCAAGCTACAGCAATTTTTATTTACATCCGGCACGTAGCTGTTGATTTTTTTACGCAATCGTTGCCGGTAACGATGGCATTGATAATTTACCCGGAAATTATGTATCATAGTATAGTATAGTTGGAAAATATACCGTACCTTTCGAACATTGATCACCTGGTCTTCTCATTACAATCCTAAGCTGTTCCACTACCATTCCAAGATGGTATTTTAAAACCAGGTTATGATGAATGCTTTGCTGTATACCTGCCGGCATATTTTATTATGTCTGCTGCTGGTGGGTACATACTACCAGGATCTATCCGCACAAAAAAAGATTGTCTACCAACCCGACTGGACCTCGTTGCAACAGCATACCGAAGTACCGGAATGGATACGCGATGCCAAATTCGGGATCTACTGCCACTGGGGCGTGTACACCGTGCCTGCCTATAATAATGAACATTATTATTCGCACATGCATGCAGATTCGGGCTATTCAAAACTGGGCACCTACCAGCGACATCAGGCCTTATATGGTCCGCTCAGCAAGTTCGGCTACCACGACTTTATCCCGATGTTCAAAGGGGAACATTTTAATGCTGATGAGTGGGCAGATCTTTTTGTAAAAAGCGGGGCACGTTTTGCAGGACCGGTAGGCGAACATCATGACGGGTTTTCGATGTGGGACAGCAAGCTCACTCCTTTCAACGCCAAACAGATGGGACCTCACCGCGATGTGGTAGGTGAGCTGGAAAAGGCCATCCGCAAAAGGGGCATGAAATTCTTTGTATCCCTGCACCATGAACTGAATTACGGTTATGTAAAACCTAAGCCCGGATGGGCTGCCGCGGATCCCAGATACGCCAAACTATACGGCACTCCCATGCCGCATGAGCAATGGCTGAACATGTGGATGGGCAAGTGTAATGAAGTGGCAGACAAATACCATCCCGACATCATGTATTTTGATTCCTGGCTGGAACAGATACCGGAACAATATATCAAACAATACCTCGCACATTACTTCAATGGCGCTGAACAACGCGGCCAGGAAGTGATCATGACCTACAAAGGCAATGATATCCCTGACGGCATCGGCATGCTGGACCATGAGAACACCAATCCCGATCATATTATAGAGAAGCCCTGGCTCTGCGATTATTCCATCGGCGGCGGTAAAGCGCTTTCCTGGGGCTATACAGAAGGCATGGATATCCGCACGCCGCGGGAGATCATCCACAAGATCATTGAAGTAGTAAGCAAGAACGGACAGCTATTGCTGAACCTTTCACCTAAATCAGATGGCAGCATTCCGCAAGACCAGCAGGAAGTGATGTTCAGGGTAGGCAAGTGGATGTGGGCCTTCGGAGAAGGCATTTACGGTACACGGCCCTTCAGCGTATATGGTGAAACCACTGCAGCAGGACAAAAAGTACACTATACCCGCAAGGGAGACACACTCTATGCCATCTTCCTGGATTGGCCGGGAGATGGAAAGACCATACAATTAACATCACTTAACAGCAACACGATAGGAAAGGTGCAATCCCTGCAGCTGCTCGGACTGAAGGCACTGGAGCCTTGTCCGTACCAGCTGAATGAACAGGGCCTTTCTATCACCATACCCGCGAAGACACGGATACCTTCCGACTTTGCCTATGTTTTCAGGATCATAACGCAGCATTCCATTCATAACGTGAACGGCATTGGGCAGCAGACGCCTACGCCGCAGGGGAACCATGCACAGGCAGGTTCCCCTTTACCTATTGTCAATACACCGCTGTTTGAGATCATAGGCGGCCCCGAAGCTCCCGTAATACAGGAAGGTATGCCAGGCACTGAAGGCATACAGGGAGGATTTGAAGGGGGCGCCTGCGTAAAGATCAATGGCGTATATCATATGTTCCCGACGGAAAGGGCCGGAGAGGCAGGCATCCCTGCTTATTACGACCGTGTGAAAACGCGCATAGGACACTGGAGCAGTAAAGATGCCATCCACTGGAAACGGGAATCCACCATCTACCAGGCCAGCGGCCAGTATGCCGTGACAGAAGACGACAATCCGCTGAACGACCGGCGCGCAGCTATCTGGTCTTTCATGCCTGTTTATGATACCGTACACCAGCGCTGGTATGGCTATTATCTGGCTTACACTGTACACAAAAGCATCGAGCCCAATCATTGCTTTGGCAGGATATGGCGAAGTGAATCTGCAAAGGCAGGTATCAATGGCATCGGCGGACCTTATACCGATAAAGGCATTATCCTGGAACCGGGTATGGACAGCCAGCTGTGGGAAGGACGGCAGGGCGTTGCTTCCTTCTTCCCCTACCCTGTTGGTAATGAGTGGCTGGGTTTCTATGCAGGTGCTTATCCTTTTGCCAAGGCAGCGGATTATCCCAGGAAAACAGGGAAAGGCTGGTTCATCGGCCTGGCCCGTGCAGCCTCGCTGGAAGGGCCCTGGACACGCCTGGACACTACTGTGAACCCGGTGACCTCCATCCATCCTTATTTTGTGGAGAACCCCATCGTCAGCAAATTACCTAACGGGATCTATATCGCAGTATTTGACGGAGGGCCCGAAGGATTCGGTTTGCACCTACCTAACATGATGGCCTATACGCTTTCAAAGGACGGCTTGCACTGGAGCCCTGCGCGTTATCTGCCCATTCAGACCAAAGTGAAAAAGTGGTGGGACATTATGCGTACGCCGCTTTGCCTCATACCTGAAGGCAATGACCGGTATACTATTCTTTATGCAGCTATTAATCACCAGCAGCGCTTTCATCCAATAGGTATGGTACAGGTAAAACTGAACCAGGAAGCATTGGCAGAGATCACCAGCAAGTTATAAGATATGAAAGGTTTCATTCTCTATATTACATTCACAGGTAGTTTACTATTCAGCAGCTTTTCCGTAAAAGCGGCAGACAGCACCGTGGTATTGCTGACCGCCGAAAAGGCCCATGCACGTATACAGTACGGCGCCGCGCAATTAAGCAAAGCACTTGCTAATGCAGGTTATAAAGTGCTGCACAGCAGCAAAGCAGCGCCTGAAAATGCTGCGGTGATCGTTATTGGATTACTGGAAGAGGCAAGGATACAAACCGCTATCCGGCAATACCAGTTGCCGGTACAAAGCAAGCCGGGAAAAGAAGGCTTTAGCATCAGCACTGCCCATCATCGTACGCTTATTGGCGGAGCAGATGCCAGCGGCGCACTCTATGGCTGTCTTGAAATGGCGGAACAGGTGCGCAAAACCGGTGCACTGCCAGGCAGGCTTCAGCTCAGCGATCAGCCGGAAATGGTACTGCGCGGCGCCTGTGTAGGCATTCAAAAGACCACTTACCTGCCCGGCAGAACAGTATATGAATATCCTTATACACCAGAAGAATTTCCCTGGTTCTATGATAAAGCTTTGTGGATACAGTACCTGGATATGCTGGCAGCGAACCGTATGAACTCATTGTACCTGTGGAACGGCCATCCCTTTGCATCGCTGGTAAAACTGAAGGAGTATCCTTATGCAGTAGAAGTGGACAGCGCCACCTTTCTCCGTAACGAGGAGATGTACCGTTTCCTCACCAGAGAGGCAGACCGCCGCGGTATCTGGGTGATACAGATGTTCTACAATATCATCCTCTCCAAACCTTTTGCAGAAAAACACGGGCTTGTTACGCAGGACCGGAAGCGGCCCATTACCCCGCTGATAGCAGACTATACCCGCAAATCTATCGCAGCTTTCGTAGCTAAATATCCTAACGTAGGTTTGCTGGTAACACTGGGCGAAGCAATGGAAGGTGATGAGACGGATGTGGAATGGTTTACGAAAACGATCATCCCCGGTGTAAAAGACGGGCTGCAACAACTGGGACAAACCAGGCTACCGCCCATCGTGCTGCGCGGCCATGATACCAATCCGCAGCTGGTGATGCAGGCCGCCCGCCCGCTCTACCCCAACCTGTATACCATGAATAAATACAACGGGGAAGCACTGACCACCTATACACCAAGAGGTCCCTGGGCCGCCATGCACCGGGATATGAGCCGGCTGGCCGCCGCCCATATTGACAATGTACATATACTGGCCAACCTGGAACCTTTCCGGTATGGCGCTACCAGCTTTATACAAAAGAGCGTACAGGCTATGCATAATGTGCATGGCGCCAATGGCCTTCACCTGTATCCTGAATCATCTTACTGGGATTGGCCCTATACCGCAGACAAAGCAACGCCACGCTTACTGCAGACAGCGCGTGACTGGCTCTGGTACGAAGCCTGGGCACGCTACGCCTGGAACTGTCACCGTGACCGCAGCGATGAGGACCAATATTGGAGCACAAAACTGGATAGCATCTTCGGCACCGCTGGTAAGGGCAAATATATACTGGAAGCGTATGAGCAATCAGGCGAGATAGCTCCCAAGCTGCTGCGTCGTTTCGGCATCACTAATGGTAACAGGCAAACGCTTACCCTGGGCATGCTCATGAGTCAGCTCATTAATCCTTCCAAATGGCGGGTATGGCCGGAGCTCTACAGTTCTGACGGGCCTGAAGGAGAAACACTGACCGAATATGCCGCCAAAGAATGGAACAAGGAAGCTCATAAAGGAGAAACCCCCGTACAGATCATACAGGAAGTAACGCAACACGGCGACCTGGCCGTAGCCGCTATAGAACGGGCTGCCAGCAAGGTACAGCAAGCCAGCGATGAATTTGCGCGCACCAGGAATGATATGTACTGTTACCAGGCCCTTGCTCATTACTTTGCTGCCAAAGTGCAGGCGGCCCTGCTGGTATTGCGGTACCAGTACTCGCATGACATCCGCGACCTGGAAAAGGCTTTGCCCTGGCTGGAACAAAGTGTTACACATTACAGGGAACTGGCCCGGCTTACCAGGGATACTTACCTCTATGCCAACAGCATGCAAACCCAGCAAAGAAAGGTACCTGTAAGCGGCAATGACGGAAAGAATAAAACCTGGACAGAGCTGCTTCCATTCTATGAGGCAGAGCTGCGCCATTTTAAAGGCCACCTGGATTCACTGCAGCATGGCAATGATAAAAGTAATGGAAGTGGCCAAACACTGCGTCGTGCAGCTGTTACCATGCTAAACTCCGTACCGGGTTATTATGAGCCGCTTGTGGGATCCGGTGTATATTCGGATGAGACGCTGCATATTACGTCGGTGGATCCGGCATTGAAAGGATTAACAGGGATCCGGTTCTCCCGGCAACAACAACAGGAAAAAGGCACTATCCTGCAATTCCGTAACCAGGAGCCGGTGAAGGTGGTAGTAGGGTTCTTTTCATCTAAAGAAACAGGCTACTTAAAAGAGCCGGATCTTGAAACAGACGCCAGCGCTGACGACTATGGACAGGCTACTGTGCGGATCGCCCGTGCGGTACAGTTACAAGGCCAGCCGCCGGTGAACATACATACCTATTACTTCCCGGCAGGCAGTCATACACTGGTATTGGGTAAAGGAGCCTGTCTCGTATTGGGTTTTATGGATGGCCGGCAGGAGATCAACGCTTACGACGCAACACAACAAACCGCCGAATGGCTGTTTGAATAATAGTTAATAATTCTTATTAGTTTTACTTGTAGTATAGCACAGTACGATGGAATCAATCATTTCACTTGACCACGCTTCTGGTTCGCCGAAATACCAGCAGGTCATACAGTCCATTATCAGCGCCATAGATACCAAACGGCTAAGGATCGGCGACAAGCTTCCTTCTGTAAACGAGGTAAGCGACAGCACCGGCATTGCCAAGAAAACAGTGGTGCAGGCCTTTGAACACCTGAAACAGACAGGTGTTATTACTGCAGTTAAATACAAAGGCTATTTTGTAGCGAGCGCTAACACGCAGTCCAAACACAACATCTTTCTGCTGTTCAACAACCTGAATGCCTATAAGGAGGACATCTACGAAGGCATTAAGGAAACGATTGACGGCAAAGGCGTGGTGGACATCTTCTTCCACCACAACAACGTGGAAGTATTCAATACGCTGATAGCGCAAAGCGCCGGCAAGTATACCGCGTATGTGATCATGCCCATCCAGCACAAAGGGATCGAACCTGCCTTAAGAAAGCTGCCACAGGAAAAGATCTATATGCTTGACCTGGGCTATACCGACTGGGGCGCCCGTTACCCTTCTGTTTGCCAGTACTTTGAAGAGGATATCTACAAAATGCTGCAACAGGGCCTGAAAAAGATACGACGCAAGTATCAGAAGCTGGTACTGGTGCAGGGACCAGATTTCTATAACCTGAAGCAGATCGAAAAAGGTTTCCGGCAGTTCTGCAAAGACTTCGAACTGGACTTCTCCATTATTGCCCATACCAGGAACAGGAAGCCGGAACGTGGTGAACTGTATGTGCTGGTACATGACCATGACCTGGTATCGCTGGTGAAGAAGATCGCGCAATCATCGCTGAAACTAGGCAGGGACATCGGTATCATCTCTTATAACGAAACGCCCATCAAGGAGATAGCCGCCAATGGCATTGCCACCATCTCTACTGATTTTGCCAAGATGGGAACAGATGTGATCCATATGATCGTGAAAAGGAAAAAAGCACATCTGAAAAACCCCTGCAAGCTGGTAGAAAGAGCATCGTTTTAGCATGGATACAGCAGGATGTTCTGTAGATGTTCTGTACATGTTCTGTACATGTTATGTCTCTTTAGAGATACATAACATCTATATAAAACTGACCAAAATACTACAGCAATGCCTCCTGAACTAAGCGGATCTTTACCAGCTTGCAATTGGAAAGCTACTACATTCTTATATAACCGCCATAAATCAAGAGAGGGTGTCTGAAAAAACACCCTCTTTCATTAAACCTTTTCTATTTAAAAAAACCAATTATTGCTCTGCAACTAAAGAGCAACCTCTTTCCTAAGTCCTGTAAAAACCGATATCTAATTTACCGCCAGGAATGGCTGGTACTTTACAATCTGCAATGTGCCAACAAAAACATCAGTTTATTTTACCATTTAACGTTCAATTCTGAACGCCTGTTCATTTTATATTCTTCTTCTTTACAGGGCACCCCATCCTTACAGCCATTCACCGGGTTCTTCTCTCCTTTATTGCTGTAATAAAGCTGCTGTGGATTGATGCCTTTACCTACCAGGTAATCTATCACCGCAAAGCAGCGTAAGGCCGACAGATCGGTATTGAACTGATCTGAACCACGGCTGTCTGCAAAGGATGCAATCACGACCTTCCAGTCCGGATGACGTTTTAATACGGCTGCCACCATGTCCAGCGCCTTACGGGATTCTGTCAGCAGGATAGCGCTGTTGTAATCATAATAAAACTTCAGCTGCTCCAGCTGCCGTTTGTCTTCTTCCTCTTCTGCGGTATGGGTGCGGGGAACAGGACCTGGCTGACCAGGCACTGGTGTTACCGGTGGCCTGTTATCCGCTACCCCTGGTGGTGTTACATGGTTAACACGATTAAAGTAATCCGGGTCTGCAAAGTAATAGATGTCATCCCTGCCCATACCGCCCGGTTTATTGGAGGCCAGGTAACCTTCATAGCCATTACGGTTCAGGATCAGGCCAATGTCATCTGCGCCGGAGTTAAAAGGCACTTTCATGTTCTCAGGCACTTCCCAGCTGGACTTCTCTCCTTTTATGCGGTAAATATCATAACCTCCCAGACCAGCGTAGCCTTTGCTGGAGAAATACAGGATGCCTTCTTCATTCACGGTAGGAAAGGTTTCCGAAGCCACCGTATTGATCTTGTCGCCACAGTTCAGCGGTGTACCCCAACTACCATCTGCCTGTTTCTCACAGTACCAGAGGTCTGTCTGGCCAAAGCCTCCCGGGCGGTCAGATACGAAGTAAAGAATACTACCGGTAGTGTTCAGCACTGCATGACTGGAGGAGTAGTTCGGTACATTGATCCCTGGCATCAGGACCAACTGGCTCCATTTACCATTGGTCTTTACAGACTGGTACACCTGCAATTGCCTTACTCCATTTACCGGACCTTTATTGGTGGTGGCAATACCCTTGCCCTGGATATTGATAGTGGCGTATAAAGTATCTTCTGTTTTGTTGAAGCTCACCGGGCCGATGTGATAGTCATAATCACCCAGCAAGGCTGGCGCCAGCTCTTCCAGGTACATATTGGCATTGCCGGTGCTGTATTGTTTGTAAACGTAGGCTTTATAGAAAGGATCGTCGGTTCGTTTATCCGTTCTGGGATGCGGTTCATAGCCACCGTTCAGTCCCAGGGTACGATAGCCGGTTGACATCAGCAACAGGCCCTGGTTCATCGCTCCGCTTACCAGGTCTGATCCGGAGGTGTTCAGCTCTTTTAAGGGTTTGAGCTTTACCGGTGGTTCCTGTTTGCTCCACACCACGGCGCTGTCGCAGCTTTGCAGGGCTACGGCTTTCAGCTTCAGGCTGTCTGCATTGGTGGTGGAGAACAAGGCATATTGCTGTCTGGCAGCATCATACTGTTCCAGCTGGCGCAGCGCTTCTCCATAGGCAAAATAAGCCGATGCCGGGCGATCAGGCCGGGCAATGATCTGCTGGTAAGCATCTGCCGCTTCCTTAAAATACCCTATCTCCTGGTAACTACGGGCCATTCTCATCCACTGCTCTACCGGCAGCTTGTCCTTTTTGCTGCGGGCCAGCCGGCCATACAGCGGGCCTGCTACGGCATATTCCTGTCTTGCATAAGCTTCATTGGCCAGCTGCAATACACTTTTCTGCTCCTGGCTATACAGACACAAACTGATGAGGAGCAGCAAAGCCATCGTAATGATCAATGAGCGTAGCAGCAGGAAGAGGAAAATTGCACGATGTATCATAGCAGCGTAAGTAATGGGTTTAAAAATAACGGGGGTTCTGCACGGTGTACCTCTTTGAGGGGAACAGGAAGCCAAGGGAGATCTCATGGGAGCCGCCCTGGTAGCCGGCCATCTTGTTCACATTCAGGTCATAAGAGTAGCCTATGCGCAGCTTTTCTGTAGCGTAGTATTCCAGCATCACACTGGCTGCATCCAGTTCATTCAGGTCCTTCTGCAGCTGGGTCTTGTTCCACAGACCGATATCTGTACGGTAGGAAGCACCTACCCAGAGCCGTTCATCGATCAGCAGGAAGGCGTTGAAATCCAGGTTGGTAGGGCCTTTAAAATCTTCCTTCACCAGGAAGGAAGGTTTGAGTTGGAAGTGTTCACCCAGCGGGATCATCGTACCCGCCGTCACATACAGGTGTTGTGTTTTGCGGATGGTGGAATAGTTATTCCCTTTCCAGCTGTAACGCGAAGCATCGGTATAGAGCGAGAACAGGTCCATGATGGAAGCGCCTGCGTAGAAGCGGGGGGTATAGTAATAGATGCCGAAGCGGGCATCCGGTACCCATACGCTCTTTTTACCCGTGGGCAGCGCCACATCGTCGTTGTCAATATATTGCAGGGCCGTACCGTCGATGGAGTACTGGGTAACGCCGCCGCCTATACCCAGGCACAGGCGACGGGTTCCTTCATCATCCAGCGGTATGCGGTAGGAGTACGATCCGTAGAGGGAGAGCGCCTCCTGGGGGCCCAGTTTGTCGAACAGGAGCTGCAGGCCCAGGCCTACCTTGTCATCACTGGCAGCGGTGACGCCGTCCAGCGATACGCCGCCGGTGCGGGGCGCGCCCGGAAAGCCTGCCCACTGGTGACGGTACACGGCGTTCAGGTACAGGTCTTCCTTGTACCCGGCATAGGCCGGGTTGATACTTAAGCCGTTGAACACATACTGGCTGAACTGTATGTTCTGTTGCGCTACGGCGCGGCCTCCCAGGATGAGCAGCAGCATGATCACTGCCGCCCGGCGTACTGTTTGCATCTTTTTCGCTTTTAAGATCAGCAGATAATTGGTTTATCTTATAATAGTTATCCAGCCTTTATACTTCTTAATACCATCCGGTTTCTTCACTTCCAGCACGTAGTAGTAAGTGCTTTCATTCAGGCCTGAGCCATCCCAGTCGTTACGATAATCTTTGGACTGGTACACCTGGCCGCCCCAGCGGTTGAAGATGTACATGCCCGAGCCCGGGTATTTTTCCAGTCCGCCGATAATGAACTTCTCGTTCTTACCATCACCGTTCGGGGTGATCACATTCGGGAAGCTCAGGTCAGAGCCTTCTACCATGGCTGTTGCTGCAGCAATGTTATTGGCGCTGTCTGCATCCGGCAGGTCGGCGCTGAAGGCGCTGGCTTCGTTGATCAGCTGTCCGCCTTCTATTACGCGGCTGGTGAGTGTCATCTGTACGATGGCGCCGGGTTGCAGGCTGCCGATATTCCATTCTACCAGTTTAGTGGATGGGTTGACTACCACTTCTCCTCTTTCAGCAGAAGTATGGGTAGGCACATCCAGCTGTACCGGCAGGCGGTCTTCTGCTTTTATGCCTGTCATCAGGATGTTACCGGCGTTGCGTACACTGATGCGGTAGGTCAGGTCCTGGCCGAGGCGATAAGGACCTACTGCCGGG
>Ga0209673_1000328_pt1 | contig 87206 bp, 98 predicted proteins | sample AraplaCol_mMS_r2_2_FD_184274 | JGI IMG/M metagenome (GOLD analysis project Ga0209673, IMG submission 184274) | Arabidopsis root microbial communities from North Carolina, USA - plate scrape MF_Col_mMS_r2 (SPAdes) (version 3) | ecosystem: Host-associated > Plants > Roots > Endosphere | place...
TCCTCGCAGGGCTAGGATATTGCGAATGCCCAGAACCTTGGCCTCCTCCAGCGCCATATCCACCAAGGCACGACTCATATTGGTACATGTCAAATGCAGAACAGTCGTCAACTGCAGCTGGCGCTGGCAAACTTCGGCCAATTCAAGGGAACGGGCCGCCGTGCTTCCGCCTGCACCCCAAGTGACTGTAACGAATAACGGACGCAGGGCCTGGGCCATCCGCTCTAGACGTGCGGAAAGGTTTGCGAAACCCTGTAAACAGTTCGTTTGATTAGCATTTGTTCTTGGTACCTGGGCTATACAAGCACCGCGGGGGTTACCCCACCATTCGAGTCTTCGGAGGGAAGAACTCCAGTGAGAAGTAATTTGCGTCCGGCGGCAGCGCCGCGATCTTCTCTGTGATTTTCTTCTCCATTGCTAAAGGTGATATGAAAGGCAATGGGAGGGGTGGAAGAAGGAGAGAAGAGAAGTGGGCTAAAGTGGACCGTCATGAACTTTTCTAAAAGGTCACGCCCTCGTCGCATCGGGAAAAAATGATGTAGACGTCTGCCGGGCAGAACGTCCCGCATGGCATTTACTGTTGATGTCTTCCAGTTTTCCGAGGAGTATGTATTTTAATTGATTTATTTTTGGATTTAGTTTTGGATTTATTACTTCTTATTCCGCGGCATTCAGGATTATAATTTAACCAGAAACAAAATCATAAAAGAATAAAAGAACAAAAAACCAAGATTGATCGGGATAGGATTACCTCAGCGCGATACAAAACGCGATCGACGGAGGACTAGCAAAGCACGACATTTCTTCCCTCCGCGGGTTTTGTGCTGGTTTGCACTGCCAAACCGAGACATGCTATCCGCCCTCTATTGAGCCGTTATTCTCCGATCCTCCTTGCTGATAGTTTGTCTCGGACATGGCGACCAGTACTCCCACAAGCTTCCTTCGTACAGTGCGCCTTCGGGCCGCGTATCGCTCTCAGCCGTGTCCACGACGATATCTTTCTACGCCTCCATCGCCGCAACCAGGTCGATCAGCTGCCTCTTCTTTGAAAGATGTCCGTTCAAAGTTACGCATGTTCAATGACCGTCTACCTCGATTTCTTCGCAAGTTTACAACGCCATTACTAGGGGCTCCGGTGACCCATGTTACGTCCTTCCTCATCCTGCATGAAATCACCGCTATACTACCGCTTTTTGGCCTAGTCGGTGCATTTCATTACGGGAATTGGATGCCAGATCTCAGCTCTAGCTTAGATGAAGGCAATGCTTTTGACGAGGGAGCTGCCCGGTTTGGACGGTGGCTAAGAAAGAAGGGTTGGGTAGAGGAGTCGGATGTGAGTGCAGTCAAAGAGCATGAAACTACTGCAGTAGAACAACGTAGTGGCAAAGAACGCGCGGGGGTACGTTTGGTATTGGAATTCGCAACAGCATATGCGATCACTAAGGCGTTATTGCCTCTTCGAATAGCTGCAAGTGTCTGGGCCACGCCGTGGTTTGCGAGATCCATTCTCAGCCCCACAACTCGCATGGTCAGACGATTGTTCGGCAAGAGCTGAGGTCGTATGCACTACCAGTTGTATAATTAATGCAAGAAAAGATGTCCATAAATCATGTGAATATTGTTTAATTGATTTTTCGTAGCCATCTAGGCGTATATCTTCAGCTATCGCAACTTTACACTGCAAGCAACTGAGGGCAGACACCCGTCAGGCTAAGTCTCCATAGGACGAGAAATTTACTCGAAGACCCAGTTGGCCTGGGAGTGCTTCCACTTGAGGAGCTCAGAGGCGGTGAACCAGAGGTTGATCTCCTTCTTGGCGTTCTCGACGGAGTCGGAGCCGTGGCAGACGTTGCGGCCGACGTCCAGGGCGTAGTCGCCACGGATGGTGCCGGGAGCGGAGGCCAGGGGGTTGGTAGCACCCAGGATGGTACGGCCGGTCTTGACGGCGTCCTTGCCCTCCCAGACCATGGCGCAGATGGGGCCGCTCAGCATGTCTGAAGATTCGGTGGTCAGTAGGGTGGCCTCGAGCTAGCCAGCGGAAGTTTCGGAGAGATCAGTAAACTCACAGGCGACGAGACCCTTGAAGAAGGGCTTGCCAGCGAGGTCAGCGTAGTGCTTCTCGAGGTGCTCCTGGCTGGGGGAGGTGAGCTTCATGGCAACGAGCTTGAAGCCACGGTTCTCAAAGCGAGAGATGATGGGGCCAATGAGTCCACGCTGTAGATTGTATTAGATTTCACATAGCTCAATTGATGATTGGGCGGTATTCTCCGGCATCGCATGTGCCTGCAGGATGCTGTTTCTCATACCTGGACACCATCGGGCTTGATGGCAATGAAGCTGGAAGCAATTGGTTAGCTTGACCGCTAGACAAGGAGGGGTAGAAGGGGGGGCATCAAGGTAGAGACAAGAGGGAGTGGGGTAGAGAAAAAGAAAAGAGACATTGAAAAGAGAGGACAATGGCTTACGTCTGCTCGTCGGACATGGTGAAAGATTGATGATTGAAGATCTGGAGATCAGCAAGGGATGAGAAGTAGAAGAAGAGGGGAGGAAGAAGATTTATTAATAAATACTTGAGCCTTTTTTTTTGCCCGCTGCGGCTTCCGTGGGGCATGATTGGCGGCCTCAGGTTGATTATGCATTAGTGCCTTGTTGCCTGATCACATGTCCCGCACGTTACAATTGATTGATGCCTTATTGCCTCAGGTGTCTTACCCCAGCTCCAATCTCCACCGTCAGGCCAGCCTGGAGCTTCCCTGTTGATGTTGACAGGTTTACCCGCCGTCTGTTGCAGGCCAACACTATACACCCAAACACAGCATAGAAAGAGGGTATTCGATTGCTTTCAATTTCTTCAACATGGCCCGGAGCCGGCCGACGTCCCGTTGGACCTTCCTTTCGTTCGTGGTTCTTATCGTATGCCTTGTTGTACCAGGATGTGAGCTCCTCCCTCCACCACAAGATCTCGCTTCAGTGACTAACCATAAGGCTACTCGCAGTAACGGTGAAACATGAGAATTTCAAGACATGCCAACAATCTGGCTTCTGTCAGCGTAATCGAGCCCTCGCCGATCAAGCTTCCGCACAAGGTGCTTCGTGGAGCTCACCCTACGAGCTTGAACCCGCTACAATCCACTTCAAAGATGGCCAATTGAATGGCGTTCTGATCAAAACAACATCTAAAAATGAGAAACTGCGTCTACCGATCATTGTCTCCTTCCTGGAATCTGGTGCCGCCCGTATCGTTGTCGATGAAGAGAAGCGTCTCAAGGGTGATATTGAGGTCCGACACGGCAGCAAGGCAAACAAGAAACGGTACGATGAGGCCGAAAAGTGGGTTCTCGTGGGTGGTCTGGATGCAAGCAAGTCTGCCACATTGAATGCCCAAGCCGAAACTGGTTTCACCAATGTCTTGTATGGACCGGAGGGTAAATTCCAGGCAATCATTCGTCATTCACCATTTGGAGTCGAGTTTCAGAGAGATGGGGAGACTCATGTCCAGCTCAACCACCAGGGCCTGTTAAACATGGAGCACTGGAGACCAAAGGTTGAACACGAGGGAGATGCTCCCGAGGAAGAGAGCACTTGGTGGGAGGAATCCTTTGGTGGCAACACGGACTCAAAGCCTCGCGGCCCCGAAAGTGTTGGTCTTGATATCACCTTCCCAGGTTATAAGCATGTTTTTGGCATTCCTGAGCATGCCGACTCTCTCTCGCTGCGCGAGACTAGGTATTGATCTCTTTTCAGTCTGATACCAATCTCATGGCTAATTAATTAAATATAGGGGAGGGCCAGGTAACCACGAGCAGCCATATCGCCTGTACAACTCTGATGTCTTTGAATATGAACTCGACAGCCCTATGACTTTGTACGGGGCCATTCCGCTTATGCAAGCACACCGCAAGGATTCGACTGTCGGTGTCTTCTGGCTCAATGCCGCGGAAACTTGGATCGATATCGTTAAAGAGGCGGAAAACTCGAACCCACTTTCAATGAGTGCTCAATCTAAGACTAACACCAAGACGCATTGGTTCTCTGAGGCCGGCAGAATTGATCTTTTTGTCTTTCTGGGACCTTCACCGCAAGATATCAGCAAGACTTATGGCCAGCTGACCGGTTACACTCAGCTGCCTCAGCACTTCGCAATCGCTTACCACCAGTGCCGCTGGAACTATGTGACCGACGAAGATGTCAAAGAAGTTGATGCAAAGTTTGATAAATACCAAATTCCATATGATGTCATCTGGCTGGACCTGGAGTATACCGATGACCGCAAGTACTTTACCTGGGAGCCTCTTATGTTCCCCAACCCCAAGGGCATGCAAGAGAAGCTCGACGAATCTGAGCGTAAGCTTGTGGTTTTGATCGATCCTCATATCAAGAACAAGGACGATTATTACGTTTCGCAAGAGCTGAAGAGCAAAGGACTTGCCGTTCGCAATAAGGACGGTGAAGTTTACGATGGATGGTGCTGGCCGGGCTCATCTAACTGGGTCGACTGCTTCAATCCGGCTGCATTCCCGTGGTGGAATAGCCTCCACAAGTACGACAAGTTCAAGGGTTCGCTTCCTAACCTTTTCATCTGGAATGACATGAACGAGCCTTCAGTTTTCAATGGCCCCGAGACTACTATGCCTAAGGATAATCTGCACTATGGCGAGTGGGAGCATCGTGATATTCACAATGTGAACGGTATCACCCTTGTCAATGCTACCTATCAGGCTATGCTGGAACGTAAGAAGGGCGAAGTTCGTCGACCCTTCATCCTTACTCGCTCTTACTATGCCGGTGCCCAGCGCATGTCAGCCATGTGGACCGGTGATAACCAGGCTACCTGGGAGCACCTCGGTATTTCTCTGCCAATGGTCCTGACCAACGGTATTGCTGGCTTCCCCTTCGCTGGCGCTGATGTTGGAGGTTTCTTCCACAACCCTGACAAAGACCTTCTCACTCGATGGTACCAGGCCGGCATCTGGTATCCTTTCTTCCGGGCTCATGCTCACATTGACACTCGCCGCCGGGAGCCTTATCTGATTAGTGAACCTCACCGCACTATCATCTCTCAGGCAATCCGTTTGAGATACCAGCTTTTGCCTGCTTGGTATACTGCTTTCCATGAAGCGTCTGTCAATGGTACCCCTATTGTTCGTCCTCAATACTACGTCTTCCCCGATGATGAAGCGGGTTTCGCCATCGATGACCAGTTGTACCTAGGTGCCACCGGTCTTCTCGCCAAGCCTGTTGTAACTGAGAATACATTCACTACCGACATCTACATCGCCGATGACGAGAAATACTACGATTACTTCGACTTTACCGTTTACCAGGGCGCAGGAAAACAACACACCATACCAGCTCCCGAAGACAAGATTCCGCTACTGATCCAAGGTGGCCATATTGTGCCCCGCAGAGACCGCCCTCGCCGCAGCAGCGCGCTTATGCGCTGGGACCCCTACACTCTCATTCTCACTCTGAATAAGAAGGGTGAGGCCGAAGGCAGTCTTTATGTGGATGATGGCGAAACTTTCGACTATGAACGTGGCGGTTATATCCACCGTCGTTTCCATTATCGTGACTTGGTTCTGTCTTCCGAGGATGTCGGTACCAAGGGCCCCAAGACTGCTGAGTATCTCAAGACCATGGCCGGTGTCACAGTTGAGCGTGTTGTGGTCATCGACCCACCCAAGGGGTGGAAGGGCAAGAGTACGGTCACTGTCATTGAAGATGGGGCCAAGACAGCTTCGACCGCCACCCTTGAATACTATGAGCAGCAAGGTGGCAAGGCCTCGTATGCTGTGGTCAAGAAGCCAAATGTCGGCATTGGCAAGACGTGGCGGATTGAGTTTTAAGTGATATATCTCTGTTGAGACCATAGCATATAGTTACGTGTGATTTTAGATTCAAGACATGTTGATGATACAATATAGTCTTTCCATCTGTGTTCTGCATTTTTTTCAAAAACAGCAAGCGGCATATTCATCCCTATTCCATGCTTCTGAAGTTGTCATGCTATGCGCACTCATGACTCTCTCTCTGAGCCTTTAGTACCCCGTGTCCCACCCATTCTGAAAGACTTGATCCACTCAATCGACTTGAACCCTTATGAACCTGCCCCATTTCCCGAGGGAAAACAATCATAGTCCTTGAATGACATGGTACAGCACCTCGACAGACCCCAGCAGGCCCATCACACCGGGTATCACTTCCTCCCGAGCCTGAAGCGATAATGTCCCATCCCGTGGATGTAAATCCCAGTTGACAATATGCTTGTAGGAAGGATTCACTTGAGGCAATCCCGGACCACGAATCCAGTTCTCAAATTCAGATGACTGCATAAACCAGAGAAGGAAATTTTCCTTGAAAATCGTCATGACTAGGTCGTTGGCATCGTCGAGTGTGTAGAAGACCTGAGAGATTTCTGTTATGGGCTTCTCCTTGTCTTGGAAGTTCTGGTACAGCACAATGTATACATGTGCTGGAGGGACGTTGGGGAAGTTTTCACGGAGGAAGTCCACCTCCTTGAGAATAGTGCGTGGGTAGTCATTTCTCCAGTAACGCATTGTTTTGAATGGTGAGGGGGTCTGATATCAGATTGTATATCTCCTTGGTCTGGTGAGCTCAAGTTGGTTTGGATTAAGTTGACTGGGTCACACGAAGCATGTTATAACATCAGGAGGAGGAGCAGCAATAGAAGGAAGCTGTGATTGGAATTTGAGGTAAATCAATGTTCCCGTGACTCGCAAACAATACAGCCGGGACGTTTTAGTGAATTGCAGCAGGCATTCACTGGCTGAATGCCGGGCAGCTTCAAATAGCTCTGAGCTCCATTTATTAAAAAACCAAAAAAAAGGCGACACAGTCATCATACATGTGTTTTCCCTGTATGGCAATATATTCTGAGTCTATAGGAATATCGTTCTCTTTTGTTTATGTGAACACAAATTTAGAAATTCGTAGTTCGAGGTCACATGGGGTTCATCTTATACTTGTCTTTAGCTGGCTATGTAAAGCTGTGTACCGTATTTTTAGTCAACCTGGATAATTATATTTAGAGCATTATTACCTTAATGACATTCCAGATTCAATTCACCTCCAATCTACCAAATTATAATTATTTTATTTATCTTATCCCATATACTCATCCATTATATACTATTTTTTGCTGCAGAATAAACAAGCTTCCACGATGGGGCCGCGGGATTATGTCAGCAGGGAAAAAAAGCCGCAAGCGTCTTGCGCGTCCGTTTCTCCCGATTTTGTTTCCTGTTCCTGTTCCATTCAATCCAAGGGTTTATCTTTGGTGCTTCGTGTTGAACTGTTGGGAGACAATCTGTTACTTTGTGGGTTGCCTTGTCGACAAGCATATTCTTCCAACCCAATCACGCGACCCCCAAAAGTTCCTTTGGATTCCTCAAGCGCATCTCTTTCTCCCGGAAGTTACGGAACATATCCATCATGAATATCATCCAGCTGGCCATTGAATATGGCGCGCCCATTTTGTACGTCTAACACTTTTGAATGATTGTTCTTCTTGGTATACGAACTAATAATTTTTCTCGGAAATAGTCTTATCACCTCACCCCTCACCTCCTACCTGGACCAGATTCTCAGCATTCATCGGAATAGGAGTTCGGCTGGTTTCTCCTTGGACATTCCTCTAATTATGCTGGTCGCGTCGATCTTGAAGTGAGACCCCTCGAACCATGCGAGAATATTCTACGCTGCTTCTACTACGTTAAACATGAACACCATAACTGATTCTTATTGTTAGGGTGTTCTATTGGTTTGGGGAGTACTACTCTGCTGCCCTGCTGGCGCAGGCGGTGGTGATGATCTTCACCCAGGCAGCTCTTCTGAAGGTCGCCTTGGATAACCGACCCAGAGATACGGTGGAACATTCTCCCTTCAGTGGGGCTAAGAGTGGCTTCCGCCGACCATATAACTTCTGGCAGTGGCGGAGCACCAAGCCGTAAGTGCCAGCACAGCACGCGACATGCATCTGCCCAAAATAATGAATATTTGCTGACTGCCCCCACTCTACAGGTATTGGGTCTTCCTGGGCTACTTCATTGCTGCCCTTTTTGTCATCCACCTTACCCCCATCTCTGACTTCAGCACCTATATCAGCCTGCTGGGCTGCATTGGTCTCGCTGTCGAAGCCACACTTCCGGTCCCCCAAATCCTCGCCAACCACCGCTCTGGTTCATGCAAGGGTTTCCGACTATCCGTCCTGGCTGCCTGGATCATCGGTGATAGCTGCAAGATGACCTATTTCTTCATGAGCCAAGAACCCATCCCCTGGGCATTCAAGCTGTGCGGTATCTTCCAGTGCATCTGTGATGGATACCTGGGCGTCCAGTACTTCATGTTCACTCGTGGCTACCAAAAGGCTGCAGGCAGCTCCCAGGAAGACGAAGAGGAGAAGGAGATCCGACTGAACCGTATCGGTTAAGTCTTTAATTTCTCAGAACTCATCATTTTGAGCACGTTCTGCATGACTTTTGTAGATAGATGGGATCATGGCACCATAGCGATTTATAGACTTGTAATACTGAATGAAATGACCTTTAATAATCTAGACTAAACGTTTCAGAATTCAATATTTAGCCTCACAATTTCCACCATGAACAAATTTCCCTTCTGATGCAATCATCAAGTGTAGTCCACTCCGTTTCGGGAAATGCTGGAACTGGCCCGCGATGCATTCCGATCTTCTGGAGCTTATCCCCGGTGCCCCCGCGCAGTCTTCCATTCCTTTTTCCCTCGCTTTCTGCCTCTTCCTCGGATTCACATTCAACTCGCAAAGCTTGGCTTGAGCTTGGCTTGAAAATTTCACAATGGCCACTGTACCAACTATTCGCATCGGCTATGTGCCCGGTGAGCTACCCCTCCTGATCTACTCCTTCCATTTCGACACCAAGAACGCAGAGCACTATAACCTCCAGCTGTGGCTGTCCAAGAGCAACTAGCTAACGATGAAATCAATCGACTATAGAACACTATCTTACACCCCTCCATTTGGCCCTCCGCTCTCCTGCTGTCGCCGCTCTGCCATTCAAGATCGCCCTAACACCATTCCCAGCCGGTACGGGCCACATGATCACATCGCTGCGCAGTAATGAAATTGATATCTGCATCGGTCTCACCGAGGGTTGGGTTGCTGGCTTGACTGGAAAGACTCAGCCTCAGGATCCGGCGGAGGGAGGTTACAAGATCATTGGCCACTGGGTCGATAACCCATTGCGCTGGGCCATTGTTACGGGCCATAACCGTGATAATATCAATAGTGTGGCAGACTTGAAGGACCAGAGAGTTGGTGTTAGTCGACTTGGAAGGTAAGCTTCCCTGAAAGCTTAAGTTGAATGAAAGCTCGGCATATTCGCTTAGTACTTCTTTTATGAGACGATAAGAAACTAACAATGCTGGCTAGTGGCTCCCACATTATGTCTTTTGTGCTCGCACAGCAGCAAAAGTGGGCATCCGACTCGCTGACCACTGTTCCACTTGGACCCTTTGGACCCCTGCGAGCTGGAGTTACGGGACTAGACGAGTCCAATTCTGACAAGGAACCTAATCCTGCAGCCGAATTCTTCATGTGGGAGCACTTTACCACCAAGCCGTACTTCCACCCGACGATCGAAACACCTAACCCACCTCTGAAGAACATTGGCGAGATCTTCACTCCCTGGCCATCATGGATGATTGTAGCTTCCACTGCTTTATTCCCGAATCCGGAGCAGGATGAGCGACTTGCGGCGCTGTTCCAGGCTTTGGACCAGGGAATCAAAGCCTTTGAGGCCGATACAGACAAAGTCGTAAGACTTTTGGGTACCGGTGAACTTGGCTGCAATTATATCGAGGAGGATGCTACCGAATGGCTCAAGGATGTCAAATTCACAAATGCCACCCGTGGTGTTGACCCTAAGGTGATTGAGAATGTTGTTGATATTCTCAAGGTTGCTGGTGTTATTGACACTGCCATGAGTAACGATGAGGCTATTCAGCGAGCTATTGGTATCTCACGGTAACTTTCTGGGAGATATCAAGAGGAAATATACATAGATAAACACAGTCCTTGTTATGGATCGGAATAGAGTGACACGTCAGCCTAGAAATTAACTAGACTCGATCACAGTTGAGCACGAGAATTTCAATCCTTTCTCTAAGATAACGATAGATCGATGGGTCTACTAGTAGGGAGGGAGATATTTGGTGGCGTTCAAGTTCTTCAAGGCCTGTTGATATCCACAACCCCACTTGATGAAGTGCATCAGTGTGGCTGTGATTATTACGTAGATTCTCGCATATAAGAACATGAGCTGATCAGTCGTGCCCTCAATCCATCAACAATTATTCCAACAGATATATCATCATCATGGAAAGTATTGAGGGATCTTTCATCATTGAAGTCGATAACCAACCCATCGGGATAGTCGAGGATAACGGCGAGCCTCATCTCCACGCGTCTCTCGGTCCCAATCCTGCCATCTTTACATTAGTCGATGGTCATCTGGAGTCTGGAGGCTGGGCTTTAGGGAGGTCCTTAGTTGAGGATCGAAGCCTTCTTCCAAAGAGAGTATTTTGGTTCAATAAGCAACATACCGGCCTTGAATCAATTCATAAGACCGTGGCTATTATAACCGAGGATTCCTATGGCCTAGAATTCGCTGGTAAGATAACCCAAACTTTTTGAAATATTTGAAATATTGATAAATGATCTGATGGCTTTATTAGGTGCCCCCTTGATTGCCCATGAAGGGCTTTTGTTCGCGGATCTAATGCGAGGTATGAAAAATGACTTCAGTCTCAGGCTATACGTGTGATGTATGATCGATACTAATTGTGAATCGTGCACAGATCAACCTCAGAACGTGAGAATCGTCATGCAATAAACCAAAAACGCCTCAGCAACTCTGAGCTCTTTCGTTCACATACATAAACGGCCCGCAGAAAGGCCTGTATAGCTAGTCAATATGAGAAATGCTTACTGCATTCAAAGCACTCCCACGGCCAGCAGAGAGGCTCAATTTCTGCCTGCTCGCTTTCTGCCTAGGCCTGGACACCTAGGTATAGTCTAGTGAGCCTAGTATAGTTTATACTACACCATTTATCGGACCACTGCCTAGGTTGTAAGAGAAAAATAGATATTTGAAAACAAATCTTCATGACCATGGTCGTTGTGAAAAGAGTCCGTGGTGGTAAAAGATGCAACGGTGCTAGTGGGACTCTGAGGGCCAATCTATCAAGATATATATTAGCATTTCTATCAATCAACCATTAATAATGGTTACTATGGGTGATACAATATGAAATATAATACCTAGCGCTAGGTATTATATTTGTAGTAGCACCTGGAGTCGTAATGATGGATTTACATTAGTATTCATATTCGTTACTATCTCAACTTGAGATATGTCGTGTCATGACGCTAGAATCTTTACAGCTACAATGAAGCCGTCTCAAAACCATCACAAATTCAACAGGATCATATTTTAGAGCCCATTGATATTCCAATGGATCAAGAAACCATATCAAGAGATGAATACTTTACGCAGGTGTCCGTTGAGTAGTATTTCTTAATACCGTGGCAGTAACGAGACTATTCATCCTAAAAAAAACGGAACTAGGTTTGATACTTTTTCCTTTTTGTTGATAGTGCAAACTCAATGATTCCCCGATGACTCAAGTATAACGACCAAAAATTAGAGCGATACACTTTCAAATATAGATTCATGGGTTTAGAATTGTGGGACAGATATCTCTACTATTCTGCTAGGTAGTCTGCCCTTGTCCGCGGGAGTACGAGGGAACTTCCATTGATACTAGTATTCTTGTGTATACGAAAATCAATTTGGACTCCCAGCCCGAGTAAGTCACTTGCACTTCAAAGACCAGCGCTCTTCGAGCATATTGACACGAATCTGCTCACAATCTAGCCCAGGTCGCTCCTTTGGCTCAGTGCCCGAACTCCAGGACAACATTCTCGGATCATCGCCCGGCCCCTTGACAACCAACCCGGAATGCAAGGCGGCCCGTGGAAGCAAGCAGAGAAGACAAAACAAATATGCGACTCGAGTATTTTTACCGAGCGATCCACAAAAGCAGACCCATTCGGCCGGGATGAAAGGCCGCTAGTCGGGGTTGAAGGCGTGGACGTCGACGTCGCGGCCCATACCATGCGTCCAGGTCACCAAATGACGCACGACGTGAGTGGATTGTTTTTGTCAATGGCATGCAGACTGTTAGGCAAAATAACTCCATGAATCCTATTTAATAGATCTTCGTCACAAGGTCCCTGCGCGTGTACTTGTGCGCCTTTCGACAATTTGTTCTTCGTCTGGGGTTTGATCCCGCCGTTCTTTAGGGCTATAATTTACTTTCTTTAATACCGACAGCCCTCTTTTTATATTCGACATTCCTTATAATTACTATCATTATGCGTCGCTCGCAGAGTTACATTTCTTGGTCGCTGTTGCTTGCATGCATTGGCGGAGCTCAGGCAAAGCTTGACCTGAATTCGACATCCAACTTGGTTGTGTATTGGGGTAAGATATGAGTACAGATTAGACGTGTACCAGAGACCATACTGATATAGAACCTGGTTCAAAGGTCAGAACTCAGGGCTGTTAAAGGGTGCAGATGAGCAGAAGCCTCTGGCTCACTACTGTGAGAGTAAGCTATTCCTAGACCCTTTGACCTTTGAAGAATTCGCTGACATTATATTAGATGAGGACATTGATGTATGCACATCTGGAATAGGAATTATAGTCTTTGGTAGCTAATATTTTGATCTAGGTCATTCCCATGGCATTTGACATGATGGTCAACGGACCTGGTGGTGCTCCTGAGATCGACTTTGCAGTCACATCTGGAGACTGCGAAGTATTTGAGGGAACCCAATTGAAGCACTGCCCTAAGATTGCGTATGTATAAACAATGAGACATCCCCTTCGACAAACTAACAATCACCAGGGACGATATCAAGACATGCCAAGAGAAGGGCAAGACTATCCTCCTATCCATCGGCGGTGCGACCTACAGCGAGGGCGGCTTCAAGAACGAGGATGACGCAAAGGCTGGAGCACAGCTCATGTGGGAGACCTTCGGACCTGTCAAGGAAGGCTCGAAGGTCAAGCGTCCTTTTGATGATGCTGCCCTCGATGGATTCGACTTCGACTTCGAGTCCGCCGTCACGCATATGGCTCCCTTCGCCAACGAGCTGCGTTCGTTGATCAACAAAGAGACCGACAGACAATACTTCCTGACTGCTGCCCCCCAGTGTCCGTACCCCGATCAAGCAGACAAGGATATCTTGAATGGTCCTGTTGATATCGACGCAATCTGGGTGCAGTTCTATAACAACTACTGCGGCGTCAACGCTTTTAACAAAGACTCCAAGAGCTCGCAGTACAACTTTGAGGAATGGGATAACTGGGCCAAAACAGTCTCCAAGAACAAAGATGTCAAGGTCATCGTCGGTGTCCCTGCAGGTCCCGAGGCCGCCAGCACCGGATACATTCCAGCCGACAAGCTCGCCGATGTGATCGAATACTCGCGCAAGTTCGAGAGCTTCGGTGGAGTCATGATGTGGGATGTAGCACAGGCATACGCGAACAAGGGATTCCTGGACGGAGTATTGAAATCTCTCAATGATGGAAGTGAAGATTCTGGTTCGTCGTCGTCGTCCAACTCGGCGTCGACCACGGCGTCTGCACCTTCGTCCACTAACTCACCGAATACCTCGCAATCTTCCAATGCACCCGCCTCCTCGTCCTCCTCTTCCTCCTCATCTGCATCTGGATCCTCGTCCAGTGAGCCCGAGAAACCGACAACCACTGCTCAGAAACCGACTGCCGAGGCATCCCCAGCCAAGCCAACAACGACCTCGACAACCTCGACTGCTGAGCCAAACACCAAGCCTGCGCCCAAGCCTACGAGTACATCAACATCGACTGCTAAGCCCGTCGCTACCAAGCCCGTCGCTACCCAGCCCGTCGCTACCTCGACTACTTCGGCACCTTCCAGCACTACTACCGAGTCCACTCCCGCTACCAAGCCGCCTGTCAACGATGACACCGAAGAGAAGCCCACCAGCTCAAATTCGTCGGATGATACTAACCAAACCCCGGCACCCTCTAAGCCATCAGACCAGGATGGCTCTAGCAGCAATGGTAATGACGATAAGTCTGATAACCCCCTCACCAAGGGTCCTAGCAATATCCTCAATCAGCTCTTGGGCGGCTCAGACCTCCTTGGCCTGCTGAGTGGTCTTCGTCAAGCCAATGGCCCTGTAGCTCGGGACTTGACCAACAATCTTCGCTTTGCCCGACGCATTCAGAACTAAACCCATTGAGCAAGTTTACATTGCCTCAAATCAAGGGAGAATTATGGAGTACTTTTGAAATCCTTACAATCCTTCAACCAACAAAGACATCGTCTTTCCAGTTTTACTTCTGGTTTCACTCTATTGATAATTTTCATCATGTACTTCTCTCCAACTTCTGATACCCATAATTCATAATCTAATGTATACTGGACCAGATCCAATGTCCATGTTTTCTGTTTCGATAAACTTTGCGGAAGTATGTCAATTCTTCCAAGGGGCTCACTTACATGTAAGTTGAGTAGGCCACAATTTACGAAGCGAAGGGGTATATTTCAAAGTAGAGAACAGTATCCAGACAATTATTAAGATAATACGAGAATTATTAATCAAAGAAGCTTATCACAAGGCCCCATTCACTCTCACTCCCATGAAGCTCATGGAGATTCCTACAGATCCCCCGGTTCTAGATCACGGCGTATAAGATGGAGAAAGGGATGGCATGTATCCCCGGGTATGCTCTCCCATTACACGACCATTGACTGGATCTCACACAGTCATCGACCCCTTCATTCGACCTCTTCCTCCTCTTTGCTTGCTGCCAGGAAATACCGGCCCGTCGGCCTGCCCGGCTCATCGTACTCAACGGTCAGACGGGCCAGATGTCCCAGCAAATTCTCAATCTTGATTTCACCCTTGGTACGCTTAGCGCGGCCAAGGTCATCAAGCCACTTGATCTTATTGAGAATGAAGTAAACGAGAGCAATGACAATTTCCACGCCCAGTGAGTAGCCCCAGATGCGAACAACGGTAACAATGTCAGTCCATCCGTTGGTTGTTTCAACGAACTTATCTGATGGGTTCGTCTTCATATCTTCATTTGTGAACCAACCAAAAAGACAGAAAAGTGTAGCAAGGATATCGACCCCCAAGATAGCTGTTACAAGGTGGATAGATGGCCAGGTGTCAATGCCGCGTGTCACGAAGATGAGCCAGTTCTCTGTAAGAGCCACTTCCAAGAAGAGCACTTCTTGGATCGAGCCCCAATTCTGAATAATACCACCGCTGGGCAGAAACATACTGCCACGTACCACCCATGTACCAAGTGCAAGGAGCACTCCCAGTAGGCAAGAGATGAACCAGATTTTCGGAAGCTGCCATTCCACAGGTCGTAGTTCAAATGAAGCATGATCATAAGCCACGGCCACTGTGGCCAAGTCTGCGAAAAGAGCTAAGAAAACAATGAGTTCGACTCGAATACTCTCATTGAGAATAATCATCGAAGTGACGAGGTAAATTTCCAGGTGCAAGCAAAGAGCAATACGATACTGAATGTATGCTTTCATCCGGTGGAAGATCTGTCTAGCGACCTTAATCGAGTCAATGATAGTTGACAGGCCAGGCTCCAGAAACACGATATCAGATGCCGATTGTGCAGCTTCAGATGCACCTTCCACAGCAATGCCACAATCTGCCTTCTTGAGAGAGGGCGCATCGTTCACACCATCGCCTGTCATGGCTGTCAAATGGCCTCTTTCTTGAAGCATCTGCACCACTTGGTATTTGTGTTCGGGGAAAACTTCTGCGAATCCGTCTGCTTTTTCAACGAGATCTCCTGCCATCGCTCCACTTAGGCCGCCATGAATAAGCTTATCCGAGTTATACACTTTAGTACCGAGCGCGAGCATCTTGCAGGTTTCTTTCGCAATAGCGATAGCATCACCCGTCAACATCTTCACGCTGATACCGAGGTTCTGTGCTTCGCTAATTGTCTGTGCTGTATCTTCGCGTGGCGGATCAAACATAGGCAGCATACCAAGTAGAGTCCACTCCTCGCCTTCTTTCTGGACTGCAACACCGAGTGATCTGAAGCCACGGTGGGCAAATTCCTGAGCTTTGGCCTTGTACATATCGGCGACTTCTTTCGAGCAGTTGGTGAGCTGGAGCACGGCTTTCGGGGCGCCCTTTGTGCAAGTGTAGCGAGTGCCGTCGCAGCTGGCAATTGTAACAATTCGTTTTGATACTGGATCGAATGGTGTAAATTTTTCAGTTGTCCATCCTCGACGCAGGATTTCACGAGCTCGAGGGTATTGTCGAAGTGTTAAGACGGTCACTTTATCAATCGGATCTAACGATTCGATATTGTGTGAAGATGCTAGGGCGGCTACGGCAAACATCCAATCCACGTCGACACCTTCGGCCACGTAAGGATCTCGAATACTCAATTTGTTGGCAGTCAAAGTTCCCGTTTTGTCGGAACAGAGAATGTCAACACCCTGGTTATAGTCAGTAATAAATCCCCTGGAAAGAATCTGCAAGGTATTGGCGTGAAATAACTTACCGCAAGTGATTCAATAGCAGTCAGTTTCTGCACGATTGCCTTCTTTTTGGCTAAGTATGCAGCACCAACAGCCATGGTTGTAGTAGTGACGACTGGAAGACCGACAGGAACACCAATGATCAACAAGGAGAGAGTATAGTGTAGCAGGGTCTGTTGTCCAGGAGAAGCAATCGGAATATGACGGAAGAAACCACCAATCCAAGCCGCGAGGATCCATGCCATGACGAGGATTAACAGCGATGTTCCGATGTTATCCATGACGATCTCAAAATGGCCAGCACCCTTTGCGGACTGTACCATACTAGCTGTACGGCCAACAAAAGATGTCTTGGCTGGCGATTGAACCACAGCATATGCTTTACCTCGCTTGCAACCAGTCGTGTAGTAGATCACATCGCCCATGTATCGATCCACGGCAAGAGATTCGCCAGTGATTGCAGAGTGGTCACAGGCCAGAATAGGGTAGCCACGCTTTCGAGTCTTCTGTCTTTGAGCTTCTTCCTTTTCTTCGTCTTCTTTGTTCCCCTCGACAGATTGGCTAGCCTCCTTGTTCTTGTGTTCCTCGTCCTCATCTTCGGAGTCGGATCCACCGCCGAGCATGCCTTGCTCTTGTAGTTGGTTAAATTCCTCCCATCCATTGGTGTCTTTAAAGTCGCAGATAATCTTGGCGTCTGCCGGTACCACTTGACCTTCACCTACAATAATCTATATGATCCTTTAGCACTGGGGGAAACAATAAATGTCTTGTGAATGGATAGACGTACCACATCGCCAGGAACCAGCTCTCGTGCCAGAATCTCTTGTTCAGTGCTGTCACGCACAGCCAGAGCACGCATGGCAATATCACCTTTAAGACTGGCGACCACGTCGGCAGCTTGTTTCTCTTGGTACCAACCAACAGCTGCGTTAAGGCACAGAATACCAATGATGACACCAAAGTCAACCCAGTCTTCTAGACCAGCAGCAAGCAGAACAGCCAGCTCCATCACTATTCAATGTCATCAACTTTGGAAATGCCTTAGTTCTGATTGCTAGACGCAACTCACCATAGAGGATGGGACCTTGGAAGTAGGAGAGAATCTTGGCAATGGGATTCTCCTTCTCAGAAACCAACTCATTCCACCCCGAACGGCGACGACGAGTATTGATCTCCTCAGCCGATAAGCCCTCTCGAATGTCGGTGATCAGCCAGTCATCTGGGAAAGTCAAGGAGTTGTCTAGTTTTCGCACGTGGACCTTGCGCTTTTTCCACGGAGCATACCAGACTCGCTTTTCTTCGACGTCGGTATCATCTGCAGAGAGAGCACCTGCCTCACGATAGGTTGAGACATATTTGACAAGCTTTCCATATTCATCAAGTGAGGCAAAGTCCTCCTTCAGAGAAGCGCGGGAGATACGGGATCCGCGACGTCCATCGGGACGTTCAGCATCACCTTGGCTCGCCATGCTAAGAAAACAAGAGAGCGTTAAGATAGGCAATTGGAATAAAGCTAGCGACTTGAGATTGGGGTGCTAGGAAGAATGGAGGAGGGTTCTGGTTGAAGGAGTGAGAAGTTCCCGAGGAGTTCCCTGGAAGCAATCAACAGCAACGCAAATGCCGCCTTTGCCGAAAGCAACACGACAAGTAAGAAAGTCCAAGTATACCAGCAGGACTGACAATTTCCTCTCTCTCACACACTTCTTTTCTCGGTAGTGAAAAGAAAACGAAGAGAACGAATTGAATTTCCCCTCTATCAGACACTCATGCTGACGTCGTAAACCAAGGAATAGACCGAGTTTGGAAATTACTGGAGATACTGCACTCTTTGAGCAGAAATAAGCTATCTTGACGTATGAGACATTTGTACAGAGCTTGACAGATGAATCTTCTAAAGAACGGGCCGTTGCTTCAAGCCATGGATGAAGAAGGGATCTATCCAATACAATGGCCAGGTGCGCTTTATACCCAAGGATACGCGCGAGGGTTCCATCCATCAGCCAGGACAATCTCAGTGTAACGACAAGTCAGGCTTTTTGTGTCTAGCCGCCTCCAGGGTAGAGTTTGCGAAACAACAAGGTTATACACCGTTGCAGCTCTTGTACATTGCCCCAACAAGCTATAGTGGAGTCGTGGAGAGATCGCCAATCTAGCGTCAAGAGTTGTCCCGCTTTATTGGCCCGCTTGCGTCCAAGCTTTTTCTGACAGCTTGCCCTTCAAATATGGCATTGTCCTTGATTGACAGCCTAAATGACTCTTGCAAGATAGTAGCGGGGAAGTTCCAGTTTGATCTTGTTAGGCTCGTAGTAACCCCCCTCCTCGCAGGGTTGACGGATCATCGCGGATCGCGTTTAACCCTCCCCGGTCTTCGACGTCATCCACCAACAGAACTCCTCCGCTGATTGCCGGTCACTACAGTCGATATGGACTTCGGGATCCCATGGATGTACCTAGAGATTGGCTTGGCAGTGGCTGGTATTCTGCGAGTTCATACGAATAATTCTAGAAAATAATTGGCATTCTCCGGAGAGCCGAGGGGAACCCAACACGGCACGTGACAATATATCAAAGGTGTTTATTTCAATATCATTCGAAGACAAGCTTCGTATTCTGATATTGGCCAAATATTTATCGAGGCTCTGGGTCTCTCAAGTATACTTAGCTTGAATAGATTAGAATTCTCCTTACGGAGTCGCTGGGGAGCGTAGCAAGAAAATATCAATTCAATATTGAAAATACTATGTATTTTTGAGCTCATATACTAATGACATCCATTTTCTCGTTCACATCACTCATTCACATTAAATGTGATTCATCGCTTATTTTTGCTTGCCAGTAGGAATGTTGAAGAACACAGCAGGAACACCAGGGGCAGCAGCACGGTCAACACGGTAGAAGCCCTTGCGGTCGAATTGGATGATATCGCCAACCTTGAGCTGGGAGACATTGCCATCCGCGACAGCGCTATCCCGGAACTCGGTGTTGTAGTTGAGGACATCCTCCAGTTTATCATCCTCGCTCAGGGAGTCCTTCTTCAGCAGGTAGTCAAAGTCAACCAGCTCAACGGGGACCAGATCCTGGCCTTCGGTGGCCAACCAGGTAACCTTCTTCTCAGTCTTCTTGACATCACCGCCGGGGTTCAGCTCAAGATCAAGACCAGTGACAGTGCCATTGACATCAGTGGTGATCTTGCGGACGAAAGCGTTGCCCCAGTTCATCAAGGTGATCTCCTCATCCTGCTTGAATAGCTTGACGTCTTCTTGCTCGAGGAGAACACTGTTGCTGAAAGCGACAGTCTTCATGCCGACAGCAGCGTTCTTGGCATGCTTGGCCTTCTCCTCGGTGTACGGGCTAGCAGGGCCATTGGTGATAGCAGCCTTGACGTGGTCCTTGCTAACGATAGCAGTGTGGCGAGGCGCAACGGGGTCAATGTACTTCTTGTTGGTAGCCCAGACTATAGGTTATCAGCAAACGAATGTATTGCACAGGTATCAGGAACCGAAGACTTACTAAGAGCCCAGTCGAAGAGGGTAACGGCCTTGGAAGGACCCTGCTTCAGGATAAACTCCCGAAGAGCAGGAATGGTCATACCACGTCGTCGAATACCACGGATGGTGGGGAAACGAGGGTCATCCCAGCCCCAAACAACTCCGGTCTCAACGAGCTTGGTCAGCTTGCGCTTCGACAGAAGAGTGCGGATGAAGTTCATGCGAGCAAAGTCCCAGACTTGCACACCGCGCAGGTTGAGGGCATCAAGCATCCACTGGTACTGGGGGTTACGGTCACGGTACTCGCTAACCATATATTAGCCTAGTCACACCAAAATAATAAAGCGTTTGCTTACATAGTACGGAGAGCGTGGGTGACTCCCTCCATGGAATCGACAATCGGGCAGGCGAAGTCATAGGTGGGGTAGATCTTCCACTTAGTTCCAGTACGGTGGTGAGGAGCTGGGTTGCAGCGGTAGATGACGGGGTCACGAAGGGCCTTTTAGATGAAGTCTTAGTGCATTGCTCGGAATTCTTCATAGAGGAAGTAATCACCTTGTTCTTGTCATCCGCAGAGATCTTAGCACGGATACACCAGCGGAGACCTTCAGGTGTACCCTTCTTCATTTCCTCGAAGTGGGCCAAACTCTCCTCGGGGGAAAGGTCGCGGCATTTGCTGGGGATTCCATCGAAACGCTGAGCCTGCATGGTCTCCTTGTCGGTATCATCTGCGTAGGCCTTTCCAGCCTTGATGATCTCGAGACCATAGGCGTAGAGCTCATCGAAGTAGTCACTGGTATAAGAGGTTTTGTTGGGTTTGATGCCCTATTTTTGTCAGCATCAGATCATTTGCATCAGGAACGATAGGTGGCATACCATCAGAGCAAGATCCTCCATAATGGCATCTTGGAACTCCTCCTTCTCATTGGAGGGGTTGGTGTCGTCGAAGCGCAGGAGAAGAGTGCCGTTGTACTTCTCGTGAGCGAAGTAGTCGTTCAGAAGAGCGGCCTTAGCGTGACCAATGTGCAGGTATCCCGAAGGCTCAGGAGGAAAGCGAGTGACAACTCCACCGTCAGTGTTCTTCAGGGCAATATCATAGCTAGCACCTTCCTTGGATTTGGCAGACTTCTTCTCCTTGGCGGCAGCAGTCAGAGCCTCGACGGCACCAGCGGTCCAAGGGCAAAGCTCCTCCAAGAATCGGTACCAGCGAGTGAGGTTCACGAGGGAGCCCTTCTTCAGAGCAGCGACGGCGACACGGTTTCCACGGAGGGCACCCCAGAGAGCGATGTCGGCGGTGGAAAGAGAGTATCCGACGACAAAAGAGCGGAGGATAAGGTGGGTGTCAAGACGCTGAAGAACAGGGTCGAGAGCCTTGAAGTCCAGGGTAGTGAAAGACTCCAACTGGGAGATCCAATCGGCCTCCTAAACAATATGAACGTTAGATCAAACATAGTGATGATTTTATGGCGGGGTAACGAACAAGCTTGTTATCCTTGCCCGAAAGGAAAGGGAAAGCAGTGCAAAGCTCATTCACAGCATCCAAAGTACCAAAGACAGACTTTCCGCTGGTAGTAAGCTGGACAATGGCCTTGTCGCCTTCGCTCAGAACTGCAGTGTCCTCATACTTGATCTGAATGGCCGGGTTAGGGCGAGCCTCATTGAGGGAGGTCGCAATCAGAACCACAGGCAAAATTGCGGCATGATTGCCACGAGTGGCCACAGTCAGATCAAACTGAGTCATTGTGTAGTGAATACACTCACTAAAAACACAATGGGAAAAAAAAGAAATGTGAATCAATGAGGTTCGAAAGTTTTTGGAGGGGCATTCGACTCATTGTCGGCGCGGTCGGCGATACACTTTCTCCGGGATCCGAGAGCTCCAATTCCCGTCAGAAAACAATTGCGCTCCGACGGGTCTGCATCCAACAAGTCATGTCGTCCCTCGGCGTCGCATTGCCCTCTGCGGCACGCGGCATTCTCTCATCATGCCGTTCATCACTTCGGGAAACCTCAGTGAACCCCTCCTTTTCAGTTCTTCAGCAGGTCCGAGGTCTGAAGAGCAATCCGCAGGCCAAGGGCAAGGGGAAGAAGGCGGCTAAACCCAGCCGCCGAGGACCTCAGGAATTCAGACAAAAGAATCTCAAGGATATGGATCAATTTGCTTTGTGTGATGCGATGCGGTATGTGCAAATTTGATACGTGCTGACGAGTTACGATATCAATTCATTCCAGCTTTTCTGACTGTCGTTTTCTATAAAGTTATCTTCGAGCCATTGAAGTTGGCCGTAATCCCACAGTTATCAAATACGAGGCACACATTCGTCTTAGAACAAGGAAAGACGGCCCTGTCATTCGAAACATGATCCGATTCCCCCATGCCGTCCAAACCGAATCCCGCATTTGTGTCATCTGTCCTCCCGACTCGAAGCAAGCGAAGGATGCGCTCGCTGCTGGTGCTGTTCTGGTAGGAGAGGACGAAGTCTTCGAGGCCGTGAAAGCTGGTCGTATCGAGTTTGATCGTTGCCTGGCTCACCCAGACAGTGTGCCAGCTCTCAACAAGGCTGGCTTGGGTCGAATCCTCGGACCTCGTGGTCTCATGCCCAGTGCTAAGGCCGGTACAGTGGTCGAAGATGTTGCTTCCCGTGTAGAGGATCTTCGCGGAGGTACGGTCTACCGAGAGCGTGATGCTGTCATTCGTCTGCCCATCGGCCAGCTGGGCTTCTCTCCCGAGCAATTGCGCGACAACTTGCGGACAACAATTGAGCAGATCAAGAAGGATGCCTCTGGCCTTAATGACCGTATTAACAAGGAGATCTACGAAATCGTAAGTGGTCTGAGAATCATATGTGTTCGAATAATCTACTAACACGATCGCCAGGTTCTGAGCACTTCTCACGGTCCCGGCTTCAGCCTGAACGGAGACTTCAAGACCGATGACTCCCCCGAACCCTCTGCCTTGACTGGCGTGTAAATTACTATTCATTTCGTCTTTTACTGGCGTGTACAGATCTTGTTTTATTAGGAAAGGACATGGTGTATCATGGTATCATATCTGTTCAATAGACTCCCACAACCTTGAACGCCGACGCTATGCATTTCCAGCCCATTAATGACGCTGGGTGTAATCTATACTTTCAGATTCTTGAGTGCCACAATTGCACTCACGTCTTCACCCATGAAATCGTAAAGGCGGAGGACTGCCATTGTTCTCGCGTCCCGTTTAGTACCAGCATGACTGGCTTGTTCCAGCGCAGTCTTCAGGTCCAGCAGTACAGTCGACTTGATCTTGCCGACACGAGGTTGCTGGGCAAGGATAAAAGGATGGCTCTCGCCAACTCGAGTGGCTATGGTCGTGAGAAACACATACTTCTGTACATGACGTTCAAGCCGGTTCAAGGATACAGGTGCGGAGCCGTCCCCGAGCTCTTCTTCATCACTATCCTCGCTATCGGTGCCATAGAGGTCAGACTCGGATTCGGATTCAAGCTCGTCCTTCCCAACGGTCTCTCCCGGAGAAGACCCATTATTGATCATCAATCGATATTCCAATTCCTCGACTCGATCCGCATAGTCGAGGAGATCTTTGCCAATGTCTGCATGCGTACGAAGTTGTCGCTTCTGGTTCAACAGCCCTTCTACTTCCCTTCGTCGAGCTTCTACCTTGTCCCTGATAGACTGTGCGTCTCGTTGAAATGATAACAGACCAACTTTAACACCTTCTATCTTTTCTTCGCCACCTCGGAGAGCTGTCCCCAACGAGAGGAAGTCTTGATAGTTCTCGTTGACCAAATCCAACAACTCCTTATTTAGCAACTGCTCTAGGCCCCGCAATTCCTGTCGCAAATCCTCCAGACTCTGATGCCGATTTGTCAAAGAGGATAAAAACGTGGCCGGATCAAAATCAGGGGCAAGGAAAGAAGTTCGCGAGAGTGGTTCGGGGAAAGGAAGGCCGGAGGGGTCCTCGTCGAAGTCGGACCCTGATCCATCAGAGTCGCCGAACTGGAAACCCTGGTTAGTTTTGAACAAAATAGGGAATTAAGAGGATGTCATTTAAAGAGTGAAACCTACATGAAATCGGTTCATGATGTACAATGTACAATGTACCGGCTTCTCACAGGGCCACTTGTAGTTGGGTTGACAGATGAAGCTGAGTGGTTGGACTCGGCCCCAAACGTCTTTCCGGTCTTGGCGGTCTGTTTTGGGTCTGCCATCGTTCGAGCTCTTCCAATTCGTTTCTTTCTACTCCAACAGCCGATTTTCTCGGGCCTCCACCAATTTGCTCTTTTTTTAACTCACCAGCGCAGTGTGTAGCACATGCACCGCGGATGCGACTTGAATGCACCTCTCCTCGTGAGGGTTGTAGATGAGTGGCGACCCTGCAGACCGGCGACAAGATAGTCTAGTCGGAGCGGGGTTCGCTCTACTCTGCGCTGTCCTGCGTTGCACATACAGAAGGAGACCAGTTTTGGTAGTGCGCATCACTGTACGATGGACCGAAACTCGTTAGACCCGTTGTCCTCACGCTGGGATGGTAGTCGGCTGTCCTCCTCGTCCTTCCCCCGACAAGGTTGGCCCCGATTGTCTCCGTCCTACGCGCCTCCTTCTGCTGACACAGGCCCCTCCTACCAAGCAAGCTGGCGGTACTCCAACTATGCAGCTGACGAGTCCGACAGTCGCATGCGTAAGAATAACTTACGTCAAATGAATCAAGATCGCCATCTTTCATCTCGAGCTGGTCAGAGTAACTTCCCCTCTGCACGACCCGCAACGCAACCTACTCAACCAGTGCTTGTGCGAGCATATTCTGGCAATGCCGACGACACGACCACTCAGCCTTCGACCATGTCTCCTCGACGGTTATTCCCGTTCACGGTCTCGAAGACTTCGACTCCCTCCCGTCCGTCGGGGCCGCCGCTCCCGGCCGTCCAGGATTTCAGTATCGAAAGTATATTGCAGGCCATCGAGCCCGATATCCGCGGCACACTGGACTCGATCGCCGAAATCTGTGGACGCAGTAAACTGAGCCTAGCCAATGAATATGGAAGTCATATCGCGCCCTTGGGAGAGATTCGAGCTCCGCCAGGTGGCCTGGTCCCACTAGAGGAGGCTAACACGAATGATGAGCGGCGTGCTGATGAAGGCGTGGCCATCTTTGATGAAGACCCTGGTATCATCGACCCCGGCCAAGCGATCCATCCCTTTTCGTTCTATCGGTATCTGGAGAGTCTTCGACAAGCTGCGTCTTCCCGGGAACGGGGCGGTGCATCGGGGTTGGATATGGCAGCACAACTACGTATTACCGAACCACCGATGCAGCCTGATCCGCTTTCAGAGTTATCAGTTCCGATTTCCACTCTTGAGTTTGTCTCTAAGCAACAGAATGGTCGGGATCTTCTAGCAAAGAACACGGCTTCTGGAAACGAGCAGAACCAATTCCCGGGAATAACGACGCCGGCCGTAGTCTCAGAAGCCCACATTGATGCGCAAGCGGCCAGCTCAGAGACATCGCATGAATCACAACCCCCTTACCCTAACTCCATTAGCTCTTCACCTACCCCGACAGCGTGGTATGCACCAGAGGCAATTCGATCAGTGCTTGGCTGGTTGAAGTGGACTGCACGTCTAGCTGAGCCGGAGACTCGCCCGGCTTTGCAGTCAGCGGAAAGTCGGCTGCGAGCCATGCTTGCACAATCCGCTCATGGAAGCGTCATTTAATGATCTGTTCTTGGAGAAGTTTCAAGTCAGCCACATATAACGATTGATGAACTATGATGATATACTATTATGAACTTGCGATGCCTTTTGACGAACCTTCCAACGTTGCATTTTTGCCTATTTACTATCACTTACTATCCAGAGTTGCATTTATTTGCAGTATATTACTAGTACCAGCACAAAGTATTGATATTTTAATTCACACCGTCAATTTTTAATGAATGGATTCCGAAATCAAGTAGATCGCTGCCGTTTCTTAGGTCATCAATCGATGTAATGCAATTAAGAACGCTATGTCATGATAGAATATGGGTATCAGGGAAGAAGAAACCCAAAAATGATCTCCAAGCTCTCCAAATCCGTTCCATTTGGGCTTTATGCACCACCACCAATAATATTCCTTGCGAATCCCTCGAATCGCGGATAAGACCATCCATCTTTATATTGTTCGACAAGTGGTCGAAGATCCGGTTCAACAGGAGGCTGCTGTTCTTGTACTGTATCATCCTCTTCTTCTTCTTCTTCTTCTTCATCATCACTTGCGAGCTCCATCTTCCCTTCAACAAGTTCCCCAAACTTCACGTCCACCGGGACCTTGCCCAAGAATGGGATATTCAATTGTTGCGCCATAACCTCGCCACCACCACTTGAGAAAAGATTGCTAATCTCCCCACAGCAAGGGCATGCATATCCAGACATATTTTCTATAACTCCTAGTACCGGAATACTAGTCTTGACGCAGAAATTCGCTTCCTTGCGTACATCCGACGTCGCAACAGCCTGTGGTGTCGTCACAAGGACAGCCCCAGTTAACCTGGGCATATTATTTTGAGTTGCCAGGGTCGCGTCCGCCGTGGAGAGAGTCAAGAGTTGTTCCGCTAGAGCAATGTGCTCGTCACTAGTACCGGGTGGCGTATCGACGAGTAGATAGTCCGTTGAGCCCCAAGCTACATCAGAAAGAAATTGACGGATCATAGCTGTTTTTTTAGGACCGCGCCAAATAACAGCGTCGCCTCGATCACGGAGGAGAAAGCCTAAGGACATGCAGCGGAGAGAACCACGAGGCATTGGGGATTCTGTGGAAGGGTCATCTGTTGGTGTAATGGCATCGTGAACGGTAACTGGTAGCCATCCTCCGGGTGATTGAGTGATTTTTGCGCCTTCTAGGCCGACTAGTCGTGGGATTGAAGGGCCTGTCAAGTCGATATCCAGGATACCGACGGATTTGCCTTGGAGGGATAGCGCCAGCGCCAGTTGAAGAGTCACGGAGGATTTCCCCACGCCTCCCTTGCCGGAGAGAACCTAAAATGCCGTTGAGTCAGTGAGGTCTGCTTTATATTGTCCCAACCCTTGGAAGCTCCCAGAGAGTCCTCTGGTCCATTTGCGCTTTTGTTATCGATAAGCGGTTGGTGAGGGGCAAAAGTTTGCAATGGCAGAGCTTCCAAGAGGGCTTCAGACGGTGAGCGCATAGCGCATCGCACATGGTGTAGACTTACCAGCACTATATTTTTTACTCCATCCAACGGCATGTTTGAATTGTCAATTGTTGCTGTTGGGGAAAGAATAGAAAGGCAGAGCGTAAGTTTCTAGAAGGTGGGGATGCCGGCCGATGTTCGGATTGCTTATCAATCGTCCTCTGACTAAAACAAGTTCCGTGGATGGATGCGATTAGATGCTTCTTTACAATCCGGAAAATTTAAGTCATGAGGCTGAATCTCTTTCTTCTCATTGCTAAAGATATGAGTAGTCTACCTAGCCCGGGTGTCTCACTCCATGTGAGTACTGCATGTATCATTAAACATCTCTGTAGGAATCTACATCGTGGGACAGCGAACACTCATTACTTTGAGTGGTGGTCCAACTCCCATGAATAATCGAGAGAAAATAAAAGAGCCATATTATCATGGTGTGTTGGTTAATCAAGTCCATTTCTGGACGAGAACGCCTCCACGCTTGAATTCGGGAAGATCGCCAAGGACGACCTGTCGGTCCGTCAGCTCCTTGCTGGGGAAAGTGGTCATCAATACCCATTGGCGAGTCTGACTATCCGGAGATGCAGCCGCAACAAATGAGTAGACATCACCCAGGGTCGCAGTGGTGTTGAAACGGGAGGTCAGCCGAGTTCCGTCCCCAAGGCGGATCTGAAGAGTGACCGTAGGCTGCGATTCATCAACTTCCGGCTTAGCTGGTTCACTGGTTGTCTGAGCAGGAGTGGCGGAAGGTGTAGGAGATTGGCTCTGAACACCAGGAGTCGGGCTACCGAGACGCTGGCCAGCACCGGAGAAGGCCTTATACTTGGGCTTAGGCTTAGTGTACTTCTCCTCGTGCTGCTTCAATTCAACATCCACCTCTTGTCCCGCTTGAACATTCATAATCGTAAGGGGGGCACGACCTTGTCGGATTCCTTCCAAGATTTCGGCATTCCGAGGGTCATCAGATCGATATAGGTCGCCATCGTCTACAGAGAACCCGTCGGCCCAGAAATGGAGGGTACGCTGTACACGTTGAGCACGCTGAGGAGCAGGACCAGTTGGGTCAGCAATGACCCGGCTTGGAGCATCATCGCCACCAAGTGTGCGCGCAGTGCCGGTGAAATGGGATTGGCGAGACGGTGTGTCTTCTGATGGGGGAGGTTGGGCCCTGTGGACGCAGGTATTAGCATTCTATAAGAGAAATAAGTCTGCGGAGATGTGACAATTCTTACCTCCGAGCCTTTTCGAGAATCTTCTTCTTGAGATCATCAGGGTTCTGAACTGCCAATCCAGACTTCTCTCCTCCCGCAAAGAAATCCTGGTCTGAGGATCCATCATCTTCGGATGACTCCTGGGCGTCTCCTGTAGAGAAATCACCCAATGTCGCAAACGTCTTTTTGGGTGCTGAGCGGCGCGAGGATGATGAAGCTGCTGGAGCTGCAGATGAGGCGGGACCAGCTCCACCACCCAGTGTTCGACCTCCTTCAGCTGCCGCAGATGCTTCTTCCGTATTAAGTTGTCGGCCCCCGCCTGTGTTCATATCCTGCAAAGCCTCATCTTGCTCTGCGAAGAACTCGGTAACTGCAGCTTCAATGTCACCGTGGTTGGCTGCGAGATACTGCTGGGCCTGTTCAAATGACAAACTAGGGTTAATAGCCTTTCGCATGTTGATAGCAACAGTATATTTACCTGTTCGGGCTGTGTACCAGTCATGGCACAGAACTGGGACACGACTTCATCGTGCTCTGCGGGGTTGTGGTCCATACTTGAGCTTATCGGATTGATACTGAATTGGTGAAGACGACAAGCTTTACTTTGGTCAATTCAATAGTGAAGATGGCGGTTGTAAAGAGGGTTTGCTATGCTCAGGGTCGTGTTTAGAGAAGAAAGCAAGCTGACCGCGGGCAGGTACGTCACTCACTACAATTGGTCAGCCGGAGCGGCAGATCTTCCGATTACGGCCTCAGGCAGAGAAGTTTTATACATACATCGACGATTCGAATGTTGATTTAGTTCTATTGCAGTAAGATGGAGGTTTTTTCTGGCTTAGTCTTTTGAATGTCTATCATTATATACATTTATCCTCTATATAGTGCATCTTGTAGGCAGAAAGTTCTTCAAAAGGTCAACCTAATTTCTATAAAAACATTCACAGATCAAGCATGAGGAAGCAATGAAAAAGTGTAATGATGCTACTCAAATTACTGATCATTAATCAAGAATTTCCTGTCGTAAGAAATCTTTGATCCCCGGCAATTACCAGGCTAGTATCTTGTCTCCCCATGTCATGTAGGACGTCACGGTCTGCTCCATAGATACTGTATGTCGAAGTAGTGGGGTAATCTTGGCGTCAATTGATCAAAACTTGAATATATTTGTTCTATGATGGGGTAGATATTGTTCCAAATTTTGACCTCGGCTTATTAAGTTTCATTTTGAACTACTAAGGTAGCTACCTTCTATCTGGCAGCAGTCATCGTATACCATGATCAAGCCCCGCGAGTAGTATGAGCTGGGTACATCTTGTACAGACCAATGTAAATCCCATTGCAACTATAAGATGTTTTACCATAGAAAGTGGGAGCTCTAGCCAGTAGAATCGTTACAGTTTAATTATAGGATAATCTTTATCCTCCACAAAATACTACTGTGTAGATATCCTGTGATGCCGCAAACCTGCTGACCTAAGCGAATGAGCGGACCAACGCCGCCATCGCGAATCTCAGGTCAACCAAGTTCATACCTGTCCCCGTCTGCAACCCCTTCTCTCCACTTTTCCAATAATTCCGACTCATTCATAGCCATGGCTTCCGATGCAGCTGCTGGCTCCCGAGTTGAGCTCTTCGACTCCGCCGTCACAGTCCCCTCCGACTCGGAAAACTATTCGGCAAACAACGAGATGACTTCAACACAGTCGGAGTCCCCAAGCTCCAGTTCCGGTACACCTATGATTCTCTACCAACCGCCTAGTATCTGGGGCCTTTTGCGTGGTGCCGCGATCAACCTCATCCTTCCATTCGTGAACGGCCTGATGCTGGGCTTCGGTGAGCTATTTGCCCATGAAGCTGCGTTCCGCCTGGGATGGTCGAACACCAAGGTATGTTGCACGGAACTTTACTCCTATACGCATGTGTTCAATTACTGATCACTATTACCTGCTAGATCTTCCCGACCTACCGCCGAGCTCACCCCGTGGGCCCTGGAGTTGAGATTCGCGAACTCCCATCGGATCGTCGCAGAACATTGAAAGACACTGCTTCCCTGGAGTAGACGATTGACCGCAACCCCCCATACATTCTGCTTTTACCATAGAGACATTCATTGATCGAGAGCACGGGTCTGCCCTGGAATAGGGATTACAAAAAGCGGCACTTTTTTTGATTGCGTGATACCTGCCGTGGCTCCTACTGCCCCCCTGTGGCCCTTTTTTGCGTGTATATAGATTACTCAGATGGCGCCTGGCGAACTGGAACTGATCTGATACATATTACTTTTGAGAACAACTGGACAGAAACAAGACAACTGTAGCCAAGTACATGGAGTATACCCGAAGCCCCCCGACTTCGCAACCGAATTGCGGCGAGTGTTTACTGGGGCTTGGCCGCCCGGCAGAAAAAGTCTCAACGCTCGGCGCGCCGCGATTCGTGGCCCATTCTCCGCTTCCCCAATCTTGTCTGCAACTCTCCATATCCTCAAATAAAAATGATGGGAGCTGCTGGTCTGAAGGGGCCCAGCGCAGCCACCGCGTTTGCGCGTCAAAGGATGACCGCTGTCCCTAGATCTGTTCGATCGGTTGGTTTCGTTCCTGTCAACCCCGGAAGAGCATTGAAGACCGACTAATCCGATCTTCTGCATAGATATCGACTATCCGATCTCAGCACCCTCGTTACGCCGGTGTCCGGGGCCAATTTAATTCAGGTCTCACTGGCCATGTATCCTGGCGTGCTGCCCCAGCCTTGGCTGGTCCGGCTGCTGTTCGATTCAATTCCACTTCCACCCCGGCAGCCGATTCGACCCCGGCAAAGAGTGTATTGGAAGGACTTCCCGAGTCCAATGAACTTGCAGGACTCGATATCACGAAAATCCCAGAGCAGATCGGATACTTGAAAGAACTTGGATTGGACTTCGGTTGGGGCCCGGCTGCCATGATCGAATGGGTCATCGAGCATTTGCACATTACCAGCGGCCTGCCATGGTGGGCTAGTATTGTCGGCGCAGGTCTTATCGTTCGTCTTGCCCTTTTGAAGCCCATGCTCAACGCATCCGATCAAGGTGCGAAGATGCAAAATATGAAACCTCAATCTGAACCGCTGCGACGAGAGATGATGGCTGCCCTGAAGGACCAGAACCAAATCGAAGTACAACGCAAGCGAGCTGAGCTGTCAGAACTTAATAAGGTGCACGGTATCAATCCTTGGAAGAATTTGATTCCTATGCTCCAGATTCCTCTTGGTTTCGGTACTTTCCGAGTCGTCCGTGGTATGGCCGGACTTCCTGTACCTGCCATGCTGGACGAGTCTGTTCTCTGGATCCAGGATCTGACCATCTCCGACCCCTACTACCTTTTGCCAGCCGCAACTACGGCATTTATGTACTTCACCTTGAAGGTTAGTCGTCTTGCAGTCGCGAATTCTAGCATAGCATCTTGCTAACTTTGACCAATACAGAAAGGTGGAGAATCTGGAATGGGTGATTTCATGAATAGCGCCGCTGGAAAATCAATGATGATTGGTCTCCCATCAATCTCCTTCCTCTTCATGGCATTCATGCCCAGTGCTCTCCAGCTATACTTCGTGGCCACCGGTGCCTTTGCTCTGGGCCAATCGTATCTGGTCAACTCTAAAAAATTCCGTCAAATGATGGGTCTGACCATTGCGAGACGTCTCGCCGTGGACAACTCTGCCGAAGATGCGCAGAACTATCTTGCTAGACTGCAAAAGCAGGTCGATGCGCGCCTAAAGCCAAAAGCAGAGGTGGAGCAAAAGCCTCAACCCCAGAACGTGAGCAAAATCGACAAACTTGTTGACGGCATGTCGGAACACTTCCGTCAAGCAAAGACGGACATCAGCACTAAAATCTCAGAAGCATCCGGCAAAGGCCCAACCACCAACCCCGATGGCTCCCCCGCCCCACCGCCGCGTCTGACTGATGCTGAGCGCAAGAAGGCCCTAGAGTACGAACAGGAGCAGCAGTCCATGGACGCTTTCCGTCGTGAGGAACGTAACCATGCCCGCCGAAATGCGCAAATGCAGGCGCTCCGGGCCGAGCGAGAGAAGGCTAAGGCTTCCTTCCACAGGCACCAAAATGATGCTCGCCAGCAGCAGAACAGGGGCCGGAAATAATTTTATCAGCATGTATAAACTGTACAATATGGCGCTGTACTTGGTAATCTGTTTTCATGTATTCCAGGATTAGAAATAAGTGACTACTCTACACCCTAACGCTAAGTGACGGTAGATTGAAAGCCGTAAAGGGCTGTATTGGACGCCATTTCAAGCATGTATTTTACCAAGACCTGAGTGAATATCACTTGATTGGATATAAAACAGTTCGTTGCTTACTCCCTGAGTGCTCTCTGAACGAAACAGCTACCTTCTATTACTACTAACCTACTCACAGCTAGGGCTAGCCGCGAGTAGGTACTCATAGTATGAGTACCGATGGAGCTGATCTAGTATATCGGCTCCATCCTGCTCAGGATGCTCTGGGTAGAAGATCAGACACGTCGTCAGTACCTACTGTAATTTTTTTTCAGCATGTATAATCTATAGTATATTGTCTGTCTGTCGCTTCAGTCAAAGTAGGGTAGTATCACCACTTTCTCAATATTAACATTGGGATTCTCTATGTAGCGCCCGAAACTTATTTCAGCTATATCTTATAACCGAATTGAGCATATGAGAAGTAAATTGCCCGATACTTCTGATATCTTTGAACGAAAGGTTTCTTGGGATATCAGTCCCTATATGATTGTGTCTACCATGCACCAGTGTGCTATTCCTCTGCCATTATTCGTCTTGCCTAGACAACCTAGTTTATGCTTGCACCTTAGCCCATTACACAGGAGACAGCCTACGAGACCCACGGCATGGACGGCCCGGTATAAGTTCAATTTGGAGAGCCCGCGGGATGGGAGATGCCGCGGAACGGGTTGCTTGGAGCCATAACAGAAGAAGAACACATTCAGCTGGTCTTGGATACCAAATTAGTATACCAAGAAATGAAATATAATGTCTTTCATATCCCAACACATATCAAATCTATAGGCTTCCTGAAGAAGATTTTATTCTGAAATCTTGAAGAGTCCAATAATTCGTTTGACAAACCCTCCATTCAACCAGCCCTATGGCGACCGGAATTACCATGGCTATTGCAGAGCCACCCATGACAACTCATTTGAGGGATCATTTGAGACTGGATAAGACTTTTCCAAACAAAAGCCCAATCAAAAAGTCCCTGCCTGCAGTATGGATGAGATCGGGTACTTCAAAGGGCCTCTTCATTCAACGGAAATATCTCCCTGAATCCACACAGCTTTGGGAGCCCATTTTGCTATCTGCTATGGGGTCTGTAGGTGCCGATTCAAGGCAAATCGATGGGATTGGGGGTGCCACATCCACAACGTCCAAGGTAGCTGTCATTGAGAAATCTCAACGCCCTGATATCGATGTCGAATACACTTTTATTCAAGTGGCCCCAGACCAGGCAAAGACTGATATGACTGGAAACTGTGGCAACATTGCTTCTGGAGTTGGACCATTTGCCCTAGATGAAGGAATGGTGAAGGCAATCCCAGGTCAAAAAGAGGTGAGAAGATTGTATCAATTTACAAGCGATATAGTATTGACAAAGACGTTCACAGATTGATATTCGAATCCTCAACACTAACACTGGACAAACTCTTGTGGAAACTGTGCAAGTGGCAGCTGATGGAAGTTTCCTAGAAGATGGTGACTATAGTATCCCCGGTGTTCAAAGCACGTCAAGTCGAATTAAAGTCTCTTTTCTACACCCCGGGGGCAGCATGACTGGTCAGATCTTCCCTACTGGAGCTTTACAGGAAATGCTGAACGTTTCTTCTTCATTGGTGGGAGAATTCTCTGTGCGAGTCAGTTTGGTGGACGCTGCAAACCCATTTGTCCTAGTTGATGCATCTTCGATTGCCACTCAAGGCCACTCAACCTGGACCAACGCAGAGGATACTGGGTTCCTATCTGTGGTGGAAGATATCCGTCGGGCAGGTGCGGTGCGTTTTGGACTAGCCCCGAGTCTTGAGATCGCTGGCCAAACTCGAGGAACACCAAAGATAGCGTTTCTATACCCGGCAAGCCAGGATGATGTGGAGGCGGACATTGAGGTTCTCTCATTTACCATGGGCAAACGCCATAGCAGTTTGCAATTGACCGGTGCAGTGTGTCTTGGAGCAGCTATGTCGATCCATGGCACTGTAGCTTGGGATTTGGTCCAAAGAAAGAATAATGACAGATTACCAAAACATGGAATGTTGGTCGAAGGCCATGAAATTGCATCGGCGTTACCCATGGGGATCCGGCATCCTGCCGGAGTGATTCATGCTCAGACACTACTGGGGCTAAGTGGGAAAGGTGAAGTTCAAGTGGAAGAAGTGGCTGTATTTAGAACGGCTCGCCGACTCTTCAAAGGGAGTGTATTCTACAGAGCATGATCATTTTCAGCAATATATTTTTTCTCACAAGTAGTAACACGTCTGGATATCTCCTTCTCCGAGGCATAAATCTTGCCTCGAGTCTTGACCGAGTATAACATACACTAAGAGGTTTGTTAAGGTCGCCTAAGACTATGTTCCGATTCATTTTTACGTCTACATAAATCAAAGAATGTGCCTAGTGAGACACGTCAAGAATGCAGGGAATTGTCATCCGTAATCCATCCATGGATTCACTATCAACGACGATAGGCAGATATACGTTTTCACCAATTACCGCCCTCGCATTGTGCAGCCACCCGTAGATGTATAGTTGCCGCAAAATATACCGTGTAAGGGTGTAATATAGTGCCATTTTTATAGAGAGACACGGTTATCAACTCGCAGAAACAAAATAGTCTTATTTGCTGCCATTGTATGCACAAAAAAAAAGAATTGGACAGCGACAACTGGATCGGACCAGATCTGGAGAAGTTAGGGTTTGCCTCCGCGGAATCGTCGATGCCGCGGCAACTTTGATTCCGTGGAGTCCTAACTGTCCCAGAGGCTTGGATGCTGGGACATCTTTTTACTGATGTATAATAATAAGTTCAATCGAGGTGACCCTCCACCAATGACCAACAATCCTCTCATTCATGGTATTTCTTTCCAAATGGTCGATGTTTCTATTCGCTCAAAGACCGCGGAGGCAGGTCCTCAACGGGTAAATTTCATGAATTACATCGGATAGTTGACCTACTAACAAGGTCATTTCAAGCAATACATCCCACAGTGGGTCTCTTTAGTTGCAGAAGGCGTCGCAGGTGGGCATGGAAGCAGCTATAACGGTAAATAAATTGCATGAATTCGCCTCGATAATACTAACCTATTACTTAGTATCCGTTTGAATACTCAAAAACTCGGGTTCAGCTCCTTCAGAAAGGCCCAATTGGCCCATCCAATCCCTTACGATTGATTCACCAGGTCGCCCACCAAGAAGGCATCAGATCATTGTACACTGGATGCTCCACACTAATCATTGTAAGATTCTAACCCCTCCATTGAATCGATCTAGTAGTGAACTAGAAAGTCTGACCGATGTATTTAGGGCACGACCGCGGAAGCAGCGGTCCGATTTCTCTCCTAAGACCCCATCCGTAATTCCTTGGCCGATGATCATGGCAGACTTTCTCCTAGCCGTGGTATTCTAGCCGGAATGGTCGCCGGTGCCGTGGAAAGTGTACTGGCCGTCACTCCCACAGAAAGAATCAAAACAGCATTGTAGGTAAACTTGAATGTAGGACTTGGCTTGACATGCTAATTCTTGAGCCTTTGCACAGAATTGACGATGCCAAAAGCGCTCGACAATTTACGTCTAGCAGCCATGCAGTCACTGTATTAGTCCAAAAACATGGCCTTACCGAACTATATCGTGGTCTTTTATCTACCACAATCAAACAGTCCGCTACATCGGCAGTCCGTATGGGATCTTATAATATTCTCAAGGAAGGAATGAAATCCTACGGCATCACGCCAAGTGTGGTAACAAACTTTGCAACCGGTGCGCTTGCGGTAGTTATTACGGTCTATGCTACTCAGCCATTTGATACGATCAAAACACGAGCTCAGGGTGTTCAGGGAGCAGGTATCGCCGAAGCGGCCCGAAGTGTTGTCCGTGATCATGGGCTCCGAGGCTTCTGGAAAGGTAGCTCTATGCGATTGGGACGTTTGCTGTTGAGTGGCGGCATTGTATTCTCGGTATATGAGAAGATCGTATCTTTACTTTCACCGGTGACATAGATATTCTGTTAAACTGAAGAAAATCATTTGAGAATCATAGACATAAAGAACCTGTGGCCTGACAAATAAGATTGTTACTAGTATATCACTTCTTGCCACGACCGCTACGCAATAGAGGAGCTAAGCAGTTTTTCGGATTGCCCTATGAACTGTTGACGTTCATGGCTTTTCAGGTTTGGATTCATGGCGCGATTGTGTCTGGCTTTCGACGCTCGAACATTCGAATACGAAAGTTCTTCCCACTCATACATACAGTATCGATATAACGTGCTTAGCAATCGTCATTTGTCGTACATTTTCCATATTGGGCGCATCTCTAATTGCCGAGCACATTCCCCACAAGAAACGAAAAAAATGCAAAGAGGGCAAAGGTCAGCGCATCTGAAGATGTAGAACTAATTTCTTGCTTCCGCGGATGAAGTTAACGATTTGCCGCGGGACATCACTCTTTACAGACTATAGAGTAAAATTCGTCAGCTAATGATATGGTAATGCTTGTATGTCGTTGAGATGCGATTGGATACAGGTATAATGTGGGAATCACACTGGAGATGGTTCCGACGGGATCTCAAGATCCGCGGATGAAATGATGGGCCCACGAGGCCTGCCGTGACGCCTTTTACTCCACACGAGGTTAAAGAAAAAGCCGAGCGTGTGGGGAAAAGATCTGGGGTTATCGGAGGTTTCCATTGCATATAAACTTGCATATAAGATGCGAGAGGTGACAGACGCAAAAGATCTGCCACAAATCAACAGGTCAACCTCACAATCTTCTGACCATGCCTTTAAGCAAACTTCAAGGGGACTCATTATGTCTCGCTCAGATGCTTCTTTCAGTAGCACCTGCTTTTATCTCATACGGATATAATCAAGCTGGGGTCTCCCCCCTTGCCACTCTTCAATCATGGTATTTTGTCCCTGCAGGATGGAAATGGAATAATTATGTGATGGGGCTGATTCAATTTGTAGGGTGGTCCAATTTCCAGAGATTGATACTGTAAACACAGAAGGGAGTATCAAACAAAGAAACTCCACAAGAAAGGGCGCGGTTATTGCATCTCTTCAACTAGGAGCACTCATAGGTGCACTCTCATGCACCTACTTCGGTGATCGTTTTGGCCGGCGCAAGACTATTGTTATGGCTGCTATCATCACTATGATTGGAGAAATATTGCAGTGCTCATCCTACGATATAATTCAGTTTACACTTGGCAGGACGATTCTTGGTATTGGAATTGGACAATTGAGTGCAACCGTCCCGGTATGGCAGGCCGAGTGTAGTTCAGCCAAGCATCGTGGACAACATGTCGTGGTCGATGGGATTTGCATGGTCCTTGGTTTTGTGATTACCAACTGGGTTGACTACGGCTTCAGTAAGACAACTGGTGAAGTCCAGTGGCGAGTTCCATTGGCCATAGCTTTGATCTTCCCATTGATTGTACTTGGGTCTATATTTTTGCTACCTGAGTCCCCGCGCTGGCTGGTCCTGAAATCCAGAACGGACGAGGCGACACAGAGTTTGGCTGCATATAGAGGTCTCTCGATTGACGATGAAGCAGTGCAGATGGAGATTGCGTCCATCCAATCATCACTGGAACTCACGGGGGAGTCTAAAAACCTCAATATTCTAGATCTCTTCTCGGGAAAGGATGATGAACGTCTTCTCTATCGATTCGCCCTCTGCCTTGTCATCCAATTCTTCCAGCAGATGTGTGGCGGCAATCTCATATCCACATATATTTCGACAATTTTTGAAGAAAACCTCGATCTTGGATCAGAATTATCTCGCATTCTTGGCGCTAGTGCACTTACTTGGAAGTTTTTCTGTAACTTCATTCCTTATTTTGCGATTGACCGATTTGGTCGTCGCAAAGTATTTATTCTCAGCGGAGCTGGAATGTGTCTCTGCATGACGGTCTTGGCGATCACGACCAGTTTTGGCAACGCCAGCAGAGGACTATCAATTGTGTCAGTAGCTTTTATCTGGCTCTTCAATCTGTTCTATCCTATTGGGTTCTCCGGTGCGAATTTTCTATATTGCACTGAAGTCGCGCCAATGCGGCTACGTGTCGCTATGTCGTCGGCATCGACGGCAAACAAGTGGCTTTGGAACTTCGTTGTGGTTATGATTACGCCCGTTGCACTTGATACTATCGGGTGGAGATACTACATTGTTTATGCGGTTATATCGGCGTGTATCCCAGTGACTGTGTACTTCTTCTATCCCGAGACAATGGGTCGAAATCTGGAGGCCTTAAGCCAGGTATTCCGTGACGCTCCCTCTGCGTGGAATATCGTAGCTTTGGCAAAGCAGGTTCCGAAAGGAGATGTACTGGACACGGAAGAAGATGTATCGGAGGGGAAGATGACGATTGTGCAGAAAGAACATGCTTGATTCTCGAGTTCACGCTGCGCCGACCAGATATACTACGATTTTCTACGTTGCTCTAACTGTTCGTGACTTGGGAAATGTTATGTTGGGCATGCAAGTAATTTAGTCATTCATCCAACTCATGCGGATTCTATCGTATATCTATGAATTATAAGCCCTTCTCAGCAGCCTGGGTCACATTCTACTCATTTTTACTATATTGTCCTTACCCTCTACGGGCACCGCAAATGAAGGGTCTTCGCAAATCACGCGGGTATGCTGCAGTCTAGTAATGTTCTACCTGGGCAATTCAAAATGACACTAGATCCCTAATACCTCCAGGTATTTAAGTAGGTACTCACTGCCTGCTGGTACGACCTATGCAGAGGGATTGGATTTGCTTTGTTCATACGCGGAGATACCAGCCCGATAAATAACCTTTATTGGAATGTATGCATTTTGTACATTTTCTCAATGGTTTTTCTTAATTGAGAGAGACATTGGGCGTGCTCATAGCTTGTAAGCTGATGGTCTCATTTTCAATGACAATTTTAATTGTCATGTAGGCCGGGCAGCTGTGAGTACAGGAAGCATTTGACGCAACTGAATGCGGCCCAACGAGCATGGCTTTAGCAACCGAACATGCTCGCGTGATCATTGCTTTGCGAAGTGTGCCCTATATCTAGATGAGGGTCTCCTTTTCATCGTCTACTTCGCAAAGTATGTTTGGAAAAGTCTTGTGAGAGAAGTGAAGATCGACCAATTCCAACAAAAAGAGCCGAAATTTGATAGCTATGTTGCTTTTGAGGACACACTGGAGCCAATACCTTTCGCAAAACCAGAACTTCAATGTGCAGATGCTCAAATCATCACCTAGAGCTCAGGTAGTCTGCATAGGCATTGAAACAAGAGGCAAGGGCAGAGGTGCCTTCTCGTCCTCCTCAAAGACAGCTCGCTCAAGCTTCTGCGTCATGGAAGCACAAAATGTATCCACGTACGCCGTCCATGCCGCAGCGCAGGCATAAACAATTCCAATCCAAATGGGAATACAAATACCCACGACCCACGGCGGACGTAATGGGATCCAATTTCGCTCATCGTCTGTCGCCGCCTCACCTCCCTCCCATGGTTGCCCACTAATACCGTAGAGCATCCATACTAAGACGACACGCAGCAATGTGCCATGAAGTAGATAAACCGCAAAGCTTTGCTTGCCAAGCCACAATAGAAGTCGGTTGGACAGGAAATCCTTTGTAGACGGCGATATGTAGATTGCAAATATGATCAAGTCGATTGCCAGTGCAGTGTATCGTTTCCCGATATTGACCTCTGGTGGAAATATGTATTCGGCCAACTTGAACATGGCGTTGGACCAAGATGACCATTCTGGGTGTTCCCCTGGATAAGATGCAATGAATAGGCCGATTACTGTCAACGGAATCGATATCATCTTTCTTCCGATTGGATGGGCATCAACCCAGGATTTGAAGGTGGTGGTATAAGAGAGGTCGCTCAGAAGCATGCCATAGACTGCTTGCATTTGAAAAGTCTCTGTTGTTCATTAGACTAGGCCCTTTATGATAGTGATAAAAGTGATAAGAGATGCATGATTCTCGAATCTTAAAGGACTTACCAACATCTTTCGCGGCATCTTGGTGGAAATATAGAATCATACCCACATAAACCACCATTCTGTATCGGAAACGCATGAACATCGTAGCAAAAAGTAAAATATAAATCAACATGGATGCTTCCAAAAGGGGCAATAGTGCCCACTGATGATCATCATATGCCATATACCCAGTTGTCCACGTCGACAGGAAATTCTTGCCCAATCGAAGAATCTCATCCCAAAGCGATTCCTCCAACTCTGGAGCCGCATACCGACACCACCAGCAGTCTGAGCGATTGGCCACGACAAAGCCCCCAAACTGGGCGACTACCCAAGAAATAACCATAGCGATAGTCGCGGGAAATATCAAGCGTGGAGGTCTTCGAAATGCACTTTTCGAGATTGTTGTAAATGCTCCCATGATATCGCCGGCTCGAGATTGTTTGAGTGGTTTCAATCCACAGACGTAGCCTGTCAGAAAGGCAAATATCGTTACGCCAATACGTCCTTGCCAGGGAATTCGCAAAATCGGCCATTGAAGGATCCTTGGAGAGACATCTTCGCTGTCTCGGGGGGAAAATAGATCGTAATCCCAGGCGCGGGCGAGATGGGTGAGAACAACTAGGAAAGAAGCAATTCCACGTAGGCCCTATGAAAGCTTGGAGTTAGATACTTGATTTTTGTACAGAAACAAACAACGGATATATGTTTAGAACACTCACATCGATCCACTTGACACTTTTTCGCGGATCACCTTTTGTCGACGAGTCTCCCTGGTTCCACGAAAGAGCAGCTGAGATAGGCGCAGAAATGGAAGCCGAAGGAAGATTGTCTCGTAAACGAGTGTAGATATGAGATCGTTGAAAGTATGACATGGTTGTTAGAAGAACAAGAGTGCTTCAAGGTCCAGACGCATACACGGCATTAAAAACGTGCCTATACAATAAGTCTAACGAGGCGCATCCGGGTATGTGAATGAAGGCAAGCCGAAGTATGATTTGAGAAGTAGTCAAAACAGGTATACTCCCCTCATAGCCCTCTCACGAAGACCAAGACCTGGAATAAAATGAAAAGAGAGTGGAAATGATAGCAAGCATCTACAGAAGAGAGAAGATGAACCTGCCAAGAAAGAAGGGGCAACGCCTGACGCGGCATCAACAAATTCCCAATTCAACCTCGTTTGAAGGGCGTACTGCAGCAAGAATATCACTAATCAGTCTAGTCAAGGCCGTAGTGCCGCGATCCAGAGCCCTGTACGAACCGTTAGGAGGTGATGAACGAACCCGCCCCATACAAGTACGATCACTTACCATGTATCGCCATGAACCAGGGGCTTTGCGCGTCAATGGGATTGGTATGTTAGGACTTGTACTGTAGATATGTTGATAGTATTTCGAAGGGTTGACTGTGGCGTTGGGCCCTTGCAGGAATTGTATGCAGCGGCGCGGTCCTTTTTAGGGCATGACCTGTCGATCTAATCATTGGCCGGTGATATACAATACATACAGCAGTAGAATTGTCATTGTATGATGAGTGGTTTGTGAGCTTGCATTCATTTATTATGGAGCCTTGAGTATGCAGATTCTATTTTTACTCTGTAATAACTGCTGAAGAAGCCAAATATAAATCTCCTTTTGAGACTGTCCCTGGAAGGGATGTGATAGCTGTCCCTGTCAAGGAGGCCTTTTGTCCAGGATCGGCATATGGATTGCACCACATGCTAGCGATATGAGTAGGTGCTGGAATGTTTGACCCAAATCGAGATCGAAGCTAGTGTATACGCACTGCCCATCCAGGGTGGATGTCACATATCTATGTACTGCAAGTCTAGGGCCATTCCAAGCCCAAGAAAAATTGAGAAGAGCAGGATCGGATCAATGCATGAGAACATCCTGATCAGAAACTGAATTGTGTCTTGCAAACCAGCGTATCAATCAAGATGGTATGAGGTAGTACTTCTAGTAAATGTAATGAACCAACTAATGATGAACCAGAAGCATTCGAACACCCATGTCTAGTACTAGGAAGTATCATTTGGACACGGAGAAGGATGAAGCGTACAGAAAAACCAAATCATGCAATGCATTCTGTACATAATTTGTTATAATAGGAAAAAAAGTAAAGCAAAGGTGTCGAATTCTATGTCCTGTCATAATCTCGAAAAAAGACCCCGTTCGTTACTATGTAAATAATCCGCCGCACAAGCCAAAACCCGTCGAGTAAATGAAATAAAACCCAAAATCAAAAGAAAAAGACCCCGCCAAGCCATCATGTACGCCGATGCAATGGACACAAGAAAAGAAAAGAAAGAGGACTATTAAAGCCACACATGAAATTAACGGAATAATCGTCGGCCTCCTACACTGCCAGAATTCCAGGTAAAAGCACCCCTGACTCCGAGATTCTCCATACTCAGTCCGGAATAACCAACGCCACCACCCTCACCGTCACGCTTGATGCGTCGAACAGCTTCGCGTAGATGAGAAGGGAGAAGTTGACCACGGTGAGGATTGGCAGGGAGGTGAAATTCACGGCGAGGTCGTGGGGGAATGGGACTTGAGGCTGCGGGAAGATTTAGCTTTTTTGAAGGAGATGGGGAGACATTATTTCTGTGGGCGGGCGATGCTGTGAGATTTGTATCGGACGGCTCTCTTTTAATACCATTGTTGAGTGCCTCGGCTCCAGTCGTTGGTACAGGGGTACCTGAAGGTGTAGGCGTCGCTGGTTTCGATCGAGCTGCGGCAGCTTCAGCTCGGGCTTGGGCAGCTTTATCAGCGGCAGCTTCCCCAGCCTCGAAAGCCTCGCGAGCAGCGAGATCATGAGCATCTGCCCATTCATTTTGAACTGTTCGTGCTTTCTCAACGATTTCTCCAGCAAAGACTTTAGTGAAACCATTGACTGTCGTCACCACACTAGCCGGTACAGATTGTGAAAGTGCATGGTTGACAATACGTCGTAGCGACTCTTTTCTAAGCTTCGCGCGCTTGAATAAATCATATCGCTCCGATTGTGCAGAATTAAACGCATCAACAAGAATCCTGTAAGAAGTAAGAAAAAGTTAGCCATTGACATCTCACCTCCAACCATTCTCCATCTGAATCCCCAATCACCGTCATGACATACGCAAGATTCTTCTTCTCAGCCTCGGTATCAGTTGTACCCTCTTCACGTCCCAAAAGTTCACCCTCATCATCATCGTCATCTTCATCCGCATCATCCGCATTTTGTCCACCACCACCTCCCCCTCCTCCCATACCTCCTCTCACCGAACCTTCACCATCAACCGAACCCATCCGCGCCGTATCACCAGCTCGCGAACTAACCGCATCGTCACGTTCCCGCTCACGCTCCTTTTCAGCTTTACTCTTTCGACCGCGCTTTTTTCCACGCGCAGCTCCAGCAAAGACTCCATCTGCGCTCGCTCCGCCTAGACTCCCTGTAAAACTGCCCGTCACACTACCGGCATCACTAGTTGCGCCGAAACTGCGCTCTGCTACATCGAGGTTAACAGGGAAAGAGGTTTGGCGGAGTGGGTGCATTCGTTGTTTCTTGCCGATTGGTTGTGAGGAGACTGATGAGATGGAGGGTCTTTTGAGAGAGTTGGCTGGCGTTTGGTAGGGTGGTGGTGAGGACATTTTGTAGGCTGATGATGAAAGTTTGAGGCAAAGGAAATTTCGGAAAAGGGCTGATATGAGATGCCTCCGGAAATCGATCTCAAGTAAATCTACTTGATTGACTCAATATATCGTGGTGGCAGGTAGATGGAGATTCGGCGACAAATTCGCGGACTCTAGTATTGCGATGCCGGATTCAGGAGATGGATAGTGACATCGATGGAGAATTAGATAGAAATGAGCGTTTCAGTCCCTAGATCGCATTTATTATAACTTTTAGCCGATGATACCCAGATGACCGTCGACAGTTGGTTGGGCGAAAATGTTGATTGTCGCGCGACTAGAAGGTCAGTCTGATACTGGAGAGATAGCCGCGATAATGCCAGATTCTGCCAAGAGTCACCGCCTGAAGTCATCATCAATGTGACAAGGCTTTTTTGACATTACGAAAATGAATCTACTAGAATATTGAAAGGAATCCTAAATGTAAATAGCGCATATGAATTGTGAAGAAAGAATGGCTGCAAATAAATTCACAAAAAGCATGTAAAAATCGCTGATACAATCCAGCTGTAATGTGGAGAAGCGAAGAAGACGCTTGAGTGCATAAAATGCAAAGCTGCGTACTATGTAAAGACAGGAAGTTATAAACCCGACGAAGAAAATGACAGAAATGTGCAAATGAATACACCTCATCAACAATGAAAGCATGACGGCTGGAAAAGACCGGCCAGATCGGAGTCAAATGGAAGGTATTCGAAAAGGATTCCAATATCAAGATGAACCTTTAGAAATTCTCTCCAATCCGGGGTGCCCCCCCTTTCCAGTCGTTGCGCTCATAGTAGCGGAACACCAGATCATATCCGTTGAGATCATGAACGATACGATCGACACGGCGGTAGCCCTCAACATGCTCCACCTTAGGGCTGCGGCGCAGAGCCTGGTGTGACGCATGGGATACCTCGTGCAAGCCATTGGTATCAGCCTCAAGCTCCTCGACGGTGGGCTTGGTTTCGAATAAAGTAATGCTGAAGCGTCCAGGCTTGAAGATATCAACAACCTGCTGGATGATATCGGCCGTGGTCTGGCCATTCTGAGAATGCGGCACATTGGTCTCGAAAGATGCGTATGAGCAATGAGGCTCCGGAGTGACATGGACAGTGAAATAGTGGGTCGGGCCCTTGCTATCCGCTGCAGGGACGACACCGTTGGCAGAGAAGCCACACGGGGTGAAAAGATACGCATCAATGCGAGCGTCAGGGAATTTGCTCTTGGGGTAAACATCCGAGAGACCGCAAGATTCGGAGACCACAGTGCCAAGAGCGTGACCTTCCGTGGTCAACTCAGCTGGCAGGATCCCACTACCCTTCATATCCATATCATCATCAGGGTCTGAGTTATTGCTGAAAACATCCACATGCTCTGCATCATCATCTTTGTGGAAATTGCGATAGCGTTTCTCTGCCACGCTGGTGGCATTCTCTAAATAGAATTGCTTGGCATTCTCCTCATCCAGATCGGTCATGAGGACCTCCAAAGTCTCATCATGCTCATCGCACTCCGTTGCGACAGGAGACGGTGGGAAGTCGAGAACCTTGGTCTCGGTCTCAGTAAACTCGGCTTCCTCCTGTGGAGTTGCCGGCGGAGTGAGCAATGTGTGAGGCTCAGTCAGGTACAAATACCAATGCTCTCCGTTCATCTTTCCGATCATGTAGGCGCTACCATTCTGGAACAGCTTATCCATGGTGCGAACCTCATCACGCCAGCTGCGGTGAGGGCCACGCTGACGGTCAGGGAACAAAAAGTTCTTACGGCTGTAGAATACCCGGTAAGGGGCCGCAGCGACAGTGATTCCACGAGATGGAGGTGCGGTAGCGCGCGGGAAGCCAGCGAACAGAGTAGCAATCTCCAAAATGCGAGGGAGACCAGACAGCAGAGTCGTGGTGCCACAGGTCTTCAGAATGAGCTTGTGTGGCCAGACAAACATGCTAGACTCGGACAGAAGATAGGCATCCGCATCCTCGGATGAGACAATCGACAGAACTTGACAATTGACAAGATCGAGCATGTCCTTCCAGATGTCACTGGGAACCTTCTTTAGGCCCTCTGGGCCAGCAGCGCCGAGCTCGCTAGCCGACGGAGCAAACCATACTTCGAGCAACTTCTCAGGTCCTGTTTTAATTTAGTAAACATTCGGAAGAACAAGGCGGAAGTATAATTAACTGACCTTCAAAGGCATTGCTGGAGTCAAGATCCTGAGTTGCCTCGTAGTTGATGGTAAGAGAAGGTGTCCCCGCAAAGGAGGATGGCGAGGTGGTGTAATTCTTCGGAATACCGACGTAAACCATTTCCGCTAAATGTTGCAGCCGAGGCTGATGGAATTGAATCACTGAACGGAGTGAAGAAGCTGTGGAAGACGTCGGACCGCCCTGTGAATTATATGTATGAAGACAAAAGGCTTTAGAAGCACTGTCTACTTGCTCAGACGAACAAGGGGGCGGTGCCCGTCTGAGAAGAGAAGGCCTTTAGAAGAAAATTTGACTGGCTAACAGACCAGCGAGATGTAAACCCAAACAGACCAGAAGGGCCGCTAGGGAGGGAGAAAGGCGAAGGAGAGGAAGAAGATGGTACAAGGAATGTTGACGACCAATCCAGTACCCTCGTTCTGGAAGATACCGATACCGATCAAAGTATCGGGTCTAGCAGACGAGAGTATCTGCTTCTATATGAGGGTAATGGAGGGAAGTAGTGAAAGAAAAACGACTTGCGGGAGTCGCGTTATCGAGGCCTGGAGAGGGCCAAAACGGAGAAGGTTAGCAAATGGCTATAATATAGAGAGGATAGAGAAGAAGTTGGACAGGAATATGAGTAGGGTCAAGGGGGGTTGAAGGGCCATCAATTGACTCTCGTACAAAATGAATTGTTTGTGAACCCGCTCGGAATTTTAGCGCGGTCAAGCTGGATCACGATCTGCGTGTTCCGGATGGTCGTGCGACACAGACGATGGAAACGAGGGAACGGGAAAAAAAGACCAACACACACAGAAACGTACTTAGCAGGCTTAGATAGAAATCGCAGAAGATCCTTAGGGCTCATGGAAGGCGGGCAAGGAAAACCGGCTTAAAATTGCACGATGTCGCGCGGGGCCACAATCGTGAGCATCAGTGAGGGGGGTCAAAGTCGAAAAAAAAAATTGGACACAAAAGTGTCGGTTAGATTCCGAGAAGCCCAAATTCGTGCCCGAGATGCGATTGAATCCGGGCGCAGAAATGTGAGAGAGCAAGGTGTTCTCTCCGGGGGGGAATTCGTTGGTCAAGAGGAAAATACCACAAGTGGTCGATTTGAAGACCTCAAGAGGAGGGGTGACAAGCTGCAAAATGTTTGCAGTTGCGGAAGGTTTGGTTGGGCAATGAGCGATTTTGTCTGTGGGCCCGGCCTCGTGGGGCGCGATCAAAATCTGACATCAGGGAATCAGCGTCAGTGGGTTACTGGTCTGCAGTCGAATTGACGACCGGAACTGGGATTGGTTACACACCAGGAAAATGCCAGTAAATGACACGAGAAGGACGTGTCAAAAAGTGGTTGTCTCTAAAGAGATGAGGAGAAGAAGAGAAAAAAAAAGAAGAAGAAAAAAAAGACGAGTCGAAGTCCAAAAAAGAAGCAGCAGGCGACAGGGAAGACCAGTCCCAATGGGGAAGGCACACGAGCGGTGAGACGGGGCAGAATATACTTCCCGGCGTGCCTGAGCGGAGAAGGAGCGATCCGCGAGGTTTACTCTTTCCTTATTTAGACAGCAGTACAGAATGATACAGTGTACCATCAGTTATTATTAGAGTATGCTGAGTTACTCCGCATTGATGGTGTATTTTACTGTATCACTATAGTATTGCAGTATATTGTGTTGTATTGCAGAGCATGGGAAACCCCAAGAACCAACGTCATAGCTAATATCAACCCCTCAACGCCTGACTCACAACGCCATTTCCCGTGCTCCAAGCAAGTTTCCACCTTTTAGTTTCCTATGCATTTCACTAGGCTTCTAAGATAATATGGGCTAGCTGGACTTCATTCGCCTCGGTAATGCGACTTGCGATCAGATCGCCCACCTTGTCGGTTAACTTTGACCGCAATTCCTCGTTCACTGTCGCTGGGTGACCATTGGCCAACGAGGTTTGACTATCTCGCAATGAGGCTAGAACAGCCACCAGCGCAGTCAATACTCGCTCAGCAGCAGGCCGTCGAGCAGAATCCTCAATTCCATCCTCAAGAAGCTTCGAGTATTCGCCGAGATTGGGGATGATCAAGACTCGCACTACCTCTGCACCACCCACAGCCTGCATTCCAATGATAGCTCCGTAGTGGGCACCGAATGGCTTGGCAGGATCGAGAAAGGCTTTGAGACAGGATCGTACCAATCGTGGTTTCAGCATGTGAGCAGAATGAGAGTATTTCTTCGCGATAAGTCCAAGGAGAGTGGCTGCTAGATCACGGAGTGCGAATTGCTCAGTCAGGTCTGCGGCACCGCCGAGTTGTCGACCGATGAGACATGTTAAGATTGAAGGAACAAGAGAGGCGACCTGAAACTGTTGTCAGAGATGATTCCATGGAAAAAGGAGGAATTGAAGCAAGACCTACATAAGGATCTACGTAAAGTGATGAGTTCTGAACGAGGGCCTCGGCCATGTGCATGACTTGCGTCAGGACAAAGATATCCTTCAGACTATGGGTGACCTTCTCAGCAATGAACTGAATGAAGTATGGCACCAATTGATGAAGACCCGGGTCCTCGCGAAGACTAGAATATCCAGATGTTCTGAATTCCTCACTATTCTCGTCCAAGATCGCGCTGCACACCTTCTCGAAGTAGAGCTGCAATTCTTTGGACAACACATGCTTCACCAATGGCTTGACAGCCACATCCCCAGAGCCACTCATAGCAGCAAGTGTAGAATTAGCGTTAGGTCCCTTCGATGCCAGCTCGAGGTTGCGGGAGTCGGATGCTGTAGGATTTTGAGATATAGATGGCTGCACACCTTCCACCGCGAGCCAGTGGCCTACAAAGCTTCAGTCAGCTTTCATGAAGTTTTCTTTAAAAAAAAACAAGTCACAACTAACCAGTAAAAGATATCTCTCGCGGTACCTTGGGCAAAGGAGCATTGATAAGCTTTTCGAAATCCACCTCCTCATCTTCAACATAGAACAACGGCTGACCAGGTCCTAACGAAGCCTCGCCAAACCTAAGAGGTCGAAGAGATTCATAACCATAAAGAGGCTCAACATCTAAATTCCGTAAAGCGAGAGAGATATCCTGGGTCGTAAGGACGGTGCGTTTCGCGTGGCGCATCGACTTCAACGCTTCTTCAAGGACTTGCGCGACACGGTATTCGACATCGCGGGCGAGGTTCTCCGTAACATCGTGGTTGAGATTATTGATGCCGACGGATTCGGCGACATCGCGGATATTGTCTGGGTTCCAGACAGACATGATGGGGTAATTGTAGTCTGGTTCGTGAATGTACGGGGGTATCGTTGGCGGGTGTGGTAGATGAAAGGTTCTGAGGACGGATCGGGTATCGAAGAGATATTAATAACAAGTGAAGCGCATTCTGAGAGTTTAAGTACTCAGATATGGAAACAAATAAGCTCGATATCCCAAAGCGACGAGCATACGACTTTGATTGCAGCTGAGGTTGTCGCGAAGGAGGAAGCTTGTCGATAAGAAAGTGAGTTGCGCATTTGGTTGTACTGCGCGGCCGTAGACGTGGGGACGTGCGTAGTACAGAACTATACAATAGAAATAATCGGCTCATGTTTGATATTATGAACGAGAGCATTGCATTTAAAAGGACAGGGGATAATGTATTCAAGTACAGCTACCTATTCTATAAAAGACTTTTAGAGAGAATAATAACATAAAAAAAAAGTGGAGAGTGATGCGCACTGCTCCTCCGGGTATCACAACAGACGGCTCCAGGAACATGAGCTTTTACTGGGTCTCTTCCTTCTTTTCTTCCTGAGATTCTGCCTTGACGGGATCCTCCATAGCAGACTCAACCGGGGCAGACTCTTCCTTAGCAGGCTCGTCCTTCGAATTCTCCTTGACCTCCTCGGGCTTCGCAGCGACCTCAGCAGTGCTCTCAGCAGGCTTAGTCTCCTCCTTAGCCTCCTCTTCCTTCTGCTCCTCCTTCTTCTCGTCCTTGTCATCGACCAGCTGAACGGTACGGGCTTCATCCTTCAGGTCTGCACCCTTTCCACCGTAGGTCTTGGGGAGCTTATCCGCGATGGTAGCAGGGAATTCACGAGCAAGGTTGACACCGTTGGTAATGGGATGGAACTTGCGGGTTGTGTTGCGGCTTAAAATGAGTTTCATGGCAGAGAACATCCATCCCATGATCGAAGGAACGTTGACGAAAAACTTCTCACGTAAAAGTTCTGGATACGCGGTGGAGAATACATCGATGGTCTTCTTAGTGGCAGCACGAACAGCGGGGTCCATACGGAAGAACTTGACATTCAGATAGTCATGGACCTGAATCATTTGATAGGGGTCCTTTTCGCCATCGTAATCAATTACAGTGGTTGCGTCCTTCATCTTGAGATCCTGGACGGCAAGTTCCATGAGGGCTGCGCGCCATTTGACGAATCTGTTTATTTTAGCATTGTCACTTTGTTTCCAATTCATTTACATTAGACTAAAACAATCACTTACTCATCTGAGTCGGAAAAGGTCTTGGCCATATCTTTGACAGCACCATATATGTTCCAGGTGAAGACCAGTGGACGTCCATCCTCTTCGTAGGTAGTCAGGTATCCCAGTCCTCCGTACTTGCTAGCACTGTAGCGACCAGAAACGATCAACTCCAAAGGCTTAGTCTGTTTACGCCACTCAAGTGCCTTACGAAGCTGATCTTCTGCCGCAGACAGGTTACCCTCGTTGGCTCGGAGGAACTTGATCAACACGTTAACAGTAGGAATATCCTCGGTTCCCTTGAGAGGCACACCCCACATCTCATCGTGAGCAGTCTTGCTGAGAATAGCGGGGAGGTGATCGAAGAATTCGCCCAAAGAGGGGATCTTGGTCACATATGCTGGCTTTTGGGGCTTTTGTTCTTCCTGCTGAACTACCTCGGGCTTGGCTGTATCTGGATCAGGGGCAGCAGCTGGTGTGATTTCATCTTTAACACCTTCTTCAGCTTCAGCCTTGACTGGCTCAGTTTTGGCGGGTTCGTTGGGCGTGGTAGCGGTATCGGTAGTATTTGTATCGGCAACAGGGGCGACAGGAGTCGTAGATGACTCTACTGTTTCAACAGCATCGTGCTTGTCAGTCTCAGCTGCGGGGGTTTGTTCAACAGGTTTCTGATCCGACATGGTGATATGTGGTTTGAAGTTGAAGAGAAGAAAAAGAAGAAAAAAAAAGATGGAAAGAGAAAAACAAGTCAAGTAAAGCTCAGGGGGTGAGACAAAAAAAAAGAGTGAGGCAGGGGCAGCCCTTCGAATTGTTGACGGAGCCCACTTATCAATCGGGCCCGTCTTCATTTTCCCCACCTGTCAATCCATTCCACTCCCACTTAATTTATTGTTTAATTAATGGAATCCACTGTTCTGCTATTCAAAAATACTAGAGTATTATATAGTTGATATCCTATGCACTCAGCAATTATACAATTTATTATCTTCTGTACTGATGGTAGAGTCCATCGTATCTATCTACTTCCAGCCTGAGTACATCAACGGGGGATGACTGATGCGACAATTCAACAAAATACCCGTTGATGTAACAGTCTAGGCCCGGTCTTCTGGTGCGCGTCAGTCTGAATCACAACTTGGACTTCGCTTTACTCCTTTGTAGAATAAATCAATACTCTTGATCGGCATGACAATAGCCCAATGCCAAATACATATAATTGATCTCTACGAATCTAAACTCACAAGCAGAAATAGTTACTCAATCTGGATACCCGGCAAATTCATCGACCAGGGCAAATCAAAGCAAAAAGCTTGATCGGAGCACAGAAAGCGAAAGAAAGACCAGAAAGAGAGTCAACACGCTAGGGGGATATACAGATGACAAGTGAACGAAAAAAAAGAGAGAGAGAGAGGGGGGGGGGAGGGAGTTGAAGCAAAAGTAACACGAAAAAGCAGATCGAGACCGCCTATAGAAACGTTCGCACCCATGTAGTAGGAGGCAGTCGCAAAGATGAAGCAGAGAAAATTGAAGATTCTGTCGAAGAATCATCATATATGGATGATTATTGGCCGTTGAGGAAGCGCTGAGGGATTTGAGGCACGGCGGGTGGGGGACCAGGTTCAGTCTCATCTTCTTCCTCTTCCATTTCATCCAGTTCCTCGGGGTGTCTGGGATAATCGTTAGCAAGGATTGACCGCAGGTAAGAAATATGCAGGTTCACATACGCAAGAAGTTCCTTGATATTCTTCATTTCATAGTGCTTTTTCCGATGCTCCTCAAATTGACGGTGTTTCTCCTTGGCTTCATCCGTGGTAAGAAGGCCATCATCACCATTCGCATCACCGCCCATAACAACATGCTTGTCACTCTTATGAGAATCTGTACTCATACTACGATCACGATAGATACGCGGGTCCGACGCAGAATCCACAGCAGCCTGGAACGACTCTTCAGCTTCGCCAAGCTCAAAATTAGGAATGTCGTCCTCTGAAACTCCCTTTTTGGGACTGTGGTGATGATCGTGGTTCGCCTTGTTAGGGTTGTCGAGCTCGTCGACAACAATATCCTGCGCGTCAAGAAGACTCTCTTTCGCTTCTTCGAGGCGCATTTCTTCCTCATCATCGGCGGGGTTGTAGTGCGGGGCATAAGGAGTCTTGGGTTCATCGATCTTCATTTTCGCGGTACGTTCTTGCTCCGTGAGGTATAGGTTGGCTTCATCCCACTTAAGGCGGGGCTCGTTTTCGTCATAGGCACTCTGAACGGAATGCCGGCGCGAGGAGGAGCCGGGACGGGTAGTGGAGGAAGACCGACGACGACCCGCGTTTTGAAGAGTGTTCTGGAGAGTGAGGTCTTTGGTGTCGGGTGCTTCTCCCGTAGTAGGGACGGAGACAGGCTCGTTGACTGCAGGTACAGGAGGTGCAGATGAGTAGGACTTATTGTTCTTGAGGATACCTAGGTCGCCGGAAAAGAATCTGACTGTTAGCGTTCGTAGTCCTTCTATTCGGGAGCTTCGTATGAGCTCTCACCCCGCGGGCGTGGGTGCACATCTTCGGTGCTGTGTGCCTTAGTCGGCATATGCGGTGCGGTAGTCATCATGGATAGTTGGTGGAGGGAGAAAGGGAGAGGACACCGTCCGATTTTTAAATGGACGCAGGGCAAGAAATCTTTCGGAGGGGTGAGTGAAGAAAGGCTTGGCTTGGCTTGTCAGCCGCTGTGTCAGATGGGGGGGCGGCAGGTGTGTTCAGCTGGGACAAGGGAGTATGACTGTTCCAAACTATCCTCTCAGCTTATCAATAAAATACTGAAGAGAGCAACTTGAAGTGAACAAAGCAAGAAAAATCGAAGCCACAAGTTCATGAAGAAGTCAGCTGCGAGGGAAAGTTGAAGGTCGGGCACGTGGGGCACGATGACGTCGGCCTTGGCGCCTGACATCTTTGGGCTGCGGCCTTAGGCCAAAATGGGAAATTGAGAGGTTGTTCAGTTAGGGTTGATTGTTTGATTGTATAATATAGCATCAGGCATGAAGTGGAGTACTGATTTGGAGGAAATTACAGGAAATATCCCTGCTGGTTTGACAAGTTGGAGTGCGCTTCTGGATATTTTATTGTTATCATCATTGGCAAATGATGTTCATGTCATACATACACCTGTATAGCCTATGTACTGGGCAGTACATAGGCTCCCCCCACTCGATCATCAATGGATTCAGGAATATCGAGTATACCACTACAACCCCAAAATATCACGCATAATTGGAAATCCATGTATAAATTGTCCTCTTAACACCAGACGAATCGCCCAAACAGGGGTATCTGTATATGCAAACAAGCAAGGCCCGCCTCGTGTACCTCAAAATATATGTATAGAAACAAAAATGCAAAGGAAAGGGAAGACGAAAGAAAAGAATGAAATGAAGGTAGAAAATAGAGATGGTGACAAAAGGAGCAGGTTAGGTCATGCAATAGATTCAAACTCCTCTCGCTCGCGGAGACGATTGCGCGCAAGAACATCCCCTCCGCTTGCTGACAGCTGCATCCAGTGCAGTGCCAAACACATGCTTTGGGGATCAGATTTGGAGTCCTTGCCACGCATATACATCATCTCCGCCTTAAAGGTATCCCGCGGACAGGTCAAGGGTAAAGTAACACGAGGTAGACGCTCGGGGTGGGTTAGGTAGAGAATAGCTAGCTCACGCTGGGCAACCGGGTTGCCCTCTTTAGCAGTGACGATCCACATCGACGCGGCGTCTTCGATAGCGTGGCTAGGACGGGGATAGAAGTCGGAGCCAGGAAGTGGGTGTCGAGTCATGAGCTCTTCAGATACGATGCGATCGGCGATTTCGACCATCGCATCGCATACCTCATCCTTAAGACTCAGTGCGGCCAGACCGAATTGAAGGAAAGCCGTTCCTCGGTCAGTTTTGTTCAACTGGTCGCTAGGAACAAAAGCAGAAATGAATTGCAAGTCGCGGAAAAGTGTCTTCGGTTTGACTTCTAGAATGAGATCACGTAGGGTAGACACGATCTCATCTTCGGATGGCGTACTTAAGTCGTCGAATTGGCGTGAACCGCCGGTCACTGACTCGACTGAGACGGTGGGGGCTTCTGTGTCAAGCGAAACAAATCCTGCTGGTCGTTTTTCGGAGAAGCTGTGCCGCACGGCTCGAGAACGTGGCTGAGAAGACGTTCGTGGATGATCAGTGTTCGAGTACATGCTGTTTGGGGCGGCAGCCGAATTGACATCATGAGACGAGATCAGGGAAGCGATAACAAGTGATCTGAGATCCCGTAAAGCATTGAGTTTGACAAAGGGATTCCCGTGTCGAGAGAATACCTCAATCAAACGATAGAAGACAGCCTTGTAGGAGAAGTCGCACTGGTCATCGTGACTTGATTCATGATCTTGATTGGAAGTTGAGTCTTGCTCTGGTCGACTCTTACCACGGGAAATCGGAGGCTCGAGGGATATGCTTCGCCGACCACCCTTTCTTTGGCGGTGCTCTCGTGCGCGGTTCGACCGTTCTTGATAGTTCGCCCAGAACTTTTCAACAGAAGCATGCCTTTGCATTTGTACCCTGACACGTGTTTCGTCGAGTTTGTTAGTGAACCAAGCATCTGTCTCACTTCCACAACTCCAAACTGGAGAGCCCAAATCACTCAGCAGGAGACTGGTGAGCGTCTGTCTCAAGTCTTCCATGAATGCTTTCTTTCCAACGGTCTTGCGCTCAGAACGACGAGGTTGCCGGGTTGCCGTGTCGCTGAACATTGAAGGTGGTCGTGAGTATGCGCTTGATACACTGTTTGCGTACAGAGGGTGTCGCTGTGGGGCTGACCAGAAAGTACTGCAAGTATCACCGGTTGACGTTGACGCTGCGCGGCCAGGAGAGCCTGCAATGGATGACATATCAATAGAAGGAAGATCTCGAGTAGATCGAGTTTTGTCCGACACCAGACTCTGAAAGGATGGTTTTCGGCCTATGGATGAAGTATCATGAGGGAAACGAAACGCAGACTCCGGAGTCTGTATGTTGCTCCCATGGAATTGCGTTGCATATATCGGATCTTCACTCGTAGTAGTCGATGGTCGAGGTGTTGACGGCATGGAAATCCCTGGAAAGGCGTGTGAACCGTAGCCCTCGTACTTTCCCCTCTCCCTTTGAAACAATTCACTCGCCCATAGGACAGGCGTTTCCGCCATTGTTTCGCCGACAAGACGATTGACGCTTGTCTGAACCTCATAACAGAATCTGTGAATGCGTTCCTCGCCCTTGCAGAAATTATCAATCGCATTGTGGGCCAGCCACTTGCGTGTGAGTTCTACTTGGTCATCGGACAACTTCTTTGGGCCACCCTGACTGCTCGGTGCTTTCATCATATTCATGACTTGTATTTCGGGCTTTTGAAAGAGAGCTCCTCCGAAAGAGCGAGCACCGGCACGAGATCGTGGGTCCTCGGGTAGATCAAGGTATGGTCGGGTAGAGTAGATCATAGTCTTCAGAGCCATGGCCACATGCCGAGCTTCCTCGTATTTCATAGAATTTTTGACATCAGTCATGTACCATACCTTATTGCGAAGCTTGGTGACAGTATTCATCAAACTCTTGACGTGTGTTTGCAGACGACGGAAGTTTTTACCAAGTGGTACGAAATCACCTTCACAGCGATCGATAATGGCTCGCGATTTCGTCAAAGAGCGACTGCACGAGGTATGCATAGGTCCGAGGATCCAAGAATCGGTACCATCATGCAAAGAGTCGGCAGAGCGTCCTTGGCGCAATTGACGTGATGCATTCCACCAGTAGTGCGCACCAACAAAATCAGAGCGGTCGTGAGAGGAAGCCATGGCTTGATCAAAACGTTGTTTCAGAGTTGTTGGCATATTGCGGAATGATCTTGAATATCGACTGATGTCATCTGAATCATAATCCTGGTCCTCCTGAACCAGACGAACTATAGCTGTCTGGAGTGCCTCATAATTCTCTTCGAGGCCAAGATCTGTAGACTGGGCGTCATCATCGCTTTCGATAAGAGAAGCTCTTCGTGATCCACAATCAGGAAGTAGACTCCATGTGAGACTACAGCCGTCTTGGGCGACAGAGAATATTGTCCAATGTTCATCCCACGGCGCTTCTAATCTTAGACGCTCAGATGATTCATCTGAATCAGACAACTCGAATAGTATCCGTGCAGCAGCGTGGCCAATGCTGCTGTCGGAACTGGGTATAGAAGAAGTCTCCGCAGAAAGGGCAGAGCTGCCTCGGGATATTGGGCGTCTTTCCACGTCATATGGCGATCGGAACAAGCCAGGTTCAAAATTTGAATCCAAGCGAGTCTTATAAGAAGGCGAGAGATTAGAAGACCAAGAAGCAAAACCAGTTGGTTCTTGGGGACTATGGAATGTAGAAGGAGATGGCGGGAAGAGAGCGTCTAGTAATGTAAGTATATCGCTAGCAGATAGCAAAAGGAACATGGACGAGTTGTTCTCAAGCGGAGGAGCCATAAAATCAGTCATTTCAGATTCCGTAGATGGAGGACTTTGGAAGCGAGAGATCATATTGTCGACACGTTGCTTGATGGATGGTCTAAGGATTGAGAAATGATTCCTTGGTCTATGTTAGCAGACGTGAGCCACATCATGTTTATGCATTGAATAGATGCGGGAAGAGTTGGATCATAGAACACACATAGAACGTAAGACAGCAAAAACTTGAGAATATGCCCTCAGACCAACCTGTCCAAGCAGCTTCTCACGAGCATCTTTTCGAACATGAAAGTCGAGTAACAAACCATGAGCCTATTCAAGGGAAACCGTCAGAATGAATTGGAGAAATTGAAGAGAATATTCCGTTCGTACCTCTGGGTAAGTTAAAGCGCTATATAGAAATTTGGGGAAAAACCACTGGACAAAAAGATACTCGAGAAAACGGCTGCGTGTGTCAGGATTGTCCAACTTGCAGAGCACAGCTTTCGCAAATTGCAGGACTGCACAGGGAAAACCACCATCTGGATCATCAAGAAGACGGAAAAGATCCTCTACGGCAGAAGCAAAGAACTCCTCGGCGACGTCAGTTCGAAGAGGGTCCAAAGCCTCGGCAGCAAAGTCCAAAACGGCAGGGGTATCTATATGTTCCAAAAGGAAGGCACCGGTCTGAAGGATATCCATGAGATAGAGTTCAAATTTAGGACGAGCTTTCCAGTTGCTCCCCGTGGCCCAGGAAGATAGAATTTGGCCAATGAGCGGGTAAAATTTGCTGCTCCCATGAGACATTAGTTGGGCGCAGACAGACGCCCACGTCTCCAGACGTAATGTGTATTCCGGGGTCTCGGATTCCAGCGGGGCGGCATAAACGTTACAAAGCAGGATAGAAAGCGGATTGGTCCTTTCAAAAGCATACGCATGGTCCTTGAAGGGGGTCGGTTGGGCAGAGTTTCGATTAAATGAATATTGGCTTCGAAAGGAGCGGGAAGAGGTAGAAGTAGAAGAAGTAGAAGGGAAGGCGGGATCACCGGAATCCAAAGCAGTGGCCGCGTTGGTAAACGAGGCCAATTGGGAAGAAGTAAACCTTCGTAAACGGTCGACTAGGAACTGCGGATCAGAACGAACCAGTCGCAAGATCTCCAACAAGTCTGACCGGGATTGAGGGCTTAGCTGATTGAACAGGTCCGAAGAGCGCTCCAAGTCGGGCTCCGAAGACAGATCTCGGTCATCCATGGACTCATCCCGGTCGTCACCGCGTGCGCTGGATGCGCATGATTCCTGAATATCATAGAGAGTGTGGAAAAGCGTGGCAAAGCTGGCCTTGTCATCATGCTTGAGCGCTTCAACGAGCCCGCGCTGGACAGTATTACCGATCCGAATAATACGTGCAGAAACCCCAATGGAAACCTTGGTGGCGCGAAGTCTTTTTTCCAGTTTTTTCCGTTGGATTTGTTTGCGCTGGCTTTGTCTGAACTTTGTCGCAAAGTCCTCAAAGGAAACACGGGGTTTATCTCTGGAGACCGCGGGGTACGCGGGAATCGTTGTCTGCGGGGCGTCCTCCTTTGGTTCTTTAGGGGAAATGGCCATAACCTTGGGACTGGAACGGGCCGAACCAGCGGACTCACCTAGCCCCACGTTTTGTTCCTCCAGATTTAACGGAGGAGGAACTTCACAGGGCATAGTCGTAGAAAGCGACGCAGGTGGCGACGCAGGTGGCGACACAGATGGTGATGGAGGGAGCGGCACTTCCGTAGGATCAGCGCGATGCGATGGATCACATGGTGGATCAGCCTGGAGAGCTAAAAGCCGCACGGCTGGGAGCAGATCAGATTGGGATCAAATCAGGCATCGAGATGAGAGAACAGAGAGAAGACTGGAGATTGAAGAATGGGGAATTCAGTAGAGTGGGTTCCACCCCACGACGAGTAGGAATGAATAGAAATAAAGATTGGAGATATGATCAAGGATAGCGTAATAAAATAAAATAAAATATAAAAATAAAAATAAAGAGACATACTGGTCGTAGATGGTGAGGAGGAACAGTCTCCTTGTAAGTCAGCCATCTTGGACTGAGTCTCAATCACCTTAGGAGATCCAAATCGCGAAAAGCCCCTGGCCGCGCTGGGCGACTGCTTATCGCATGGTTCTATCGCGGGGCAACAAACCAGCCGCGGATTAGAAGGTTGGGTAGAGTAGAATGGGTGAATGGTGAATGAGTCCAGGGTGGAGAGGAGAGAGGGGAGAAAGAAAAAAATAAGAGAAAAGGGAAGAGGGAGAGTTGAAGAAAAGAAGAAAAGAAGAAGAAGAGAAGAAAAGAAGAAAGGGAAGTATAGGAAGGAAGCAGAGAGGCAAAAGACTCGAAGCGGACAGTTGCATACACACTTCTCTCTCCACTCTCAACCTCTCTCTCTCCCTCTCTCTCCCTCTGTGAGTGTCTGCTTCAATACTCTGTCTGTCTCAGTGTATTCTATCTAAACTAACCACTAACCACTGCGACACATACATAGTACAACTCACACTACTCTACATTTCACATCTCACGCAGATTGGTCGGCTCCACGATGCGTTGGCACTGCATGCATGCGTGAGGTGGACAGTCTCTCCTCCACTGCTGATTCGCTGCCCGCCCTCCTTGCTCTCTGCGGAGTCAGCTTCTGCTGGTCGCGATCGTGCAGTCTCGCAGGAAGCGAGGGATTCACTCTGCGTGCCATTATCCCGTGGAGAACACGCTGGCTCGGTGGGGGAAAAAACTGAGTCTAGAGGGTCCAGCATTCAGCATTCGGCATTTAGATCGGAGGATTCCGTATATAATATCCCTCGTACTACACACACACACACACCTCTGAGTGGACCTCCTCCAGTACGAGTCTACTACAACTATGTAGAGTTCGGACCCAATCCGGTCTTTTGATTCTCCGTGAGTAGTGCAGATGCTCGGATCCATGTGCAAGATGGCAGATCTCATGATCGCAACGACACCATTGGCTTGCATACAGCAATGGTGACTTGTCGCGGACACAGCAAACTTGAACATGCAGTGTGGATGTACGTACAAGTACAAAGCAGGGCACCATGGATGTACAGCAGAGAAGCACTTCTACCCCTTCTACCAAGTATATGGAAGGAATTTGGTGGCTCACTGGCTGCGCTCGTTCATATCTGACTACACGCCTCCCAAAAACTAAATATTGACGCTTCATCCATTAAGGCGTCCATCAGATCCATCTCGCCTACTCCAAAGCTCCCATCATCGATTGGGGGGGTGTATTCAGGGACACCGTAACCTGGCCCCATAGGAGAATTTGCAGGGCCAGGGCCAGCGCCACTTACACTCGCAGGAACAGCAGCAGCAGCAGCAGCAGCTGTTGTTCCTGTGGCTGCTGGCGCATGGCCGGTGGGGCCAAAAGGAGCCACAGGGATCATATACCCTGGGAAAATCAGTTGAAGGGCTTTTGTGAAGACTGCTCGGTAGATCGAAGCCACTGTATATGTCTTTTGAAGATCCTCCATGACCAACATACACATTTCGAGCTTATTCAACCTCACTCTTTTTGAAAGAGAATCACCAACTTTGCAATGAAAAAGATGCACTTGCATCGCCGGCACTAAAAGTGGTGGGCTTGTACATATTAGTTCCGTTACTTCCCCTCCCCCTCCTCTCTCTCTGACCATGGGATGCACTCACGTCATAGGCCCTGCAAACCCCAGCAAGTTATCTTGAACAAGTGCATCAAGTATCTCGTTAGTCCTAGAGGCGGCAGCGTCGGCTCTGAGTCTCATGCGATGTTGCCATTCCTTCTGGGCAGTGACATCAAGTTCTTTTGGGGCATCTGTCCCCCAAGGTCGATAAAACGTGACCATCATCGCTCTATTGTATCAATCATGAGTACAAACACCATTGTCTGCGGGCACTGGGGAAGAAATCTTCCCAAAACTTACTGATAATGCAAATGGACATGATTCGAATAGAATCGAGTACTCGGCATAAGACCAAATTCATACTGATCAGGTAATCTGCTTTGCAGAAGCTCCCGTTCCAATTTTTCAACTTCTTGAAGAGATGGCTTGGACCTCGCAGCTTGATAGTTCATCGCCATGACTTTACCTAGCTGGCAGCTCAATTCGATAAGAATGATCCAGTACTCAGCTGACCTTCGCATGTCACCCGGAAGACCGGGTGAATGGCCATCTTCTCGTGTGCTGCCAATATCAAATAACATGTCGTCAACCGATGGCATCGGAATATCGCAGTCATCAAGATTGATACGCAAGGGTCTTCCCAAAGTCAGTCCTAGCCATCGATCTCTAAAAAAACAACACCACCATAGACGGCGCCAGAACGACCTTTGTCGGTCGCTGATGGAAGAGTTGTAACTTGAGATACCTGGGTCTCGGTGCAGACCGAGAATCTGGCCTAGGCTTACTGCAATACCTGTCCAATACCATGGCTGAGCGCTCTCTTCCTTATCAGAATACCAGAATCCTAAAAGGAGAGAGGATTGCAATAAGACCATGCTATTCCTTTCATTGCCGTTGTTGTACATGCACTGGCGCCCCGAAAAGTTTAGCATATTAAATTTATAAGTCGCTAAGATAGAGCTTGCTTACCCTGGCTCGAGAAAACATATCAAATCTCATTGCCCTCTTAGATGAGAATCCCTCTTGTTCGCATATATTAACTGGGATGAACTAAAGCTTCATTGTTAGCGTCAGTTCAAAAAATTCCTCCGCTCAATACTTACATTGACTGCAGCAAAGAACAAACTCCAGAGAATCAACAAATTATAGTTATGAAGCTGTCCAGATTGATGATGCTGTAAAAGAACATCGACCTCGACTACAGGTAGAATAGGATGTACATGTAGGAGGTATGCTTCGACCATGCTATCACAAGCATCTTTCCCCGGGAGCGTGAAAACGCCCTTTCGACGTAAGAATTCACGGTCTTCTTCAGGAATTTCCTTTTGATGAGAAGGTATCAAAAAATGCTTTGGCAACGATTGCCCCGGTGAGAGGATAGAAAGTGCAGAAGTCGGTCCTGTCTGCTCTCCTGTTGGAAATAGTTAATAAAGTCATCGTATCGTAAATACAAGCAACTTTTACCTGTATAAAAGGGGACATCTCCAGTCCTTTCTGGTCGACCAAGAGCAGCTGAAGCTATCTCAAGCCCAGTCTGTTCTTCGTCTTCAATGTTGTCCCGATATTGAGGCGTCCCATTGGTACTAACTGTACCTTGTCTTGATAGCCCACTAGTTGGAGCAACATTGACAGACTCAGTAGGGTGCATGCGAGGGGGCTCTTGATCATTGATAGATGCAACGCCAGAATCAATCGGCTGACGAGACTCCCGACAAGGATTAGGAGACCTCAATCGGTCGAGCTGCTGTACTCTAGAGATTCCGTTGTTGCTTAGCATGACGTGCATCAACTGGACCTCGGCTGAATGTCTTACAATTTTGCTCCCTTCATATCAACAATACAATCAGATCCATCCTGAGTACAAACGGCGCAAGGAATCCCGGTAACCGTCAAGCTACACCGTACCTTTCGCTGACGACACGCTTGACATGCCACGGCGGACCTATGACGGCGGGACCGAGGTGTTTGATTTGTGGGTGGCATGAAGTTTGGCAAATCGGATACTCGGGATTTTGGATGGTCAACAATCACAATTCTCTGCCTCGGGGTTTATGGTCATAAATAGGGACTTTAATTTGCGTGGAGGTGTTTGATTGTTGAGAAATGAAATCCGCCACGATACCTCGGGACTACCTCGGTAACGCTGACATCATCCATTCTTCGGCATGCGAGACAGCCAAACAAGATACTGTGCAGTATGACCTAACATTATCATTCATTATATCTTTAAACCTTATGGCAAATAGTCAGAACATGCAATATTAATGTTCTTCTTCCAATCCAAATTAGAAACGATTTTGTCGTTCGGCTGATATCGTATGTACCAATGCAGCTAACGTAGTTGATAGTCACATAGTTAACCGCTGACTATACTTCGACTACCAGCTTGACTCGAAGCCCTAAAGGTTAAAATTGGTCGATCACTTCTTTTACTGAATACTACTATTGGCGGTTTATCCTTATAGTTCGGCCTTTTCATGACTACCAATTCATCCAGACAAGAGTATGCATGTTATGCAATGGAGACTAAGCTGTTTAAAAAAAGAGAAGAGTAATGCAATATATGAAAGAGAACTGATCTAGTATAAGATATTAACACATTGAGTAATTCAGTCCATTCCCTGAGCTCCCAACTTCAAGTAAGCTTGAATCAGTATTTCAGGTAATCCGCAAGGTTAAGGCATAGCATCTAGGACAAGGTAATTCCAGTGAAAGCACCAAACTCTTCTGAGTAAAGAACTGACTTCTTACCCCCCTCCAAGTCATAGCGGTAAATACTACCACCAAGATCCGTCACATAAATCGCATTGTTCTTGATATCAAGCTTCAACCCAATTGCTTCATTGAAATGACGAGTCAGAACCTCGTACTTGTTGAGGGCCCCAGTAACAAGCGGACTACCAGTTTGATCGAGTTTCATCCGGTTCAAAGAATTGCCAAAAGGAATCTCACCACGATCAGTCCAGTAGAGCAACCCAGAATCCTGGTCAATTTCAAGATCAATAGGCTCTGGGAGTCCGCCGACGATACACTGAATATCTTTCCTGGAAGCTGGAGGCTGGCCTTCGGGAAGTGAGATATCGGCTGAGAAAATGCGGCCTTGGTTACCCTTAGACGCCCCCTTCTGCGTCCAATAAAATTTGCCTAGTGTTGGTGCAACTGCGATGCCAACACACCAATTTCTAGCATCTGCAGCTTCCCTGGCATCTTTTGGGTTTCCAGCTTGAATGATCTTCTCAAGATTACTACCATCAAAGTTGCAGCGATAGACGGAAAGACCTTCTCGGTCACAGAAATAGATCTTGTTCGAACGAGTGTCAAGCGCCAATTGCTTTGGGGTATTGACTGTACCCTGCGGCACAATAGTTTTGATGGTCTTGCTTTGTCGGTCAAAAGCCACCACACTTCCGTCATTTGCCCCAGGAACTCCCATATTTGTCCAGAACACTCGACCTGTGTCTGGATCAATACCCACTCCATCAGGCAGTGACTGATTTTCAGCCAAGATCTCTTTGTCTTCACCGTCTGTGGAAATTTCGATGACAGAGCCAGAGTTCATAGACGGAGAAGCAGCAGACAGTCCAATGTCCAAGACAATCAAACGGGGCTCCTCAGGATGACTAGTAGTCCCATTTTGGCTGGCAGAATATAGACCACCAAGGGAGCTCTTAGTTCCCAATTTGCCATGTTTAATGTAGTTCTCATTCAGATAGTCAACTGTGTTCTTGGAAGAGATACCACGCTCCTGAACATAATGAGATTCGATGAATGCAACCGTGTCTAGACCAACCTCTAACCTCAAGTGTCAGCAATGTACATACAACAGGCCAAAAAGGTCAGACTTACGGTCCATCATTTTACACGGTGTTGAACGTCCCTTGATGAACATTTCAGTCCACAGAGTGTCAATCTCCTCCGGTACAGAGACCCCCTCCGCCAAGATGTTCAGAGTTTCTCTCTTAACAGCTGCCCAGAGACGGTTAAAGATAAAACCCGTAGACTGCTTTCTGGCAACAAAAGGCAAGGTATTTCCTTCTTTGCAGCGTTCGACTAGGAAAGGAAAGATTGCGTCTTCCGTATGACCATCAGTCATGAGCTCCACGACCATACACTGCGGTGGCATGTAATAATGCATGTTCAGAATCCGTCTTTTAGCGGATTCTGATACTTTATCAAGCATTTCACAAGACTTATACGAGGAAGAATTGGAAGCCAAGATACAGTCACTTGGAGCCTGTGCATCAAGCTGCGCAAAAGTATCAATCTTGACCTGGATCCTTTCAGGAACAGCTTCAATCACAAGCCATGCGTCAGTCAAAGCATCTTCCATGCTTTCAAATGCCTGTGCTGTGCCAATGTTCTTCCCAGTATGTTTGGCGTAAGAGGCAGCATTTTCTTCGATGTATGCTAAGCCGTCCTCGCGTTGTTGAGCACTTGGGTCTCGGAATCGCACATTGAAACCCGCAGAAGCCCAGATACATCCTGTAAAGATAATTATCAGCTGGGATGTTCAAGGTATGAAGATTCTCATGGACCGACCTATCCGTCTTCCTAGTACACCAGCGCCGAGTATGACCACTGGCCTATTTCTATAGTTCTGAGGCGGTGTCCAGCTTTGATGCATAATGGATTTTGATGAAGAAGTATAAAGTATGCTTTGGGAAAAGAGGGATTATTCAGGCTAGTAGGCGGGTATAATCGAATCGTTGAGGTTTCTCAGAGGGAATGATATTGTTATTAATACTGGACTATTGAGTCAATTTGACCCGCCACTCGCCGTTCCAGACAACCCGGTTATGAAAACCTCGGGATTCGTAAAAGCGTCGGCATCCCGAATGAAAGAATGACTCCGATTTACCCGTGCCACTGGACAATGTATCGTTCTGCCAAACCTCGGGAAGTCGAAGTTTGGATACCTCGGGAAAAACTTGAGCCTGGTGTCAATGTGGCAACTCCAATCATGATTTAGCTAGGTAGCATAAAATTAGCTCGTTTTAGAATGACGATTATGATTGCTTCTAGGATTTCCACATACGCACTTCTTCTCTGGTGTGTTACTATGGAGACTTCAATTCAGAGTGTGGCATGAATACAAGTCAATGAACATGGAATCATTTCAAGCATATGTACTAGACGAAAGTAATAAAGCTAGCGAAAAAGCAAATATTCCGTTAAAGAAACACAAAGGTGAGCGGATGAGCCAGCGCATATTAAAAATGGTCACTAACGAGGAGATAGCTTAGGCCTAACGTCCACCGACCAACCTTCTCCACTCGTCTTGATTCCGGTATCGATTTCTTTGGGGTACATATATCTCGCAAATCTACCATCTATCGCGGCCTTCCTCTATTACTGCGAGGCAATTCGCATTGATACGGAAGGTACCGTTCCGCATTCTTGGCAGATATATCCCCAGGTGTTCGCATTGCATGCTGGCTAATCTGCGACTCGGGCGTCCACAATAGATACGTGCTAAAGAGATGTTTGGTGTATTCTGACGCTGGGCAACGGGGAACGTAATGGAAAGACCTCGATTTGTCATTCTGTATGGCTTGTGATCGTCATATATCGGACGTGCAAGGAAAATATCGTAGGAATCGGCAAAGCAGTCCACTGACTCTGCGAGTAGGCCATGTAAGGTTTGGAAATCATTCGGAGGGGAATGAGGGCTGGTCCAGGCAAATATAGTACCATCAGATGAGATTTTTATAATCTCTTCTTGCAGCCGAAGGAAGGCCTGTACACCCCCTTCTCCATACATAGGAGACATCTTCACGTCGAATAGACCTAGAAGACAGTATGCCATATCTTCCGGTATTGCTGTTTGGCGCCGAGAAGCCCAGGACATCCTCTGTGCAAGAGAGGAAAACGTCGAATTTCTCTTTCACCATTCAGAACAGACTTAGATATTCCTGTGATCCTAGCGAGAGCCCCAGCTAAAGTTCTCTTATCTCCAAGCTTAGTCCAGTTCTGCGAGAAGAACTGTATATTTCGCGGTGCTATTAGTTCCTGTAGTGTCCAGCCCCACTGAAACCATTGACTTCTAGATAACTGCTCGGTATTATAAACATCAGCCAAATACACATAGCACTTCGAGGCTGCTTGTTACCACTGGAACATAGAGTTAAGGGCCTCGGTTAGCTCGGAACTACTCTCCTTATTGATACAGCATGTATCGACCCATGCAAACTCAAACCCATCATCTCTAGCATGTTTACAGAAATCTTGAATCTTCTGCCACCTCTTCTCCCGAGAATGCATGTCATGGCCATGGAGCATTTCATGAAACATTATCTCATCCTGGGGTTGACCCCAGCGGTGAGAAAGAATAGCATATCTCGTTGGTATATCCCCCCCAAAGAACTCCTTGAGTGTCAGTCTCGGAAAAGATCGTATGTCGATGAGACGCATTGTGAAATGGAATTTGCTGCTGAAAGGTTGAGGCTGACACTATTGAATGGGCGGGGTTCTCGCCTTATATTCAAGTGCCCAGGTGATCGAGCGCCTCAATATGCATGACATTCACACTTATGCTGCAGTGAGCGGCCTTATACGAGAATCTTTCTATCCGCTGCCAATCATTGTCATGTATATCTGTTTGTAAGAAATGCCCTCATAGCTTTCTCATCACATCCTCCCCTCTTCTTAGGACTCATGGAGCCTATTTGATATTACTCGAATTTTTAATTTCTCTCCTTTCCATGATCCAATTCAAATGTCGCAAGTATCATGACTGGACTTCATATATAATATTAGAGTAGTCTCCTGGAGGAGAATAAAAATTGGCATCTAAAGTACATAATTTTTGGAACACACTACCTAGTGTTTTTAGGTAAAGAAAAGTGTACCCAGAGGGCCTTAGAGACATGAAAAAGCAGGGGGAAAATATGACAAGGTGATATCCGAGGACGAACCAACTAATTCTATCTTTTCAAATGACTGATAAAGACCCTCGATCAACTGGAGAGACTATGATATCGGCTCAGAAACAAAAAATCTGATCAGTCATTTTGGGTACAGCACCAGGAGCTTGAAAACCCAAGTCAGTTAAGGCTTTCTTCGAAGCATTGACCATCCCAGGAGGACCACACAGCATAATCTTAGTGTCAGGGGATGAGGCTGGAAGTCTTTCAGACATGACCTTGGCTGTCACATAACCCTGGCCATACTTCCATGCCTTGGGGGGTTGGTCCAGCATGTACCACAGCTTCAAGTTCGTGGGATAGTCTCGTGCAAACTTCTCAAGTTCATTCCGTAGGAGAATGTCCTCTTCCGAGCGATTTGCATATATAAGGCTGATTTCCGTGGTATCTGCATCGTTTTCGCAAATAGCTCGGATGAGCTGATACATAGGAGTTATCCCAGTACCGCCAGCAATCATACCAATACGCTTGCACAACCCGTTTGAGTATCTCATAGCTCCTTTCGGGCCACGAAATAGGACCTTGTCGTCAATTTGTAGATTCGTGAGATATTTTCCGGTAAGTTGACCGTCTGGATAACACTTGATCACAAGTTCCAAGACACCCAGATCCAAATTATTTGAAGTGGGTGTGTATGAGCGAGAGACAGATTGGCCGTCGATAGTAGCTTTTATAGCTACATGTTGGCCAATTGGAAGACCAATCGCATCTTCATCTTTTGGGAGTTTGAAGACGTATTTGTATACGTTTGGTGCAAGTTCATCCTTGGTAACAAGTGGGAGCTCTTGGTACTCCTTGGGATCTAGGAAACCCTTCGCCAAGTGTGGATCAGCCTTCGCCAATTTTTTGCTCTTGCGATGTGGCGGATAGCGATGAAACCCTGTCTTGATTTCGGTGAGACTTGACATTTTAATGCCAAAGATGGCACTTATAGCTGCGAAAATCCCACTGGCAGAAATGAAGCCATTGGTGTATCCTCCTTGGGCAAGATGCGGCTTCGGGATGTGAATGGCTTCTGTCCACTTGGGCAGATATTGAGAAAGCTGAGCCTTAATATCCGAGACTTGGAGATTTCCACGTGAATATAGGAAAGCCAGTAGAGCAATTCCTGATGCAGAACTGACGGTGAAGGCTAAGCTCCCTGCATTATTGAAGATAGGTTTGGAGCTTTTCGTTGCCGAAGACTGTTCTGACTCTTGCTGGATCACACGCACCGGTTTAGGGCGTGCAATGGGCTCACGGGCGCCTTTCAAAGTACCAATGAGATAGGTTGCCAGAATTTCATCAGCATCTTCGGAATGTCCAACTTCGTCGTATGCCTCCGTAGCGTCCGTTCCAGCGACGTCACACAGTACATCGGCTCCTCCAGGGTGGTCTCGAACATAATCCGTAACGTTGTAAACTGGAGTTAAGTTGTAGAATTAGTATAGGTTTATAGATTGTCTTCTCTTCCCGCTTCACCAACCTTTTCCGTGAATTGCGACCCAGAGATCGTTCTTTACTTTGTGAGAGGCAATCTCTTGAAGGGTGTATTCCTTATCTGCCATTTGAAAAAGATCGACCTCGAGAGGGTTTGGTTGTCGGTAACTGAGTAAGAAGAGCTCAATTGGAATCAGGTCAGATCAGCTTGAGCTTGATAAGCGTTCCAAAACAAAGGTTTGTTTGAAAACTCGGTGCTGCTGAGCGACAATCTGAAAAGATATTATGTTGGGAGGGGGTATAGGCTGTATTAATATTAACCAAGTTGGTTCACGGTGTTGTTGGGAGTAGATCGGGCTTTCCAGCAGCCAATTATATATTTCCAAAAGGAAATTCCATGTCTTCAAATGATGCCAGGTGTAAATTATTAGCTCAAAGCCTTACCTCGGGAACTGACCATCCGAGAAGATCAAATTTCGATCATCATAATTTCAGTTGACGGTCTCTTTGCATGTAATCTGCCTTCCAAGGCAGATTACGTGATGGTCCGAGGTATTCATGTTGTCGGAATAGGACTCGGAGTAAGAAGTGGAGCCCTCAGAGTTCCCGAGATAAATAAAGAAGGCCTACCTCGGCAAGCCGATATCCACGTACTCGGGATGAATTGTTACTAGCAATTGGTCCAACTCAGGTTACCTAACCAGTATGTTTCAAGGGGAGCTACGTGCCTTATGAAAACCTGATACTAGTAATATATTTAAATCCTTGATTCCACCTGAGAATGTAGAAAATCATTGCGAATAGTTCAACTTGCTTCAGCCTTCAAGTATTAAGCTCGCTACTATTAGAAGTATGACTTTACAAAAGTTCCACCTTCTAGGCGATGAGGTCTCGACTGCCAGGCCGATTGAGGTGGATCCAAATACCAAGTTCGATGATCTCAAACATCTCATTGCTGCTCATTTTGCTATTGTCGAGCCGAAAGGTGAGTAGTACCGGAATTCTTATATCAAGACATGTATCGTTAGAGTCGATGGAAAATGCTAACCGAACTCGAATTTATAGGAATTGAATTCCAATCTCAAGGCTGCAGATATTTGCATGAGGTTTCAGAGGTGATCTCTTCACACGAGCCTGTGGCCATTAGTATTGATGGACATGCCGTTTGCGATCCACCTGGACCGACTGGATTGCCTTACGTCGGAAATTACTTCGAGGTTTTCCCCGATCATCTCGGTAATCACCAGCGATTATTCGAGCAATACGGACCATTGATAAAAACGACCAACATGGGGAGGACAATTTACCACACCAATGACCCGGCTATCTCCGCTATTGTTTTCGCCGAGTCGGACTTTTTCACGAAAAAGATCAATGAAGCGCATCCCCTTGCTGCTCTGAAACGGCCTTCTGCTGGAGTTTTTCTGGGAGATACTGATACACCTGAGTGGAGGGTTGCTCATAAATTCCTGCCACCTGCCCTCGGTCCGAAGGCGGTTCGTCATTATGCGCCTACAATGCAGAAAACAGTAGAGGATTCGTATAAAGTCTTCGATGATCTGGATGAAAAGGGCGAATCATGGAATGTGTATCAATATATGTTGAAGCTGGGATCTCAAGCAGTGGGTAAACTCACACTTGGCTTGGACTTTGAGCATTTCAATACGACGGATGCTCCATTGCATGATATGGTCCATTCAATCGCTGAAAGTCTGAGTCTCAACAAAAGGGTCACTTCGAAAGGTGATTGGTACGGTCGTTTACCTTTCGGTGATCCCCAGCGATTGCGGACTGTGAATTCGCGTATTGAGCAAATGGTGGAGAAGTCGATTGAACAAGCAGTACGGGGTGGTGTTGAAGATCTTCCTCTCCAAGACGCTGCACTAAAAGCCTCGAATATGGTTGGTAAGTTGAACTTTCCTTTCTGCGTTTTTACTTCTTGACTAACTTATATGTAGACTATGCCATTCGGGCAACTGACAACAAAGGCGAAAAACTACCTAAATCCAGTTTAGTCTGGGCCCTTGTCGTCGCAACAGGTGCTGGATTTACCACAACAAGCTCCCTTCTCTCATGGCTGATATACGGGCTCGTCTCATACCCTGGTATGCAAGAGCGGCTTCTTCAGGAGCTGATCGATAATGATTTCGACGAGGATACCGAGATCACGGCTGATGTCACGGACCGTCTCGATTTCCTGGATAAATACATCAAGGAAACCCAACGCCGACACAATCCCTCTTTTCAACCGGGTAGAACTGCAAAGATCGACATGATCCTTCCAGGAGGTTACAAATTACCTAAAGATGCCATCGTGATTCCTGCATTGCATCATATCCACAATAATCCTGCTCTGTGGGATAACCCTGCGAGATTCGATCCCGATAGATGGGATACCGATGCAGTGAAATCCAGACACAAGGCTGCATATATCCCCTTCGCTACTGGACAACGAATGTGCATCGGTTTCAATTTTGCTCTTCAGGAAATCAAGGTTTTCCTTCCAAAGCTCATCTACAGATATAAATTTTCTCGTGATGGCGATGGACCGATTGAGTACGATCCCATGTTCCAACTGATCAGACCAAATAACCTCTACGTTCGCGCCGAAAAACGTGTTAAATGGCCCCCAAAGACACCTAAAACTACTTGAAATGGTGAGATTGGCGTGTCCGATTCATTTGTTTATAGCTAGTTCGTGTATGGCAGTTATCGTGTCGAAACAGAGGGACAGAGATTCAAACGAGCTGCAGCTCAGAATCAATGCCTCTCCATGTATTTTAATCCAATTCTAAGCTCAAGCTTCAGAATTCAGAACATTTCGCTTTGTTTCTCTTTAGGGAGTGTCTATATATTCCTTGGCATTGTGACGTGAGTACTCTGAGTGAGCAGTTTGCTCAGTTTCTACTAGTCGGCTACATAGATAGTCGATAGTATAGTAGTCTGCACTGTGTAGGTAAAAACGAGGACGATTACGGTGTCTTACTATACTCCGAGCAAGCCCAGTGAAATGAAGCATTTACTATGTCTTCACAATCAGATAGATCAAGTCATTCTAGGCACTGTATTCAATTCCATACCGAAATACTGGAAGTTCAATGAAGATAAAAAAAACATGAACAGATGTTTCATAATGGACATTATAAATGCTAAACAATGAATGGTACTGCCTAACTCATAAACGCCACATAATATGCAGACAGATGTCGTCCTTGAGAATGGGATCTACGTGAGGGTAGATTGATATGGGCAGAGCAAAGATATTATACTGGTATAAGAATCCGATCAACGGCAAACCCACTTCTTATCAGCTTCTTTCTGGCCAACTCGGACCGCAACTTGATCCAGAGTTACTTTCAATGTATCTTTCGAGACTTTGGGGAATCTGGAATAGCCGTTAATATATGTTGGACATGCTTTGTTTTGCTCCGAACATACCGTTTCTTAAGAATCTCCACTACTCCAATCTTGCTAAGATCACTTCCCTCCACGACCTGTTTGAACTCTTCAATGTGCTCAGGCGGGAACGGTCGTTTCGCTTTAGCATTCAAGGGCGGCGGTAGTGCAGCACCAGCCGATGTGTTGCCGGGCCAGGAACTCTGAAACCATCCAGAGTATTCGCGCGATTTGCCTGATTATGAGTGGCATTAGCCTTCGCCGAGGCCTGCTCAGCAACACGGGGCTTTTGCCAATAGACCGTAGAGAAGGGATCGATGGGGAGTTTGATGGCATCCGAGAGGGTTTCGATCTGGTATTGCTTGAACTCTTCATCCACGCCATCTGTTGCCCATCTAATACCACTGGAGACTGGTTCAAGATCTCCAACTATGAGGCGTCGTTTGCCTCCAACTAGTGCATCATCTTCGTCATCCAAAAATCCATCCATATCGTCGTCGCCCTCGTCACTACCCTCATCTTCTTCTTCGGAATCAAGGTCTTCACCTTCTTCGGGTTCTTCCCACTCTGCTTCGGAATCGTAGTCATAATTAGTCTCTGGTAGGCCGCGGAAATACGGGTTGCGTGATAGTTTGATGGCTGTGGGTTCTGGTACAATGCGAGTAAAAGTCCCTTGATATGGGGGCCGAACATCCTCGCCAAATTTGAGAGATTTCATCGTGATATTTCGGAGCTCGTCCTGAGGTCTTTGTTGTTGCTTTTCAGCCTGTGCCAAGGCGTCACCTTCCAAAGTCTGTATGTGCTGCAGAATATCCCGCACGGACTTGACTTGCCGTCCACAGCGTCGACGATATGGGATCATGTGGAAAATCTCAGATGGTCGGAATGGTAGATGCTGGTGTGTGCCCTTGGCTGAACTCATACTTGCATCAATTGTTTCACGGACATGTTTCAATGCTTCAGAATCACGCTCAAATCGATGTGGAGGCGCGACCACTGTATGAGACTGTAAAAAGAAATCGGGGAAGGCCTTTACGTAGTCAGATTCTGAAGTTTGAGGAGTTCCAGCGCTGGAGTCGCCATTAGCGGTCTTTTTGTTAGGGGATGGAGGAGCTCCAGACGTTGCCGACGAAGGGAGTTGCGGTTTTGCGAAGAAGTTGTTCAATTTCATTTGAGACTGCGCGGTATTAGCTGGGACCTCTTGCGAGTGCATGGGGAATGATGATACTCACCCTTTCCTTTTTCAGCTTCTCTTCTTCCTTCTTGCGTTTTTCCTCCTCCCTGGCTGCATCTTTAGCAGCTTTTTCTTCGTCTTTAACTCTCTTCTTCTCCTCGCGCTGCTTTTTCTCTTCCTCACGTTCAGCCTCGCGCTTTTTCTTTTCTTCCTCACGTTCAGCTTCACGTTTCTTCTTCTCTTCCTCTTTCAGGCGCTTTTCCTCCTCACGCTCGGCATCGCGTTTCTTCTTTTCTTCCGCCCTTAGACGCTTCTCATCCTCTTTCCGCTGCTTTTCCTCGAGACGTTGACGTTCTTTTGCCTCCCTTTCCTCGTCTTTGGCCTTTTGGCTAGCAGGCGAGAGTTTTCGCTTTTTAGATGCAGGTATTCCATTCGTTTCCGGCTTTGTCGGCATGGTAGCGTTCGATGATTGATCGGAGGTATTTTCAGTGGTAAAAGCAGCGGTACTTCCAGAGCTTGTACTCTTGGGTGAATGGCTTTTGATAGGAATTTCAACAGTTGGGACTGGGTATTGCAATGACGAGGAACGGGCTACAGGCGTTGATGTATCCTTTGTGGAGTCAAGAATGGTTGGGTCCCGATTCTCTTGATTCTCAATAGTTTGGTCGGTCAATGGGCGTTTCGGGCCAGCGGTTGGTACATCAGGGTCTTCAACTTCGTGGATCGATCGTTTTCGGGGACTGCTAGATGGCGACACGGGGACAGAGTTGTTGGGAGGGAGAGGAGAGAGACTCATGATGGCCTTTGTGCGGAGAATACCGCTAGCTTCAGATCATTCAGTCTGAACACACAAAGAATGTCCCAAAAAACGATAAACACTTAAAAAAAGGTAGGGCAAAAAGGTGATACCAACATGAGCTGAAGTTACAGCTTGTACAGAGATAACAAGGAGGGTGGTCGATCGACCAGGAGCATTTAGAGTTGACAAGTCGAAGTGACCCGCGGGGACGCGTGAAAGCGCGTCGCGTGTGTGCTTAGGTAATCCAATAGCGCCTAATTGGGTATAGACTGGGGAGTATAAACTAGAGTATACATAGTAGAGCATATGATTCTCAGAGAAATCTAGGCAATTGAAGACCCAGTGGGATATAAAGTATTGTATATCGTGTTGCAATTAAAAGTTTGTGTTTAGACTGCAAGCTATAGCACCTAAGGAATGCCGAAGAAAACCCGGATTCAATAAGTAGAGGCGAGCCTAGAGCAGCTTTTCTACTCTAGGAACTGACTTGCGCGCGAAGTAATGTCGCGAGGCCATTACTGGAAACTCAATGGGGCCACCAAGAAGCAGCGGAAGAAACGAGGGGTATGATGAAGATGATGGCAATTGACAAAAATTGAGGACCTGCGTGGTCAAATTGAAACAGCAGGGTTTCAAGCAATCAAGATATTATGTGCAGCATTAAGAAAGTAATCAAAAGCTCCCGAGGAGATCATAGAATAGAAATGACACAAAGAATTTGTCGAAAATTTATCGAAGAATAGTCGCTGCGTGAAGGAGGGAGGAAATTCGCGAGACAAAGCTCAATCACTCAGGTCATCGGGGTTTGCGACAAATAACCGAACATTGGTCATGGAGGTTGTCCGCTCGTCCACACTGCCTCGCCGACGCAGCTCATCTGCTTTGCTAGACTTCTGGGCTGCTTGGACGGCCGCACTTGGGGCTTCCATCTCACCCACGACATCTTCTTGTTCACTGCTATTTGTTGTATGTGTCGTGGCCGCATCATCCTTAACTAAAGAGGATACTCTGCTCTTTTCTTCCTCGTGGATTTCTGCCGGCCGGTTTTCAGATACTTCAGGGAGATCGCTCTTCTCGTTCGGAGGAGTGCTATTGCTGCCCATGGTACCCTGTGGTCGTTGGTAGCCACTGGGGTATCGGTTGCTTCCTAGTGAGCTCCGGCCGCTGCCGGTTCGGCGGTGCATCATCACACCTTCGGCGCTATGGGAGTCGTCATCGCCATCTCCCACCTCATTGGCACTTAGTCGCAGAGGAACGCTCGCGCCCACCAGATTAGAGGGTGAAAAGTCCAGTCCAGCCTTGCCGTGGTGTTTCATCTTGCCGCTCTGTCCTGAACGGCCGCCGCCGTGAACCTCAAGATATGCTCTCTTTCTCTCTCGTCTAGCCTGTTCTCGCATGCGAGCATCCTCAGGCTGCGCCCGATCACACCATACAGTTGCTTTCTGCCGACGCATCAGTGCTACGTAGCCGAGCTGTGAACTGGCCGATCGATTAGAGGCGCTGCGGCGAATGTCTACGTCTCCTTGGATGATCGGGTTGCCGGTCGAGTTTGTCGACGTAGTCGTACTGGAAAGACGGCGTGACTGCGCAAAGGACGGAGGTGGTGCCATTGTCTGTTGTGGAATAGGGGGCGGCGGGGTATTGTGGTAGTGCTGGGACTGGGAGGCTCCGTATGGCAGAACGTTTGAAGAGGTGGTGCGAGATCGGCTGTGTGTGGTCTGAGGCACGGCTGAGTAAGGTCCAAGATTTCTTGGAGCATCATATGCATGATATTGATAATTATTCTGCGCGGTAGGTAGGGGTTTCCGAGAAGGAGGGCCCTGATGGTGAGGGATACGAAATTCGGTCATGGCAGATGGAGTTTGGGCACTAGCCATGGACTCCTTATCTTGCAGGCGGGTTGTCGGATATTAGAGATACTTGCTTGGGGATAGGAGCAAGTCTACTGAGGGATATAGCCAGCAAGAATATTGCCCAGGAGTAGTTGGTCGGATCAGTTTTCAGGTCACTTTTAGGCAATAGAAAGTAAGGTCGGCGAGTTCGATGCGCGCGCGGCTGACGGAAAGAGATCTGCTAGTTTCAACGCCCACTGCAGGTTGCAGCCACTGAGACCGTTTAGGGACAGTCTTAGCGGACAGGCTGGGTATTCAAAGTCCGAGTGACTTGGAGTGTGATGTCGACCAATGGAAGGTGAATAATGAGCCAGGAACAATGTCGTTGGCAAAGACGGAAGCGCCGAGTTGGGATGCTGACAGATAGGGACAACTGGGGCGTCACCGAGAGTAAATCAGGGTCAATTGAGAGGTATCAGAAAAGACCGTGAACAGCGAGGAATCGTATTGATAAGTTGTTTTCGAGAGAGACTCGCAAGGCAGTGAGGAGACAAAGTAAAGAAGATGAACTTGTTGGAGGGATATGAGAAGAGAAGAGAGAGAGGGGACTGCTTCGCGGAGATTGATGGCCGCGTGACTTGATTGGGCCATTCCAAGATTTACAGTTCTGTTACAGCGGAGCCGGCGGACCCGAGCAGTCAAGCCGTGTATTAAATGCCATTTGAATGTATTGGACAAGTGAAAATTACAACAATACACTGGTATTACCACACTGTGAGACACATTCAGCTGGGACTTGCCCAACTCCACTGCGCTAGTCAAGTCACTACAGTACACACTATCTACGGAGGTACTTCTTTTCTCCCCTCTGCACCACTAGAATCCCTACAGTTTGGCTTGGCCACGCGCGACACTTTGTGTAAATGCGATGTGCCCATACTCTCGAAACCCCTGATTATTTTCCCGGAGAATCGATGCTCGCTGACGGAAATGTTTGGTGTGGTGATACGCGTCATGGATCTTAACGCTTTCCCATCCGACAAACACCACATAACCCGGCTGGCTCTCCACCGGCTCCACCATCCATCCGCCTCTAACCCCAAAGCATCCAGGCACTGCTGCCACAATCGTGGTCCAAAGCTCCCAAGTCTTCATCCACCCCGCCTGGTCAGGGGTCAGATAGATGGCCGTGCCTGTTACCGGTGCTCGTTTCCCCTCGTTCGGACTAAACTCTTCCATCATCGCATGGCGTACAACGAGGGATGCAAGATCCACAATCCCTAATGACTGCAACCTCTCACCGATTTGCTGCCATGCGGAAGACGCGAGGAGAGCGTAATGCTGATGCAGACTTTCGCGAACTGTGACCACGCCACTGGTTATTGCTTTTCTTCCTTTTCTTTTTCCTTTCATTTTTCGATGAACACGAAGTCAATGGACTTCTAGACCCTCGGGCGCTTCTCACCGATATGCAGGTGGACGAGTCCAGGCTCTTCCACGTGTCGCCCCCAATCCATACGCAGGAAGCCCGCGAAATTCTCCAAGATGCCCAATATCTGTGACCATGTCTGCCCTTCTTGCGTGGACGGTTGGTCAATCAGTAAGGTCTCCTGAATCGGCAGGAGGATCATCTGCGTGGGGGCTGCTGGGCGGGTCATAATGATAGGAGAAACGGAATAAGGAGTACAAAGTACAGTAACTATGAAGTAATGGCTGCTTGTCTAAAGGCAACGGGATGGTCAGAGTTTAGTCGAACTCAAAAAAAAAAAAAAAAAAGGGAGAGACAGAAAGCGAGCCGTCTTCCTATATAGTTTTCGAGTTAAGAAGTCTAGAATATGCACACCGCAGTAGATATTTGTATATTCACTCTTTTCAAATTTCAACTTCAGGCTGAAGACTACCGAGGACCGATGACCGCGGGTTGATGAAGTTGCGCCAGGATTAACGCGGGGTATACTACCCCTGCTGTTGGAGATCGGCGTGCGCTAGCACCCCCAAATTATTATCAGAAATGAAACCGTATACATAGGAACTACGAACTAGACTAGGAAGCGTAGTGAACATGGCGCTTTTCAACCTTGGAAGATTGTTAATACATTAGCCTGAAAGTCTTGGGGATCTATGGGTCTTACAAACGATCCCAACGGCTTTCCACTCCAGGCATATTATTCACTTTACATCTTCGCTGGTCGAGGACAAATAGATCGAATTCTGCTAATAACCTTTACAGGTGAGAACCAGTTCGAATAAGTCTCTTGTTACATTACAAGTACTGAATTACATACATTGTATTCTGTAGCCCTTCTAAAAAATCCGTTTCTTTCAAGGCTTAGACGAACTCTACAGTACAATTCATTTCATGAATGTGTATGTGTATGAAATGTGGCTAGTGGCCAGCATAACACCCCCACATTCTTTGATTTGGGTCACCTGCTGTTTGCATCATCTCCACATAAAGAAATCCGAAAGGGGGTCTTATGACTTATGAAAGACAAAAAGTTACAGGTTTGTTGAAGAAAGTCATTGGATAAACACGATTCTGAGAATCGCGGATGCAGGTAGAATTCATCTAGTATAACTAGTAGATTTTCGTCTTAAGCTTCAGGATTGGATTTCAATGACTCGAAAGAAAAACATTGACGTATGAGATCGGTCTAAATCCGAGAAAAGGTCCGAGATGGACCCTTGTGGTACTCCCTGATAGTATTGCAGACTAGCTCTACAGTACTCATTGATCACTGATCATGCGTGCCATAATGTCGTACATACATAGTACAAGATGATTCGCCCCCTTTAAATACCGATCGACTATACTATCATTCTTATCTGAATATTTGCCACTGTTTCATGACAAAGGCTACTCGTCCGTAAGAAGAAATTCAAGCTTGAAACCTGGGCAACTATTGGCTTTCCCTTCTACGCTAGTACAGCAGAACATTAGCCTGACATCGTGCTACTACCATTTCAAGAGACAAACAATTTGAAGCCGACGAAAGACGTTATACGAAGCTTACACCTGGTACTAACTAATAGTATACATACACTTGGGCTGAAGGCGAACAGTTTGTTACTACACTAGAGTAGTGTGTTCAAAGACAATCGTTTACCTGCACGCTCACTAGCATCCCTGCATATTTCCTGAGGCGTGTTGACACCTATACTTCTCATTACAGCCAAGTCAAGGCAGCTGATTGGCGCAGACAAGACGTGCTAAGAAAATTAACTGAGACATTGATTTAAGGATCATCTGAACCCCTGTCCATAAGACCGTTTATGGTTGCATTCGTGGCGGTGCGTTGGTAGGGCTGTGTAATTTACATCGGATACCGTACAGTACAGAGTCAACACGCAAATTTGAAGACTGTGCCACGCTGCGCCACAGTTAGCACGTGGTGGAGTCGTATTTAGCAAGTGGTGACGTAGTGGTGTCTTAGAAAATTTCAACGTTTCAATGGAATTAGCAGAGATTTTACCCCGAACGGAGAAAAACAATCAAATAATAAGAGAGAATTGTACCTGATGACGAATTGATTGTTTGAATGCGGAATCAGGTACTTCTATGCAGTACGTCTGATATGAGGCTGAGGAGCGAAGATCTTTACCAGAGGGGGAACCATGTCTAGTCATAGCATACGAAAAACTTGAATCGAATACGAGACTCGCACAAGTTTAAATTTGTATATTGTACTTGATTGTACGGAGTCAGTATACTCTGTAGTGTACTCCACGTACGGAGTATGCGAAGCAATCCGAAACCCCAATCTCCACAATTCTGAATCTCGCATCGATCGGAATATGAAAGGATCCGAGCCCTTTTCATCCTGGTTTCACAGCTTCGCCTTGCCATCCACAGAAAACAGCGCGCCGTCTTTCCGAACAAGGAAATCCTTATTGGGCTCCCATCCCATCCAAGCTCGCAATGTCTCCACACCCCCGTCTCCAGGCATGAGACCTCCTCCCGTCCACCCGCCTTCATCGGACTTGATGGGGTACGCGGGTGTTTGGCGAAGCGTTACAGCGGGTCGTTGATCGTAACCTGCTTTCTCTAACTCGTCTTGTTCGAAAACCGGTGTGGCGCAGGCATCTGTCCCGTCGAAAACGGCTTCCCATTCCGCCCGAGTCTTTTCCTTGAATCGTTTTGTGAAGATTTCTCGGAGTCTTGCCCAATTGCCCCGATCTGACCGGTCCGGCATTGTTTTCGAGTCGAAACCTAACCCGGAAAGAAGAGCTGCGTAGAATTGAGGCTCGAGAGCGCCCACCGCAAAGTATTTACCAGCGTCCTTTGTCTCATATGTATCATAGTACGGACATCCGCTGTCGAGTAGATTTTCTCCTCGTGGTTCGGCCCATGCAGGCGTTTGACGTGCTAGACGCGGGAATGTGGCTAAGTATGCCGAGCCATCGACCATATTAGCCTCAACAACTTGTCCACGGCCAGTATGCGAGCGTGACATTAAAGCTAGCAGAATTCCCATGAAGCACATTGCACCACCGCCAGCAAAGTCACCCAGAATGTTTCCGGGAGCTAAAGGTTTCTCTCCCTTTCTTCCGAGCATAGACAAAACGCCCGATACAGCGATGTAATTGATATCATGACCGGCCATATCTTTGTATTTACCATCACGGCGGAATCCAGTCATGCGTGCCACGACAAGTCGTGGATTATGCTTGAGAAGGACATCTGTTGGTGATAGCCCCAGGCGTTCTAGGACACCGGGACGGAAGGGATCAATCAAGACGTCGGCCCCTGCTAGAAGACGAAGGAGAACATCACGCGATTTTTCATCTCGTAGATCGAGAGTAATGGAGCTCTTGCGACGAGTCAATTGATCTCCACTAACAGTTGAAGGACGGTCGACGCGTAAGACTGATGCGCCATAGTCGGCTAATAGTAACCCGGCAAAGGGCCCTGCAAGGGTTTAGTTCTGGTCATTCAGTAGAATCTTGTATTTGAAGTCGTACCTGGAGCCAGACCAGCTAATTCAACTACGCGAATGCCTTCTAAAGGTGGAGCAGACATGGTTGACAGGTTTAAAGAAGTTGTGGTCGTCTTGCAGGTGCATTTAATGAGGTTGATCGACAGTCCGCGGACCTCGGCCTCGGCAATGCGGGGAAGTATACTACTTGTTGTACACGAGCTACAATACATATGAAAAATTGATACACGACTGCTTCGTTAGTCTGGCATTTTAGAGGGTAGTCTTTGATCAAATTAATAAAGATGTACTACGTGGGACATTATAGAAGGATTACACAGGCCCCAACAATCACATGCTACATACCTCCATCAAGCACATTTCGATAGAAGGTTGCGACTGACAAAAACAATGTAGTGTTTCCGGATGATGAAATTGAGTATTTTTACTCTATGTAACAAGATTTTAAGTCAGGATTCCTGGATAGTGAAATGCAATATCAAAAAAACGGGTTGCTATCGATCTAGCCAATTGGAGAGTGTAAATCACTTCACCCTCCTCTATCAAAGCTGCTAGAAGAAAGATGAAGATCTAATATAGAAGTGAATTATAAAGAATCATAAACATATAAATGTATCTGACCATTCAATCAGTACTATCACCTGAATTGAATGTCCAGGTTTCTCAAGATCCAGAACTCTAGATCAGAATGCAAAGAGAAAGCACGGCGGCAATAGAAATGCCAAAGAGGTTCATCAGGCCGTATTGGGAACCGGCTGCGTTGAATGTAGGCGAGACACCTCCCGCATTGCCGGTTGGTGCGGTGTTCTGGACCGTGGAAGTTGTCGAGGCGTGAACCTTGAAAGTTGGTGTTTGGGTAGGCGAATGAATAGCGCCAACGCCGTGGGCCCAGGATGATGAGGGCTTGTGGCTAGGCACCACGACTTGGGTGTTGCCTGCAGTAGGCTGAGGGAATTGGCCAGGGACAGTCTCGTTGGCTTGTCCAGATGGAGCACCGGGAGTCTCAACGGCACCAGGGGTCTCAACGGCACCTGGAGTCTCAACGGAACCAGGGGTCTCAGTGGCGGTTGCAGTAGAGACTGCAGGTGTATATGGCACAGTCTTAGTGATCAGTGCGCCAGTGACACCGCAGTGCTTGCAGAAAGTGACGGTGGTAGTCCATGTCTTGGTAACGACATCGACAGCGGATGTCTCCAAAGCTGGCGCAGTTGTCTTGACGGGGTTTGGCAGAGTCAGGGTGACGGTAGTAGGTGTCGGTGCGCAGTTGTCACAGACCTTGACGGTAGTGGTCCAACCTTCGGGGATCGAGGGTGTAGTTGAGGCAGGTCCAGAAGGAGGGTTTGTCACGCCTGCAGTTGCAGTGGCTTCTGGGCAGATAGTTGTAGTGATAGTGGTAGTGATGGTGGTGAATCCAGTTGGGCAAATGTCAGTGTAAGATGTGACAATGATAGTAGTGACTGTTGGGGCCTTGGTGGTGGTTGCAATAGAAGTGATTGATGGTGAAGCAGTGACAACTGGGGCGGTTCCAGAATTGCTACCAGTGCCAGTAGGCTGGACACCCGTGGAAGACTCTGTTCCTGTGACGCTCGATCCTCCAGTAGAGAGAGTGCTGGTTGCAGATTCGCCGCCATTGCTAGTTGACTGGGAAACAGTGGAAGACTCGGTTCCTGAAGAGCTGGGCTCTCCAGTGGAGACGGATCCTCCATTGGACGAGTTGTCTGAAGTTCCGGTAGAAGAAGCAGCAGAGTCCGTTGTAGTCGCCGACGAGGAGCCGGTTGTGATAGGTCGTCTGGTTGAGCTGACGTATGTGCCAGTAGCGATTGGGGAGCTGGAAACGGGAGTACGAGTAATCGGTGTACGGGACGGTGAGCGAGAAGCCGAGGAGCTAGAGACAACAGTGTTTGTGCTTGAAGACTCTGTGATAGAGGATTCAGTGGTTCCAGCTGCGGAGGAGGAAGTGGATGAAATGCTTGTGGAAACAACAGGAGTAGACGTCTTGACTGTTCCAGAAGTACTATGAGTCGGCTTCACCGGGGTCGAGGAGCTAGAGTGACTAGCAGAGGAACTGGAATGGCTAGTAGAGGAACTGGAGTGGCTAGCAGGGCTTGAAGAAGTGGAAGACTGGGTGGTCGTTCCAGATCCACTCGACGATGGGACACCACTCGGGGTCACGGTTGGCTTAATAGAAGAGCTTCCAGAAGCCACAGGGGTACTGGAGGAGCTGACGTGACTTGAAGCCGAGCTTGTGGATGAGACCGACGAAGAAGCAACGGTGGAGTGAGCAGAGCTGCTTGGCGATGATGAAGCGGCTGCACTGGAAGAGCTGGACTTGGTTGCGGATGAGCTTGACTGGCTTGAAGTTGTTTGGGAACTTGAAGTGCTAGTTTGAACCGCGGAGCTGGAAGGCGTGGACGAAGTGGGCTTCGGAGTTGGCGTCACGAGGATGGTCGAAGTTTGAGGCGGCGATGGGTCACATTTATGAAGGATATGCTTCATGTGCTGGGCGAAGTTATGGCCATCGATGACATTGTTATCAGATGCAGTAGCCTCCCACAGCATGATACCACCGAAAAGATCAGGGTACAAGTTCATGTAGATCTCCACAAGTGGGTAAACCTCTGCTGGAGTCAGGTAAAAGCCATCTCCAGCAGCACTTTCAGAAGCGGGCAAGCCAACAAAGAGCTTTGCGTTGGGATTAGCACTGTGCTCAATCACTTTGGTCCATTGAGCGAAGTTGAAGAGGCCAGTTCCCTCCACGAAATCCATCGCCGAGCAACCCGCAGTGTTGTACCATTGGACCCAGATGAAGTCAAACTCTGAGTTGGAAATTGCATCGCTAAGCTGGGCATCGGGAAGCTGACACTGAGGCGCACCAGAGATATAAAAGGTCTCGTCCGGGAAATTGGCAAAGTGGCTACGAAGGCGTCGAATCATTGTAGCGTAGCCTGCAAGTCTGTTAGATATGTGTCTTCCTTTATCCATGGTCAACGGGATGCCTTACCATAGCCACCGTTGTGCTCAATATCAAAATCGAATCCATCAACTTGGTTATCCTGGAAGGGACGGGGGAAGCTGGAGTTCTGTCCAGGAGGACCGAATGAATACCAAAGGAAATCTGCGAACCACTCTGCAACCTCGTCGGAGGGGATCGTTTGATAGGCCGTTTCACCACCGAGGGACAGCATCACTGTCTTTCCAAGCTCTTTACAGATGGGAATATCTTCCCAGATCTGGTGGCAGCCACTCAGAAGCTCAGTGTTTTCGTAAACATTGCCATCACACTGGTTCCCGAAGTTTGACCCGGGCCATTCTCCCACGGCCTCGGGGAAAACGTTGATGAATCCAATATTAATAATATCCACAGAAGTCTCCTGACAGAAATGGCTCAAACGAGGCTGGTTGGCACCTTGACCCTATAATGACTGTTAGTAAAAGCTGAAATGGTGAACCATTGGAGAAACAAATTGCTCACATAGTACACAGCGACATTAGTTTTAGAATCAACGTTCAAAGCAACAGAGTTAGGAATGAGCGTTGACAGCACCGCTGTAGCGGCAAAAGTCTTCAGGAAACCCATATTCAAAATCAATAATGAGTGGCAGCAAAAATCGAATTCGAATGATTCGACTGGCTATGTTAAAAGAATGGCAGGGAAATATTCCCAGGATTGGATGAAAGAAGGGACGCGAACGAGAGTCCGCTTGAGCAGTTTGTCACTGCGAACTAAAGAGTGAAGATTTATTAACCTAGATATAGGAGAGATTCAGGAGAAAAGGACGGAGCCTTGCATTAAAAAGCCACCGAAATTATACAATGTACCTACATGGTGGCATTTACATCTCTTGGGTGAGAAGAAGCCACTAATTACTAGGCTACGGAGCACAGCTCGGCAAATGAGCGTCCAAGACTCAACGATGTTCCTGAGAGATCCTTGATTTTTCACCGTCGAAGCTTTTAGTCCCAAATGATCCAGCAGGAACTTGAGGCCACTCCACATCGCTAACGAATCGTTTCCAGAACCGACCTTTGGACCAACCAGGTCGGATCCGACAACAGTGGCGTTCACCTCGAAGAAAGTCCCCAGCCTTGTTGATGGTTCATATATTCATCAGAGAAATCAACGGCAATGCATTTAATCTTTCTCAAGAATTTATCATCCTACTATGTAAGATTTCCCTGAAAAGACGTTACTGGCAGTTTTTTGGAAAGGTTGTACGAGGAGGGGTCGGAAATGAGTATGCGCCCTTGGCATCATAAGAGCCGCATAAAAGAGGCTCAAGCACTACAAAAGAGGACTAGTCTAGGGTCTAGAGATATCACTGGGGCAGATTTGTAACGGACCAGTTCCGTGAGTCCCAAAGGGTCCCAATGTCCGGTCAAGTGCGCCATCGCATGCTAGTGGTAGTATGGATCAGGAATACAAGTGCGAACCTGCGTTTGTACTTGCATTAGGAAGAGTCTCAAAAGAGCAAAGAACAAACAATCCGATATACTACCAAGATAACATACCGCAACGGCAGAGATTCGACATATTTATCTTGGTCACATTTAAACATATTGAAATCTGACTTGAGGTAATCAGTCGGCCTGGATTGCCACGTTCAGGAACTCTCATTTCGTTCCTGGATGCCCGATAAGCTAGCGTTGCTTAGCGAGAGGCTAGTGGGGAAAGATGCCTCCTTAGCGCAATCACAGTGGGCAATCATGTGTGTCGGAAGCCAACCGGATCAACACGTTCGTTTGCCATCTCGGTTAGAATCTAACTAATAAGGTGTGCTCATCTTACCAGAACAGGTCTGAGGGTCAAATGTTACCTCGCGGCGAAATGTCGGGATGAAGCATTATCCCGACATCGCCACATGATGCATCATCTCAGCAACGTATGTATACAATAGTATGTACCATGCAAGCGGATGCCCATGGAGCTTTCTGTGTTCATGGCAGTATCTTTTAATGATACTTCACAGTGCATTTTTCAATCGGAAAGAGTTTTCGATAGAATGATTCCATGCCTCGTCGAACTATGTAAATGCATCACTTTCGGCCCCCACGTTAATCTTGCGGGTAGGGCTCATGGAATTTCAAATCTACTCCATCACGCACCAAATCTTAGCCAAAACGATGAGTGGAACTGCATTATTTAGTTAGCACTCCCTGCCTCACTGCGTTGCATGCATCTAGCACGATACGATAAATAGTATTTCTGTAGCCACGGAGCACCGGTCAATAGCGCCATCTAGTAGACCTTGGCAGTCCCACTTCAACAGCCTCTATCATCATCATTTTCCCCCCGAAACCGGTCACTAGACAATGGGGCTGAAAATTTAATTTCAAATAAACATGAACGGAATTAAAAAGTTGCTTGGTCTATTTTGATTAGGAAATTAGTTCATTGTCCATGTAGACCCTGGAAATTAATTAAGAAGCTAACTAGAGAGCATTGCAAAGCAGTACCCTTGGAGACCTTGTGATCGTGAGGCTCTTCTATTTTGGTTGAGTAACAGTCGGGGCTAGAGTATCTTATGAGTGTTTAGTCTTGGGGGGGGGGG
>Ga0209673_1000330_pt1 | contig 87106 bp, 90 predicted proteins | sample AraplaCol_mMS_r2_2_FD_184274 | JGI IMG/M metagenome (GOLD analysis project Ga0209673, IMG submission 184274) | Arabidopsis root microbial communities from North Carolina, USA - plate scrape MF_Col_mMS_r2 (SPAdes) (version 3) | ecosystem: Host-associated > Plants > Roots > Endosphere | place...
CGACTTTCTCAGCTATTTCCGGTACGGACTGACTCCGGTATTTTTATGCAATTGTAATCGGACTGATTTTTTGTATTGTCGCTAGCCTGTTTATTTTTGATACTGAAATCTGTGACGGTAAAAGTAGCCCCGTTGTTTGAAGTCATGCTGATGTGAAAAACGTTCAGATCAGTCTCGTCTCTGCTGCCTGTGTGCAAATCTATTCGATAAATATCAGTTATTGGAAATAATCTGTTTTCATTTTTCCGTTTTATTCTGTCAGATCGAAATCTAAATGCCACTGTAATAGACTATTGCTGTAATTCTGCGGTTCTGTTTTTTTGTCGATATCTAATCTAAATCTCGTCTCCAGACGTAATCTGCCATTCTATACCAAATAAATTAGTGCAGTATTCGAAAAAAAAAATCTCGCATAAATAACCATCCAGAAAAATCGCGGTTTCTCCGAAACAATACCAACCGAAACTATCCAGATCGCACCACAAAACAAACGCTACCCGACAATGTTTTTGCTCCAGTTTCCAGTCGAATTACCAATCCTTTTCCGGTGTTTTTTGATTTGGTGCAACTGTATATCCGCTGGCCACTGGCTGTGTCCGTGCCAACAGCAAAACATACAGCTATACACCGGAGAATTGCATATGTATTCATAGCTATTTTCTCTGGTAAGGGCTACTTTGTTCCCTGTATATATATATAAGCCGATGTTTGCCTTGTTTCTAGATTATCCATGGTCAATGTAAAACTACTGCCATGGTAAATATATGCCGTTTTCTGATACTGGATATATACATAGGTATGTATAGGGAAACATAGTATACTATACTAGTATAATCACATCTTCAACCAAAGTAATAAAGCCTTCAATCGTTTATTCGGACCAAGTTTAGCTTCCACCCGCTCTAATGTTTCCATGATAGCGTCGAACAAAAGCATCGCAGTATCCCGAGCATGCGAAAGACTACCAGCATCTCTCATTACAGAAACAATGTATTCTTTCATCTCGAACGACAGATCACCCCCGTTCTCCTGGTGGAACAATAGTCCTCTTATCTGATCCGCCACAGGACTATGCTGCAGGGCATGAACAAGAGGGAAGGAAAATTTGGCTTCCGACAGATCCTCACAGTATCCTTTCGTTCCGGTATACTATATTTTGTTCGGGTTAGTTATGCTAGAGGTAGAATACCCAATGCACTCTCCAGACACATACCTCATCAGACGTCAGATTCATATAGTCGTCTCGAATCTGGTAATATCTCCCGAGTAGGGTTACAAGGTACATGAGATCTGGGCACGGCTCGACATTAGACTCGATCTCCATAAGTCGTAATGCCATTCTGAAAAAACCACCCGTCTTGTTATCGATCATAGTAAAGTACTCGCGGGTTGTCGGACACTTCTTTTGGAATTTCCAATAAAGATCAAGAGCTTGTCCAAGGGCAAGCGTTTCTAGTTCATCTATCAAAGATTAGACATGATATCTCAGAAAGCTGATTGTTAACTACTAACCTAGAAAAGCCTTTGAACACTCGGGTTTCTGCAGCTGATCTAGTTCACGGGTTGCTCTTGCGTATAGATAGGTCGCGCTATTCACAGTCTGAGATTTGCCGAACACAAGATGTGCTGCTGGCTTTCCACGACGCAGCATTGATTCATCCTCAATGTCGTCGATCCTAGTTGACGTCAGTTAATGTACTGAGCAATTGTTAAATAGCCCAAGGGATTTTCTTACATGAGACTCGAGTTAAATAGCATGCTTGCAACGCGCTCTATGACAGAAGCTGAATGGTCTGGCAAGTCGAGCCAAGATCGTATGGATTCAATAAAATTCCCAATTGTCTTCTTCCCGGGCATGGATCTCGTGTACTCGTACGGAGCCATGCAAATCTAATCTTGTCAGCAATTCAATGATTAGGTCAACATGCACAGAGGAAGACTCACCTGCTCCGCTGGTGCTTTTTCAAATGGTGCCAGAATGTCCCCTTCCCCTTCTCCGACAATCTCTGTTCCACTGCTTGGAGCCTCTGAAGTATGCTTGTACAAAGCTGGTGAAGGGAAGCCGTGGAGTTTGTAGTTTGTTTTATTGCGGCCGACAAGTTTTGCTCTGTCTTCTGCAGTTGTACTCAACTGAATCCCGTGATATCTTGGTGAAATAGCTTGAACATGACATGCGCCCCCAACACCCAAAACACACAAAGCCATGTAGCGTCGCATATCATCTGATTTAAATGATGGCGAGTTCTTCCAAGCATCATAGTCATCAAGCATCTTGTGCTCCAGTGAAAGGATTTCCTTCTTCAGAATGCCCCTGGCCTCTTCCTCTGTGTAACCATAATTAGCCATTAGGACAGCCATCGCATTATGTATGACTTCTAGACTATCAGCAGTGAAGTGCTCCTCGAATTCTTTGGGAAAGCTTTCGAAATCGTTGACTAGCCCGGCTATCAAACTTCCGAGTTTGACTATCGATAATACCGAGGCCTGTTCACTCTCGCTGACATTCAAGTCATGGCAAGTAGGTATGACTAAATTAGCGAAGCTTCACTCCTAGTTAGCGCCTTACTTTCATTCCATTAAACCCTAAGTATCAGGACTTACACTCCAGCACAACTTATAATTCTTTGCTCTTTATATGATTCAAATGTCATTTGATCAAGAGGAGCTACTGTCTGAGACTGTAACATCTTCAGAAACCCCTGCAGAATCATTTTGTGCTCATGATCATGGACCCCAAGCTGCTCCATGGCTTGCATAAATGTGTTAAAGTACAGCTCATTGATTTTGTATTCGCAAGGGGTCGAAGATCCCGTCTTTAACTTGGACACAATCGCTAGGGCGATGTCATCCACAATCGCTTGGTGCTGGATATGGTCAACAAAACTGAACCATTCACAATGTAACGGGAGAGTAACTCACTTTTGCAGTTTCAAGGCTATCTGTCTCATCTATTGTCCCTCTTTTAGAGCCTTACACTCCTAAATTCCGAGCTAAGGATACAAAAATAACTTACCATCCCACAAGCCCACAATGGTGGCGAGTTTCAGCATAGGAGCGCTCTTACTTGGTGGACACTCTGGGTATACATGGAGGATATTGGAGAGAATCTTCTCATCCAGTGTAGATTTCTCGGTCCCCTTGTTTCCTAGAGCTTGGATCCACTCATCTTTCATTTGTTCGATGGCGTCTTTGTCAACATCTAAAGAAGATTGCCGAGAGGGGAGAATATGGAAATAATCCTCTGGCAGTTTGCTAGGATCAACGGGCAAAGAGTACTGGAAAGGATAATCGTTCAAATCCGACATTGTGAAAAAGATAACCAGTTGACAGGAATTGTGAGCGCTTCTGTCGACAAGTTTGTCTAAACGGTTTTAGAGGCGAGATCACGGGCAGCGCTGACACCTTTATATCGCCAATGCAGTTGAACTTTTGAATTGACTTATATATAGTTCAAAAGAGGCACATTGTGTAATGATATTATTATCCACATATGCTGTGCAACTGTATGAGTTGATAGATCGTAGACTGGTGCATGCTCACTGCATTTCGACCAGTGAAAGCCCGCACCATTTGAGATATCAAGGCGACTACTGCAAACTAAGTGGGAAAGAATGTGTGATGAGCCAAAATTCTCACCGCTTTAATAATCACCACCGTCTGAGATATCGACAAACGTACTGTATTCTGTATTTTGTTTACAGTAGTCGCGTCTGCATAGCTTCATTAAACTCGGTGTCAAACGCCCTGCCAAGAGAGAGACAATCATTGCCTACCCACATATACTAGGCCTTGGCCTGACAGTAGTTAGAGACCTATCTTTTAAAAGAAATATAGAATATCAGCATAAGGGGAAAGGTTACGTCAGCTGTTCAGACAAGTGCAAGAGATTCATATACAAAACCGCTTCCAGTAGTAGCAGTGCTACCATTACTATTAGCTATCATGATAGAATATATGGAATACTATGATAATATGTATAAGAATACCAGTATATCTATTTACATTTCAAGACAACCCTCCCCTCGGGATATAAGCAAAGAAAACTAGAGCATGGTAGACTGCAAATACCGAGACAAACTTGAAACAAATGTATCATCAAACGAGCAGATCGTAGAAAAGATCATACAAAAGGCTGCCTGTCTAGCGTTTCTCAACTAGCAGGAAATGCATCGCAGCATATGCAATGATAATAAATGCCCCCGATATCAGGGCCAGTCCCGCTACATCATGCCAATAAGCCTGCGTATCAAATCCAAAGGCACTGAGGATCGATGCTCCAGGCACCTCTATATCTAGCCCATACTTATGATCAATCAGCGTGAGGAAAGTCACCTCATTGACAATTAGGGCCTCGAAACCATAATGGAAGATGGAAAGCTAAATCCCTGTTAGTTGGCAATCTCGCGTTGAACAGGAGAGACAACAGAACTTACACTTTGCAACCACAAGGCAGATGAAGGAATAGCATCGTGATTGAGCAAAAGACCTGCGAATAGCAAGCTAAAGAGCATCACCAAACTTCCAACCAGGTTGGCGACACCACCATCACGGATAACAATACCAATAAATAAACAGATGTTGGCAGCTGCGAGATTGAACAAAACCAAAACCAGCATAAAGTGTAGGAACTCTGGCCAGGCTGGAATCAATCCGGTCATCGGGTAGATAATGACACCCATGATGATCGGCGGAATGAGGCGCAGAGGCACAATATCAAACACGACCTTGGCAGCGAAGTAGGTCACTGGATGGTAGTACCCATTAGCACGCTCCCGAACAAACAGGAGCCGCTCAGAGGAAAAGACTGTCAGACTTGTCAGGGTACTGAATCCGAACAACGCCAGTATGAAGAAGAATAGACCAAGGCGGTTCTGGAAACCCTTGATATCATCAGTCAATCCGTAGAAGAGGAATCCCGACAAAACAGCCAGGAGAATAGCAATCGCATAGTGAGTAAGCATCAGCATCGGGTTGCGGTACAGGTTCCGCCATGTGCGCTGAGATAGAATGATGAACTGCCGAGGCAAGCTGACACGGGCATAACCTTTCGCCTGCAAATCCGCTTCGCCGGCGAGATGGGAGTTCGTCGAGCCGTTGGCAGCCTGTGCACTTTCAACCGCAGCAACAATCTCTTCATGGACTGCTCGTCCTACATCAGAGTCTGCATAGTTGGCAACAAGAATATCAAGGTCCGACATGCCGGGAGCTGGCGGCGGAAGCTGATCCGGATCATCAAGAATTTGCGGGGGAACCTGGTTCTGCTTTTGACGAGAGAGTCGAAGCCATTGCTGGGAATCAGAGGTTTCCAAGGTCGCATCTTCTTCATCGGTCTTAGGTGTTGTCGGGCGATCTTCTTTACGGCGTGAGTAAAGCTGGCGTTCCTGCTGTTGCTTGACGGAAACTCGCCGCTTGTTCTTCGGTCTGCGTGTTTGCTCAGCCGCGCTGCTTGAATTATCCTCGAAGCTAACGTTGGACACGCTGGCAACAGACTTGACGGCGCGCAGACTACTGGAGGCTGTTTTTGGCGGACCCGGAATTCCATTCAGTTGTTGATCACCATCATCGAGATATTCTTCATACGAATGTGTGCCACCGGCATGCATTGTGAGATCCACAAGGTAGTCTGCAATATTGAAACCCGCTGGGCAGGAGTACCCTGCCTCGTTGAAGTATCGTTGACACGACGAGAAGAGACCGGAGTAGACGGCACGACCCTCGGCAAGTAGGATAAGTCGATCGAAAAGAGCAACGATGTTCGAGCGAGGCTGGTGAATGGTAAAAATCACAGTACGATTATAGGTCTTCGCCAGGGTAACCAAGCATTCGACCACATTGAAAGCATTGAAAGCATCCTGAGTGTGTTAGCGAGAGGCTTCTGTAACAGGACGAACAGAGGGATAACATACCAATCCACTAGTCGGTTCATCTAAGAAGAGAATGCTAGGGCTAGTGACCAATTCACAAGCGATACCAACTCGGCGCTTTTCACCTCCAGAGATTCCACGACCCTTGCCTTCTTCAGAGCCGATCAGTTGGTCCTTGATATGGTAGATTCCGAGCTGTTTTTCAACTTCCAGGACCTTTTGCTCTTTTGCCCCTCGGCTCATGTCCCTTGGAAGCCTCAACAAAGCGCTAGTGAGGATGGTCTCATGAACAGTTAGAGTTGGCAGCATAGTGTCCTCTTGATCAACGAATCCGGTCATGCTCTTGAAGTCATGGTCACTGATCTTCTCGCCGTTCACGTAGAAATTGCCTTGAACGATACCTCGTTTGTTTTTCCGAGCCAGGATGTCCAAGAAAGTAGTCTTACCTGCACCTGAAGCTCCCATGATCGCTGTGATCTGCCCGGGAGTACAGGCACCTTGGATACCGGAGAGGATCTCCTTGCCGTTCAGGTGGTAAGATACGTTATCCCAATAGAGAGCGGCAGGTCGGTGTCCAGCAAGTAACCTTGCGGCCTCATCATCGGAATCATCAGATAATGAGAGACGAGCATAGTTGTTACGAGCAGCACGGCGCGAGAGGTACCAGACGATCAGGACCACCGCAACCACGAAAAGTGCGCACCCAGCGATTACGCCTGCAATAAGTGGAGTGTTGATCGTCTTCACAGGCCGCTTATAGCCGGGAATATTTGTCTTGTACAGACATTCTCCAGAGTCGCAGGACAAGAAGATGCTCGGGTCTCCAAAGACTTGGCTGATCAGAGTGTTCATGGCAGATTCAGAGAAAACGCTCTGGCTGCTTTCCCGAGTTGATTTCGTGGAGAAGCTTGCTGGGCCCTTGATCATCAAGGCCAAGAAGTCCGAGAGATCGATTGATCCGTTCTCACCACACAAGAACCGACCCGGGATGCACTTGCACTGGACATTGTCACATTTGTAATTTGTCGTATTGGCATCGACCGAAGTTTCCATGTCCCAGCTGCAAGTATCCAAACCACAATAGAAAGATTCGACCTGATCAACCCAGAACTGGAAGTTACAAGATTTGTCCTCGTCTTTGCACGAAAAGGTCACTTGGGGTTTCCGACCATCAAGCTGATCGAGGATTTTGCGGTTTGTGACATCGCACATCTGGAAGTTTTCCTTGGAAGTGACTCCTTCTTTATAGCAGACTCCATCCTTGCCCTCCGGCATCAACGGATCACAAGCGCTATCCGTTTGGCAGACGTTACAGTTGATGCCTTCCCATCCATCCTTGCATTTACACGTATCGCCCTCACGGACGGGACGGTTTTCACCATCGGCAAGCGAGCCACATTCCGGATATGAGCAGTCATCTCCGCCAAATCCAGAAGGACATGTACATTTGCCGGTAAAGCTATTGCAGGGTGCGAAATGGGTGCAGTCGTATTTGTCGAGCTGACAGTTGAAACAGGGAGGACAGTTTGGGGGCCGATCATCGAGTAGTGAGAAAGATCGTGAGACAAGAGTCGTATCTGAGTAGTTGCGCGAAGCTGCTGCCGGGATCGATAAGGAGACCAAACCGATCAACGAGAGGAATGATACGGATGGCCGCATCTTGTTGTAGGAGTGACTGGCACCCCAATACCACGACGGCGACCGAAGAGAAAGAGCGAAGACGAATCGCCGTAGAATATCTAGGTTTTGATCGACATCCAAAGTGTGAAGGATGGAAAATAATCAGGGAGGAATGTAAGTAGAAAGACAGAGAGTAAGAAGAGAAAGGGAAGATTGGAGTTGGAGGTTGAGTGGAGATGGCCAGGTGGTTGGGCGATGACGCGGGCGGAGAGGCGGAGCTGCAGGGGGGGATTGCTTGCATTGAGATTTAAATGAGTGTGTACATGCTACATATTACATATTATTTGGCTATTCTACGTACATTACTTCGGTTAACTCTAAGCTTGGGATATTCAATTCAATTCATTAAATTTTGATCTCATTAGATAATGGCCTGAAAGTGCAGCTATAGTCAACTAGCCAATTGCTGTACTATGTATACACTCTATGCGGGGATATCACGTGATGATATCGGTCTTTTCTTCTCCAAAACGAGCGAGCAACCACAACATCAGCAGCAATAGCAAGCAGATCGGATTGAACACAATTCGAAGGAGTTACAGGATTGAGGATACTTGGACAAGTTAGAGAAGACTACTCTCGTTTACTATACCCCAACATGGTCAAGATTGAGGATTTTGCTGTCGAGCAGGTATCTCCCCGCATTCCTCGAATGATCGACCTGGCTCATTAACGGCGTCTAGTGGATGGACAAGTATGAGCTCACAGCTAAGTATAATATCGCCGAAACTTGTTGTGCCTCAATCTCGGTAGACGACCTTCGTGCACTATCTGAAGACAAGGAAACCGATCCATTGGGTCAACTCCAATCCACCAAGCTCACCTACGGATCCATTCGAGGTTCGGATAAATTGCGAGAAACACTATCGAATCTTTATTCGGCGAAGACACCGGCGCGTCTTCCCAAAGATAACATTTTGATCACTGCGGGTGCAATTCAGGCCAACTTTCTGGTCTTATACAGCTTGGTGGGACCCGGCGACCATGTCATCTGTCACTACCCCACGTACCAACAACTCTATTCGGTACCTGCATCTCTAGGGGCCGAGGTCAGTTTATGGAAGTCGAACGAAGCCAATGAATGGCAGCTTGATATCGAAGAGCTTAAAGGCTTGATCCGACCCAACACCAAGATGATCATTATCAAGTAGGTGGGATTCGGAAGACGGCGACTACCTGGAGCTCCCAGCTGACTCAAATTTACTTCAGCAACCCGCAGAACCCAACCGGGGCTATTGTCCCCCATGATACACTAAAGAGTTTAATCAACATTGCCCGCGAGACCTCGATTATCCTGTTCTCCGACGAGGTATACCGTCCGCTCTTCCATAACATTAGCCCTATGGACCCGCAATTCCCCCCGTCTCTGTTATCATTTGGATATGAACACACTATTGCAACCGGATCAGTCTCAAAGGCATACAGTTTAGCTGGGCTTCGTGTTGGATGGATTGCATCTCGGAGTCATTCTTTGATCGAAGCGTGTGCCAACTCTCGTGATTATACAACTATATCTGTTGGGCAGATTGACGATGCCGTCGCCAGCTTTGCGCTTGCTCCGGAATGCATCCACAATCTCCTGAAGCGGAACTTGGAACTTGCCCGGACGAATCTCGCAATTCTAGAGAAGTTCATTGACTCTCACCGATGGGCGTGTGAGTGGGTTAAGCCTAAAGCAGGGACCACGGCCTTTGTCCGATTTACCAAAATGGGAAAACCGATCAATGATGTCCTCTTTTGCGATACCCTGCAAGAAAAGAGCGGCGTGATGTTTGTACCAGGCAGTCGCTGCTTTGGCGGAGGCGAGGAGTTCCACGGATATGTCCGCATTGGATATGTATGTGAGACTGAGGTGCTGGAGAAAGGCTTGGAGGCTCTTCGTACTTTCATGGAGGATGAGTATGAGGATGTACCCTCGATCAAGAAGACAAAGTCATCGCAATAAAATTACTAGATAGTATATTAGCATTCAATGTGACCTGTGACAGCCCTGTCGCACTGGAGTGCGCCATGATTGCACTATGCAGAATGTTGTCCGAGCCATGTGAAGTAATTTTCTAGCACTGGTACTTTGAACAGCATCCTTTGGCAGTAAACTTGATACTAGTAAATCTACAGCGATTCCAAGTCATTTCACCATCTCACAGATTATATAACAGCGTATGGCCGTAATTAATCATAAAAAATCATAATTATTTGCATGTACTGCCACCGGAATGGTACACTCACGACCTGTGCTAATGGTTCTGGACTATGTTATTAATAACTCATAGGCCACATCCTATTATATTTCAACCAAGGCAAAATTGATTTATTATTAGTCGGGGAAACCATTGCTTTAATCGGAGGAAAACTACAGTATTACTCTACAGATAGCTCGGAATATATCCATTTGCTTCAAATCTTTCTCATTCTCCACTGTGGAGTGCCACCGGAATGCGGCAGCCGAACCTCGGCATTGCCCCATTTCACCTGCGCATCTTACCTCTCCCTTTCAACTTGACTCCCTCCACTCCACTTCTCTTCTCTTCTATCTTATATATACTTAGACTGGTATACCGAGCGCTATCACCACTAGCATGATCCTGTGATTTATACCTCAATCCGATTCATTTCATACTCCATTGCCTCCGCTATACTCCTCGTACAGCCATGCCGCTCCCTCTGCTGCCTGGTGAGCTTATTCCCCATTGTCACCGAAATGATGACTATTCCATAACCTATTATAGCCATGACCTTGCTAATCATTTCAATATTTTCAGAGCTTCCATTGAAGGTCGCCCTTCCGGCGGCTGCGGCTGCCGCGGCCTACCTAAATGCCCGATGGGGCATCTCCCACGATATCGGACTGATCACATCGGGGCTAAAAGTGGCCCTCAAAGTACGATTCGCCGAACGTGATGACCGTTTGAACCTCTTCTATGCACTCGAAGGCCGTGCTCTTTCCCCCGCCACTGCAGACCATGACTTCGTTGTATACAATGGCCGCACCTGGTCCTACCGAGAGACATACCTGATGGCTCTCCGCTATGGTGCTTGGTTTAAGAATGTCCACGATGTCCGTCCGAAAGATGTCGTCTCGATCGACTTCATGAACTCCTCAACATTTATCTTTATGGTCCTTGGCCTGTGGAGTATCGGTGCTGTCCCTGCCTTCATCAACTACAACCTGACTGGCAAACCCTTGATTCATTCCGTGCGCGTCTCGACCGCCAAGCTACTAATCGTCGACGAAGAGGTTCGAAACTGCTTCCCACCAGAGCAATTAGAAATCTTAACCTCCTCGAGCTTTCGTGATGGCAAGGGCCCTGTTGATGTTGTCTTCCACACTCCCGAAGTCGAGGCCCAGGTTCTAGAAATGGAACCTACGCGTGAAGACGACAAGGTTCGTGCTGGTGTGACGCAGCGCGATATGGCTCTTTTGATCTACACCAGTGGGACCACAGGTCTCCCTAAGGCCGCCATCGTTAGTTGGAAGAAATGCTGGGCTGGTAGTTTATTCATAAGCAATTGGTTGAAAATCGGTCCCTCTGATCGTTTCTTTACGGTAAGCCCTGACGATCCGTCTCACGCAAGGACATCCCACTAACCTTCTTAGTGCATGCCTCTCTATCATTCATCAGCATGTATACTGGGATTCATCACTTGTCTATACAGTGGCTCCACCCTTGTGATTGGTCATAAATTCTCTGCGCGTACCTTTATGAAAGAAGCCCGTGAGAATAGCGCAACTATCATCCAGTATGTCGGCGAGACGCTTCGCTACATCATGGCCGTTGCACCCGAGAAAGACGCGGTTACTGGAGAGGAACTGGATAAGAAGCATAATATTCGGGTTGCTTTCGGCAACGGTCTGCGGCCCGATATTTGGAATAAATTTAAGGAGCGCTTCAACATCCCTACCATCGCTGAGTTCTACTCAGCTACCGAGGGCACTTCCGGCTCGTGGAACAACTCTTCCAATGACTTCTCCGCTGGTGCAATCGGTCGTAATGGTGCATTGGGCAATATCATCCTTGGGCGCGGAACGGCAATTGTGGACGTCGACCACGAGACGCAGGAACCTTGGCGTGATCCAAAGACTGGCCTTTGCAAGAAGATGCCTCGCGGTGAACCCGGTGAACTACTTTATGCTATCGATGCTACTGACCCTCAAGCCAATTTCCAGGGGTATTTCCGGAATAACAAGGCGACTGAGAGCAAGATTGTGCGTGATGTATTGAAGAAGGGCGACGCATACTTCCGAACGGGTGATATGGTGCGGTGGGATAAAGATGGTCGTTGGTTTTTCTCCGATCGACTGGGTGATACATTCCGCTGGAAGAGTGAGAACGTGTCTACCAACGAGGTTTCCGAAGTTCTCGGCTCTCACCCTGAGGTTCATGAAGCTAATGTATATGGCGTGACATTGCCCAACCATGACGGACGCGCTGGGTGTGCTGCTATCGTTCTCAACCAACAGCTGGCCAGTGGTAACACTACCACTGCCCTGGAGCCCTCTCGTGGCTTGTTGGATAGTCTCGCAGCACATACCTTGCAGAACTTGCCACGCTTTGCGGCGCCTATTTTTATCCGCATCACACCTCAAACGCAGTCCACTGGTAACAATAAGCAGCAAAAGCATGTACTTCGCAGTGAGGGTGTTGATCCCTCGTTGGTCTCGAAGAGTGACCGTGTGTACTGGTTACAGGGCGACACCTACGTACCATTTGAACAGAAGAATTGGACTCGACTTACGGGTGGACAAGTTCGTCTGTAAAGTTGACTCTGGTATTTGGACTGCTCATATCTATCCTTCTTTATTTATATCTGCTTATTTATGCTTGATCCCCTCTTGATGTTACTGTTGCCCATATATAGATACCCCCACTGTCCTTGAGATCCAATGAACAAGACCTGTATTTACGATTAACTAGAATGTCATCCTATATATATCATTATATTTCTAGGAGTGCTTCACTGTACTAGTAAAATAGTCTAGTTGTGGTGCCGGTGGTTCAGTGGCTAGATTAATTGTCCAGTTCTTGAGGAGTCGCAGATTCGAACCCAGTAACCACCGCATTGACCAGGTCGGAGAAATATTTTACTATTATGAAATATATACTGTGTTTGATGATTTAGATTGCTTCTTTTTTGACATTCTCGTTATCTGTAGAATTTCTGGAGTTTTATTCATGTTTCCCTCAGCAAAGTACAACAGAGGCTGACAGACAGCGCTATACAAATCTACAACGACAGGTGTAGTAGCATGATGATATCACTATGAATAGTACTATATGTGAAACAATTCTCTATGTTTGTAGTAGTAGACTTGTTAGCTGTATATGGCCCATTGAATGATTCAGCCAGTTCTCGACCAGGAAATCTCGTAGTAGACTCAAAAAAGCGATAGATGGATTCCCCGAACAATGTCGACTATAACCTACTAATTTAAATGAATATATCAGTCTCAGATGAAGACATATGACAGAAAAGAACTTCAGATTTCTCGTTTTTGAACTAGTTGGATCCGATATTTTGGTAACCTGCCAGCGTGGCTCGGTTGGTTCGAGGCAGTACCCTGGAGGTACCGTCCACCTACATAGTAGGGGGAATGGTACCTTTCGGGGGTCCTTGAGGTAACAGGTTCGATTCCAGCAAACGCCACTCTACCTGGGTTGACGAGGCGTGCAATCACCCGCCAGCGATTTGAAACTAGGCTACGCTTGAAGGGGCCCTTCAGTGGGAGACAGAAATGAACCCTCCCCAACGAGCGATACGCGCCGGAAAACGATTCTTGAGGCCTTAGCTCTAGAGCACAATCTTCTTTTTGTCTTTTTTTTGTTTTACTTTACTTTACTTTACTTTCCTTACTCTTCTTTTTCTTTCTCTCTTTTTATTCTCTTGATTTATTCAAGCCACTTTTAGATATAAAATGAAGCTGTCTACCCCGCATCTCCACATGGCCCACTTAAGCTTAACTGGGATATTTTTAGTAACATCTGCCACCAGTGGAGGTCGAGCGAGAAAATCTGATAATTTCAACATTCTAGTACACTTCTATATGTTCTACAAGACGATTTTTTCGGATTCTTTCGTTTTGAACAATTTGCGACCGAATTTTTCGGGATGTTCTGCACCTATAGTGGTGCTCTGTGGCAACCTCTGGCCGAATATTCCAACATGCGCTACGACGGGTCGCACTGCCGCTGAATATTCATCTTGAATAGATTCTGAGTCCCTGTACATAGTATATCTCCAATAATTACACAGTATGAGCTTAACATAATGACTTCCTATTAACCCATGATGCTGGTTATTAGCATATTTACTAGCAGCGAGCTACCACAAGAAGGAAAAGAAGGAAAAGAAGAAAAATGCAAGAAAAGAGATATTTGATAGTCCCCTACTGCATATACTACGACGCTGGGTAACTCGGGAAACGTGAAGAAAATCACTAGCCCAAGTTATTTATGGGTGCCCTGTCATAATAGCTCGCCACTATTCGCATTTATTGAAGAGAGTGGCTACTTGGCTTGACGTGGTGTTTGCAGATTTTAAGAGCTCGAGTTGTACTAGTATCAATACAGGTGGCAGGAAATATGCCGTGGGACATGGACTTCATGTTCGATTTGATAATTAGTTAGTAGTACTAATACACTTTGTAGACAACTGTATGTAGAGCATCCTGGAACTCCTTTTCCGACCACTTCACAAGTTGTTATACCAGATAGCTGCGGAAGATTCATCCACGGATAGATAGCCTTCTTGAAAATCTCCGAGTCGTTCATGTAGCAAACAATGAATTGTTATGCCCGCTAATAAAGGAGGGGAAGACTATTACTTCTACCTACCACTGGAATTTAATTGGCAAAAAGCCTTCAAGCTTCCATCAAATACTACACTTGATACAAAAGCACAGGATATGTTTGCAATCAGTTCAGCTACGCCAACTCGAATGCACGACTGGCGAACAGACAGCTAACTAGTCGATATGCGTTCGCGGGGTTGAAGATCTACACGAGCTCCTCAAGCTGTTCATGCAAGTTTGTGGTAAAAGGATTTCTGTACCTCATGAGCCATATGATTGTACCACACGCCCCACCGGGTCTTCGAAGGCTGGAATTTGACCGCTACTTGTGCGTTACTGCGAACCATCGGCAGTCTTACCTCAAAAAAATCCAGTTTTCAAATAATTTGAGATGCGAAAGTTTCTCATGTCCAAACATGGCAATCAACCCCAAATCTGGCTTGCCGGGTTGCATATGCACCCGGGGAAAGTTTCTCGTCCTATAATGCATACGAGCCCATTCGAAGATGGGATGCTTGATGTATCATATCATCCATCTCGTGGGGTCCAGGATCCACTAGTTATCGATTTTTGGGAAAATCTCAATTTCAACTGCTCAATCATCCTGCAAAAAGTTCCTGCTGTGTAACATCCGCTGCATTCTGGCTCTGAGCCAATCACACATGCCAGCACGAGTCGCGCTATGGATTCATGATGAAGATCATGAATATGAACAAGCGGAGAGAGCAGAGCTCGAAAAGCCTTATAAACCCTCATCGTCCGATTGAGGCGGTGCGGCCGTCATCATTTCACAGAATCCTTTTTCAAAATGGGATTAACAGAGATTGAACGTACACCCCTACGAATCGTCGATTCAATCGCTGCCAATAACCCCGACACACTCTACTGTATTCATCCTGTGTCCAACGACATCTCTGAAGGATGGGTCAATATTAATTTCAAGGCCCTCGTGAATGCAATCAATCGAACGGCAGTATGGATTCAGGAAAATGTTACATCGTCGACTGAGCCAGAGACCATCGCATATGTCGGTGCCAACGACATCCGTTATGTAGCATTTATCTTTGCTTGCATGAGACTGAGGCATACTGTAAGAAGCGCCGATTTTCTTTTTGAAATATTCACCCGCTCAAGACATCATTAGGCACTTCTTCTTTCTACAAGAAATTCCGAGCAGGCTTCACGGCATATTCTGACCGCAACAAATTCCACCAAGATTGTGTACAGTTCGGAGAGAAACAGACAAATCGAAGAGTTGAATGGAGCAGATGCTTCGTTGAAGACTGTACAGCTTCCAGGATTGTGGGAGTTATTTGATCGCGACGGAGAATCCCCTGCGCCTGTGGTGAACGAGCTAGTCGAAGATGCAGAAGATCGCGTGGCAATTTACATCCATAGTTCTGGAACAACAGGTCTGTCCCACGTATCGTCACACATTCAGAAAATTCACTATTCTAACGGTAGCCCCATCTTATAGGAATGCCCAAGCCAGTCCCGATGACAAATGGCTATCTGACGACAATTGAACATATTGGTGCTATGCCGGTCCCAGAAGGAAGACTCACTAGTTTGTCTCCTGGGAGTGGCCCAGGAAATTTACACTTCACTATGAGCCCGTTCTTCCACTTGATGGGTATCCTGACTATTATCATACCCATCTCATACCATTGCCCCTTCGTTCTGGGTCCGGAGAGACCGCTCACAGATGAATTGTTTGGCCAAATTGTCAGGGAAACTGAGCCCAAAATAGGCATCATTGCTTCATCTCTTATAGAGGACCTGTGCAAATCCGAACTCGGTTTCAAGAGTCTCTGCACGTTTGACTATCTTACCTTTGGCGGCTCACCGCTGGCCAAGCATGTAGGAGATCGTCTCGCAGAGGAAGTGCCCATCCAGTCGGTTCTGGGAACTAGTGAATGCAGCATCTTCCCAGCTCTTCGCTCGCAAAACAAAGAAGACTGGTCTTACCTCGAGTTCAACCCTAATGCCGGACTTGAAATGCATGACGTTGGCGAGGGATTATACGAGCTCGTCGTTCAAAGAGGAGACAGTCGCAAGGCTAAGGCCGTTTTCCACACATATCCAGACAAGACAGAATACCGAACTGGTGACCTATTCTCTTCTCACCCCGTCAAAAATGGATTGTGGCTTTATGCCGGTCGTCAAGATGATCTCATTGTTCTCAGCAACGGAGAGAAGTTCAATCCCACTTCAATGGAGGAGACTATTGCCAGTCACCCTCTCGTGAATCATGTTTTGGTGGTTGGACAAGGACGTTTCCAGACTGCTGCTGTTATTGAGCCCGACTGGTCTGTATGGAGTGGAGAGCCAAATTCGTTGATTGACAAAATTTGGCCTTTAGCGACGCAGGCCAATGGAGCTGCCCCTGCTTATGCGCAATTGATGAAAGAGCGTGTCGCAATTGCATCTAAATCGAAGCCATTCCCATTGACGCCCAAGGGTACTGTCAAGCGACGGGTTGCTACAAGTGACTATGCAGCAGAGATCGACGCCCTTTATGAAGCTGGAGATCAGATCAATGTGGATCAGATTCCCAAAGACGCTTCCCAGTCAGACGTTGCAACCTACATAACTCAGGTCTTATCAGATATCTTGGGCACACCGACGAATGATTCGAACGCTGATATCTTCGCTCTGGGTGTTGACTCTCTGCAAACTCTTCGTTTGGGTCAAATTCTCCAGGCATCTCTGAAATCTGCTCGGCCAGATGTAGAGGCAGCCTTTGGAAATTCACAGCTTTACTCTCGTCCAACTATTGACCAACTTACCGGATATGTATACGACCTTCTTCAAGGAAAAGACTCTGGTCCAGCAGAAGAGGTTATGGAAAGTGACGAGGATCGCGAGGCTCGAATTGCCGGGCTTGTTGGGAAATACTCTGACGATGTCGGCGAAAGTCACAGTGTTATTCTTACTGGCTCGACCGGCTCTCTAGGAGCGTACCTTTTGCACGAACTTCTTCGTGACTTGAGCGTTTCCAAGATCTATTGCCTCAATCGTTCTGATGATGCAGCTCCAAGACAGCTACAGAGTCTGCGCGAGAAGGGTCTAGTAGGATTCAACAAGTTCCCACGTCGAGTTGAATTCCTCCAGGCAAAGTTCGGTGATGAAAGACTCGGACTTGACGAGACAAAATATGAAGAGCTTCTGGAAAGCGTCGATACTATCATTCATAATGCCTGGAAGGTCAACTTCAACCACCGAGTCGAGGCTTTCGAGCAACCTCATATTGAGGGAGTGCGCCGTCTGGTTGACTTCAGCATTGCTAGTGAAAGACGAGCTCATATCCACTTTATCTCATCTATCTCCACCATTGAGGGATACAGCCAAGGGCCCTCTATCCCTGAGATCATTTTCACCGATCCTAGCTCGGTTCTTCGTCAAGGCTATGGAGAATCAAAGCACGTTTCCGAGCGCATTTGTGCGGCGGCCTCAGCCAAGTGTGGTGTTCCAACTAGCATTCACCGAGTTGGTCAGATTGGAGGTCCAACAACGGAGAAAGGAGTTTGGAATAAGCAAGAATGGGTGCCAGCTTTAGTCGCGACTTCAAAGACCATCAAGCAAATCCCAAGTTCTCTTGGGTCGGTTTCAGTGCAATGGGTTCCAGTGGTATGTTATTGATTTTATCATCAGATTCTTTGAAGAATCGATCTAACAGAGCTCACTCCAGGATATTACGGCCAAAATCATCGCAGATATTGTTCGCACGCGCCGAGTTACCCAAGACGAAGAACTATGCGCAGCTTTTCACATCGTCAATCCCAAGAAGGCTGAATGGGAGTCGTTGATTCCCGCCGTCACGAAATACTTCGATGTCGAGGTTGTCGATGTTCACACATGGGTGAAGACTCTCGAGGGCTTCAGTAACCCCACGGAAAGCGATCTCAAGGACAAGCCTGCTCTGAAAATCCTCGACTTTTTCAAGGCCATTACGTATAGTGATGAAGCTGGTCCTTCTACTGAGACAACCAAGACTGAAATTGCCAGTAAGACCTTGAGGAACTTGAAGGAGATTGATACGTCTCTGTTTGAGAATTGGATGAAACAGTGGAATTTCTGAGATTCTTGCAAATGAAGTAGCTTTAAACTTTTTTTTTTCATATAAAGCGAGACTTTATCATAATCCCACTACTATATCCCCAGTCTCAGACTCAACCTTGGAATGATACGAGTAAACTTAATAAGGTAGCACTTTGCAGCAAACTTGAGCATAAAAGGAAGATCGAATATGGAGTTCGTCTTATAGTATGGTTTGAGTGTGTTCTTCCATTGAATTACATTCCCAACGATCACGCATATTTTTCTCGAAAGAATAGTTCAAGTATCTCTCATTGTCAAATGCCTGTTATCGCCTTCGGCACTTTCTATGATAAAGTCAGCCTATTGTCTTTCAGTAATGAAGAGCCCACGACTTGCCATGCAGAATTGGCTATGACAGATATCCATACTTCCATCTGGCAAGCAGACACTTCCAGTTGCAATCTGCTGAATATTAGCTCATGGTAGATAAGCTATCTTGGCTGATTTGACATAATATCTTACCGAAGGTCTTTTTTCTTCGTTCATGACTGGCACAGCGAGGACCAGGCTGGAAAGAGTGAGGATCGTAAGCAAGGACAAATGCATTACAGTAAGGTCTTGAAGATAGTGATGCATAATTTTCATTGCCTTAATACCTTCAGTAAAAACTGGCTCTCGTTCCAAATATCATACATCTGCGAGGGCTTTCAATTCGTATACTCATTCCTTTCTACACAACCCCGATACCAGTACTCTTACCAGCTTTTGCAGTGACTTTGTTCGAATTGAAACCAATGGTTGAAAGAAATCAGACCGGACAGGTATTCAATAAAGCGCATTCTCCGTTAATTTCTAACTTATTCCGCACACAATATACTGTATAGTTTTCAAAGAGCCCCAGGTCTTTGAAAACATTCATGAACTCTTTTACCTAAAACAAGCCAAGGCCCTTTGGCTTATAAAAGAGTTCATGAGTCCTCCACACGTGTTCTTGCTGTATATATTTATAAGTCTATTCACAACCCATTCTCATGCCTTTCCGTACATGGTGTCTATATCACGGTGAATTGTTTTGTCTTGCACCAGATTGTACCTTGGCAGCCCTGCTGGAGTATTTTACTATCTCTTGACCACTGTCATTGTGCAATGTGGTGCACGAAAGGCAACTCTCCGTAATATAGGCGCCATGTTCCCAGAAACTAAATAGTTAATGATTTGTAAATAGACTGACATTCATCCTGTAAACACCAACGTAGTAGAAGGTACCAACTTCAAAAGTGTTCCTGCGTCTGGATTAAATTCAAATTTCAACTTCGACACCAGCCTTATTCTTCAATTTTGATTTGCTATGAAATGCCTTCCATTACAAGAATCTCATGTCGTTGTCCTTCCCCATTCGCCTTCATCTTTTCATCTTTTCTCATCCGTTCGGAGTTAAACAAGTCAATCCTGCGGGATTCCGAACGCCGCCAACTTCCTCCCCTTCGACTTTCCCTCTCCAACCCCACCCTCCAATCTCTCTTCGTTTTGTGACTCGTTCAAAACGGAATAGCCAATACCCAATACCCAATTGACTTTGATTTTATGATTAGCCGACTAGAACCCCTCGATGTCCGATTTGACCAACAATCCGGACCCGCTGAGTGGAGAGGGTCCGAAGAAGAGAACGCGGGTCCAATATTCATGTACCGCGTGCAGATATCGCAAGTTAGTTTGACCAGCAAAAAGCGCCACATTTCGAGAGCGAACATCTAATAATTCTCCCTGCAGATTAAAATGTGATCGTGTGTATCCCTGCACCAACTGTAATAAACGCGGCGATGGTGCAGGATGTACTTTTGTCGGTCGTGGTCCGCGGGGCAAATCACAGCGTGGACAGGCTAGTCCAACGTTGGTCCAGGACCGATTGCAGCATTTGGAGAATCTGGTGATGTCTTTGGCTCAAAAACAGAAGATTGAGCATGAGCAGTCTCCCGATCAAATTCCTGATTTTAATGCTGTCCCGCAAGCTGCCGATGTAAATGGACCTAATTTTCAAACTCCGACATCGTTGACTAGCAATGGAACGCAACCCTCTCGCGATACAGGTACGCTGGTCGTGAATGACGAGGGAACTAGCTACTTTGAAAGTGCAGATTGGCGAGCAATTCTAAATGAGGTCAGTTTTCGCTCCATCCCAACTCTACAGGTATCATTGTTGTCAAATCATGAATTGACTGACTCGCCTTGCAGATCCATGGAGTCAAAGACTCCATCGACTATTATGTCGATGAGGAAACGGATGATGAAAGGACAGAGGAAGACCGAGACGAGGATTCTTTTTCTCCAAACTTGCTGCTTGGAATGAGTCGCCCGGTCACCAAAGAGGAATTGCTCCGTGATATACCATCACGCGAAATCACAGATCGACTGGTATCTCGGTTCTTGAAAACCACAGAACCTTCATTGAGTAAGTGTCTTTTTTGATGAAGCAATATTTATCAATTACGTTCTTCGGTAATCGTAATCTAACTTTGACAGTCGTCGTACACATATCAACTTTCCGAAAAGAATATGAGCTTTTCTGGAAATCTCCTCAAGAAACATCTTTCACGTGGATTGCCTACATCTATGCTATCTTAACCCTTGCGGTATCTCACTATCATCGCAGCGAGGAAGCTTTGCCCTTGAACACGGTGGATCCAGCAACTGCGTGGAATGTTTTTAGAAAGAGATCCGCTCAAGCCCTGGTACAAGCGACATACCTCGCACCGGGTAAGTATAAGGCAGAAGCTCTCTTCCTTTACAGTCTTTCCGAGTTCTACCGTAATCAAGATGCTCAGTTTGGCGTTTCATATCTATTTGGAACTCTGATCCGTTTGGCCATGCGCATGGGGTACCACCGCGATCCTAGTCATTACCCCAGTATATCAGCCTTTGATGGCGAGATGCGTCGTCGTCTTTGGGCTCTCATGTGCCAACTTGACATCCTCATCTCATATCAGGTTGGACTTCCACGGACTATTCAGCCTTGGCAATATGATACAGAGATGCCGTCGAATATCCATGACACCGACTTTGACGAAAATACGGTTCAGTTGCCACCTTCACGGCCATTGACTGAACGGACAGCATGCGGTTACACTATCGGGAAATCACGTATAATGAAATGCTTTGGACAGATTACCGACTTGGCATACTCACGAGAGGACGTATCTTATGAGGAGATCTTAAGCATTGATCGACGACTTGAGGAGGCCCATGATCTACTACCCCCCTTCCTCAAATATCAGCCTCTCAACCAGTGCTTAGCAGAGCCCACAGAGCTCATTATGAGGAGGTATACCTTGGAACTACTCTATCAAAAAGCTCGTGTCGTGATGCACCGCCGGTATATGGCGAAAATGGATCCAAAGTATACGTATTCGCGCAATGCTTGTTTAAATGCGGCCCGCAGGACTCTGCAACACCACTCCGATGTTTACCAAGAATCTCTCCCGGGTGGTCAACTCTATGCTGAGCGGTTCTTCATGAACTCTTTCCAGAATACCGACTTTATGCTGTCAGCTATGATCTTGTGTCTAGAACTTTCACAAGAGACCGAGCGCGATCGAACTCGAATGAGTCCACAGGAACGAGATGACCTACTTCAACTTCTAGAAACGACATACAAGATATTCAGAGAAGGCCGTCATCGGTCCAGCGATACACATCGGGGATATGTGGCGTTGAGAATCATGCTTGGTCGCGTTAGAGGAAGCCCTGTTCAGAGCGGCAGCTCAATGTCGGATGAACAAAATGTGCAAGTGGATAGTAAGTCAATTATTTCATTCATATCTTCATATCCAACCGAGACTAACTGGTACGCAGATCAATTGACATTCCAACCGGAGCCTCCTTCAATCGATCCGCAGCAATATCAGATGTATACATCGAGCAACGGGGACCTGCAGACTTACTATGCCTCCGGCGAAGCGCCGTCTCTCTCGTCACTTGGTTTGATTGAAGATATGCTCAGCACACCTGATCAAATGGACTGGGTAAGTGATATCCCTCTAACACTCTCTCATTTTCATATTTCACTAACCTCTTCCAGCGGTTGTATGACAGTAGGATATCTGGTTTTGGACCATCAGACCAGGAGATTCTTTGGACTCCGGATATCAGTGGAATGCCCTTGCTCGACGATCCTGTTCCATATTCGTCTGATATTTAGTTGTGTGAAATCAACAAGAATCGAGTAAACTAAATACGATTTACTACCGGTGTCAAAGTAGCAGAATAGTTGGATACCCTAGAAGGATATATACTCCAATGTTGCAATTGGAAATTTGATTGATGTGTAATCTCCTCTGAATATATCCTATTGTATCACCTCAATTTCTGTACCCAATTGACTATTGATTATAATAAAATCATCTACACTTATACAAGTGTATATTGCTGCGTGGCTTCAGGCTGAGCTTGCCGCCATCTCCGAAAATCAACCGAAAACCTCAACTCTTCCCTTCAACCAACTTCCTCCACAACCTCATTCCACCCGAACCACCTCCAATGCGACCAGCCCGCAGTCTGGATCGCAAGATCCTTTCCTTTAAGCCTAGATACTCTGGTCTATTACACCAACAGCAATCTGTGCGAGCAATCAGCACGATACAAGGCACCGCGCACTCCTCACGCCCACTACAACAACCACGCATATCGCAAACAAGTCGCCGCGCCTTCGGTCTCCCTTCTCTCTCCTCCTTTCTCCCATCGTCGCCAAACAGCAATGGAAATAATAATTCACCCAAGCGCGTCCTCACAGCCACACGCACTCTCCCTTACGCCCCACCGCTCCTCTTCAAAGTGATATCATCCGTCGAATCCTACTCGCAATTCCTACCATTCCTCACAGCATCGACAGTCACATCCCGCGATCCAGACACAGGACTTCCAACCCAGGCATTCTTGACCGTGGGCTATGGCCCACTCAGCGAGACTTTTACTTCACGCGTGGACTGCGATCCCGCTAAATTGATCGTCGAGGCGCGGAGCGGAGCGAAATATGGGCAGGAAAAGAATGAAGGACAGGGTGGAATCAGCAGTTTCTTCCCTGGTGCAACGGAGGGAATTTTCGAATATCTCTCTACACGCTGGGAATTGGTTCCTTCTTCCAATGCGGATGCGAAAGGTGGACCTCAGACTAAGGTCAATTTGGAGGTTCGGTTTGAATTTCGCAGTCAAATGCATGCCACGGTCATGGGTGCTGTAGAGGGGCAAATGGCTGGGGTGATGATTGAGGCTTTTGAGAAGCGAATTCATGAGATGCATGGCAGGAATTAGTGCTGTATAAACAGAGGGCTACCTGGATCCATCCTGTATGTCCAGGTAGTACTACTGTGCACTGTGTAGTGATATATAGAGCGGGACATAGAATTGTGTATACTAGCATCATAAACATAGAATTACAGACACGAGCTTTGCAGTGATATTCTCTATCAAAATTGGGAGATTGCACTGTACAAGCGTAGAGTTCGAAGAACAGGGAAAAGAATATAATGTGTATAGTACAGATTTATCTAAACAAACAAAAACCGGCTTTTCTTCCTAAAGCATGTTCAGACCTCGGCTCCGAGTCGCTGATGAACGTGGACCCTTCACCGATGAGACGGCATTGTAGTTGTCAAACACAACATCCCAGTTAATCCGATCCCACCAACGCTCCAGGTATTCGTCCTTGCCCGCAATACCGTAATCCATCATCCAGGCGTGTTCCCAGGTGTTGACACACAGAATGGGCTGGACATCAATCGCTCCGGGAGCCATGTTCTTCTGGTTCTGAGCATGAGCACCCATTGATCCGGCGAATTGGTTGCCGAGAGGAGCATCGGGGGAGTGAGTGGCCATGTCAACGGGTTGACGGCGGGCATAGGCGGCAGGGTAAGGGGAGCCAGCGTTGTAAGTGCAGAAGATCTGCATCAGGCCCTCGCGCTCAAGGTTCTTGGCGAGCCAGACGAAACCCGGGCCGAACATGGAGCTGGCAGTAGCAAGGAAATCGAGCTTCAGGGATTCGACGGATGAGCAGGTGTCAACAATGTCCTTGGCGAACTTTTCGGGGATCTGGGTAGAAGTGGGAGACTATTCAAAAGAAATAAGATGTTAGTTTGGAAGCTTAAGGGGCGGTATTCGGCGCGAAGTGAGAGGTGACGGGGTCGGACTGACAAGGCAGTTGAAGAAGAAGTGGTTATTATGGGCCATGGAGGCGTAGTTGAAGACCGAGGCCATCTCCGGGCGCTTGGAGTACTTGACCAGCAACTCTCCAGGCTTTGCGTCTGCGTCAACGGTATCTGACAGAGGTATAAGTATTAACATTGATTCTGTTCTGATTTATATTGCGCCGAAGTGAAGATATCCTAAGATATCCGCGGTTCTCGCTCACCTTGTGTCAACAGGTTCAGCTTATCCACGAGAAGAGTCTGATATTGTGTCCAGGAAAAGTCGAATGCCTCGGGTGACATGAATTCCGGCACACCGTTCTCCTTGTAAGTCGCATCGTGCTGCAATTGGGGGATGCGGTGCAGGCCACGGGTCTGAGATCGGAGGAGGGAGGTAGGTGTCTAACGTCAATGATAAGCCCAGCCCAATAATTCCACAATCAAAAACTCTCAGAGACAAATCCTCACCTTTGAAGAGACCCCACGTAGGGCACTCGGCCGGACGAAACGACTAAACATGATTGAGGCTGGAGAAGTGCAGGTTGCGCCAGTCGGGCAAACCTCGAAATTTCCCCAAGACGCGCGGATGAGTCAGCAGGGGTTCCACTTTGGGAAGTATAGGAGCATGTGACCAATCATCGTCCTTTCTCTTCACTTCTTCACTTCTTCATTTTCTCTTTTATTTTGTTGTCTCTTCTCTAAGCGCCGACTTCATCTCGGCGAATTTTAGCCTGTGACACTTCTGATGCCTAAATGACTGCAGTATTCTGCAACATTAACTAACTTAGCGCCCGACCCATATTTCATTCCCCCGAGCCATGCCGCCCACTCTGAAGCTGAAACTCCATTCGGCGCGTACCAGGAATAGATCATCTCTTTGTTGCATGTCTGGTGAATGACGGACATGAATGAACCGCCATGGCATTTGCACTCTTTGGATTGAGAGCCGAATTTAGCTCAAGTTTCAGCCTGCTATCAATGCCCTTGTCTTTGGCACTACTGACTTTCTTTTTCGTTGCCTATCTTCTCTTTTGTCGTTCACGATACCTTTCTGCCAGCAATAGTACGAGAAATCGACTCCTTCATCTGCTTCCCTATCTCCATCAACTTGCTAAGCTGAACTTACTCAGTCAATCTAATCTGCTTGAGTCTCTTCCTCTTTGAGATATCTGCTTGCAAGGATGGCGTGGTCGATGGAGGGCATAGTCCCCAGACGGCCATTTCTTCTACTTCTGACTCTGATGGCTACCATACAAACAATTTATGCACATGATGGTGCCGCAATATTCAGCCGGAGCTCTGATTCTTGCTCAGGTTCCTATAACCAATGTGGTAAAGGATTCCCGAACAACTTCTGGTGTCCCTCCTCATCTACCTGCGTTGGTGTGAACAGCAATACGACAGCTATCTGCTGCCCATCCGGCCAAAACTGTGACTACATCTCTCCAATCGACTGTGATATTCAACAACAGAACGCCACCAGCTATCCTAAGAGTACCGTCAAAACAACACAGTTAGATGGTAAACTTAAGTCATGTGGTGATTCCTGCTGCCCACTGGGCTACTCTTGCGTATCGAACCAAGTATGTGTCGCAGACAAAGGCACTTCGACCGCTTCGCCATCAACCTCAACCGATACTTCCGGAGTTACATTCTCGACTGTCCCATCTCCTTCAGCCGAGACATCTACTTGTGAATCATTCCCCGCCAAAGCAATAGTGGCCGGCTTCTTCCCAGGAGCCATCTTCGGCGCTGTCCTAGCCCTGCTAATAGGAACATGTCTTCGACGACGAGCACACAAAAGAAGCCAAACTCCGGAAAGCAAATTCGTTCCACACTGGTCCCATCGTACTTCCAGCGGTGCCGTAATGGGAATATCCAGTCCAATGGCATCAGAAGACTCCTCCTACCGTACAGATTTCCTTCTCAGACCATCAGCACGCTCTTCACTAGGCGCTCGATCCACCCGGTCAAGATTGAACCGAACAGGAAGTCGAGTTCGGAGCCTCTTCAATCCCAGTGCGAGAGTAGACAAGGATGTCCCTCCTCTCCCTACCGTTCCAAACCCAGTTACTCCACCCCGACAACGTCAACCCAGTACGGAGAGTATCAAAGTATACTCGCCTCCTGGTGCATTTGCACAATCCAGGAAATTCCTCGGTCCAGAGCCGTATCCGGGTCCTATGGGGCGACCAGATACTACTTTTTCGGATTTGATGAAGACTGTTGGATTTAGTGATGGGAAAGGAAATCCGTCGTACAAAGTGGGTGTGGATGAAAAATAATTCTTTTCATGTTTGGGTGGTTCGTTGTTGCGTGGTTTAGCTTAGCATAATCGGTGTATGATATCCATTCTCTAGAAAGATCTCTTCAATATGTCTCGAATAAACTCTATTTTTTTTATTTCTTATTTTCCAAGGAAGACTGGCTTATACAGCATGTATTTTGATACGCATTAAGATCTAAATATATTGAATGCAAGACTCTAACTATGCAATCGCATGCCTGCGAGCCTTCCACGTCGCGACAATCCGCTTCATCTCTTTAATCAAACCAACAACCAGAGGTACTCCAATGGGTCCCAGCAAAGGCAGATAGACAGCGACCTTGTGCTCATCTGGGAAATAGACCTGGCCAACCATAGTCTTCTCGAAGAAACTGCGCTCAGCTTCGTTCTCTGCGATTCGGGCACTGGCGAGAGCGGCATTGAAACGGCCCTCGCGAAGATCCGAGCAGGCGGCGGATAAATGGGAAAGAGTCGTTGAGACTGAAGATGCCACATTTGCTGGGATGGGAATGGATGGGAGTGACTCTGTCAGACGAGCAAGAGATCCCATAGTAGACGAAGCGGAGAGTAAAAGGCTTGCAGCGCGGATGCGAACGAGCGTCTGCAATCGGAGAGGCAGAGAAGCAGGAGTACTGGGAGTTCCAAGAAGAGTCAGGAGTTGGTGGGAGAAGGTCTTGAAAGCAGACTGCAACAATTCTTGTGAAAGTGAAGCAGGGTTTGCTTGATTCTTCTCAAGTGGAGGATTCAACAGGAACACGCCACCCCATTGCGGAACGATCCAGCTCGAAGCACGGTTCTCTTTCACGATCATAGGCGACTGAGATGGATCGGGCACGTAGAGGATGAAATTGAGAGTCGGCCCACTACCGATACTAGGATTCAGCGGCCATTCAGCGGCATTAATGAATGCGCTGAGGTCTTCCTTTTTCAATGTCCAGGCGGATTCGGTCTCATCGTAGACCGGGGCTGGAGTCATAGGAGAGAATGTGGCGTAAAGTTGGACCTGGGTATCAATCGTGAAGTTGCTGATGGGCGAGAAAGCGTGAAGCAGCGGGGCTAGATACTCTTGAATCGCAGCTTCAATATCCCATGACGAAGGTGCAGAGCCCGGCGTGAAGAGCGAAAAGGATAAGTGATAGGTTTCGGCATATTGCATAGATCGTCGGAGACGTCTGCTGATACTCTCTGTGAGCTCGGGGGAAGTTGAGTCTAGACCGGATGTTTCGCCGGAGAGAATATGTGCGATAGTCGCTTTCTCTTCGCCGTAGATTCGTTGTAATTCTTGCGCGATGAAGGTCGATAGTGGTGGATTCGAGGTGGAAGGACTAGGGATTTGGCTCGGAGGATAGAAGACATCCAGCAGTGTAGTGTGCGCCTGAAGCTCTGATCTTGGAGTGACTAGACCTTCTTCGGGTAGCACACGGACTGTCAATGCTATATCTGCTGCCTCTGCATCTGCTGATGTGCTATCCAAGCCGTCGACCTTGTCATCCCCTGTGTGCGCGACTGTATTGTTGGTCAACTTAAGACGAAGATGATGAGCGGCGAACTCATTCAGGTCGTCCAGGGTATGCTGGGTAGTTCGCAGTAAATGCTGAGACTCGGTCAAGTGTAATGAAGGTGCTGCGATATGAATCTCAAGGGGGTAAACTGGGCGACATGTCTAAGTGATGTCCAAATAAGTCAGTATGCTATGACAGGCTGAAGCTGTCTCCATGGAGTAAACCATTACCTTTCCATCAGCCCAGTCCACCATCTCCTGAATTGGAAGATGCGCCCGGTAGATAGAGGTAGTCTTCCACCATATTGGAAACCCGAGGAATATAATGACTGCCCAAAAGGAAGCAATGACTCGGAATCGCGTTTGAATGGATTCGGCGGATTCGGGGGGTGGGACGCGCTGTGTGGACTTGGAGCAATCGGAGGGGGAGGCTGAAGCCGGGGGAGACACGGAGTCTCCAGATTTGGCGGTCATGACGCGGTCATGCTTTATAGTCTGGACAGCCAGAGGAAGTGAACTTGGAGACTCAAGTTCGGAGAGTTGACGGTTGAGAGTTGAGTTGAGTTGGAGAAGTTCAAAGGCGGACAACGTGGAGGCGGAGGGAGTCTCCATCCAAGCTTGAAGACTTCAAGACAATCAAGATATCAAACTACTAGTAGTTGGAGTGGCATATTGTTGGGATTGCTGATAATTGAATAATCCTCGTCATTAAAACAGTATTGTTTATAGATTTGACAAGTTGGATTATCGATTGCTTGGTTAATCGTGACAGAGGACTAGTATGCTACTCTACTGTATACAGGTTGACTATTATAGGACGACCATGTATAAGCTGAATTAAATTAATTATTGGAGGGAGGGTATCTAAATATCCATAACGCCTGTCTCATGCAATATTGAGTCGAGAGACTATATGATGAGCTGGACTAGTATTCCTTCTCAAAGATTTTCTGGATCGGTTTGGCAGCCTACAAGTATAAGAGTTAGCAAGTTTATCAACAAGCAAGTCACTGGAGCACACTTACATCAATGAATCTTTCTAGATCTTTGTCAAGATTAGCTAGGTCATCCTTTCGCTTTTTGTTCTCGGCGATCAAGGCCTGTTTGCGCTTGAGGAGCTCCTGGCGCGCCTGTTCGAGTTTCTCTCGCTCAGAATGTTCATGATTGATCCGGGCGATCATCAAGTCATGCTCATTGGTCTCCTGGTGTTCTGGGTATAATTGGAGGAATTCCTCGAGGGGTATAAGTGGTAATGAGAGATATGTGTGACTGGAAGTAGCGTAACAAATTAGCTTGGCTGTTCATCACCATGTGCCCCTCCCACTTTATCAGGCCCTCCCATCAGCATTCCCCTCTCCGCTGATTTCCCGCTTTTAGGGCAGACCAATCACTTACTCGTATGCCTCACATGCGGCAATCTCGCCTGTGAGATGTTTTTGCTCGTAGTACAAGTTCTGTAATTGTAGGTGGAGACGGTCGATCTCTTGACGGGCCTCAGCGGTGGCTTGCTTAGTGTCGCGCACACGAAAGACGGCGTCCCGATTCTGACCACGCAGTTGGGCGAGAAGAGCAAAAAGAATTTTTTGTTGTTTCGACACGGCCAGTGACAAATCGTGTAGACCAGCGGGGTCAGAGGGAGCAGTCTCGGGGTTCAGTTGGGTGATGAGTTGTTGGCATTGAGCTAGAGTCTCGGCGCTGGTGGTGAGAACAGGGAGAAGGGAGGGATCGGAGACAATCTGGCTGATGGCCATTGTGTATATGTATTCAGTATCAAATATGCTGTATGTCGTGTATTATTTTGTATTATCTGTATGAAATTAAACTGTTGAAGATTGAAGTCCATCCAAAGTTTGAAGTGGCGAAAGAAAAGAAGTTCTCGGCGCATGTGAAATTCCGGCGGAGAATCTCCCGTTGGGAACTTTCCTTGGCGGATTCTTTCTTTTATATGACTTCTTCTTCCTCTGCAACTCTCTAGAATGACTTGAGTCGGTCTCGATTTGCTATTGTTCTTATTCTTCTTGTTCAATCCTAGTCACTCCTTTTTATAAATCGATTCCTTCTACTCTCTCTCTTTCTCTCTCTCTCTCTCTCTCTCTCTCTCTCTCTCTCTCTCTCCCCCTCCACTTTATCTCATCTCACCCCGGGTCCCCCGGGCCCACCTTTCTCAACACAAATTCCCGCACTACCGAACGAACACTCCCCCCATTCCCCTCCAAATCTTGGCTCGTCCACTTCTGAACTTCTATCTTGTGTGTTCAAGATGGCTTGTTCAGCCTCCTCAATGACTGTGGAATCATACCCCGAGGCGATTGCCTCTTCCACTGCCACTCCCTCAGAGGAGACTACTCTCCTTCGAGACCGACGTCGGAGACACTCTTATCATGCCCCAAGAAAGTTATCCTGCGACTATCAAGATGCCGACACCGTCTTCATTCGAGTGAGTATCTTCTTTGCTATCTCATGGGGGGAGGGGGGTATCCTTGAGGTCAAAAGAAAGGCAAGTCTCTAACCAATCTCAATTTGTAGGTGGAACTCTTCCTAGCGGAACTTGAACGCCGAATGCACTGGATCGAGCAATACCGCAAATCCCATATGGTTCAGATCGACTCTCAACTACGAAGTGGTTATGCCGCTCTTGAGGCCGTGCGAGATCAGTGCTCCATCGCCTCGGGTGAGTTGATGGGCAGCGGCAAGAAGCGCGCCAAGATCCTGGTGGAGACTCTAGAGCACCGATATAATGATGCGTTGGCGACTAAGGAGACCCTCGAGCAAAAGGCACAGGCAAGTGTTCGTCTGATGGAGTCGTTTTTATCTGAACTTGAATCTCGTGCACATGCCGTGCGGGATCGTGGCATCTACGGCACCTTGGACGATGGCTGGAAAGCCATGGACTCCAAACTTGTCCATGCCCGAGAGGTCGTGGACGAGGGAATGGAGCGTGCTCGCCGAGCTCGACACGCCCTGAAGGAAAACATCGAGGAAGCTATCCGGCTGGCCCAGGAACAGCGCCTGATCACTTATTCCGACCTCCCGGATCCCTGGCGCGTCAACCCACACATCTTAAAAGGGTACCGCTTCACGACTTCGAAGGTTGAATGTGTCTCGTCCATTTTTGCCTTCTCAAATGAAATGTTCAACATCTGGTCGCATGTCATTGGTTTGGTCATTGTCCTGGCCATCGCATTTTACTTTTACCCGCTTCACACCAATTTCCATCTGAGCACCAAGGCCGATATTATGATCGCTGCCGTCTTCTTCTTTGCTGCATGCAAGTGTCTGGTCTGCAGTACCGTCTGGCACACCATGAACAGCATTGCTTCCCAGTCTTTGATGGAACGGTTTGCTTGTGTGGACTACACGGGTATTTCCCTGCTGGTGGCCGCGTCGATCGTGACCACCGAGTACACAGCTTTCTACTGCGAGCCCTACTCGCGCTGGACATATATTCTTCTCACCATGTCGATGGGTGTCGGCGGTATCATTCTTCCGTGGCACCCAACGTTCAACCGTCACGACATGGCCTGGGCTCGTGTCGCCTTCTACGTCACACTGGCCCTCACTGGATTTACACCTCTTGCCCAACTTTCATATACCCGTGGTTTAGAGTGGTGTGCTTACTTCTATGCCCCAGTTGTAAAAAGCCTCCTCGTCTACTTTGTCGGCGCCTTGGTCTATGCATCCAAAGTTCCCGAGCGCTGGAAGCCCGGTTTCTTTGACTACGTCGGCGGCAGTCACAACATCTGGCACCTGGCTGTGCTAGGTGGCATTCTTTTCCATTACTGCGCAATGCAGGACCTTTTCTCCAATGCTTTCCTGCGCGCCCAGGGCGAATGCCCTAATCTGACCTCTTAGATCAGTGGCTCAACACCACCACCCTTATATTTTGCACCGGCGTCCTCATTTGGCCGTGAAAACTTTCACGATAAACGAAGATGGAAATGAATAAATTCGGGCTCTTCATATAATATAGAGATCTGGCTTATGTCTGGCTATCTATATGGGCGGTTTCTCGTTTGCTCATAGAAATATTTACATATCAAAAGTCGGCAAGCCTTTTTCTTGTCATTTTGCCGCATAGGTGGAGTTTTTGCTTGTTCATTGTTCATTGTCCATTGCTTGCACAAGTCGTTTTTCATGGTTTTTCTTTTTTCAAAGATTGATCCTCGCTCAGGGTCACCAGCGTGACTTCTTGAGGGTAGGGATCTTGCACATTATGTCTTTCATGTATCTAATTGTGTCGCATTTCTTGCGTTTCGGGCTTCAAATCTATAGCTTGAATGGCTAACCCGGACAACACCATTGTCTGGGATATTTTTCGCATGCATTCTACATATCTCACCCAAACTTGACCCTACCATCGCATAAGCATAAACATATATTTTCCACCAATTCGCAATGCTCTTAGGATATGCATCTCACAGGAACTAGCGTAGGGTACGAGTATTTGTATGAAACCTACCTACTATCGCGATCCCAGGCGAACCGCTTGATATTATAGTTCAACTTGTAGGAGCAGTGAGGCTTGACATGCAATTTAACGGTTCAATGCAGCGAAAAGAAATGAATTTCTGTCTCTTCGAATTCTTTGGTTGAAGAGACAATGTCCAGGGAGGTGCCATTAGTTGGCTCCTAGTATCCTCCTGGCATGCTCCAGTGGAGAAGTATGCTATAATGCTCTAATATCGCTCATGAACAAAAGAAAATCAAACATATGGGAGGCAGGCCATGGTTCGAGTCCAAAGGGGTGTCATAGGCATTGAGATTGGTATATGTACTGCGACAGTCGTAAAGGGCATTGCTTTGGACTTGAGGTTGTCGTTGCGGGAAGAGTTATCGTATGGAGCGAGTATGTCGCGGCAAAGGACGATATATAAGTACCGTCTGGCTCCAGTTATCGCTCTTGGCTACTGGAATTGAGGAGGATTCAACAAATATCAGATGTGACCTTCAAGCTCCATTTTCCGCGGCCGGAGCTTCAACTTTCTGGAAATTACCCTGCAGCCAGCAGCGGTACATCTTCACCTTGGAAGCACGGTTGACAATCAGCCGACGATCAGCGCCGATATGCATGACCTCGAAAGCGCCCTTAGACTTGGCCTCAGAGTCCTCAGTCCTCTCGAGATCTACCTGGATCCCACCCTCCGGTGTCCACCGACTCCAGATCTGACTCAACTCCTCCGGATCAAAGAAGTAAACACGAGTTCCATCACCACGAACATAGAAGTTCTCCTGCAAGTAGCGGTTCTTCTTCATCCGCACCTGAGCCAAATCACCACGGCCATAATCACGGAACAAAATCACACCACCAGGTTTAAGCAGACGGTGAAGATTGCTAATAGCGTGAGTCCACTCCACAGGCGACAGAGCAGAGAAAATAAAAATGAGAACAATCACATCAACCGATCCCTCCGTCAAACCAGGCGGCAATGAATCCTTCTCCTCAGTTGGTTGAGCCGAAACATCCCAAACATCAGCAACCATATGCTTAGGATTATACTGATCACTTTCGCGCATAACCTTAACAGCATACTTAGAATAATCACAAGCATGCAACATCAACTCCTCATTCTCATTATTCCGAATCAAAGGGAAAGCAGTATTTCCCGCACCAGCACCAACTTCAAGAACAACCTGCTTCCCCGCATCCTTGCGAGTAACTTGTTCCAAGACAGGAAATTCCTGCTGCAACCACTTGCGATCCTTGAAGAAATTATCCGTATTATTCTTATAGAATAAATCCCACCATTTAGCAGGGTCCATGTTGAATCGTCGTTGATCGAAATCAGACACCGGCGCTGCACGCTGCTTCTCATATTGACCTTCCGCAAAAGCCTTGAACTCGTCGTCTGGCTCAACATGGTCCCAGGCGTTGAATTCAAAGACATCATCGCCTTTTTCGAGATATCGCGATCCGAATTGGAAGGGATCGGTACGCTTCATGTTGTTCGAGGGGTCATGGGAGCGTTGTGGGGGTATCGTGGGTGGCTGTACATTCTGGGTGATTTCTTCGACTGTCTGTTCAGATGCCATGTTGTTCAGTTGGTATGAAGATCCGAGCGCACAATAAATAAATAATTTCGCAGAAAGGGAATGTTGACAAAAAGAGAGAATCGAAAATCGAGAAATCTAGAAAAATCTTTAAAAAAAAAAAAATTAAAAAAGAAAAAAGAAAAAATCTCGCGGGGTACCTGATTATGTCATCCTTATCTTATCTAAATGGCTAAAATCACCACCGCGGAGCATTTTGTACACCACACTGAATGGAACTATGCGAATTACTCGCGGTTGCAGTTGATATAATTGATCGAAAGTCTCAAAGAAAACAATTTATTAAAATGCATATATGCATATAGCTGGTGTCGGCTAGTAAACGAGTATGTTCGGTAACCATATATCCAAATCGCGCCCTTTATTAAGTATCCTAGTATTCCATCATTTAGGTCATAATCTCAGAAAGAACTGTGTATCGTTGAATCATATGCAGTGGGCCTTTGCTTATCGAAAGGCAAATAAAGAAAAATAGAAGATGCGATAAAGCAAGGCAGGGTAAGTATAGCCCTATAATATCCGAGTCCAGCTAGGATATTCCCGTCATCGACTTCCGGCGTCGAGGAAGGATAGAAGAAAGAGTAGGCGTGGTGAGAGCATCAAAAGCTGATACAAATCACCTACTCTCCCAGGAGAGTCGCCTATGTCGACGGATAGACTGGTCATCGGCTTCAGAAGGTGCTTCAGAATGAGACGGTCTGGTGCGAGGACCGTTGAGTCTAGCCATAGGCGGCGGGTTAATGGTAACCCCCATCGCCGACGAGGTGGAGAATAAAGAGACAGATCGGGTGCGAGTCATTTGTGCTGACTGACGCGGAGAATATGGAGGTGGGGGAGTCTCGCGAGTTGCAGTAGAGGTATTTCCATAACTGCTCGGATACGAGATGACTGACGACGCATCGGACGAAACCTCCTCGTGGTATAGGTGACGATTCTTCTCGTCCGGGTCGAATGGACCGGAATTGGATGATATAGAGGGGTCTCGAAGATGAGACTCTAAGGTTTTCTCATTCACGCTCATGGGACGAGGTGTATACTGTGGCAGTGGGACCACGGTGGCATAGCCCCCAACGTCCGAGTCAGCCGGCGGGGGACCGTGCCCATGCGATGCTGAACGGACGAAGGCGCCCTCGCTGGAGAGGGTAAATCGGCCAGTTTGAACTCCATTGCGCGATACTGTATGGGGACCAGTCGTTTGCATTTCTGGATTTGAGGGACGTGGAGCCGCATCGTTGCGGACAAAGCAGCCGCAAAGATTGGATAAGAATGACATGATAGAATAGTCTCTTTAGTCTTGCTCTGCTTTCTTTTCCTTATGGTGAAACTGAGATCGGACGAAAGATAAAACAATTAGAAGACGAAAGAATTGGGTAAATCGCAATGGATATGTTGTCGAGCTAAAGCATACACTCCAGAGACTTGGTTGAGCCTCAATGAGCGCGGTAAAAGAGTCAAGATAATGAATATCGAGAAAATGAAAACTCCCACGTCACAAGTCCACCCTCTTGGGTGAAAAACAGCGACAAAGACCAAGTTCAGAGAACAATTTGAAGAGGAGATGAATGGGGAAGAGAAGAAGCAGCGCAGAGGAAATCGAGAGGGGAAGAAGCCAACGAGGTGGAAGTGCAGCCGCAGGCATCCAAATTCCCCGGCTGACGGGAGATCACATGATGAGGCTTTGCATATCAAACACTTTTTATATAGACTCGACATTGATTCGGAGAATATTGAATTGATCAAATGCTAGTATACGCCATCTATTCACTCGGTTGAGTAGTCAATTAGATAGACTGTGATACAACAATTGATCCTACGCTGATGACCACTATGAATGACAAATATAGATAGTTATGTGCAGCAGGAATAAGCAAAGGTGAATCAAGTTGAGTAATGATAAGCAAATCTTAAAGCGAATGTCATTTACTCTTTTCAAGAAATTGTTTCTTGAAGGCCGCGAAAAATGCCTGTTATCTTCTGCGCAAATCGTCTTTTGCGACTCTTGAACCCTTCCACGCTTTGGATATGAATCGTACTAAGCTTTCTTCTTAGCTGCCATTTCTTGCGTTCGAGATTCATGATGGGTCACGATGACGAAGTTTCAGTCAAGACAAGTGTCCAATATTGTAAAGCCTTAGCCCTCGATACTTTGTGTGCCGTTGAGCTGCATCCATGTCGCTGGATACCACATCACCTTGCACACGTCGATGCACATCTTCTCCTGCTGCCCCAGAAAACTGAGGAGCTGGAACAATTGGGGCTGTATAAATATCGTATTGTTCCACGAGTCTCCAGGTTTCCATTTGGATTTCCATGTCCGTGCTCGGTAACGCTGACGGTATTTGGCCAGCGTCGATCTTAGAAATAGTTGTAATTGCGCCTGATTGACCTTCAAGGTACCTTTTGAGATCCCAAAGCAAAGAGAGGCCATCGGCCTCGCTTTCGAACCCTGGATAGAAAGCAGGATGATATTGGCCGTATCCCAGTTCTGCCGAGGGCTCTATTGTTTCTTTAATGGTCAGCGTGTGTAACGCAGTGGAGGAAATCAAGACCCAACTCACTGCCCAGTGAGTCTGCAGAAGCCCTGGCAGTACTTGATACATGGAGGCGAATGCACACAGACAAATTTTTCCTTCTCACGGTGATTGCATCGTACCCATACCACGCAGCCTTTGCGTCCCTGTTTGCTGGCCGATTCCTCGGGAATAATATGTGATAGTCGAAGATCCTCCTCTCTTCCCATTACCCGACCATTGACCCATACCACCACCACCTGCAGAGCCGCCACTTTGCTGTGCCCAGTTCTTTTGGAAGTCCAGGTGGACTTAACCATTCTCCTTCGACGCTTTCAGATCCACTCTTACACCCCAACCCTAGTGTCTAGCCCGGAACGGTACTTCAGTAGAGGAAAGTTGATGAAGCATATAGAAGTCCGAGATGAACCACCCATCTTTTGCCGGTTCAGTGTTCTTTTTCTTGTCAGATATACCTAATAAAGCCACAGTCTGGTGGCGAGGTGAGATATCTTGTAGTTGAATAGATTCCATACTCTGTTGATGATCTGATGTTTATATTCTACTTCGGCATCTACTAGGGTTGATCCCCCATTGAGGGCAAGAACGATGGAGCAGTTCATCTAAAAAAAAAAAAAAAAAAATTGATACAATAGTAAATCAACCTGAATTTGTATAGAATAAAGTGGAAATTACTAGGATGAGACAATGGACAGTTGGAAACTATGCCGTCGCTGTGGCATGAGTACCTACTTGGGTAGATACCTGAGTAGATGTCAAGTTACTATGATCAGAATATTACACAGTTAATCATCGGAGGAAATCCTATTATCACAAACTGATCAAGTCGAGTTCTGGGTATCTAGCACAATAGAGGGTTCTCCAACATCTCCAACACATTACGCTCCTGTACATGCCTAAGAAGATATCCACAGGATTGCGCAGGGTATTCCAACATTCGCAACACAAGGGGATCCTGGCTATCCTCCAGCTTCATGCAAATAGCAGTACATTCAGATCGAATGCGAGTTTCAATCCACCACTCCTCTACAACGGACATTAGGGCAAGCCACCAGGCGAGAAGAATTAGAGCAGGTGGATCCTTTTGTAAGAGACAGTCATAGTACCCTGTCTCTAACCGTCCCATCCAGTTATAATACTTGCGATGATTCTCCTTTGTGCTCTCCAATGCGAGGAGGTTAGTTAGCATTCGCAGCGGCCAAAGATATGGGGTATTTTCTACAGTGGAAGTCTCGTCGATACGACATAGATCGGCGAAATCCGGGTCTAGATCCACTCGACCAGGCCGGTCGTCTTCGTAATTAACCGTTTCATAGCGGGATTGCATAAAGAATGCCCACCACATGCTATCCGGCATCCATTGCTGGGTACGCTCGAGAAGGTAGCGTAATCCCCCTTGCAGACGCAACCAGTTGAGGTCTTCCGTATTATCAGAGAAGACAAAAGAAGAGCGTGGACTAAACTCTTCTAGTCGGAAGCCATGAATGGTGAGGAGGAGACAAGCGGAATACAGAGGATCCATATTCTCCTTCGTTAATCCAGAAGATACCTCCTTTGTGTACTTTTGAATAGTCTTTTGCCAGTGATAAGATTCTGCCACGCGGTAGGAACTATTGTTTGGAAGAACGCCACAGAGATGGCTCGTAGCAACTCCGATTAAACCATGCATCAACAACGGCGACTGAGAAAGTTAGTCTGGAAGAAGACCTATCCTTTCCGAACATAGTCTTGCTCTCACCTCAAATGCTAGTCGGACTACTTTCCCCATCATCATGCCAATTTGAGAATTCGCTTGGCCACTTTCCATAGTCACTCGATGGAAATGATGCAAGGCCTCCAGCGCTCGCTCCGGTGGAGGTGAGGAGCTCGAAGACGGTGAGCTGGAGGACGGGGAAGGACTCGGCTGTAACAGCTCATCTAGTTTCTCTGCTACAACTAGCAAGGACATGGAGGATGCTAAGGACTCCGTAGAGATCAGATCCGGCCGAGACTCTAAGAAACGGTGAACGATATGTTTGGTGGGTCTCGTCCGAACGGGTGCAGCCGAGTAATTACACTCGACACCATGCTTTTGGCAGCGGAGACAGTGGGGCTTTGCTTCATCGCACTGAAAAATGAGATTTAACATGTCGTCCCTTGAGCCCGGCCGATCGACGCAGGGCTAGGGGTGTCGGGTACTGTACCTTGACTCGGCGTTGCTTGCAAGTTGCGCAACCGGCTCGGGACTTCCTGTGCGTCCGGCGGGAATGATAGACCCTTTCAACTGGGTTTTCACTTGTTCCAAGCGAAACAGTTGGTTGGGATTTGTAGTTGGGTACCCGAAAGACGCGTCGCTGCCCTTGCATAAGGCCCGATGAGTCGAACTGCGAGTGGCGCATTTTTAAGATTCGATGAACGTGTCACTGAGATCTAGACCGAGGAGAAGCCTAAATGAATGAGTATGTAGACGCGTTCAAATCGACCCGGACTAGGCAATTTTATACAATGTAGCCGATCTGGGCATGAATATCAGACGCCTTGAGCTAGTGTATCCGCTAGTGTACCCGGTATGGGTTCGCCCTGTGAGTCCAAGTGGTTCGTGTAAGTGGGGCCAAATGAGGATCAGCTGAAGTGATCAAAGCCACAATGAATCTCACTGTAGAATTCATTGGCTTCTTTGAATGTGGAAAGATAATCGAACGAGAAGAAAAAGAAAAAGAACCACAGGGGATCTTCGCGTCGTTGAGTCACGGGGACGCTAGGCCCAAATGGGCAATTGTTCGTATTCGACCGAATTGGGAAGGGCAGCAGACAGTAGAGAATAGAGTATAGAGTATAGAGTATAGAGTATAGAGTATAGAGTAAAGAGAAGTATGGAGAAGTATAGAGGACACCAGAGAGGAGCGAAGAGTATGAAGAATATCTAGTCGTCATTCTCATGATTCATTTTCATAGCCATGCTTATAGTCATACTTATTTTGACCCAATCTAGCCCATCTTCGCATTGGAGAAGTCCATTTCTGCCCCGCCATAGTTAGCAAATGCTATACTCAAACTGCATAGAGGTAACTCACCAGGATGTTCGGCCTGGAACTTCTTCAGCAAGTCCGCCTTGCGCTGTTCATCACTAGTCATGCCGCCTGATTCCTTCTGTCGCTGATCGTACATCATTTTCTCCACCATCGCGCGCGTCTCACCGTCCAAGTCGCCCAGGCTGGAATTCTCGGGCTGAATCTTCGTAACGTCGACCTTGGGGGCGGTGGTGACGACGTGTGGCCACCATTCAACTTTGTTGACCTTGTCGAGGTGCAGATTGACTTCTTTGCCGGGTGGGGTGGGGGTTGTTTCGAGGGTCCAGGAAGATTCATCGACCAGGATGGGATGGGGGAAATCGCCCTGAAAAGAGTGAGTGACGATGATACAAGTAGATTAGTATCGCAGGAGAGACACAGTAATTACACACCTCAATGATCGGCTCTTGGCCCTTGATGGCAACCTTGATCTTGGTCTTAGTTAAAACCACCTCCATGTCGCGGCCCTTAATGTTGGCGGGGATCGGGGCCGACACGTCGACATCACGAATACTTTGTGTCCATTTGTAAGGTAGTTGAGCCTGCTCAGCATCCTCACGGGCCTTGCGCTCTTTTTCTTCAAGTTCGCGCTGGGCAACGTCCGCTGGGGAAGGATTCTGTTCGGCCATTGCGGATGGTTGAAGTTGGGAAGTTCGAGTTCCGCGGGATCTCCACTACGTCAACAACACACTATTCTAGCTATAAATTACGTACATACAACATTACAATATAGAAGTATAGCAACGACTTAGTATAGCAATAATATTATTTGAAGAAAACAAGTTTTAGGATGAGAACGATGAGTAATAATATCACTCTGATTACTCGAGATAATATGTTTATTACTGTGTCAACTGGTCCTCTGACAGTGCGCAGGAGTATTTTTCTCTGTAGCCGCGCTATACGCCCATCTCCTTGCATGCCAACGTCCGATCCCTGACAGATCGTCTTCCAATCCCCAAACAAGGATATGCACCGTCGGTCATGATCAAACAATCTTGACTTGCATTGATTGTCCCGGCGAAAATCTCTCGGAGATCGTCCAACGGTAAAGAATGCTGTCATCTTTCATCGCAACACACACCGCTCCACTGAATGGCATGGCATAGCCAGCTGAGGCACGGCCGATCCCTGCGCGGCTCGCTGCATTTCATGCGCCGTTAGGCTTGACAGCGGATATCGGGAATGTCTGACGCATACCTCAGGGTGATCCGCAAGGAGATGATCCAATACAAAGCCGAAAGTAGTCAAAAGGAAAAGGAAAAAAAAAAAGGTGGCGGTGCTCCAACCTGCCCCCAACATGCATTGTGAACTCCCTCTCTAAACCCAAAGCGAGTGACCCATCCACTTCAACTTGTAATGTGAAATAAATGATAAGATAGTAGTATATTGACACGAAAGGGAATCTTGCAAATGACCCAATGAAACCCAAATGTAAGTGCTCCGAGAAAAACTCCAGGGAACCATCAACTCCAAATCAACCGTAGTCCAGTCCAACCCCGGGCATTCATCATGTTGTATGGATTATTGCGAGTTCTGGGCGGCTTTTTTCGCTTGCTCGTCATCTAGATAGCAGTTAGCGAATATACGTATAATTCAGGATACACAAATAGAGCATACCTCTGATCTTTTGAATCTGCTTGGCTGTGTTGTCCATCAACTGTTCCCATTGTCTTTGATATTCCTCGACGGTTGTGGGAGTGTTGCCTTTTTGCTCGGGTGTGACACCAGTTGTTGTTGTCTTGACGGAATCCATTGTGATATGGTATAATATGTTGTTCAAAGTTGAACAGAGGAGTATACTCTTAAGTGTAGAGTAGTTGTAGAAGTAGGAGTGTAAAGTGTAGAGAGTGTGTATGTAAAGGGTAAAGTGAATGTCAAATCTAACTGCGGCTCGCAGCCCCTTTATATACTGGAATGATCAAAAGAAAAATCCAGAATTCTTCATTAAACCGAATAATCTGCATGCATTTAAATTATTATTTATTATTCTAGCCGTTTAGGATAAAATAAAATAATCAAATAATCAAATAATAAAATAATCAAATGTTTGCTCTGTCACGAGTTCGCCTTCACCGACTCTCCCAGCTGAACTTCCACTTCTTCCACTTTCAACCACTTTCAATCACTCCATTTTGCACTTCACTTTTTACAGGATAGTACAACACTGTATCCCCCACTTCGATTTCCGTCACTTCATCCACTCTTCTTTCACCCCCCTGGATTCATCTCCATCCGGCTCAGCGGTCCGCCTAACCTGCAGTAGGCATATCCAGTTTCCCCTATTGGCCTGCATCACTCCATGATGTCAAGTGCCTGTGCGTGATCTATTCCAAGTCAAACTGGACCCTCTTGTCGCCCTAAGACATCCCCCCTCTTTTTTTCTTTACTCCAAAAAAAAAATAAAAATAAAAAAGGGACTAATAGGATCACTCCCTACGATTCTCCTGCGCATCCCGCGCCAATCGGGGGCTTTCACTGCCACATCCGCGCCAACCGATCTACTATCCGGTCTGTTCTTAGGTCGACGCCTAAAGGGATGAAAGTGAAACCCACCCAAGCTTGAAGCTTTGTCAAAGAAAAAAATTAGACAAATCAAATAGGAGGGGAAAAAGGATGAGGAAGAGAGAAAGCGCAGAAAATCTCCCTCCCTAATTCAGTGGCGTCCAAACGCCCGAGCTACCGGGTCAGGTTGATCCCAGCTGATCCGCGCCCGATCTTTGCATTGCTGCATTTCTGCATCGTTGCTTTACATTCTTGTTCGTTGAACAGGCATGGTGAGAAAGGTGAAAAGGCTTGCAGGGTACCCTGCAGGATCTTATTCGTCACCATCTTCTTCTCTCGGATAGACCGCCCGAACAAGATCTCATCTACCCTTTTTCATCCTCCCCGCTGCTTTTTCCACTGCACAACTGTGCAGTATGATGGCCCCTGCATGACTCTTACTGTGCTTCAGTCACTTCAAACAGTCGGTTACGACGCCCCGAGACGTTGCATCTTTTCACTTCCACGTGGAAAATCTTACAGTATTTGCCAAGTTCGGAATACTGGACAGATGGACGCAGTATACTCCGTATTGGTGATATCAATGTTCTCGCGGTCTCTCCACCCCCTGTACTATTTGTTCTTGACCGCATCACATCAACACTAATTCAATATCTTGTTTCTATCCTGGTTGTGTACCCAGGGCTCGGACTCGGGCTCAAAGCTCAGCCTAAGACCAAGAATCCCACTCAACTCTCGGATTTGACTGGCCACGTTCGCTTGGGTACATTCAGATTCATGCAGACACCTACCCGACCGACTCTTTACTTCTCATCATCTGACCGGATTTTTGCCTCTGAAGAGGAAATCGACGATGTCGGCAGTTTAGCGGTGCAGGCTTGTCGGTGTGGTAGATGCTCACTGGCCCCCAAGCTCGCGTGCGTCGGATTTTCAGCGCGTCATTCGCAAAACCCGTCAATCTTCATGCCCATGCCACTGCCAATGTCACTGCCTCTGTCAGTGTCTCTGCCTTTGCGTCTGATCCTCTGTGCATCTGCTTCTCACCGGCAAAGTTAAGGTTTTCTACCACGCTGGCATTCGGTGATTTACATGCCGAAATGACATCTTGAGGCCAAAGCGACGGGCATTGACCTCAATATCTAACGTTACTACACTATATTTCAGATATGGCTGTCCAGCCCACCACCGATTCGGATAGAATCCAGATAGAAGGATTGAAGAAGAGAGAATCGCCAAGTCATAACTCACCGCGATTAGGCTTCAGCCAACGCGGATGGATGCCTGTTCCCGCTCTCTTGTCGCATTGGATCTCACCGATTTAATCAGCCCGCAGATTATGCCAATCTTGTGCCTAAACAAGGATGTTTGACCAGCACGTCACCGCCCCAGCAGTGCATCCATACAGATTCGCCGCGGATAACCCGCGAAGGCAAGTTACTTTGTTCCATCTAGGATGCACTCATCGAAGCAAGCTATGATGACCAGCAACGAATGTTCTTTCTCGGTGGCACAGGATTCGATCTATTTAGACCGCAACTGGGATGAATCGAGGGCGCAAGGCGACAACTGTCTCACTAACTCTGAAAGTAGTACCGTAGTGTGGTTGAACAGCATCATCTCATGCGATCAGAATAAACAATATCTCTACAGTTTACATAGAAACGAATCCAGATGGGGAATCGCCACGTCAATCAACTGAATGCATCCATACAACCTTCCACCAGTTATTATGACGGAGTATATACCAATCAGAGTACATACTCTGCAATAGTACATCCCTTCAACATAAACCTCATCAACTACGTAAGTTCGTATACATAAACCACCTATCAACTCAACCAAAAGAATAACCGGACTTTTGCCGAGCAAAAGTCCCCGACGATCCGATGCGCGATCCAAACCCTGCACCATTAACCCTTTCCATGATCAAGGCGTAGTTAGTCTACGTACTCCACAAAGACGCAGCTCGGTATTCACCCGGGATCCACAGCACAAAATCTCACGGATACAATGCTCCGTACTCCGTAGACTCTATCCACAGAGTCTTAATCAGGGTCTAATCAAGCAAGGTCCGAACCCTGGAAGGATGGCGTAGACATTGATACATCCCTCGATGGGGCGATGAACCAATTGTGTCTTCTGCGGGGTGAATCACACCAATCGGATTTATATCCCTGGGGTCGTACTATTGATTTGCGAGGGGATCCACTGCGGACGTGGATGCGATCTATCTTTGGTGGGCGAGGTTATACTTGTATTCTTGATTTAAGTCTATGTATCTGTTCCGTGCCGTGTTTACTACTCTGTCAATTTGTATGGATCCGTTAGTCAGATGGAATAGACTAGTACTGGTACCATTTTCAGAAAAGATGTATCTACTGTTACCAGTAAGGTTAGTTACTAGTAAATAAGATGATTGAACTGCTGGATGCAGGCTTGATAAAGATGACTGACTATACTATATAGAGTTAAGATGAATTTAATCCCAGTAAATAGGCACCCCATGCTTCACCCCACTTTCATTCCGGGAAATGAATGAAAGCGAAAAGAGAAATGCAGCATATAGAAGAACGGGAAAGGATTGTTATATCACTTGAGCACATTTCCTATCACCTTTCGACCGGGGTATGCGTAGTGCCTAGCCTTACGGCAAACGAAGATGGCGGCCACAGTGTCATGAAAGAAAAAGTAAAGAAAGAAATTACCGGGAATCACAGCGCAGTGCCTGCGTTCATCACACATCGCCGATTGTCGCTTAGAGATGGAAGATGATCTACATACAAGTAGGACAAAGGCGCCGTGCGGTGCCTAGAGCTGCAGTGCTGGACCGGATTGAAAGGAGGGGTTGTGGCACCTGGAACAAAGAAGTCGAGGGTTACCAGAACCCCCTGTCATAATAGCTCGGAAACCACCAGGGTTTATGCCTGCCGATGCATTGACCGCGATTGCTTGGAATGATAAGCTGCATGGATATCGATTGTTGCCATGGAAAGTGGGACAGTGGACAGTAAAGGAGGGCAGTCAAAGAAACAAAAAGACGGATGATAGAAGAGTAAAGGGAGAATGAAATAGTAACCAGAGAAAGAAAATGTGCACCCGTTGACGCCATCGTATGAAGATCGCTAAAGAAACCGAGGAATAGCACAAAGGTGGGAGATCACGAGATGAATGTGAATAGTCGCAGTAGAATTGAATTCAAGTCTACTCTGACTGGCAAGGTGGAGGCATGTCGTCCGGGTCAATGAACAATCCAGGCTCCATCTCCATCGTCATGTCGATCAGTCCGGATGGATATTCATGAGAAGCGGTGGGAATGGCCTCATCCAGCGAGCGATGTCTTGTCGGAATATCTATGGGGTCCTCAGAAACATGGACATAGTCGTGGTCATGGGCATGATCATGGGCACGGTCATTCTCAAGAGAACAGAAAAATTGGCCAGCAAACTCGGCTACCTCATTGGCCAATTTGAGCTGGAGGATCTTCTCTAACTCCTGCATATCCCTTTTCCATTTCCGTTCTTTCCGTGCTTTCTCATCCTCTTGATGTCGACAGGGACCACCGGGATTGGTGTTTTTCAAAACGCAGTTTGGGCATTTGTAGTTATCTTGACAGTAAGGGCATTTGCAAGGCGGGTTTGCTTGGACGCAGTCCTGGCACACGAAAACCGCGCATTCTTTGCATTGACGAAGATAGCTCGGACAAGTCTGGCGACGGTCTCCTGCTGCACGAATGGTGGGGCAGAAGAAGGATTGACAACCCTGCCAGCGTGACCCCTCGAGAGTCGACTCGAATGAACTAGTTGACGGGGATGAGCAGCCGGAATTGCTGGACGGTGGGGCGGAGAAAGATCGAGTGGGAGTTCGTGGAAAGGGAGGACGAGTCACTACGTGATCGTTTGGGGTTTCAAAGCTTTGCTCCTCATCGGCGAGTGCATCGCCAAGGGCGTCGCCCGATGGACCATCGATGTAGCTGCTGTTGGTTGAGCCCACAAGGTTTTGCGTCCGAATGGGGAGATCATGGCTAGTCGGCATATATTGGCTCGCTTGGGGATCTGATGGTGAAGTGACGACTGATCGGTTTTGAATGGTCAGCTTCTCATACCCTAGCTCCTTGTATCCACAGATACGCAGTCGAAGCCCACGCAGGTCGTGTTCGATGCAGAGAGGCTTTGAGCAGCTCTTGCAGTGCACCTTCCATTGAGGCGAATCGTAGCACTCCTGACAAAGGTTGCGAGGACATGGCGATGTTTTCCGTCCAGGGGGTCCTAGGAGCCACTTCATCATAGCAAGATGACCCGTCTCTAGAGTGTAGTCTGGTTTGCTGGGATCTCCATAGGCGTATTTGGGAAATGTCTTGCTCCACTCGCTGACTGTATACTCTAGGTCTTCCCAGCCCTGGTTTCGAGGTAATGGTACAGCCCGCACTTGATCTACATCACGGCTGGGTGTGCCAATACTAATGCCACCTCCTCCAGAAAAGTAGGGCTCAGCGCAGCACCAGTGGAATTTGAGCACTGGGTCCGGCGTCCGCGAATGAGCAGCGTGCAATGTATTTGCATCGAGTGGATTTGATACGGGATCTTCCATCGAACTGGGAGAGTGGACAGCACCAGGCGCCCACCATAAAGGATCTGATTGATTTGTGCTGTGATGTCCCAGGACAGTATTGTGCGAATGAGCACTAGCATGATGAGTATTGTTGGATGATAACCATAAAGCTTCTTGCCGGAGATACGGCCGCTCGTACGCACAGCTGGCACAGAGTGTCTTGCGACATCCCACGCAATGCATCAAAATGCTGCATTGCTCACACCTTTCTAGAATTTCATCGCCACAGTTATCGCACTTCACATCTTCGACAAATTGTCTATGGCTGCGGCGAAGATGAGCAGGTACCATCTTACCCTCGCCAGGCTCGGGACCGTCACCACTGCCTAATGCTTCGCCGAAACAGCCAGTGTCTTCACTTTCCCAGAGTCTCCCACTGCGAGCTTCAATGATTCCATCATCACCACTCTTGTATGGTCCAATCCAGTTTTTACTCCGCCAGAGCCGATCAAACGCAACCCAGGCCTCTGTAGTGCCTTGCGGGTCCCGCATCGCGACATATCCACGTCTGCGAAAGCACCTGCCAGCAGGCGTTGTACACCAAGCTGTATCGGTCCAAATCCCCAACTTATGGCATAAGTTTACTAATTCGTGAGTAGGTTCGGCGTCGGAGTCTTTGCGGAAGATAGAAGATGCAAGATAAGGTCGCCGTCGATGATGCCGTGACCGATATGCATACAGGCTTTTTAGGGCTAGTCGCTTCTTCCGTTGAGAAGGGTTGGAACTAGTCGCTTGCTCGATATCCTGTTGTAATCCCAGTAAATTAAGGTAAGGGACAATATGATACTTTAAAGAGACGTGCTTGCACCCGCGAATTGAAAGATGTTCCAGAGTTTCGCAGCGAGCGTGCATCACAGTTGACACAAGGATTTGGCCCGAGACAGCGGTATTATCCAGCTCTAGACTCCTAAGACATGTAGTGAAGGGAGCCAACACATTCATCAACAGCTGATCCAAGGCGTATGGCCGTGACTGTCGTTCCAGCTGGCCTTGCGCCTCGCGATCCGACGTGCCCGGCAAAATAATTTGTGCTGGAGTCGAAGGGGCCGAAGGATATAGAAGCCGAAATGAGAGGGACTTCCATGCGGTTGGATAGGATCGAAAAAACGTACGAAGGTAGTGGGAGGTCTGGTAGAGCTTGAAGATAGAGTCGGTCGGAAGTTGGAGGAGTAGTGATTCAAGAACGGGAGCATTAAAGGTGATACATCGCTCGAACAGCGATAGCACGCGATCAGGCCGAATCTCTGATAGATGTCGGGCGTTCTGTACCTCGTTGTTCATCTCGATAGCAGTCATAGGCACCTGCCCGGCGTCGCAACCGTCGCAACCGTCGGGCATGATGCTTTAAAGGGTCGAGACCCACCGCGGAGCTAGAAGTCGCTCAAGTCGAAAGAAACGCGAAGTCGCGGACGATTTCAGCGTCAGCGTAGAGCATGATAAGAGTGATTGAGATTAGGGCGACAATCACATCTCAAGGCAGACTTCCATGTACGGCTGTGATCCTGAAATACCGAGAGATATGAAGCAACTAAGGGTTGCCCCAAGGTATTAACCCCGAGGGGATCAAATTGTGGATTGGAGGCAATCGATAAGCGGTGGATCGATTGGATCGCAAGGGGCAACCAGGGAGAACGAGGGGGAGAGTGGAGGGAAGAAGAGAGGGAGAAAAGAGAATGAGGGGAAATAATAAATCCAAGAAGGATAAGGGGGGAATGATTCAGGTGGATGCAGAGAGAAAAGAAAATGAGAGAAGAAGTTGATTGAAGTTGAAGTTGGGAAGTCCACCGGATGCGCCCGTGAAGTGTCATGTGATGGGCTATACATTTACGAGCAACTTTGGATTAAATTAGGGCATCACGACAAATCAGAAGAGAATGAGGAGAATGAGGAGTAAGAAGAACGAGGAAGGCCCTCGTAGATTTGGAAAATGCGACAGGGGTAAGCTGTACTTTGTATTACAGAGAACTGTCGGTTAAAGAGAAGGTAGACCAGGGCTTATGCTAGAAGTATAAAGTAGAATGGATGTAGACGATGTACCCCAATGTATACGAGTAAATGGAATACACTTAACTTAAGTGTATTTGACAAAGATAAGAGAGCTTCCTGATAATACGAACATGTCTTAATGTATTCAGTTATCGTTTAATGCTTCTCTCCATCACCTACTGTATATCCCCTCGCAATTCCAGAACGCCCTTCTTTTACCAAGGTGCTATCATCCTCCTCCTCGTCTTCATCATATCGAATATCAAAATCACTCCCCAATCCCTTCCACGTCCGTTGAGACCGAAGGAATTCGGCTCCCGGTGAAACGGCGCCGCCGATCATAGCTAGATCACCCTTTGCCCGCCGGGCTAATGCTCTAGCAGCGGATGGTCCGGTCGATCCATTGATCTGAGCAGAAGCGCGGGGTGCGGGATCTCGCATCGGTCGGGAATGCGAGACGTATCGTCCAGTGCGCAAGTCAAACTCCGGTGGTGCACTCTCGGGTTCCGACATATCATCATCGTCCATGGTTGCACCATTCTCCAGCTTCTCCCCTTCAGTTGACTCCTGGGGCTTGTCGAGGATGGACTGGAAATCACTTTGCCAGGCCCCAGTCCATACTCGTTCGGTGTCATCCTTCAGAGCTAGTTCTAATTCGAATGGGGTGATGACCGGTTTCCAGAAATCCTTGCTGTCAACCAGGGAGCTCTCCCAGCAGCCAATGACCACCCAGCCACCAATCTCACTGAAGTTGGCCACTTTGGCTGCGTTCAGCTTGCCCACCACAAACATATAGCTTTTCTTACCCGCTGCCGCAATCTGCTCTTTCACATGATTCACAATATGCAGGTAATTCTTGACACTAAGGGTATTGATCAGGATGCCCCAAATGGGAACGGTGGTGAGACGCGTGGTGATTGCATAACGACGGCGCAAAGCGGCTGCCGTGGATGCCGGTAATGGCTTCACATTTGCATTATTATCTCCCTGCGTCTCGGTGGGATAGATATGAATGGCTGCAACCCGCGACGCAAGCGTCATTAACAGGGCAGTTGGTGGATCAGATATATGGAATAGCTGCCACTCCGATAGTGTCTCTGGTGCCTCACGTACAGAGTCAGGGACACTCCGGTTGGGGATAGCCGACGAGGGCTCATGAAGGATCTCCGTAGCAAACAAATTGCTATACCCTTCCTTCAGAAGACGCTCATACAGCGTTGGGACATGGTGGGAATAGGTGACATCGGCAGCCAAAATCAGTCTGGTTGTTGGATCAGGATAAGTGTCCTTGAACGCTTGAACCACGGGATCCATGGCGAGTGGCTTGCAGGTGAAGACGTAGATAACCGGCAATCTAGCCGTGGGTGAAAGACACGATCTTCCATAATGTACCACGACGTCTGCATCCACATGTTCGGCTGCGACTTCGTCCACGCAACAAGTCCCATATGAAGTATCGGCCAGAATATACAGCCGTGGAGTCCATTCTTTGCCAGTGTCCCCTTCCTCCACCGATATTTGAGACACGCCCTGAGTGATTTTTTCCTCTAAATTGGTGGCGCCACGATTTGTCTGGCCAGCAGAGGTGGTGCTATTTGCGATGGCTTCCTCTGAATTCAGTCCCCGACTAAGTAGTTGAAATACCCGCGGGGCATCTGGAAGCATGTCATCGGGGAATTGCAGGGCAATGCGCTTGTACCGCGCCTGGCGAATTTCCTTTAGAGTTCGTTCGATATCATAGGTAATGGAGAGTTCGTCATCGGACAGCCGCTTCGTGGGATCGACGGGGGCGATAGGCTGGGCCTCTTCGAAAATCCGATCGTCGGGGGTCGACAGCACTGGAGCTGCCTCCATTTCAGACCCCATTTATAAGTGTTGCGAGGGTAAGAAGCGGGGGAAAAAATGGTGGGTGAATGTGAGGAAGAAATTAAAGTGGGATGGGAAATTTTTTGGAGAAAAAAAAGCAGCCCACTTTGATTTTCCCCGCGGATGACAAGCAGCCCGCCGCGATTGGCAGAACGCAGTATACTCTTACACTCACCATATAGAATATGTAGACTAGGGATATATATTGACTATATTCAATACATGAATATATATAACAATATTTCATTTGCTATTAATTTCAGTTCACTAAGACAGAAGTTCATCATTCAATGAGAGAAAGCCAATTCCCGCGCCCACAGTGAGGAGTTGTTCAATTAGGGTACAAAGTGCCATTTACATCAACTTGGAAGTACTGATCAGTACCGAATTAGATCTGACTGTCCTCAAGGACCAATCACTTATTTTATGATGATACAGCATTGAATTTGGCTGGGTCTGTCTCTTTTCAGGAGATCGCCGTTGAGAGGACCTCATAGCTTACTGGCTTGTACTGGCGTGTTGAACACCTGCATCCGGAGCTGGTCCAGCTAAGCATATAGAAACACGCCAAGGAGTAGATAATCGCAAACTTAGGAAGATGAAGCTAGCAAGTACCAACTCGAGAGCTTATTCCTTGCGACCAGACTACGCTTTAATCTTGCGCTATCCCATTGACAATGACTCGAACATTCAGACAGCCCTGCTCTGGATAAGGTACTCCAAAGTCCCTTCCACACTCAATACTCTCTTGAGAAGTTTCATAGAGTGTAAGATTCAGGCGTCGAATCAAGCTCGCCAGACCCATGAACATCTCTGCTATTGCCAAGCTACAAAAGATAGTCAATTTCCGCTCAGATTTGACTTTGTGGTGCTACATATATACTTTGACTTACTTTAAACCGAGACAGCTCCGACTACCTTTGGAGAAATTGACTAAGTATTTGTCGAGTCGTTCACCGTTCTCAGTGGCTCTGAGCCATCGATCTGGATCAAATGCATCGGGGTCAGGGAAGACAGTAGGATGTCGGAGCATCAGATGATTGCTCATGGAGATAGTTGTCTGTGCCTAGAGTGTAAGCAGAAGAATATCGGATAATACTCTACCAAAGCCCAAATCTGGAGATACTTGTCAACTTACACCACATGGTATGGGATATTTCTGATATGTCAATACTTCTGAGGGTGCTACTCGTGAAAACCTGCCGGAGGTTCCTGATGCTAAACGCATACTTTCGTTGACGACCGCCGTCTAGTAGTTCTTTCTGTTATATACCGACAAAACGACATAAAAGCAATGACAACGGGCTCACCAGGTATGGCAATTGTTCTAGTTGGCTCCATGTTGCCTGTGAATCTGTATGAGGCATGACCTGTCGTAATTCCTCCCGCATGCGATCGAGGATTTGCGGATTGGAGTAGATGTGAAATGTAGCGACAGCCAATGCCCGACCAGTTGTCTCAGTCCCAGCGGTAATCAACGACATGCCCTCATTCTGAATTCGCTCTAGTCTCCTATCTTCCTTCAAGCTGTAATCACGCGGGTTAACTAGAACATCAATAATATTTTTAGACTCATTGTTCTTCTTCTCGTGGAGAGCATTTTCCGCTTTGAGGGCTTCATTGTATAGATCTTGCTTCTGATTCGCCAGGGCCCAAGCATGAACATTGATCTTCTTCACAATGCTCAATGGAAGAGACTCAAGCCATTTGAGAGGTGGGAAGAAGAACTGGAGATGACAAAGCCTGAATAGACCATTGATCCCATCTCGTGCGGTGTGATTGAAGTTTTCACGTTCGAGGTGACCTTCAGAGTATCCATACGTGTAATGATGAATGATGTCCGCCGTTAATGCAACGAAGCCAGCATCGATATTCATGGGCTGTTTTGAGTGAATTGACTCTTCAAGGTGGAAGAGGAGACGGCCCAGCTTCTCATAAATCAGTGGCTCGATCTCTGTGATCGCTTTTTTAGAAAAGAATTTGTTCAACGGTGCCCTTCGACGACGATGTACTTCCGCGCTCACTGTGCCGAATGTAGAGTCGGGTAAGCCGAAAGCATTCACAAAATCGATGTCTTTTTCTCGACGTTGAGAGCTTGGTGCGTAGACTTGCTGATAATAATCAGGGTCATTGATGTGGACTTCGTTGGGATTGATGCGAATGATAGGACCTGGTTGAATTTCTTAGTTCCACTCGTTGAATCCTTGAATAACTTCCCATATAAAACCATGAAGGAGGTGATGTTGGTTACCGTATTCTTCATGAAGTCGTCGAACCTCCCATATGTACATCCCACCCTTAACGACATCGAAATAGAATTGGTAGATATATGAAACGGCCGCCAATCTCGGCCCCGGAATATGGCTGAGCGGATGGAAGAATAAACGATAGATACTTCGGTAGGCGAGCCAGCATGAAGATATTGTGAAAAGTAGAATTACATATGCCATGTTGGTGATGAGTACGCAAGTCAGCACCTGCCCGACAGTTCGTTCAGAAACACTTTTTGAAAGACATCCATCCTACTAATACCTCGTAGCTCGAGTTGCAGATCTTGATACAATTGCGCATAGGTCTCCACATCCTGAACTAAACGATAGGAGGAAAATTGACAGGCGCTAGCTGCATTAGTATCATCGGGCTGCATCTAGTGATGCAGCTAGTCAAGAGACGAAGAGAGGGTGCACACTGGCAGGTCTTTGTCTCTTGAAAGGGAGACAATACTAAACATCGCCGCTGATTTGCTGTATCCTGCCGTGTTCTTGGCCACATTACTCATAAATGAAGTTCCCAAAGAAGAAGCCTGTCTTTTAAATATTAATTCTCTAATATACCATCGTCTTTAAAAGTCTTCGTCGGCATGAGTTTATCGCTTTAAATGAACAAGCAAAATGATAAAATCAAGAACTGATTTTGAAACATAGAAGACAAAATAGTTTGAAATTATGTGAAAGATGATATCATGTTCTCACAGATAGAATATAGCCACCAAAAGATCAACAGTGATGACCCGTGTATGCACTGAGTATGTACTAGCAGCGGCAGCAAGGCCCGACCCGCTTGACCCGCCCGAAATTCAATAAGAACATTATGTATTTTGATTCACATGGACAATGTAATTATATCCAAGTTGGCAATTTCCCCGAATATGGAGTGATGGCATGTGCATAAGCGAATGCAAAACCCACTCTATGTTCGCAACGTTTCTTTAATCCAAAAGACCTTTGACATGCGCATAGTGATTATGGAAGAAATCTGATAGGCTCTTCCAAGTGGATATACATCTTCTTCTATTCTGTGTTATCTCATGGTGAAGAACTTGTAAAATATTTGTGATCAAAGGCGATAGTTCCTGACACTAGCTAGTAGTACTAGCGTACGTAGGACTAGAAAATTTCGGAAGGAGATAAAATATAGGACCGTGCCAACACGCATCTTTGTGCCGCAAAGTCCATCTGATGCATCAATCACTTGCATCTGAAGCAGACTATTATATGCATCTGAACGCCGGCAAGAACTTCCCCAAGAGAACTCATCCCAGGGACAGTGTTAAGCCATCCCCCTAGCAAGAGCATGTGGCAATCCCATGTATGGACAACTCCCAGACACTCCATTTTCTATATCCTCAATTCTATAAATTGTGCGGGAAGCAAAAGGAAGATAGCAGTAGCTTCTTCCGTTGAAAATGAACAAAATACCACTACTGCTCACCATGTGGGTCTGCATCTTCCAGTCATCGTGTATACTTCATGTCGATAACTGAGATCGTCTTCGTGCGGGGTCATCTAGAGCGGTCTTTTGATCGCTTTATATATAAGTTTGCTTTTCCGCGGGTGGCTTGAGCGTTGGTCATCTAGTGTCTCTATTACAATAACCCAATAAACTATTGGAATAGGTTATTGTAACCAGATAGAAGCCGATCATCTTGGGTGGATATATTCTACACGGGCATGCGAGCACGGACCCTGGGTGTTCTGAAGATTGAAAGCACTAGTAGCGAACGACCTGCGATTGAAGAGAGAAGTAGACAGGGCTGATTGCAGATTCATAGCTCATTGTTGGGAAGTGGAGTAGCAGCCCTGGGTGGCCCTCTTGCTGAAACCTTCACGGCACCTCATCTGTCTAAGCTAGATAGTAGTCAGGCGGAGTATGCCCTCTGATCTTCATTTCAGAGTCTATAAGAGACTACGGCGAATCGTGGAAGCTGAAGAGCACATAGTTGTGTAGGTACTAGTAGTTACCCATTAGTACATGATACCGCTGGCCAGGTATGTGCCATTGAACAGCAGGGTACACTCAACACAATCCCATATTGTTGGATTGGAGTCTGTTAAAGCTGCTACATTGATGAAAGTTTTATAACAAGGATACTACACTCAAACGGACCTAAGGAAATCAGTTCTGTATTAACTTCTTATCGACAGTATTCATTTCACAGGTGTACCCTATTCCTTATAACTACAGATCAGCGCGTGCTGGCTCACCCGCCCACACACGACGGATCAGCTCACGGACCGGAGTGCGCTCAATCGCACGAGGGTTCCAGTAAGGATTCGAGACAGCAATATCAGCTGCCTTATCCACATCTTCCTCCTTCATTCCAAAGTCCTTCAGGCCGCGCTTGACCTTGAGCTTGGTCAGCAGAACATTCAGACCATGAGTCGCATCGCCATTGCTGTCCGGCAGCGCATCGGCAAGCTGCTTCATTGCTTCAGGAATATTGGGAGCATTGTAAGAAATAGCATGCGGCAGGACTGCAGTATGTGTCTCCGCATGGGGAAGATTGAAGCTGCCACCTAGAGTGTGGCACAATTTGTGGTGAATAGACATGCCAACACTTCCAAGGCATGTTCCACAGAGCCACGCGCCATAGAGAGCACGAGAACGAGCAGATTGCGAGGAGGGGTTCTCAACGATCTCTGGTAGGGCAGATGCGAGAGCGCGTGTGCCCTCGATAGCCATCATGTTGATGATAGGGTTGGTATTACGGGCATACAGTGCCTCCACTAGAAGCAATGTGAGTTATCTGCCTTCTTCTTATTCATATTACTTTTTGAGAATCTTACCGGCATGAGCAATAGCATTGACACCACTGGTAGCACTCATTGCGGCTGGGAGAGTCATGGTCAAATCGACATCGTAAATGACCGTACCGGGCAGAATCTTGGGATCGGAGCGAGTCTTCTTCAAACCATCCGCAGTCTCGCCCAGAATAGGCGTCATCTCACTTCCAGCATATGTTGTGGGAATACAGATATGAGGCAGGCCAGTACGAATACTGATTGCTTTCCCCAGTCCGATAGTGCTACCACCACCAATGGATATAACTGAATCGGCACCCTGCGCCTTCGCATAATCGAGAGCTTTATCAGTGATATGAGTCGGAGTATGCATTGTCGCCTCGCTGAATATCCCAGCCACTTGGCCCTTCAGAACAGCTTTCACAAACTCAGCCTGGTCAACCTGCTGCGGTGTCGACAGCACTAGAGGTGCCTGTACTTGCAGACGAGCGATCTCATCAGGCAGCTTCTGTAGAGTGCCACTTCCGAAGACGACACGGCCTGGATTGGAATTGTATTCAAAAGTGTCCATTTTGGAAAAAATAATCTGATAAATTCAAACAAGACCAGTCCAATCCTTAGCGCAATCCGTCTGATCTTATATTCAAGTCTTCCCCCCACACCCCACCAGATTGGCTCAGTGTCATAACTGGCCGTGGTGGGGTCAAATCGGCAGTTCTCATACACATCAATTCCGATGACTGTGATTATTCATGATTTGTATACTTTCAGTCATGAATAGCCCCCTTTATGCTCCTCTCTTTTCCGTGATGATCAGGTCAATCTACCTACCAATAATCCTCGTGTATCAATTCGAATTGTTCCAAGTCTCGCAATTGTGAAAGACGGAAATCCCCCGTTCGGGCATGACTAAGCTCGGATATAGTTTAGCCAGTTCGGATATGAGTAACTTCATCATTCCATTGAATCGCTTCTTCTAATGATTCTAATTGATTCATTTACATTTTCCCGGGGTACTTCTGTAGATCTCTCGAGGCCCTTCATCAGGCACTACTCAATGGTATATTTAACATAAGTTTTCTGCACAGGGGTATCAAATCATCTCACGCAGCATCAGTCCATATCGGCAAATGCCATAACGTGCTGTCCACCACTGCGGTCTTTGCCCTTAGCCTTCTTGCGCTTTTTACGGTCCGCATTCTGCTGTTGTTTCTTATCGTCATCAGAGTCATCGCTGTCGTCACTGTCTCCGAGGAAATGTTTGCCTCCAGCCAGCTCTGCTTCACCAGCTCCAAGTTCCGGTGATTCATGCCAGACCTTGACGATCTGACCACCGCCAGAGACCATGCGACCCTCAACGTCAAATCCAAGACCAACCACGCCTTCGGTCTCATCATGAACGTCCGTTGAGACGACCTTGTTGGGACCAATGCGAATAAATTTGACTGTGCCATTTCCGAGACCAGCTGCGATCATCTTGCCGAGGCCCAGCTCATCCGGCACAACTGCCATAGTCTCGATAGACTCACCACCTTCAGCATCACGAGATACGTAGATCCGTTCATCTTGGTCATCCCAAGCACCTTTCTCCCAGAGGGTCACCACACCGCCGGAACCTCCAACGGCGACCTTCTCGCCGCGACTGGTTCCACTACTGGGAAGGCCACCTATATAAGTAGAGCTAATGAGCTCCTCTTCTTGATCTTCACTGCGCATCAAAACACCTCGTCGAAGATCTGTCACAGCTAGTGTAGTGCCACCAGTGGTGACCCACTGCTTGCTGAATCCAGAGGTACTTGTATCGGATGCCGGGAGAGGAGTGAGCGAGGAAATATAGTCATCGTGGGGGTGGTGGGACTGCTCAGGTCGAGCGGAGATCTTAGAGTAGGGAGTTCGGAGATCATAAAGATGTAAGGCGCTCGAATCTGTGGCAAGTAAAAGAGTCTGGGGCGAAAGGGCGTGAATCACCGTAGGTGCATCGACGGAGCTAAAAAAAAAAAAAAAAAAAAAAAACATTAAAATTGTTAGAATTAGGCTTCAATTGCATAACAAAGTATACCGCAAGGGTGTTTTCATCATACCCATCCTTCTCCAAAGGAATTGCAATCTTATTAGTCACTTTTCCCGTCTCTGAGTTGGCAGCTTTCACTAGTCCGTCTGTGCCAGCAGAGTACAGTGTCTCGCCGTCGACGCCAAATCCCAAGCATCGACAGCTGCCCTTGTGTCGCCGTGTGGTCCACATAGTGTCAATGTGTCCTTTACCATTGTGCGACGAAGATGAAGCAGCATCATCCTCGTCGTCGACCTCCTCTGACGGCAGGCGGAATGTCTGAACATGTCCCGCAGCCAATCCAACCGAGACCACAGGCTCCCGGGGATGAATAGCCTGTGAGAACAGATCCGATGACAGCGGAAGTGAACAGACCGTTTCAAACATGATGTGCAAAAGAAAAGAGTGAGAAGATTGCTCACTTTTAAAGGATCGGCGATACTTTGGAGCTCCAAGAAGCTCCGCGCTTTTTTTTTCTCGTCGGGCCGATGGATGTTCCGCTCCGCCTTTTCGATCTACTTTCACTTTTTATTTTGGAGAAGTCTCAACTTCAACAATAGAACGCAGTTCGATTGAAAATACAAATGAAAGATAATAAACGAGAGATCCAGAGATGTCACCCTCTATAAAGAAGCGAAGAAATAAATACAGCATAATATAGCCAAGATGTCGTGTTCAACGGCCTTCAATGTCCAGGTTCAGCTCCCCTGCTCTACTCCGCCAATCAAAAAATCCATCTAAGAAGAGTAGGTAGAGCCAATTGGTCCAACCTTGATGTTGGAGAAGATGACCTTGGCGTCCTTGGACTCCGACTCGACAGTAGCTGGCTTGCCAGAGTCAGTGCCGCAAGTGCCACGAGCAACACCGGGGCCAGAGGCGTTTGTGGGGTAGCTTTCGCCGTCGAGCCAGAGCATGTTGGCGTAGTGGTCATCCCACAGGCTCATGACAAGAACCATACCCTGTTCCAGACCCTCACCCATGCCGGACATACCGTTGTACTTGGCAAAGACGTCGTCATCGCCGAAGGCCTTCTTCTGGGCAGTGCAGAAGTCGGTGGTGATTGAGTTACCAGTGACGCCGGAAACGTCCGAGGCAGAGTTGGCAATGACCTTGCCGTTCTGGACGTAGATACGCTTGATCTCCTTGAGAGTGCCGGTAGCGGTGTTGTCGCTGGTGATGAACTGGGTGACGACAGTCATCTTGGACTTGGTGTCAACAATCTTACCAGGGCCGAAGAAGCTCTCGTTACCCATACGGTAAGGGTTGAAGTCACAGCCATCGGGATCACAAGTACCAGCATAGCGAGTCTCGGAGTAAGTGCCACCACATTTGTCGCCCTCGCACATAGTCTGGCCGGCCTCCTCGCAAGGGTGAGGAGTGAGAGCAGTAGAGATGCTGTTGGCCTCCCAGATATCCATCTCTGCACAGCAGGAGCCGTGGCCACCAACACCAGCGTTCTTGTCATTGTCAGATGGCTCCCAGCCGTCGACGTTGCCCTATTTCGTTTATTAGTCTGATAGCCGGAATTTGTATTTATTGGTTATCAGAAAAACTTACCTGACCGTTGATGAACTTCAGGTCACGGGGGCACTGCGAGTCACAATAACCGGTTCCGTACTTAGCACCGGCCTTGTTATTCTCATACTTAGACAGACCACCGTCGGCATCCATGGAGACGAAATACAGAGCTCCGTTGAGACCGCATGGGAGAGTAGAGACGTCAACATCGAAAGTGAACTCCTGGTTCAGCAGCTTGAATATCTGGTAGGTGCTGTCGTCCTCCATCAGGAACAGTCGAGAACCAACATTGTCTCCAGTAACGAAACTCAGTGACAGGGAATCTCCATCGGCCTCGACACCGTAAGTACCAGAGTAGTCTGCGCCATCCAGAGCACAGTTCTTGGCACAGGTCTCGTCGTCAGGGCAGAGATCGGAGTTCCACTGTAGGAAAGAAAGCATTGTCAGTTAGCCTTTTTTTGACATGTAGCCATGGATCAAATCTCACAGTGTTTCCAGTGTAACAGTTTGTTGAGCCGTCCGTCGAGTGAACCCAACGCCAGTTGGCGTCAATACCAACTGAGCCCTTCTGGTCGGTACAGCCGTTGGCAGTGCACTTTTGCCAGGTCAGAGAAGGCTTGGTCTCTTGGGTCTGCGTGCCAGCCTGCTGGGCACGAGCAGCCGCTAGAAGAGCCGATAGAAGGATTCCACGTTGAAACATCTTTGCAGAATAGAATAGGATGAATGAAAAAGTCGGTCGTCTGTCCTGCAGCTGATGAAGAGAAAAGAGGCACAGCAAGGGTCTCCCTGAGCCATCTTTATACCATTCCTGCAGAGCCAAGATTCATATTCACTGCCATAAAAGGCCCCGACAAGTTCATCCACCGCATCCTGACAGGACGACGGACCACAAGACCGTCCCCAAACTGGCAAGACAGGACCCTTCATCTAAGCAACGGGGACTTCCAGATTAGGTCAGGGCCGACGTCGTGCATTGATTTGAGAGTGGATCAGGCTCCGGAATGAGGATGGGAAAGATCTACAGCTACAGTACATACATACTATGAAGAACTCAACAGGATGGAAAGCGAAACGATTGATCTGGGTCTAGCGGTTTCAATAGTCATGGCCACGGAGTTGTACCCGGGCCACGTTTCCTTATAGTAACATTGCCATTGGAATTATTTTTCAGAATACAATACCCAGACGCCAGGGTTATCCTTCGATGATGGCCATCGTTTGTTAGAAGCCTCCAAACCTTGATGTCTCTAGTTTGCTCTTGATCTTTAAGTTTTGCGGAGTATCTGTCAGGGTCATAAAACGCTAGTGGAGGGCACACAAGCCAAATATGCCACAAAAAGCCTCCCCCGGCGCGTGGCTGGATGAGTGAATAGATCACTACGGGGTAATACATTTTGAAAACAACCATGAGTGAAATGGTAAGATGAGTCTTTCTGAAGCAGTCTCCATGATCTTTCGGGCATAGAGTGTTTCAGATCAGCAACGTCGCCCCTCCGCGGTAATATTCCACCAAACACTCGGATAAAACAGACTAAATATCCTTCAATAAGAAAACAGCTCTCAAGCGCCCGGAAAAATCCTCGCAGAGATCGTACCTGACGATTTTAATTCGAAACATACACTTTTCAGTCGACGGGCAAGGTTTGGCGATCGACATTAGTGAATTTTGGCGAATGTAGGGTCTCAAATTCCTCTTTCATTTCTACGAGAAAACAATGAAGAGTAATCTTCGAATGTCGCGATATGATATTGGCAAAATTTAAGCTCAATTGCGCACAATCACCGATCGGCTCATGTGCCGATAACCCTAAGGGAGTTATTGTCGCATGTTTACTTCTCCCTGGTCCGCAAGAAACGAAACCTGCCCTGCCTCTGGTTTGATCCTGGTCCTGACCCACTGCGGACTCGCTAAGAAGCAGCAACGCTTGACTTGCAGGTGATCAGTGGATATATTTACAATTGATTGGGCGGGAATTCTAGCCTGATGCATTCGGGATGAAAATGATATGAAGGGTCACTGCAAGGTCTTGGCTTGTATGTACATCCTAGTAGTACACCGAGTTATGAAGTGACAGATTATACACCTGTCGAATGCATTAACGCACGTTGAAAATAACATTCCACCGCGATAGGTGTACTTGGAATATACTGGATTCGCCCATGTGCAAACCCTTGTCCACTTCCAACATTAACTGACGATTATTTACCTACACTGACTACTGTTCAATGCCGGCAAACACAAGCCACTGTCGAATGTGGCGGATTTCCTACGGTATTGAACGAAGCCTGCAGCAGGGGCTCTTCACACTGACTGGGATTTTACACTAGTCAACTGCTAGTATCTGCGCCCACAGCACAAAGTACACAGTGGCGGCTGGTCTTATGCAAACCCATCATCTCGTTTACTTATGAAATGTTTCTTCAGAATTAATCAAGCCTGAATGATATCCATCTTTCCCGAGCAATGTATACGACAAAAGAATAATATTACCAAATGCGACACGGCTGTTCCATTGCATTAATAGTGAACTAGTCAAATTTCCTTGGACACTTCAAGTCCCCGCAATATCTTTGCATAAGTAAGATTGGACCGGAGGTCATACCATAGCCACTAAAAATGTTCCAGAGAGAATGAAGACCTTGGCCTTCGAAATTATCCACTAGAAAGCCGGCTTTTCAGCGTTTAGACAGGATATCTGAAGTATTTTGTCGATCTTTGCCAATTGAGAAAAGGTACTGACTATGGGGTTTTGAATAATATCTTGGCATTAACGTATTTAGCCTGATTGAAGTACATTGCAGCCAAGGGCGGGTGTCCCTCAAGAATATAGGATTTATCAATATCCTCGTAGGAGGAGAGAATTAAATCATTGTCTCCAAGACAAAGTTCTCATCTGGATGATCAAGAGATGAACTCTTATCATGGACATCAAATGGTTCTTTATGGAGCCTCGTATTATTTTCAGTGAAAATGATATACTTACTACCTGGTAGGTAATTAGATAAGTGAATACAACTATCATTAAAAACGAATGAAATGTTCAAAGCGATCCAGTTCCTCTTATTGGAATCCATCTATGGATTAAAATAAGAGCGCGTTGAATGTTAGTAAAAGCGATGAGCAGGAGTCACACATTTCGAACAGTTATCTACGGACTTGAAATGTTGTTGGCAGCTCTTGGGGATAGCATAGGCCATTCTATATCCTTTCAAAAATCCACAAAAATGATCAAAATCGCTATTTTAATAGTATGTACTGACAGCGTATAATTTGGATCAGCAAGGGGCATTGAAAAACTTTCTGGGGTGCAAAGTTTCATGCAGACGGCAAGAATCAACGGAGAAAGGAGTACCTGTTCATTGCTGTAAATGAACATGAAGTTCATGTATATAATCAATCAATTTAAGCGAGAACTATTAATTATCCAAATTATTGACTAGTTCGACAGATTTCACGATACTACAATAACTGCTGTTCTCTTCACTAGGGGTGAGCGTGGAGATTCACAAGAAGGCCAAAGCTATAACACGAAAGTTGATAGGTTGAGAGCTGATGAAGTGGAGAGGACTGCGGGCCAACCAGACGAGTCAAAGTTGAAGAACCATATTCTCTCGGTGGAATCGTCTTCTTTGCCGGGTTTGGTGGTGCTTGGCATTGTGCGCAAATGAAGATGAGTCCAGGGGGAACCAACTTCGTATTCCAATTTTCTTCTTGGCAATGCGATTGGATTAGACATTGCATTACTCCATGCTCAATGATGATCTCGTAACATCCACCTGCTCGCGTGCCATTTTACCGAGTCTGTCAGATCGACTTGGCAAAGTCTTAGCCTTGAGTAGATGGAGATTCGGCAATATCAAATCCATTTTATTGATCCTGCAGTACTTTATACACCTCTCTTCTTCTACTTCTTCTTTTCTGCTACTTCCACTTTTATCATATCCTAGTCCATCCTTAAAAAAACAAATTCCATCTTCTGTAAGTATCGGCATCTTCCGCTGACTCCTACGTACACAAACGGACGTCAACCCCCTAAAACCACAACTGGAGAAGCCCCACCGACGCGTGGCGAGAAGTTTTCCTTCGATGATCCCATTGATATTCCCGCTGGCAGACAATTTTTTGGAGTTCAGCGGGGCTGTTGAATTCCGCTCTGTCCACTCCGCTGTTCTTTTGGATTGGAATAAGATTACGAGCATCACGCGGGTCTCCATCGAGCGCGCAATAGCCGGAGGTCGAGCGGACGCCATCACTTTTTTCATGACGATCGAATGGGGTAAACCTTTCGCACGCCCCCAAATTCTCCTTAAAAATCCTGCGTAATCCCCGCGCGGCCCCTAAACTCCAAAAGGCTTTCGATACGACTTTCCTTTGCGATTTGTTCGCAGAATTCAAGCTTGTATCGTGGCTTTGGGGGCTATGTTTCCCGTCTGACACCCCAAGTTTTCTTTTCATAACTTCAGGATGAGAGGCTTGTCTCTTTAGACATTTATCTTGTTCAGAATCCCGTCATGTTGTTTCTCGGCGTCTCGTTCGGTTTCTTCCTTCTTGGCGCTATTGCGGAGCGTCAGGATGAGGACTTATCTTCGTTTGTAACGGTGAGTAGGCCCCTTAAGATGTCACCCTATATTTACCACTTCCTCTCGGAGTTTCTAATGCCATGACTGTTTATAGCTTCCTGAAGTCCGCGCCCTCAAATTCAATGTCACTCATTTCGACCGCGAGCGAGAACAACCGGGATACTTGTTCGTTGCGCCTTACGGGCAGATCGACCCAGAGGAGCCCTCCAAAAAGTATATGCAGTACCAGGTTGGGCCATACATATTTGACACCGATGGCGTATGTCTTCTCTTTCCTCTTCGGACAAATTAAATGTCGGCAATAAATTCTGACATCAATACAGGAACTCATTTGGGCTGGATCCCCCGTGACTGACAACCGCAACGCATTCGACTTCAAGGCGAACTGGAATATCGATGGAGACCCACATCTTTCTTTCATTCTACAGCACGAATATGAAAGTGATTCTGACAGGGGCGGTGGAGTGATCATGGGCAGTGACTACGAGGTTGAGCATGAGGTCGTGGTTGTGAACGATCTCGACGCTTTCAATATGCACGAATTCAATATCTTGGACGGCGGCAAGACTGCTTTGGCTTGCACGTACAGATCCCAGCTTATCCGTCTCGACGATTTCGACCGACCAGATGAGGAGAGTTGGGTTGTCACTGGTGGTTTTGTCGAGCTGGATATCGAGACATCCGAGGTTCTTTTCGAGTGGGATTCTTTTGACAAACTTTCAATCCGCGAATCTGTGAAGTTTCTAAAGACCGACGGCGTGGCAGGTGAGCCTGGATGGGACTATGTGCATATCAACGCGGTCGACAAGAATTCCGCTGGAGATTACATTATCTCGATGCGGTTTACAAACACAATTTACTTGATTTCGGGACAGAACGGCGAGATTATATGGCGTCTTGGAGGCACAAAGACCGACTTCGAACAAGATTTCACCTTCTCCAAACAGCACGATGTTAAGTTTGTCGAGTCTAACAGTACTCATCATACCATTTCAATGATGAACAATGCCTCGGATGAGAGCGAAAATGAAGAGGAGCTATCCTCTGCTCTCTTTGTCGAGCTAGATACTACCGTTTCGCCCATGACAGCCCGCGTTGTTAAACGCATTAATCGTCCTGATGGCCAGCTCACCCGTCTTCGTGGTAATGTCCAGCAACTTCCAAACGACAATGTGTTTATCGGATGGAGCGAGCAAGGGTACATCAGTGAACACTCATCTGATGGTGATATTCTCATGTCGGCTCAATTCGCATCGACTCGCTACTCAAGCTACCGTTCCTACAAGTTCGATTGGATTGGCAGACCCACCACACCACCAGATCTAGTCGCCTCAGTATACGGTGCTAGTGAGCAAGAGATGATAACCGTTGTCCACGTCAGCTGGAATGGTGCAACTGACATTGCCAAATGGGACTTTTACGCTCGATCGTATGAGGGAGGTAGTGATGTTTTCATCGGGAGCACAAGCAAGACAAGCTTCGAAACAATGTACATTGCTGAAGGCTTCATGGACTGGGTGACCGCCAAAGCCATTGATGAGCAGGGCAAGGTATTGGGATCATCAGCGATACACCGTTCTGATATTCCAGACTGGAAAGCAGTGGGTTTCAATGGATTATCCTCTGAACCAACACCTGATGATCCAGAAATTCTCCAGACAGTTCGGGAGAAACTGGATTCCGGCCAATACGGAGACCTCCATGATGAATCTATCACGGATGAAGATCGCAAAGCAGCCATCTATTCTGCCACGAAAGAAGTTGCAGAGTCTGTGTACAAAACATATGGCATGATTCAAGTGGTACAAAACATCGCCATCGGAACCCTGGGCATTTTCTCCGCTGGAGGTATGCTCGCCGGTCTTTGGTATTACATCCGTCGCCGCAAAATGCGTTCCTATGAACATGTGCCGTCAGACGAGGCGCCAAATGATGAGGCAAACAAATACGAATGATCACTAATTCTCTCTTTTCTTTCACATATTATCATGGGCGTTCGCCAGCCATGATGACTATCATGTTTTGCATTCGGAAACAAGGTTAATCATACTATTGCATTAAGAGCATTTCACTGTACATATACCCATACATACCAGAATTGAACATATGAATTACATTTAAGATGATAATCACTCAGCCACTTGGGCAGAATAACCTACAGTCCGTATATTTCAATTCTAACTCGAAGTAGATCAAACATTATCATTGTCTCCTTTCCATGAATAGACTTGTCAGTGTATGACCAGCATAAAGAACCACTAATTCCTGATCAATAGCTTATTATAACTGAAATTTGATGATTTTAACTTCTCAAGTCAAAACTTCTATGGTAGTCTTCCAGATTAATTCTAACTAATTCTAACTAGATATCCCATTTATACGCAGTACATATGTAGTACTGCTGCCTGTGCCTTGAAACCCAGCAATGACGTCTTATCTTATCGGCGCGTCTTGGCGACGATCGGGCCTCGGCCCAACTTGGCCATTTCATCAACTCCTCTCGCTGATTGATGATCAATCATCCATCTCGTCGAGACCACCTCGTTCACTGTGTTGTACCTCTTGGAATCACTCGTTCAGGTCCAAGATCATCTATTTACGCACGTTTGATAGGAATCTCACCACCAACCATGGCGCTGTACCATCAAACCGTGGATTTCCTATCCGACTCCTGGGCCAACCAGCGGACTCAGCTGCCCCTATTGGCAGTATCAGGGGCATCATTCACTCTCGGCCTCCTTATTCGATCGTTACTCAGTGGGCGCGAGTCAACAGAGAGGATTCTACCTTCGCCCCGAGCAAGAAACTCAAATGGCCTTTCGGAAGATGAGAAACATAGCCATCCTCTCCCGAATGACGTGCTTCCGGGTGCTCGCGATGTTTCCAGTCCTTACGGGTCCATCCGAGTCTATGAATGGGGTCGAGAGGATGGTCCTAAGGTCTTATTAGTTCACGGTATTACTACACCTTGCATTGCGCTGGGTGGGGTAGCCCATGCGCTAGTTGACCGGGGCTGTCGGGTAATGCTATTCGACCTGTGAGTTAAATTACTACTATGTCTTAGATGAAGTGTATGCTAAGAATGAATGTGCTAGCTTCGGGCGAGGATACTCTGATTGCCCTGCAGACCTACCTCAAGATAACCGCCTCTTTGCTACCCAGATTCTTCTTGCCCTGGCCTCGTCACCGATCGCCTGGACTGGCAAAGAATCAGGGAAATTCTGCTTAGCGGGCTATTCACTTGGAGGTGGAATTGCGGCAGGATTTGCTTCATACTTCCCCCAAATGCTATCATCACTAGTCCTTCTTGCACCGGCTGGTCTAGTCCGCGACTCGCAAATAAGCTTCCAGAGTCGTCTCCTCTATTCGCGTGGCCTGATGCCAGAAAATCTTCTTGGGTACCTTGTTGGTCGTCGCCTCAGAGCTGGACCTCTCGTGACCCCGAAGAAATCAAACCACAAGAAGTTGAACGCGGCCGATGCGCTTACTGAAGAGCTTCCGTCACAAGATGCGGCAGATATCCAACTCCTTTCCCGTGAATATCCATATGTAAACATCCCTTCAGCAGTTTCGTGGCAGGTAAATAACCACTCTGGCTTCGTACACGCCTTCATGTCCAGCATGCGCCATGGTCCGATTTTGGGTCAACGACAATGGACCACTTGGGCGCGTTTGGGAGAGTACTTAAGTGCCCAGAACAGCATTTCACCTTCAACTCAAGGCGAGAAAGGGCTGCCAAGTGATAAAGTGCACATTCTTTGTGGTAACACCGACGCCATCATCATTAAAGATGAACTAGTCACAGATGCTACTGCAGCCTTGGGTGGCAATGCTGCCTTCAAGTTCTACGACGCTGGTCATGAATTCCCTAGCACTAAGTACGAGGATGTGGCGGCATATATATTGAAACTTCTTTGAAATAGCTCATGGATGAGGCTTGATGCATATAGAAGTACTACTTGCAGTAGTACTCGTGAGGCTTTGTTACACTTGATAGAACATATTATACATAGACGAGAGATATCACAATTTCCCTTTCTTCCTCCCTTCTTGATCTTTCTCTTTTTCTGTTTCCATTTCTTTTCTTTTTTTTTGCTTGAGCTTTCATTTCTTCAAGATTTCATCCACCGCATTGACTTGATTTGAAAGCCCTGCAAAATGACTTGAGCGCTCTTGCATTCGTGCACCAGCATAATAGGGACCCTCCGATGCAGGAGCTCGTGTATAACGATCAACAGTGCTGCGATTTGCTCGTGGAATTTGATTGATGTTGCTCTGGCTGAGGGCTGCACCCGTGGTACCATTGTGGTTACTGGTTCAACTATTAGCCATGTCCAACTCATAGTCTCTTTATAGCATGTACTTACTTTGTAGAGGCTGATTGAGGGATAGACATGGTTTTAGGTCCGATTTGACTCTATTGGAAGCTTCAAGTTCGCGTACTTGGTAGTATTCGACTGGAACGTGGCGTCGAGCTGAAAAAGGCAAAGTAGATGGAATGAGACCTCGATGATTTAGAGGTGTTGCCACTCTTCAGGGTCTTATAGTGGAGTTTGAAGCTGTAGCTTGATATGTCTTGGAATGTGATGGCAATAGTGAAACTGGCGTCCTCTATATATGCAAAGAACCTGTGAGGCTATGCAGCAGTAAACAGCATGCCTTGACACACGCGAGCTCGACAGGAGCTTGCATGGCGGCCCACATGGATGAACAAGCTAAGCAAAGAAAGGAATGAAAGAAGGATCTTCAGTTCGCATGAAAGACGATGAGCAAGTTCCACTAAAGGGCCTGTGACACCATTCCTCCTTCACGGTGGACGGATCTTGTGGCCGAAGGTAGTCCGCACCAGCAACAACGGGTCTGGAATTCCGTCTTTAGCACTAACCGTGGGGCCATTTAGTGCAGATTACATACCCACAAATCCAAAACAGGCGACAAGGCAGATGCCATTGGCCCGGGCAGTGCATGAAACTGGGGGCGTGAAAGCAGGAACAAGATGCAGCAGGACCATGAGTGGAGCCCGCACGATTCCCGGGCTACAGTACGATTCTGGGCAGAAATGAATCAAGGGCATGCCTTCAGGGTCTTCTCGGCACATGGCAAGCCACATGTCTTAATCCAGAAACAGCCCGATAGAGTATATGAGCCGTGGAATGAGCCAAGGGATAAGTGCTGCTTATGCGCGTTTACGCGGAGGGGACGTTTGATCGTCAGTGAGAGATCGAACAAGGGCAACAAGTGAGGAAGACCAAACGTCATTCCCATCGGTCTAGACTTCCATGCACAGGGCTGGGAGCGCCAATTCCTCCTAAGCGACAAATGCGCTCTGCAATGCGCGGAATTTTGTCGCGTGGACTGACGACGAAGGGATGAAACAAAGTCGTGGGACCAACGTGGTCAATCACATGGAGATCATGCATTACTGCAGGGGAGTTCATCAAGACATGAAAAAGAAAAGAAAGAAATGCCAGAGAAATTAGAATAAGCAATGAAGTGCGAGATGCAAGCATTCTTCGAACCACGCGCGAAATATGCATCCTCATTCTCCTTCACAGTTGCCAACGTCTATCATTAGGAACGGCGATGCTCAAACTGAACCCGGGCATACATAAGAATTGGAAAATCAGAATTAGACAAAGAATTAAAGTCATCGTCAGCTCATACCAGCCACGTCTACCCCAGCTAAGCCTTACGAGGCATTCTATTCTGCATAGCCATAATTCCAACCTCCGGAATGCTAAGACCCGCAAGTTGCTTGGTACTGTGTACGCTAATAGTGCTGTTTCAGACTGAATCAAGGGTCCGAAAATAAGACAAAAAAATTGAAGTAAGCATGAGAATAAAAAAAAGCATGGAAAAAGAAAAGGGGCACACGTGGATTGCCTACTCCCTTCGGTCGAGTATGACGAGTCTACTAGAAGTAAAGCTGCCTAAATAGGAAAAGCATCAACATGCATCTCGCCCAGAACGCCTTCAAGTGGCCCCGCGATTTCTTAGGCCGTGCTCCTGCAGGTGGCTCAAGCCTCATGAATGAACAAGTTTGTGGTTATCAAATTAGTCCCAACTTCTTTTTATGGGCTTTCTCGTGGCAATCTCGGGGAAACCATTGAGCGGACATCCGAAATGAAGCCAAGTCAATAAGGGCTGGACCATCTAATTCGCGTTCGGCTTGACTTTGCCAAGCAAAGTAATATGTAGTAGTTTATTACAAATGGGAATAAATGGAAAATCATTTCTACATCGTTCTGTACTCTGGGCTGGCTCGGTCCGCGTGGACTACCGCGGCATGCAAAGGTTTGCACAATAGTTTATGCTTTGGATATGCTTTGGACCTCGCGCAAAGCCACAGAAGCCATATGGACCGGCGTTTCAGATATTAAGGTTGCTTTTCCCACGCGCACCCCCTGGCCAGCGATCATTCCAACCTTCCGTAGTGAGCAATGTTTGACGACGTTGCAGGTCCACTTGCTCGCTCAAATATGCAAGGCACGCTTGGTCTGAGCTGGGGAATCCCAACAACCTTATCTCAATTCTGCTTAGCGTGACGCTCGGTGATCCCCGAGCTGATGTTCAATTTAGTACAGAGTAGGAATTTCTGGCCCCATATGCCAGCCTATTGCATCAATTATTGACCATTCAGCTGATGGGACAAGATGACTTTTGAGGCGTGGGGGGATGTTCATACTACCAACCCGGCGGGCTGGTTCTACGCCCGGCTTGCCCTAAGCTTCTTTTTTGCCTCCATGTAATCCGTATTTTAGTTGGAATTACGGAGTACAATGAAGGAAATTATCTGGGACTGTCTAGAAAATCAGTCTTGCAGAGATAGGCACAGCCCCTGATTATAGGATTTTCTACCTATCACACGAACATAGCGAAAATGGAATAAATTAATTTGCCAAAGGGGTTTATCGACAGTAGTTCGCAGGGCGAATACTAAAATAGTAGCGATCGTCCGGATGATCATCCCTTGGGGAACAACGTTTGCCTCGGCGCTAGCTAACTAAACTGAGCGCCAGTCTGAAACGATGCTCTATGCTTCATGGCCCATGAAACCAAACACAACGGCCCCCAAAAAGGTCCGGTTGTGATGCCGAAGAGCCGCTGCATCCCCTTTATCAGTTGCCCGTACAACGTTCGACCCCTGCATCCATGCCACGAGAACAGACGCGAAACAAGAGAAGAGCTTCAAATCCCGATCCGGTCCTTTCTTTCGTTCCGTGCGCCACGATGGCCATGCAGTCCAAAAATGCATCATGATCTAGTATTTGAGTTATCCCCTTTACTCCTCGGGAGTACATAGTAGTAGTATATACATCTTATGCATCTCCGTATCTTTACTCTTTCTCAAAATGGTATACAGTCCGAATCAACCTAAGAAAACGCTTTTCTGCTGTATCCCTAGGTTAAACCAGTGTCACGACGGCCACTCCTTGCGACAACCCTGGAATGGAAATATTGACAAGTCTTCTTACGTATACTTAGACAAAGAGCAAGCGAGGATCATAATATCCTATGGCACGCCTGACTCGTGGCCCCCAGAGACGGGTTCGTAATCGGGAACGGTGGCTGAGGACCCCTACCAGTTACACGATTGCGCGAATCAAGGGATGCTGACTGTAGGGTGCTTGTGCATTGAGGTAGAATTAAACGAAGAACGGAGCACGGAAATAGAAGTCAAACGATAGATAATTGGTGGCAAGATTCTTGTCCCGACAGCGTGGTTCAACCAAATGTTTGCTTCTTCACTTTGGTACTGTAGATTGCAAATTTTTCCACACGCGATGCTTTGATATGTAGGACCGCTCTGCCTAGGTTTTGGTCGGCAATCTGAAACATTGGCTTGAACTCTCATTTAATTTCTTTGATACTGGAATTTCTTTGCTTCTTCATCAGAAGTCATGAGCTCGACTTTTTGGGGAATAGTCAGCTCAAAAACCGACCCATACGAGCAGGCAACTCAATCAAGGCCATGTCATTATTCATAGACTTATCCGAAGTCGAGGTTGTGAACGCTTTGGACATTTTCAATTGCACAGTATGCACGGATTGAATATTGTGCACCTTACTGTCATCTTCCGTCTTTGCCTCGTGCTCCTTGGAAATATTTTTACACGGGTATAGGTATGGATAGCACTTCAGCTGATATATTGGTCTAGACTGGGTTCGACACACTCTCCCATCCCTCCCGTCTGGGATCTCGTGACTCCTCCAAGAACTGAACAGCAGCGCGAAGAAACATAATGAAAAAGAAATACCTGGCCCGAGAATGTCAGCAAACCGTCAGTCGATATAGAGGATGGGAACGGAATATACACCGCAATGAAGCAGCACAAGGCGATAGTGGCAAGAACGCCTGACCCATACCACATCCACCCAAAAACTGTCAAGCCGCCATTGTAGAGTAGCCAGGCCGCTGAAAAGAAATCGAGGACGGCGTTTACCAAGATTGGGACTTTGACCTGACGGAGACGTAGCAGTCCATCCGCCAGGGACCAGATCGAGGGTAATAAGAGCTAGCAAAAGGTTTCAAGTAAGCCACATTTATCCGTGTCATATATATACTAGAATCTTCATGCTATTCGAAGATTTTATCAAGAAAAGGAAGCTATCAGCAACTGCCATACTTACCAGGAATATATAGAACCCCGTCGAGTCCTCCAGAGTCATATGGAGAATAGCAGCCAACAGGGCCGTAATGACTGCACCGCCTCTGTAGTATAAAGACCTACTCTGCCATTCGGGCCCGAAATCCGTTGGACACAGCATGGCTCATTTGCTGTGGTTGAGTTCGAAATGTGATGAAGAGTGAAAGTGGACTACGCGTCTGCCTCGTGAAGGCGGCCCCGCACCAAAATGTCTCCACTGCGGGCCAATCAGAAATAGAACAATCAACTCCTTGTGAAGCAATTCACGGATTACTATGTAAACATAGGGCGCGATAATCATTGATTAGATTGCTATCATTTGTTTTTGATTCTTTTTTTTTTTTGGGCAAATAATATCTTTATCAATTCTTTACAGCACTAGTTGCGCAATTCATCTATCACATCAGTATACAGATATAGGGAGAAGTGGACTCCTAGGACCGGAATGTTCCGTTCAATGGATTAAAAATCTTCAACCCCGCACGAAATGTTCTTGAGTTATTTTCTTGAGTTTAGCAAGTACATCATTTCAAGTCAATTGTACTAAGTCTCTGAGGGATGATTTCTTGGGGCCTTGATGTCCGCGGATCCGCGGCTTCGATGTTTAGTGGCGTGTGGGGAATGGCAGATGGAAGTATTTTATTTATCAGCCTCGACAAAACACGACTACACTTTCAATCAAGGTCTTCAAGTCTAGAATCTAAAGCCTCATTTTCTGGATTCCAGTACGCCCGCACGTTGCCTACTGTGTCCTTCATCACTATATAAGCTAAACATACTAGTATTCAATACTAGTTAACTACTACTACTAGTTAAATCAGTGCGGTACTTATGTAGAAAGGTATCTAGGATAAAAGCTGTACGTTGATTAAAATAATGGAGATAATATGATAGTATTTCCCTATCTTCGCATATGTAGAAGTATGCCTTGCCTTGGAGCTTCCAATTTCAATGCCATTCTGCATTATCTATTGAAGAAAGATGCCAGCGCCGCGTCCGCGCTCATTCTATTGTCTGCCAGGCGCTTCTCCAAGCTCAAATACACAGCCGGGAGCCATTCTGGTTTCGGCTCACCCAAGGCCATACGAGCAATTGCCTCGCCAGATAACCAGGCTTGGCACATGCCATATCCATTGAAACCGGCCGCGATCCACTCACCACCTTCAATGTTTCTATCGCTGAAGCTCGCTGGGACACTACCGACAATCGGGAGCTGGTCGGCAGTCATGCCGATAATACCAGACCAGATCCTATTAAGTGAAGTACCTGCAGACAATGTCTTATTCGTCAACGGGTTGGTCCAACCCTTGTCGAAGATTCTCTTTGGAAGCAAGCTTGTGAGGTTTCCCGCAGAGTCGGCACTGATGATAGAGTCATCAGAAGACAAAAAGTCATCCAGTCTTTGGCGATCTCCTCCAACAAACAGATCACCGGTCTCGGCGTTCTGCTGCATCCAGTATAGACCTTGCTCAACTAAGGTAGTCTCGGGATCATAGTCTTGTTTCGTGTGGAAGAGCCATGAATTAGCACGGTTCCCCCACTGTGGACCCGGCTTTTGGGTGGACATGGTTAGTCGGCAAGGGAAAAGAGGACCTCTAAGTTTAGGCAGAAGATGCCCGGTGAATGCATTCACGCAGTGGAATATCTTTCCTGCCTTAACCGTTCCGCGAGGGGTTGTTAGGGTATATGGGTACAAGGCGTCGGAATCAGAAGAGACGGTGATCGAAGTCACAGGTGTTTTAGTTTCAACTGAAAAACGGTCTGGGTAACGCTCCAGAAGGCGCTGGAGAAGGTTTGTGACTAGTTTATAGGGCCAGAATACGTGAGACTCAACAATCAGAGCACCTTTAGACTTCCTGAAACTAAATTTCTTGTAGGAGTCAGTATAATTTTCAAACACGGCTTCACCTAAACGATGTTTCAGTCTCTATACCTTCTCAGCCGTTTCTCCGTCAATTATGGTATATTTTTCCTCCTTCTCCGGAACTGCTTCCTCAAACATTCGAATAGAGCGACAGGCTTCGGCAAAGCCTTCGTCATCATCAAACGTGGCAACCGTTGTGACTTCTCTGATCTGACTGATGGTATCCAGGTTCTCAGCCTTGGCAACCCGTTTAATCTCTTGCAGAGTCCGCTCACAAAAGCGCGAGATGTCGTTGGCGGCCTCGGGCCCAAAGGCATCGGCAAAACGCCCATGGAACACTGGGGCATGACTTAGCAAAAAGCCTCCATTGCGACTTGTTGCTCCTGTAGTAAGGGAGCGAGCTTCAAAGATGGTAACGCTTTTGTCACGGCCTAGATGGCTTTCAAGAACTGTCTTGGCAGCACTGCAGCCGGTGATACCGGACCCAATGATGGCGATATCAGTATACTGTGGTAACTGCTCTGACTGAACAGTCGCGAGAGGATGCGCAGGTTCCTGCCAGGCTGATACTGTAGGATTGGATACAGGAACTCCGGGGTCTTGGACGACTTGATTGACCAACTTAGCCAGTAGCTCTTGAGGAAGTTCGGTTGCCATCTTGTATTTAGTATGATAAGGCAGAATTGATTTTGGATTTCTTTGACCAGATATGGAATATCTTTGATTGAGATCGATTTGGAAAGCGCTTTGTCTTCTATTATATAATTTTGCTCGCGATCATAAGCCAGGATCCAGGGAATCTGCGGTACCACATATTTATCTGCTCCGGATTGAGTCTTCACGATGAGGTATTGGCAATTCATGAAGGATTGTCAGTCACAGAAGTCCCTTTTCGCGGATCCGCGGATCCGCGGTCCCTAAATCTACCGAGAGGTTCGACCCGCGCCCCCTTGAACAGTTGGCTGGTCAGCCAAGCCCGCGGGTTCGCGGCTTCACATCTTTGTGTCTCCATGACTTCGCGTCTAACACCACACTCGGGTTTATCCTAAACCATGTATGGCAAACATAAAGTTTCTATGACAACATGTAGTTTTGGAAAGTGACTCTGAAACACCCTACTGAAGCACTATATGTCATAGTAGCAGGTTATAAAATGGTCGTATCAAAATAATAGTTATAATAGATTACTGTGATATTTTGTTAGGTTATTTTGTTATTGGCATTGTAGCAAAAGCTTGGTGTCTAGGATAGGTATTGAATTGGTGGCCCTAAGTTCCTTGAGTCCCTAGGCACATGCGAAAGAAACAGATTTCCTCCGGGTCTGAGCGAGTATTTCCTTTGGGAACCATTAATCCGCTCTATTTCCTGCAAACGATGTGGGATTTACCTCGGAGCCGCTGACCCAATAGAACTATTTCGAGTGCGGTTCGATGTCATTGATCGCTGAATCACAAGATCATAATGGTGAAAAAAAGCTATAAATACAAGTACATTATGCCGTAAACTTCATGTTGATTGTTTAAGCCGAGTGAACAAAGCATACTCTTAGTCTGGTGGTAGCCAAGGGATTGAATCAGAACTTCAAGCATCCTGCCATTTCCCAAATCGCAAAGCATATTTTCCAGCTGAGACATCCGTTACAATTTGGCCATGAGCAAAAATTCCAAGCCAGTTATTTTCGTCGGTGCCGCAGACGCCATATGCGGCGAAGCTATCAGGATCTATGCAAACGCCACGAGCGGCCAAATTGTTCTGGCAGACGCCAATGAAGAGGCCCTACGTTCACTTGCAGCCAAGCTACCAGACAAAAATGTCGAAATCCGAACAGTGGACCTTTCCAATCCCGATGAGTTGCGTAACACTATCAGTGATGCTGCCCTAGTAGTTCAAGGAGCACAGCCATATCATCGGTTTTCATTACCTGTGCTCACTGCCTGCATCGCCGCAAAGGTACCCTACCTTGACTACTCTGACGATGTGCAAAGCACGCTCAAGTCAATTGACCTTCACGAGCGGGCCAAAAAGGAAGGGGTTCCGTGTTATATAAATTGTGGTATTTCTCCGGGTATGACAAACATTCTTGCGGCTGAAATCAATCAAGAACTGGATAGCGTCGAGTCTCTGGACATTTGCTGGCTCGTCAGCGACGAGGGCGGCAAATTAGGTCGAGAGGTTCTGGAGCATCTGATGCATATAACTGCTGGACCTTGCTTGACCTGGGCGGATGGTAAGGCAGCAGTCCATGAGAATTGGGTCGAGACCTCCTATGCTCCCATTTCTCCGGGGTTCAATGACCTCTTTTACGAGAGCGTTCACCCCGAGCCCGTTACCTTGCCTCGTCGATTACCAAACGTGAATCGAATTCGGGTTCTCGGTGCTCTCAATCCTGCGCCATTCAATGGCTTTGCCCGTGGACTTGGTGCTGCAGTCAACTCTGGCATCCTAACTATGGATGCCGCTATCGACTTCCTAGAAAATATGCAGAGCCAGTCATCCGCGAGCTGGAGCGACTTGCTAAAAGCAGTCGTGGGGCAACTTCGGGGTGGTGAAATTACACTCAATCAACTATACGAGCTCGCTTCCCACAGTATTTCGTCATTGAAACCATGGAACTATGCTCTGTGTGGTATGATCGAGCAGGTACGCAATGGTGGATGCACAACTGGTGAGGTTATCGGTTTTTTGATCAACTCTGCACGCGGCAAGAAGGCACAGCCTCGCGGTGGTGTCCTTGTGCGCGGCATTGGAACCCGCAATGGACATCCTGTCGTAGTAACTCGACGAACCCCTGCTGTTCAGGAGGACTCCTTCCTAGCGGGAGGAATGGGAACTTCAATCGGAGCATCATGTGCGGCCTTTGTACTATTGGCGCTTGAAAAGGGGAGTCAAGCACGCCCTGGTGTCTACTGCCCGGAGGATTGGGCCGAATCAGAGGCCTTTTTCCAGGCATTTGAGAGGCTTGGCTGTGCACGAGATCAGGTTATAGAGTCAGTGTCTGCATAGGCGTTGAGTGAGACGGCCGGTAGCTAGCCTATTATACTACTGAAGTTAGTACTTTATCAACTAGTGATAATGGTATTAGCTCTTGCTAAGGTTCTAGAGCTTGCTGGTATAAAGTCAGAATATATTTGTGTACTCGCATGTGTGGATTCTATCTGATATCTTAGAAGGGTTCGGACTGTCCATGTATACAATGGAGGCAAAAATTCATAGTATCAATTTGAGCAATAGCATACTACTACTTGAATAATAGTATGATTCACTATATGTACTAAGAGAAGCACCTGTGCAATGATGCTTATTCCCACGAATATATTTGTAAATCTACATATATAGTCAATCGTTAGCTTACAATGAGGCTCGTTCGTATAAAATAGCTTGATGTTGTGATCGACAAGGTCATTTTCCTAAATTGGCTGCATTGCATTTGTATCTGCTGGCACAACAAACAGTTCGATCCCCTGCATTTCTTCCAAATAATCAAATTTGTATCGCATTGGAGCTTTCTAATAGATCTTAGATGATTATTAAATATCGAGATAGTACTAACATGTACAGTAAGATTCCTCGCCACTGACTATCAACGCAGTTTATTCGCCGCGCGTTCAACCCGCAAATTGTACCTTGGCAATGACGTATAGATCTTCATCCGCGATCGTCATGCCGAAAACCTGGAATATCGCAGAATGGAATGTCTTTGCAAGGGTCTCTACCGAATACACTAAGCTCAATCCCCAGTCTGTCAGGAGGTGGAGATTTGGTTTTAATGACGGGTGTGCCCCAGCCAGACTAAAAATATTGGTCTAGTCCCAATATCCTGCTTGTCAACTAGAAATATCCGGCTGCCTGCAAAAAGACCCAGCCAGGGCCCCAACTTAAACCGTTATGGGAGTGAGCTATGCTTATCACAAAGTGATAGCTGGGTTCCTTCGTGCTCTCGTTAAACCGAGACTTCATCTTAATCCAAACCCCGATGATACAATTTTCATCCCTTCGAGAGACGCCGGGCGCACCATCAGAGCCCATGTTTACAAATCTGCCAACGCGACCCAACCGAATCCAGTCTTAATCAACTTTTGTGGTAGTGGGTGTGTGCTTCCAACATATGGAAATGATGATGAATTCTGTCAACTAGTTGCATCTGAAACGAGGTACACCGTTCTTGACGTACAGTATCGACTGGCACCCGAGCATCCATTCCCATCAGCGTTTCAGGACGCCGAAGATGTCGTGGATTGGGTTCGATCGCAACCCGACTCCTTTGATACATCTGAGATCTCTTTGAGTGGATTTAGTTCTGGAGGAAATATTGCTCTCACTGTCTCCTCTGCATCTTCGCATTTCTGCAAGGAAGGCCAACCGAGTATCTTCCACTCTGTCATCTCACTCTATAGCCCGACGAACATGGCCTTGCCCACTCCAGAAAAGCCTCAAGCGGACTATTCAAATTGGATCATGCGAAAGATCTTCCCTCCATTTTCTCACCTTTGCCATAAATGCCAGGGAATCGATAAGATAGATCCAAAAGACCCTCGCCTCTCGCCCTTATTCACAGATCCGCATAGGTTCCCCGACAATGTCTTGTCGATCACAGCATCTCAATGCTCATTTGCGATTGAAGCAGAAGAACTCGCCAAGAAGATTGGTAGCATAGATGGGAAATTCGCTGTGTCGAAGAGGATGGAAGGCTGTGCTCATGGGTGGGATAAAGAAGCCATAAGGGGCACATCACAGTGCGCGGCCAAAGACGAGGCGTACGCGTTGGCGATTAATATGTTGCAAGGAAACAAAGATGCTCTTCTCGCTTATCTGAAGACCGACGAATGATTTTGATACCCAGGATTGTCTGCGATAGAAACCCTTTGGATTGCTGCATCACGCTGGTGCAGTGTGATTCTCAAATTTTCGGGTCGCCATGTAATGATCTGTTCCAATATACATCGATAATTCCCAATGATATTATTCATCGCGACCATGATCTGCTTTTTTTTTGGTTTCAGGTTGCATCAAGTAACAGCTGCAATCCTTGAAGTCGCATTTGGGAATATGAGTAGCTCTCGCAGGATCTGGTCACGCTCCATACCCTGTCTAAGCGCTTCTGCACCCATAATGCTTGTCCACCTCTCCTGGATTGAATCAATAAGTTTATGTGACTCTTGACTAGTTCGCGCTCTTCTTCCAGGATACTGATCGAGCCAAGAATGGCCAAGGGCCACAAAAGATAACTAGGTGCGTATAGTTCTGGTGCCAAAGAACCAAATATCTTCAATCCTCGCTGGAGAGATTCCGATAAGTGTGATGCCTTTTCATGCTGTGACATATTGGGTGCTTTTTTAAGCAGAAGTGTCTGAAGAGCTTCATAGTATAGCTCTATAGATAAGTCATTCGTATGTTCAATTTGGTTCCATCTTGATAATTCTTGCCAATAATGAAACCACAGCATTTTTTCTCCATCGACCAAAAATCTCGATATACGCGCTAGTTTTGTGGCATCGGCGATCAACAGAAAGAATTCATAGGATGTTTGGAGGATCGGCTGAACTGGAAGTGATATTTCGTGCTCCTTCACATCCGAGAAATACCGAGGTATATCAAGTTGTTGTCGGATGGATGTCAGAATATCGAGCTCGGGTTCAAAAAGCATCATAAGAGACGCATGGTAGATGAACGATTCGATGCATATTCGATCAAATATTGCAGTACTAGTGGTTGTAGAACGTTTTGTCAATTGCGATTGTCTTTGGGTAAGAAGATAGCCCGATGCTGTTGTATGCGGTGCTACATTTGGTGCCATATCTAGTCGACAAGCCTGCTCGTGGTTGGTCAATTATCGCATTCATAAGGGTACTTGAAATGATAGTACGTACTTCAAAAACAGAAAGCAAAATCACAGTTGCCAAAAGCGAGTCACCATCCTTTGCCGATTTCTTGAGCATAAGTGATTTTTGCAACCAAGTAATTGTGTAGAGGTAACTTTGGATAGCACATTCTACCGACCATGTCGGCCGCGGCGCGATCTGCATACCAGCAACGGAAATCATTGCGCCCATCAAGGGAGGGTAATCCGGGGCCAGACATAGCATATATGTTTGATCGATCGAGCTTTTGCGAACTAGTCGAGGGAGAATGGAAGAAATAAATTGATGGTAAAGGTAGCAATACTCCTCACTATTGAATGGCGCGGGCATTGTAGGAGACGATGGTTGCTTCACGATGGACAGACAAGGTGGTGACTGAGTAGAGACATCATCAAACTCGCTATTCCGACGTCTTTTACCTCTTCGACCATCTTGAGGTTCATTCCCAGAGGGCCATTCGCAGACCAGATTGATTCGTGTACAGTTGGCACATCGTGGTTGTGTTTCGTCGCACTTCTTCCGACGCTGTCTGCCTGCTCAATCCCCATATCGTGAGTGGATAGCCGCCGAATTTCCCTCAAAATTATTTCCCTTTCACTTACAACGCAAGCAGCCGGTCCTTGTTCTCAATTTTGCTCTGGATCGATGCATTGCAGTAGCGCACTGCGCTGGCTGAAGAGACAAATACTCGCATGCGGGGAAACCCGCGCTTCATTCGGTTATCAAATTGACTCGACCCGCAAGACCCGCTTGCAGGGTTACATAGTATGTATACTTTTAGGGGAACAGCTGGATGATACAAGTATATGTGAAGTAGGTCCATTTTGAACAATAAGATTCTATCATGAAGTGATTTGAATATCTTTCTCCATCTGGATCTGTTCTTGTCAAAAATACCCTCCAAACTCAAGACTCGAACTCCAGCAAATTATAGAATTCCCCATGCTTTCTATCGGCCAATTCCCTGGGGTTTCCTTCTTCAATTATCTGGCCATCGCTGAGCACTATGACTTGATCAAAGTCCAATAAGGTACGTATTCGATGAGCTATGACAATGACAGTGCATCCCTTGAACGATTCTCGTATAACATTTTGGATTTTGACATCAGTCTCTCGGTCCAGGCTGCATTTAGGTTAGTACCAAACTCACGGGTTCCAGTCGTCTACAGAATATCCAAGATGATCAGGAGAAAGATAATACTAACCTGCTTGTTGGTTCGTCTAGAAGCAGAACCTTGCTTCTTTTCAATAAAGCTCTTGCAAGACAAAACAGCTGCTTCTGTCCTTGAGACATGATGCTTTGATCTAGTTTGGTCTCCAACACAGCCTCTGTCGAGTCATCAGCCCTTTTCGTCAGAGATTTCCAGATGTCAACTCGCTGTAAAGCATCTATGATTTCTGTACTCGGAGCACGACCCAACGGATCGATATTTTGCCGAATAGAGCCTGGAAATAAGAATGGCTCTTGACTGAGACAACTGATGCTTTGGCGAACCGTTGATCGGGGAATATCTGATATATCTTTTCCGTCGATGATGATTTGTCCTGAGACCACCTCATTGAGACGGAGAAGAGAGAGCGCCAAGCTACTCTTGCCACTGATGATAAGCTCCAGTCAGTATTTTGCTTCCTACACTGGAACATCTGTGATAATAGAATGTTTACCTTCCGGTTCTGCCGCAAATTCCAAGTTTTGTTCCTGCCTTAATACGAAGCGAAAGACCGTTGATTACTGGTTTGGTTTCTTCGGTGATACTGTATGAGATGCTCGAATCCACAAATTCGATCTCTCCACGATTAGGCCACTCGTGACTTGTCTCATCCGTAAGAGCGTTTATGCCAGTCATTTCGTTTGGAGTCTTCTCAGAGAAATCTTTAATGCGTGCAATGGCTCCAAGAGATGTCTCAAGCAATGTCCAACTTTGGATCAATGATGATAGGACCTGCCCAAGGTCAATCATCATAACAAGAGCAATTCCCAAGAGACCTGGATTCACTTGGCTGCGAAGCGCAAATCCCAATCCAACAAGTAGTATCGTCAAGCCGGCCACAATCAAGTTCAAAACAAGGCTTAGCCAGCGCTGGATACACAGAAGGAGGTAATAAGGTCTTTGAGCCATATCGAGCATCGAAAACATTCTGGAAATCGATATATCTACCCACGAAAAGGCTCTGATCGTAACCACCCCAGCAAGTGATTCAATGAAGTGAGTATATAAAGGGCTTTTCAATTCGATTCTGGCAAGATATCAATGGATGTTATGAGTCAGTTGAATTTCGTAGATTGAATGACTTACTCCAATAGTCTCAATTGGCGAGACGTCCGTAAGTAGAACCGCTGAATCAAGACAAGTAGCCCGACTATCACCGGAAGAGCCGCTGCCAGATAGGGCAATGATGCTATAGCAATCGCGCTCTGTGTCAAGGCCGCGAAAAACTCTAAATTTCTGATCAGTCAAATTCTTCTTGGGAATTATTGGGAATACCCACGGAAACCAGCATTGATAAGGCCTCGAGGGAGAATCATGTCAACAAGCCTCATATCTTGACTAAAGCGCGTGACAAGAGACCCAGTCTCAACATTCGATAAATACGACAAGGGTGCACTAATTAACTTAGCTAGGAGCCTCTGGGTTATAGTTAAGACTGTTTACCTCATGCAAGCAGAAAGTACTTTTGAATGTAGGTTTTTCGAAGCTGCTGGGACAATTACAACCCAGGTCCAGCTTAAAAATAATATCGTCAGTAATCCGTGCAGCATGTAAGCCAAGATAATTTCAATTCTAAAACTTACTATACCGCAAAGCAGAGTGCTATTGCTTCAATCGCAGAGTAACAAGCATATAGTCCAAGCCAGTAGCCAACGTTTGAGCCGGAGCCATTCGAGCTGCTCGAAGCCCAAAGCTCGATCCATACATCTGAGAACAAAGTAGTAAGCATCATAGTCAAAATGCACTGGTACAATTAAGTATAGCTTACATATTAGGCCGTAGGTTCCAGAGTTGATTATCAGAAATATCAACAAGATCAAAATTCTCTGCCATCCGAGAGCTGAAAAATAATACTTATAGATTGATGCATCGGCTGTCTTTTCGTGCGAGCTGTTTTCACCGGGGCTTTCCACGGGCTCCAGTACTGGCTCTTGAGGCTCCTTGTCTTCTTCGCTTGCGGGGACTTCTTTAATTAATTGGGTCATATCTCTCAATCTTTCATCTCGAGACTCAAAGTCGTCAAGGGTGGATCTCCGAACATCCTCATAGCTGCCCTGCTTCAGTACTTGGCCATCATCGCCTAAGATAATTATGAAGTCGGCTTGTTTCATATAATCAACTATAATCGTAAACTTGTCAGCTCATTTTTCAATCGCCCCCCATTCTATTCTGATTCGAGATGGAAATACCAGAGTGTGTTGCCAAAAATGCTACACCACCCAATCGACGCAGGAGACCCCTTGGCCCGAATACTTTGTCAAAAACCAAGTGCGAAGTTGTGTTATCGAGGCCACTCAATATGTCGTCAAAACACGAAACTCGTTTCCGAGCGTACAGAGCTCGAGCAATTGTCTACCGTAAGATCTCATTAGCTCATTCAACCCTTTTTTTTAGCATTTAAGTACCCTAATTTATACTCACAATTCTTTGTCTCTGTCCTCCACTAAGCTTAGCACCTTGGCTACCCACTGACGTCTGATCTCCCTCGGGCATTTTTGCAAAATCTGCGTCGAGGGAACATGCACTGGTCACTGTGTGATACCACTCTTGATCAACTTCAGATATCGGACCACCAACAATATTCTCTTTGATTGAAGCATTTACAAGCCACGGTGTCTGGTCACAGAAGGCTATGTCCGGATATTTGATGAAATAGTCGCCTTCTATCACAGGTGTCTCGCCAGCAAGCCCCTTGAGAATCGTAGATTTCCCGCTTCCAACTGGGCCAATGACTAGCACCAATGTACCAACAGAGCAGGATTCTACCTCAAGGTTGATACCATCTCCAGTGGATAGGGCGGAATCCCAGGCAAATCGAGCATTTTTGAGGGACATCACGGTATGCTTCATCTCTACTGGAGCCCGCATTGGACTTAGTGCTATATCTGATGCGGTGCTAGGATTTGTCCAAGAGTCTGAATCTGGTTGATCAAGCATTCGCTTCTCTGGAAGGATGACATGGATTAGAAATTATTTCATGGAATGAGATACGGGGGATTTGATTAGTATATCTTCGACCAGAGTTCGTGAAGTACTTACCAGGGCGCTTACTGTGTCTCAGGAAATCTTGTATCCTCTCAAGACATCCGATGGAAGCAAATGTATCTGGTATCGCTAGTAGTAATACAGAGAGTGGTTCAATCATCAGATTGATCAACGAGAGGGAGGTAACAGCTTGTGAGACAGAGAGTCCATCAGACCCCTGTATTTTAGCTACTATAGCATATGCAGCAAATGTTGCAAGTTGGCCAAATACGCTTGGAAGGTTAACTACATATTACTCACTCGTTAGCATAACTATTCAAATCTCTTGACTAACTTCACACTGGGAATTTGAAAACATACCTGTACAAACACGAATTGTCTGCGTTCGGCGAAACCTCTTCGATATTCGAAGTTCATCCTGACGGGAGGAGTCAATCATATTTTGCATGACTTCACTCAGACCGAGGACTTTGACGTTTCGAATAGAGCCGAGGATTGAAGATGTGAAATTTATACGCTTTTCTGTTGCTTCAAGCCACTTTTTTTGTCGGTCGGACACCACGTTGCCCATGCCAAAAGAAATGGAGATGAATACTGGCAGTTGGCCATTAGCCTCGAACATCCCATATGCGCGTTGAGTTTCAATCAATACTTACTTATCACAATCACAATTGGTGCAATACAAACAGCTCCCACCATGGTCTTCAATAACCATGTTGCGAGACCCAGTTGGAGGACGTTGGCCCATGTTTCGCAGACGGTAGAGTTGAAGTATTCCGCGAGCATTTCTATGTCAGCACCCATGAGAGACATCGCACTAGATTCGTCTGTACTCCCTAGAGGTAGATTCATCATGTGTTGAAAAACGAGAGCCATGAGCCCTCCACGGATCATTGTTGTAGCTCTGAAGCCCAAATGCTCATATAGAGCTCTGGATATCTGTAGCCTTGTTAGACTCTCATGATAGCCTACTAGTTCCAGTAGTATGTAATTCAAGGGATGAAACATACGGCAATTCCAACAAAGACGATTGCAGTAGCTCCAATCAGTCCATACCCCTTGTCTAGGGACAGCTGATCTGTTTGCTCCAAGGTACTGACAACTTTGCCGACTATAAAAGGTTGAGCAATGCTAAAACCCATGACAGCTAGCCTGGGCAAGACAATCCCCGCAACCTCCCAGCGTAGGCGCTTAACTACAGCAAATAGTAAAGCATTTTTGCGCTTCTGGTTGCATGCCGCCCATGTAGCTTCGAAGGTTGCGGACAGATCTTCCGATGATAATTTTTCATGGATATGGGGTAGCTCGTTCCCAATCAAGAGGGCTGTATATCCTTTGCAAAGTAGACTATTGAGCCAGATAAATAATCCCTGATTGAATGGACCTCCGATACTCTCATCAGACATATTATGTTTTTGGTCGATAAACCAACTCCTTTTTTCAAAGTTCTGCAATATCAGAAGAAGAACTTTCAAAGCGAGAGAAGCGCAGAGGCTAGCGGGATATGGTCGATTGTCGCTTATTAGCCACGCTGTTCGTGCTCGGGCAGTATCTAGCAGCAAGGTGACAAATAGATAGGCCGAAACCAAAAGCGAAGGACGAATCGAACGAAAGTACTCGAGGTCAATCAGGACTACGGTGACCAGAGCTGCTACAAGCTCAAGGGCTGTGCTGGCAACCAAGGCGTGTCCTCCTATGTTCTGTGTTGCAACCAACACAAGAAGAAGTAACTGAAGGCATACCAAGATTGACGAGATAATCTATCATGGGAATGTTATGTGATATTCTGCTATGTACCCACCGTTGAGACACTTACTAAATTCGCCAGGCGGTTGATGGACGATATAACTTTTGGCGTCTGCTTTGAGAGCTGATAAACTCGGAAGGGCGCCAGCAAAATAAAGCAAGCAGCAGGAGTGATTGCTAGAATGGTCGATTCGAAAAACAATGTGAAGTCAAACCCCCCACGGCAGCCTTGCGAGGCCACAACCGGTCCGAACCAGCCGTCGCCGCAAAGTCTCGCGGTATCCTCCATCTCAGCATGAGATCAATGACTAGATGCGACAAGGAGGATCTTGACTCAGTAAATAAGGCGTATTACAGTTGCTATTCTGTGGAGAGACCTTTAAAACGTTAATGATTGACACCGGCAGAAACCAAGATCTTAAAAGAACAAAGCAATGGGGCCAATAATATAGGGCAGACTAAGACAAGCATCGAAGCGGGATAGCTTAGTATTGGGGTTACATCGTGGAAGATTCGTTCAGTCCGTTGAGTGGTGTACTCTAGAATTGCACTATCCCAGCCTATGATGGCCGAATCCTGATGGCTAATCTAACCAATCATATATCATTCCCGAAGCCTTTGTGGGATTGCTCATTGCCCAGATAGGTGAGGGCGCGCGAATAGAGAATAGACCAATACAGAGCCCCTTTCT
>Ga0209673_1000335_pt1 | contig 86358 bp, 93 predicted proteins | sample AraplaCol_mMS_r2_2_FD_184274 | JGI IMG/M metagenome (GOLD analysis project Ga0209673, IMG submission 184274) | Arabidopsis root microbial communities from North Carolina, USA - plate scrape MF_Col_mMS_r2 (SPAdes) (version 3) | ecosystem: Host-associated > Plants > Roots > Endosphere | place...
AGAGCGAACAGCTTCGAGCATGAAAAAAATGACCCCAACTTCCCCGCCTCCAAGTCGATAAGCTCTGCAGGTTTTTGATAATCGGAAGCCCCTCCGACATTCAGTGGAGAAGCAACAATTCTTCGTCGTGAATGGCCATTTCTCCCCTCAACGTCTCCACTCGGGTAGTCTACCGATGGCCGATAACTCGCTTGACAGCGAGACTTGAGGGGCCTATAGTGAGAAAGTGTCGCATGATAGACCGATTTCTGGACATTTAATGCATAGGCTGCGGGGGTATATATGATCAAGGGAATAGGAGCTTTCGGAATAGAAGCGAGTCAATAGTTTTTTGAAGTGAAATTCATTTTCCTCTCTCTCCCCCATTATGGGTGTTTCAAAGACGGATTCGATTATTATTGTTGGTGGAGGTGCATTTGGTCTTTCGACTGCATTGGATCTCGTGAAGAAGGGATATACCAATGTTTCTGTTTACGAGAAGGATGATCATATCCCTCCTCGCTGGTCTGCTGCCAATGATCTGAATAAGATTGTTCGCGCGGAATATGAGGATCCATTCTATACAGACTTGACAATTGTATGTTGCCCCCACAAGAGGATAATGGAATCATTCCATAAAACCCATGGTGCAGATGTACTCGCTGGATGTTTGAGAGTTACTGACTCGTTGGTCATCTATAGAAAGCTATTGACGCCTGGAAAACTCCCCTCTTCGCTCCTTATTTCCACCAAGTCGGTTTCTTGCACTGTGTATCTGGTGCTGCTCCACAACAAGCCACCGATACTCTCAACAGATTCCGTGCCTCTGCTGAGCGTAATTCGAAGATTCAACCGCATGTCGTGCCAGTGAATAGTGAGGATGATGTTCGACAAGCTTGCTGGCAGCTTGATGGCCCATTGACCGGCTGGAATGGATACTTCAACCGTTTCGATGGCTACGCCCATTCTGGTGCCGCTCTTGCTGGAGTATATCGTGCTGCTCAAGCAGCCGGTGTACGTTTCTTTTTGGGAGAGCAGAATGGAGCCGTTGATGAGCTGGTGTACGTGTCTACCGCCACAGCCAAGAGGTGCGCTGGTATTCGTACAAAGAACGGTCGCTTCCACCCTGCCTCCTTGGTGATTGTTGCTGCTGGTGCCGCTGCTGGTCGCTTAGTACCTCAACTTGGCCAGACTGTCGTGGCAAAGTCGTGGTCCGTTGCTCATGTTCATCTCACCGATGAAGAGACTTCTGCCCTGCGTGGAATTCCCGTCACTTATGCCCGTGATTTGGGATTCTTCTTCGAACCCGATCCCAAGACAAACTTGTTGAAGATGTGTCCCATGGGTGGTGGTTATATCAACACTGATCCCAAAACGGGTATCTCGTATTCTCCTGAAACCCTGAAAGAGAGTGTTTTCCTGCCAGAGGCGGATGAGAAGCAACTGAGACAATTGCTGAAGCAAACTCTCCCCTCCCTTGCAGACCGACCTTTCGTCGAGAAGTCCCTCTGCTGGTTCGCCGATACCAATGATTCTGATTTCATCATCGACTATATCCCCGGAATGTCCGATTCGGTTATTGTTATGTCTGGTGACTCGGGACATGGCTTCAAAATGTTCCCTATTGTCGGATCATTTATTACGGATATGCTTGCAGCCCCGGGAAGTCAACAACCTGTTGCCCGATGGCGTTGGAAGCAGCCTGCGTCTCAAGGCAAGGCTGACTGGGGAGGTGATGTGAGTTGGCGTCTTGGAAGCTCAAAGGAGCTGTCAGAGATCTTACCGGCCAAGGCGTCAAAGCTGTAGATAATTAGTATGTCATTTTTAGAAGCTTCAATGATAAACTTGCAACATTATCTTCACAGTCACATAAGATAGATAGAGTATTTTTGTAAACTTTTGTATTCGAGGACTATCTGAAGGGAGTAGTGGCGAGACGGAAATAATTTGATTTATTTCCATCCTGTCAATGTGTTTCATACAGAGGCTCGAACTGACCGGTCAATTTGAAATAAATCAAACTGAGCTCATGAATGGGATGGGCTTTTGGACATGTGATAGCACCCGAGACATTTGGGCATCATGTAGAGTAGTATCTATGAATGCATCAGCCCGATAATGAATCGTCAATTTGATTCAGGTGTGCCGCTACTCAAAGAAAAATAAAACTTTTTACTAGTAGCAGTAATAGAGAGCACTAGTAGTTCTCTCTATATCTTACCATCAACTTCGAGCATTGAAAAGACACAGACCTCTTCGGTAGGTGATCAATCACTGAGTAATTTAGAACTCATGTTAATTAATGACAGCCCCCTGACTCTAAATTATGTGTCTCCTAAAGGTCCTCGATCATACAGGGCGAGGGGGCTGCGGGCATTTTTTCATATTGGAGATCAGACAATGTACAGAGACTCGTTTCCGACTGAGTCGTGATCGTTGCATCCGTCCGCCAAAGAGAACTATCTTGCCTGGTTCTGATGAATTTTGTGATCTTGTGAGATGGTTTGACGCTGGACACAACAAAGCTGCTGGGAAATGTGCCGTTTGTCAAGGTGAAGTGGGCCTGTATACTTCTTTATGAGTGTATGAGCAATCTTTCCAGGAGCTAGGGGGCTCAATGATACTTCAAGTTGGTACAATTCTTTTCAAAAGGAGATCTAGTAACGTAACCTAATATCCAAAAGTTCATTGTACATCATCGTCATCGTCGTCATCATCATCATCATTCATCCTCGAGTTCTTGAAGAAAGCCCGTCATGAGCACTATACCGTCAAAACGCAATGCATGTCCTCTTCCATCGTCTTTCTACCATATACTATGCTCGATCATTGCATTAGACATCCACTCCGTATCGATACTCTCGATCGAATCAGCCACTGCCATGATTTGTGCTGCAGTCAGACGATTCGTGAAACTGCAATCTCCATCCATAGTAACGCCAACACCTGGGTCGGATAAGATATCATGATCAAGTGCCTGTGCAGTCTGGCTTGAGGGAGGGAATGAATTGGCGACGGGTACTTGGGAAGTAAGGACATTGTTTGGAAATGAAACTGGAGCCGATAAACATCTTGGATGTTCCTGCGGGAAACAACTTAGGAGTTCATCGAGGAGATGGAGTTCTGAACGGCGGAATTTGGCAATGAGATTTCCGCTTTCAATTATTTCTTCGAAGATTGCGTATGCTTTTTCGAGCCAGATTGGGTATGACCAGCGCATATCGATTGCGGGTCCGATTAGAAGGACTACTGTTGAGACGAAGATTGATTCAAGGTCGAAGGAAAGAAAACTTTCTATAGGATGATGGTTAGATTTCTCCTAAGTTCGAGCAAGGCGAGAGACTGGAGTCAAGCTTCTTACCTAAAAGACCCTCGGTTTGGAGACTGTGGAGAATACAGATAATCTGTTGAGAGGAGTCCATACTCATTTGAATCAAGTTGCGGACGGTTCGGGAAGTGTTGAGCACCTCGACGCAGTTTTCTGGTGACTCGAAACGGATTTTAAGGAAGCAGAATAATAGAGGTCGGGTTGCGAGGACAATACATTGATGATAGAGGAGATGAAGGTATGCAGATATCCGGGAGACGCCACTGATATCTCGTTCCATGTGAAGGGGGAATGCTCTTCGAAGCTCATCTGCCAGACTGGCTATAGTTGCAAGAGCAGATTTGGTGCGGAGGAGGAAGTTTCGGTTAATGCGTCCGTCGATGGCATAGACGGCTGATAAAAAGGGAAGAGTATCTGTCAGTCAAGGGCATCGAACTAGGCAGATGTTTACTATACTTACAACCATTGATTTCGGCAATGATTCGAGATAGCCGGATGTGCATCCCGATTGCAGAGGTACGTTGTATTGATCCTGGAAATTCGGGGAGAAGAGTGTTGATTTGTTCGTCATTCAGCGTTTGAGGAAGACCCATTAATGAAGTCATCTCGCGATCCAGAATGTATACCGTCCACCAGATCTTGCGACATCGTTGAACCATGTTCTCGCCGAGGTATTCGATTGGCATTTGTGTATGCATCCCCTCTGCCATTGCCATTCGCATTGCTTGTCCTATCTAGAAAGTAGAAAGTCAGTTTCTGTACATCCGATTCTGCCCCGAAGAAAGGACTTACATAGTTGTGGGCTGATGACCTGCAGTCCAATGCTTGTAGGTAAAGAGCAACACAGCAAAGAACTTCGGTGGACTCGATAGGCTCTTCATGGAGGACAATGACACTCGGTAACATTTCCAAGGCTTTGACAAAATAGTCCGCCCCAGGGGGTCTATTTCCCTGCACTTTGTGCTTGACAAAGCCTTTACCAAAAGCGAGAATGAGGAGAAAATGAACATACCACAGCCCGGTGGTTGCGTGAGGCTTTGGTTCAGAGTAAAATTCATGCAAGTTGGTCATGAACTCATTCTCATCGAAAAGATGATATAATTGCCCACAGCGGAATTTGACTACATTGATCAAGTACATCGCATGATCATAAGTTGGCACGGCCGGGGACTCCGGCGAATGGCTTTTTCGTAGGCCATCCCATCCCAGATCATAAGTTGCACCATCGAATAGAAGAGCCCCTGTAGGTAGAGCTTCTTGATAGATGTGTTCGTGAGTAAGACTTAATACTCGACGAGTGAAAGACCAGTTGGAAGATGTGCCTAGATAGACTGCAAGCAGGGGTGATATATTAGCGTAGTTCATCAGTTATTCACGACGGGTGGGCTGCCGACGAACATGTTCTCCCATTATCAGCCGACATAAAGGCCGGAGGGCCAGTAGACAGAGGGTTAGTCAAAACAGAAGCAGGGTCTTCTAATTCTTGATGGATCTGAGATTCCTCAGGGTCATGGTGAGATGATCGAGAAGCCTGTGGCGAGTCATCCTTGAGATCTGCGATGCATGAGCGTTCAGTGCGTGAATTAGGCTGCGGAAGTACGAACCGGGAGATCTATCTTCAGCATAATCGGGACTAAGTGGAACAGGATCAATGCGTTCACCAGATTGCTGCAGACTGGCAATCTTCTGATGCAGTTCATCGATATATCTGATCCTGAATTAGCGAGATTGTCTTCCTACAGCATCTAGAAGGTGACGGGGAGCTAGCCGGGGGGAGTCGGAGCTTCCAATATGATAGTATCATACCCTCGAGTAACCAGTATCTTTTGATCACGGTCATCAAAGATGCAGGTTAATTTCCGTTTATTACAACCATCACACGGCTGTGTTCCCGAGCACTTGATCTTTTGTCTGCGACATCGAGTACAACTAGATAGGGTATCAGTATCTTATGAAACACAGAAACACAGGAGAGAATCGGGGAAAGATCGGGGATTTCTCAAAGAAAAGAAAAGTAAAAAACCTACGCATTCAGGGATCGTTTTGTGACGCGCGATCCATTGCCCGCCATGAGGAATAAGTATGTGATGAGACCAAAGAGTATAGATAGATTATGGGAGACGTGGTCTTCAGAATGAAGCGAAATATCAACTTGGCGAAAATGCGGGGGAATTCGCTCGGTGGAGCCGCCAGGTTCCTTTTTCTTGGTTGGACCAGATAAGCCCCTAGACGATAGGGAAACATCGCCACTGAAAGAGTGGATGATTGAATGAGATACGCGCGTGTAACATGGACATATACAGTAATGTTATCATAGTGGATTGATTTATACTGGATTTCTATAGGTGTCATCGTTCCTGAAAGCCGCTGGTACTACCAGCGACTTTCAAAAATGAAATACAAAGACACTAAACAAAATCAATATAATCTATATGATACCAATCTAACAGTAAATTTTGAGTCCGGCCAACTCGCATTTTCCGGTGTATGAATGCATACTGGCGCGGGATTGTCATGACAGGCCCAAGCGAAGCCCAGCTGACCCCGAATGGAGGCGATGCACGTTCCAAAGCGGGGAGAACAAAATGTCACCAGCACAGTCTACCCCGGAGATAGACCGAGTCCACATAGCAGATACTAGGAACCATCATACTTCGTACCAGGGTTGATAGGTTTGGTCAAAATCCAGCCCTATTCATTTTTACCCCCGAATTGTTCAAAAAGCAAAGAAGTGTCGTCGGGAGGGTTGCCGGTCACTAAACCATTTTTGGATAGCAAATCCGCCGATAATCGGGAAGCCTGCCGGGATGGCTATGTACTATATAGAAGTCATTGGAAAGGATAAGTTATCATTATTCATGGTCTACTGTGGAGTAACAAGTACAAAGTATCTATCTACATTGCAGATCAATGCGGCTACGCATAGCAGGTTCGTATCAGGTTACAGAATCACTTGATGAAATTCAACTAGCTATAGGTACAACTCAATAATTACCACACAGACACGAGCAAACACAAAGCCCCACTTGCTGTCAAAGATCTTCCTTGACTTGAGAATTACCAGCACACTTCGATTATGCATTACGTGGTGGTACAACAAATGCGGGCTGAAGGGGTGGGGAGGAGGATGATAGGAGTAGATAGACTGCAATCACAGGACGAAGCCGATATCGTGTTTGGGAAGATCGAAATTGGAACAAAAACTGATAAAAAAAATAAAATAAAAAAAGAAATTCCAATGGAATGAAAGGAAGGGTTGAGTACTTGAAACGAGCGTGTGGGGAAGGTAATCAGCTTATCAAAAGGCTGCAAGGTAGGGTAGGGTAGACCACCGGCGAATAGATCAGATGTAGCATTGCCGGGTTGGCGTCGGTATCTGTAGAAGGTTGGAAGGGTAGAAGAAACAATATGCAAGAGGGGTTTTGTTGGCTATAACGCAGGATTGAGCAAGTGACAAGGGAGCAAGTGACAAGCACGAGGAAGGAAAATGCAAGAGGTGCTTTTGAGAAGCAGATTAGGCATTAGGTACCGTGTCCAGCACTCGGGACATCTTTTTCGCCCGGCCGGCATCTTCAACAACTAGGCCACGGGAATTCAACATGGACTGAACAGTCTCAACCACCTTATTAAAAGAAGATGCAGCTCCACGTTCTTGCTTGAATCGGACCAGGCTAAGATTGGCCTGGCGACCATGCTCGAGCACAGTATAAAACTCAGCGGTGAATTCAACTTCGCGTAAGCGGAGGACTGTGAAAAGTAAGTATGTTTCTTAAGAATGAGAATTTGGGGGTGTGCGATAACTTACAGTTAGCCTCGCTCACACGGCCATGGATGGTGCTGTTGTTTTTGTCCATATAGACGTCTTCCATGCCGTAGTCTCTCCAGTCACGAAGCAACTTATACACCTCTCTGCGGCCCTTTACCTTCGAAGTGTTGAGAGCAATTACTCGAGAAGCCGGTTTGATCTGGAATACTCGTGCGAACCAATTATGGTTAGCAAGAGATTGACGCTTCGTCAGAGGAGGACTGTGAATATCGTCTGCTTCGAACGAGCTTTCGGGGTCAGAGAAGTCCTTGCACATCATTGTCGAAGGCTGATTTTGATCCTTGGAGTTAGGTCGCGATTTATCTAGAGCAATGATTAGCATTCGTTCGAATCTTTTAAGAGATGGATGACTTACCCGCCTCGGCCTGCATGTTTTTGTTCGACTTCTTTGGCATCAGTTTCTTAAGGAGGGTGCCACCGAAGCGCTCCATAGATGTCTTGCGAGTGGGGACGCGTGCTTCTTCGGTCTTGGGAGGCGACCCTGTCAGGTCAACTGGAGTATGAACAACAGTACCATTGCTGGGGATGATCTGTTTTCGATCTTTCGGAGGGAGAGCCGGGGGACTAGCCGGAGGGTGCGAGCCCTTCTTGAACCACGACCACTTCTTACTATAGGAACCGGTATTTCGCTCAGGTGAAACTGGGGCTTCCTCAATTCGATCCAAGCCACACGCATTGCGACTCTGCCGTGAGCTTGCGGAAAGGTTGCGAGAGGGGTTCTGGAAATCCATTTCTGGAAGATCAGATGAGGGACCTGTCGCCTTCTTGCGGATCAGCAAAGGCTTGACTTCGTTCATAGACGCCAGCGAGCTGTGTGGGACCATGCGGATCGTGTGGCGGGGATCACCTGCACGCTGCCCTGGAGGAGGTAGACGAGGCTTGTGTTTTAGCTTGGGTGTCATTTCACCGTCGCCACGCACAGGACTAGCGAACTCTTCAGTGATAACGGGGAGTGACGGCTCTTCTGCGGTTATGAAGGGATCCATCGGAGAATTCATTTCTCTGTCGGCAGGATAGCCATTTTGGTGTTGATCCTCTACAATCAAGCGGTCTAGATGACCGATCACACCAGAAAGATACGCCGGAATGTCATCATTGCGACCCTTGCTATGTTCGATCAGCTTGCGCCGAGTCTCTGTGAGCTCTTGAATACTAAATGAGCGACCAGATTCCTTGGGTGTTCCGTTTGATATTTCAGCTGAACACTTGATTGGAACAACCACAGACTGATCCTGGCTAGCCACTGATACTGGAGTTGCTGGTGTCTCGTATCCCGTTCCAGTACTTGCAGTGCGGATTGTAGTGACAGAGCTGCCATTGAAAGCCTCCTCGCAGATCTGACTAAGTTCGTGAGAGACTTTTCGTGTGTCTTCTTTCCAGATGATGTCCGATTCGCGGACTTTTCTTGCTTGACCCAAGCTTCGGACCCTAACTCTACTTGGGCGAACAACAGTTGGCTGTTCTGGAAGGGGCGGACTGCTCGGCATAGGGGGAACATCAACGCCATCGGCAATCATTTGGAGACTTGCTGCACTTGGTGAGCGCTTCAAGTCAGTATGATTGGATTGGCTTTGGTTCTGAGCTGTCTTCCGCCTCTTTGGCTTAGTTGAGCCTTGAGACTTGTTGCGAGCGTGACGGAAGGAAACATTGCGACGGTAGCTAGTCGAGCGAGTGGACAGGCCTGGACATTTTGAGCTAGAATGAGGTACTTTGGAAGATTGGAAAGACTTCATCGAGTTAGGCTTGTGTTTTCGCTTCTGCAGCACTGTAAATTGTGAATTGTCGACCTCATCAGACTCCTCCGGTTCTTCCTCCTCGGCTATGGATGGTGGAGGTTTGACAACGGGCGAGGACTCCTCCTCTTCGGGGATATCAGCGGGCCCCCTGTGGATCGTGATCTGGGCATATTGAGCCTCGGGAGCAATCTTGTGGTTTTTGGGTGACCTGTACGGATCGTAACTCTCCACGCTAGCACACGACTTCGGCTCCTGGGGTGAAGTTATGCGATGACGGGCATCTTTGAGAGCAGAAATGTGAGATCGGCGCTTTTGGCTGTTACGTCCATTCTGGCTTCGACCTCTGCGAGGCTTACCTCGTGGGCGAGAGATGTGATGGTAGTCGCTTGCGGAGTACTCCAATGGCTGTCCTTGGTAATTTTCTAATTGTTCATCACGGAATTTGACCAAAGCGTTATAGAACATGCGTTCATGAGTTGGTCTTAGGAGAGAGTTAGCTTCTGATTGCTATTCAATATTGTGCCTAACTTACTCAATGCACAGGATTCTGTCAGTCAATGCATCTGGCTTCACATCGTGCCAGAGAGTCTGCAGATTTCTCAAAATGTCCATATCAATATCTTGGGCGCAGGATACTGGCTGCCCGCAATCTTTCACCGAAAGTTGCGGTGGAGGCCCAATATAGTAATCAGCCATGGCATTGTGAAGCTTTTCGTACTTGGTCAAAAGAGGATGCCGCCAAATATTGGCCATGGAAATTCGATCCTCCGGACGCTTTTGAAGTATACGTTGAATAAGATCGGCTGATTCATCACTCAGCTCGGACGGTATCATATACTCGCCTTTCTTGACCAAGCGTAATGTGCTGGGTAGGTCACCGCCATCAAAAGGCAGATATCCCGTCAGCAGGGCATACAATATAATCCCACAACTCCACATGTCGGCTCTATCGCCCCTGTATTTACGCCCGTAAATGATCTCAGGTGCAGCGTAATGAGGGCTTCCACAGGATGTGTTCAGCCAATGGCCCGCAGGCTGGAGCGCGGCCATACCAAAATCTGCCAATTTCACGTTGTGATGGGAGTCAAGCAGGATGTTCTCCGGTTTTAGATCTCGATGACAAATGTTGAAACGATGGCAGTATCCCAATCCTGCAATTATCTGACGGAAAAGACGGACTGCTTCTTCCTCTGGCAGGGGACCGTTCTTGGAAACATAGTCAAAGAGCTCGCCTCCCTCGACATATTCAAGGACGAGGTACCTGGTAGAAAATTTAGTCAATTGAAACGCCCTAGCCGAAGATCCAGAAACTTACAGCTCGCCGCGGTTTTCCCACACATCGTACAGACTGATGACGTTAGGATGCTCAATCAGTTTCATAATGACCACCTCACGCTCAATACCACAAGGCATCTGACGAGCATTGCTGAACCCCGAAAAGTTACTGGCATTCCGGTCCATCGCAGCAATACTCTCACTCTGAACCATAGCAGCTGACTTCTTGGATACGATCTTGATCGCCGCTGTCTGTCCGGTGACGGCGTGTTTAGCGAGTCTGACACGACCAGTGGCACCTTTTCCCAAGGTTCTACCCAGCTGCCATGGCCCAACATGGGTCTTTCGTTTGCCTTTGTTTGACAAGATCGATGCGGCTGACAGAACCGAGTTGCGTGCCGAGTCAGATTGGAAGTCCGTAACTACTGAGAGTCTCTGGTTTTCCTTCTCTTGAGGAGTAGGACTCATTGTGATAGACATGCGGTCGGGGGTCTTGAGCTGGTCAAGGTCTTCGACGTGGACTCTTGGAGTCTCGACCTTTGGTGATCTGGCATTGTTGATTCTGCTTGATGCATCTGTCAAAGGCTGACGTCTGCGATGAGGATCGTTCAGATCCAGCATCGAGTGATCCATTTTGTTCGTGTCCCAAGAGTAGTATTGATCAAAGAAACATTAAATTTTCGATTTATTTGTGCTGGGTATTAGTTTAAAGCTGAACATGCCGTGTATCAGTTAGTGTGTCTCGAGCTTATACTTCCTCTTGGCTTATGCTCACATTTGAATCAGGCGAAGGAACAAGCGATGTTGACGGCTTAGAATAGCGAGAAAAACAAAAAGAACGACAGTAAAGATCGGCTCCAGTGATACCTGGAAGTTGTAAAGAGTGGTAATGGTCCGGTCAACACAGCATCACGAAAGTCGAAGCAGTCGAGTCGAGTCGAGTCGAGGTGCGGGAGGTGAGTACGCGGTAGTGAGAGAACGGCGAGGAAGAATCAAAACCAACCAGTCTCTCGAGATCAAGAGATAAACTGGAAATTTGGGGGGAAGCATGCGTGGCATGCCTGGAGTGTTGTGAGAAGGTGAGGAATGGACGAGCGAGATTCCGCCGGTTTGGAATGTCACGCCTTCCTCTCTTCCGCACGACAACCAGACTCTATAGTACTTCCGTATACTTCGACCACATTTCTTGTTTATTTACTCCATTTCTTTTAGAATCAAGCCGTTGATTCTGGAAACTAAAAGATGTCGATCGTCCAGTCGTCTATCTGTCCTACAATACGGGCGTCTCTTTCTCATCTTTCCAGTATTTTGACCTGGCTGGCCACCATAGTACACCCTCTGTATGATCTTTTGCGCACCACCCACTGAACATGATCCGATTCAATGAGCAACGTCATTCAACAATTGATCATAATGTTTGGAAAGTGCTAAAGACTGTTTTCCTGTACAATTCGCTCTTCTAAGTTCAGTTTGAATGTTTGGTGAGTGAAGGGTCATCGCATTCCATCCCGGTCGAAGGGACTACAGGGGCAACTCCTCCACATTCCTTTCCCTAGAATCACTATTAAATCTTGTACAAAGCCCATTTTCTGGATCTTAATTCCGTCAAATAAAATGCTTCTCTGTCGTCATAGTCGACTTGAGCCCGAACTTTTTTAGGATGTGGCTGTCAACTGCAACTATGCCAATGGCGGGTTCAATTAGGGCTATCCACAGCTGGGCTGCATTCAAAGCTCGGGTTTTTATACTGTACTATGTTGACCTGCTAGTCTGTAATATAACTATATTACAGACATATTATGTTCTACTTTATATAATTACTGTCCACATATTACTATTAGTAAATAGCATTTCCACTCATTTGATTCTCATGGATCTACAGCTTCTCCGTTTCTGGGCGTACCCAGCACTTAGATTCTTTTGCTACCACAAAGCCATCCAACTACAGATTAACCCCTCTCGATCTAGAATGAACCGCTGTTATCGAATGGCCACCGCCCACTGGTTCCTAGTGGCTTCTTAATGACGACAGTCACGCCAAATCCCGAAATCCCTGTCGACTCATCCGAGCCACGAATCCTCGTCTGGCGAAATTCGTTAACACACGGTACCACCCATAATTAGAAACTCCGGGTCTCTGTGGCTCACATCTACGAGGCAAAATACTCAAATCCAACATACTATCTTCGATATATTAAACCCATCCCACTTGAACCCGCCCCACAGGAGCTCCTCAAGTCAGATAGTATCCTGTTTTCACACAAATATGGCTGATATCAAACCCCCTTTCACCGAAGAAACCGCTCCCCAAAAGGTGAAAGCAGCTCAGAACATGTGGAATACCCAGTAGGTCCGATTTTCTTGCGCCTTGACTTCACAAGATTTCCCATGTGGTCCGAGTAAGGGCACTGTTCATCCCTTACATCCTCTCCCTCAATACTTCGTCCCTGCGAAAACAAGTCTGAGCTCACATGAACGCACATGCCTCTACTGTAGCTCTTCGGCTTTTTAGTTTCTACGGTAGCTTGTCAGAACCGTTGATCTTTTTCTGTCAATGGGATACAAATGCTGTGCCTTGTACGGTCTAGCTCTGACACTTGATCATTCAGGGACCCCTCAAAGGTTGTGAACGCTTATACGCCGAATTGCATTTGGCGTAATCGAACGAATTTTTTCTCTGGGTCAGAGGCTATTATAGCCTTTTTGACGGCAAAATGGGAAAGAGAGAAGAGTTATCGTTTGCGAAAGGAACTTTTTGCCTTCGGTGAGGATCGTATTGCTGTTCAGTTTTGGTATGAATTTCAAGATGCCAATGATAAAATGGAAACGCTGCTATGGCCTGGAAGATTGGACTTTTGATCGGAAATCTGGTAAAATGTGTAAACGTATGATGAGTGGGAATGATATGCTTCTTGGACCCGGTGGGAATGGGCAGGACCGTTGGTTTTTGGATGGAGTAGATGTGAATGAGGTTGCGATTAGCCAGGAGCATTGGTGATGAGATTTTAAACCTTCGAACTAGTCTTATTATCTCAAGTGTATTGAATTCACGCGTTGATTTCGAGGTTTCCAGATTTGTTTAGAAGACCCTGCATTTGCTAGTATGTACTACTAATACCAGTAGTACTGGTATTAGTGATGTTAGTAAGACTTCGGGACATCATGTTGATTTACTAAATCTAGTATCTCTGTACAGTTTACAAAGTTGAATGGTTGTGCTATCCAAACACTGTCAACCTTGAAGCCCCATTTTGCGTGTTATGCCAAACTTAGTTTGATTTTGATATGCAAAACGGCTTGTCCATCTGGGCCAGTCTTCATAGTACACCATCTTAGGATGTAAAACCACCAGCCTTGGAAATCAAATCTCAAAAATCTGTCAATCAAGAAATTCTTTTAACCTGTTAAATGTGGAACATTTTCTAATTACCGAGGTCTTAAATCCGATCTCAATTCATCTTGAAGTTGAACTTCCAGTTGGCCCAGTGGCTCGGACAGACTAATATATGTCAATGGTAACCCACTCCACATCCCTTCAAGTTGGGACAACACCCAAATTCTCAGAAGTCTCAAGATTATATAAAATTTTCATGGAATGAATGAATGAAGCCTAACTACAATTACAGCAAAATGCTTCTAGTGCTCGCCAATTTGCAGATATATTTTCAGTGGAACATAGTATGTTCCAGGTAAGTAATGTGGCTTTGATGCCTTAGAGATACCTACCTGTAAGGCATCTAAGTCACATCATGACCATAATGAGAAAACTTTAAGATATCAAATTTGGATTGTTCACCATTGAAAAGTTCGATACAGGTAAAAATGCTACGAATGATACCTAGATGGGCCCTAACCATGACAATACCTACCACATATAGTTATATGTATACCTAGATACTCTCTTGCACTAGTGTTATTGACCTAACAATCGTCCACTGACATTGATAATTAAGCAAGTTTCCAACCGAACTATAAAAAATCACGATCTTGCCAACACCTCAGACGTAGCCTGCTCCATTGAAAGTAGTATTTCAGGGTATTCTCACTAACGAAGGAAACCTACTATTCATTTTAGAGCTGGAAATGGCGAATCTACGGATGTCGTTGTCCAATTACTAGTTTAATTTCATTCCTGAATATATACTATCAAATTCTTGATATGCACTATGGACCTCTAAGAGCCCTAACTCTATTTCTATCTCGCGTTACTAGCGGGCATAAGGTAGGATAGTAAATCATAGATATCAATAACCACAAAGCAAATGAAATTACTCAATTAATTCGCGAAACAACCATTCCAAATCTCCATTAGTCCGCAATGCATCTCCCTGTCAACAAATTCCTAGACCATCCCTTCTACGTAAACACCTCCTCTTCCAACCCATAAAAGCAAACAACAAGCAGAATCAAACAAACACCAATCTCAAAGCTAACGGAAACAAATCCAGGACTCCAGTGCAGCAATGTACGCAAAACCAACATGAAACACCATGACTATACCTATAGTAGGTACTTCTCTTCAATATCAAGCCCCCATGACAGGCTGCATTCGCGCGGCTAGAGCAGCGCGGCTAAATCCAATGATTGGATTAGCCCTAATGATGCATGTGGCAAAAGTACCCGATTTAATATGGATATCATTTTTGAGTATTACTTCTGTGTCTAGTTTGGGGTGGGAAATGCTCCAGTATACCAGCAGACTGGCTGAAAAAATGTAGGCGATATCCAATACTGATATTACTACTACCTAGTTGTAAACTAGTTGAGGAAGGTTACTAGATAGATCTGAAATATACAGATCTAGAAAACCAGTGATACAATTATAAATACTCCGAAGGAAAGATTTACCAATTGGTATAAACGGAAAAATGCAAATGTGGTAATCAGTAAAAAACAAAAGAGTGATCAGACAGCCTCCCAGTAAACAAACAAAAAAATATGGAAAAATCAAACGAGATAAACAAGGACAATAGCCGCAAATCAGGAACATTAAACTGAACGCAAGGAAACAGAGCTGAAAACTAAACAATAGAAAAAAGATTCACACAGCCGACCATCTTTTGTTGCATGACGAACGCGGTATTGGGTTTGCCTTTCGAAAAGAAAAGTTAAAAAAGAAAAACGATATACGGGAGATAAGAAAGACAGTGAACAAGACCGAGTAAGAGGAAAGATGAAAAGTAACAGGCGTATAAAAAAAAGAAACAGGAAAACTTGATAAATCCGAATGATCAACCAAACCCTAAACGCAGACGCAAAGTAGTCAAAGTAGCCGCCCGAAGTTTGTGACAATATGTTATTGCCGCCGTTTGTATGAGAAACAGTGGCAAAATGATGTAATATGGTGTGTGTGATGTATTCGTTGATCGTAATGCATGGAGTCTGTCCCTGTTGTGTCCGTTGTCCGAGCGTTTAATACATGGTCAGGTCATAAGGATGTTCGCATTGACCTCGGTCATTTGATCTCAAACATTCAACGCAATCTCCCCCGTTGGAAACCGGGAAGGGCGAAGCTGCGAATCTGACTAGTAAGAAAATAAAACGGGATATCACTTTGTCGACCCGCACATTGCGAGACTTCCAAAGTTGATCCCCACCCAGGTTGTTGAACTCAACAGTTTCAGAGATTCCGCAATTAAATCTCGGAGTCGATGGAGAACGAAGGGGAAAAAATGTATGAGAATGAGTTGACGAAGAAAAAAAAAATCGTATGCCAACAACCAAAAAGAAAAAATGACCCCTATCGGCCTGGCAATCTCGGGTAAAGTTCGTGCGGCTCGTAAAGCTCATAGGTCCGCGTTTCATTTGAGGTCTCAACATCGGATCATAGTGTAGCAAAATCGTTCGTTCGTCAAAAAGGAATCATGAAACGTCACATATCTCGGAAAGAGTGTTTCAACCCTCCATTCTCGGGAGTCCGATTCGCGTGCACGGGGGCAAATAGAGTTTCTTTAGTTGCGTTCCATTGGATCATCGTGATCGGATCGAAGGGAGGGTTCGAATTCCAGAGAGAAACAACGAGAGATCCGTCGACAAAGTCCGATCCCACAGCATTGCTCCGATTAGACCAAACTGCCTTTCTCTATCGCACCGTAAAAGCCCCGACACATGGAGCTCGAGTTCTTCCCAAACCGTGTGGCCAGCACACCGGCTTTCATTCCTTCCGTTATCTCCGCATTCCCCATCGCGTCCTGCTCACTCATCTCCCTCCAGCATTCTATCTCAAAAAAACGCTTCGAGAGATTTCTACTGGGGACCACGGCGATTCAAAGCATTGAGCATATCGCTGTCGGTGCTGGAGCGGCCGTGTGAATCGTTGTTTCCGGGGTTAAGCATATCGCGCACATTCAAGCCGCTACGTGCCGAGCCGCCGCCGCCGGGAGTGGAGGTGGGGGGTGGAGTCGGGCCGCCCTGCGCCATGGGGGGATAAGGAGAACTGTGAGGCGAGGAGGAATGGCGCGCATCATAGGCATATGCAGATTGCGGCGATGTTCGTCGATCATGCGGTGGAGGATAGTAGGGGCTCGGAGCGGTGTGAGCTTGGTATCCGGGGGTAGACACTGGCGTTACTGGAGCGAGATTGGCATTGGTGGGATCGGGATAGTCAAACCCCGATCCTGAGCCTCGACGACCAGGCTGTCTCTGTAGAATCAAAACAATTAAATTGGCGCTCGCGCGGTTGGGGGGGACAGAAAATTGAGGCCGTGGAGACGAGAGAGAATGGACTGTCTTACCGGATCTGGCATCCCTGAAGCAAGGGGTGGCGGGGCACCATCCATAGGACGAGCATATGGATGCCCATACATCCCTGGAGGCGGCGGTAGGGTCGTCTCGGGTTGCTGCTGGGGAGGAAGCGGTTGGCCGTGAGCCCCATAGAGGGTCATACCAGGATTGCTGCCACGACCGGCGGCCTGCTGGTTGCGTAGATGAGGATAGGCGACTTGCGCGGGGACAAAGGCTTGCGCTTGCGACGAAACGGGGGTGAACATGCACTCTTGATTAAATCGAATACAGTTGGTGCAGCGACCATCCGTAGAGGTTTCAAATCCCGAGCAGCGGATCTAGAGAGCGAAACAGCGTAGGTTGTCAGTAATCGTAATCGTCTTCGATCTCTGAGACCAGGTGTGGTTTCGATGAGGGGGAAATGCGCCCTTCTTTGAGCGTACCTTGCGACGGCGACAGTATCTGCAGGCAATGGCAGTTCGCTGACGAGGCGCTGCTGCTTGATAGTGGTGTACGACTTGCGTAGCCGCTGGAGGTTGACCATAGGCATCGGGGCGATAGGCTCCCGGGGGTGGAGGGAGACGGTATGGATCTTGCCCTTGGGCATGCGGATGAATGGCCGCCATATTTGCCGGAGGAGGATATTGATGTGGTGGGGGATAGTAAGCGCGATCTTGGTCGGGAGGAGGAGGATAAGAAGCAGTTGGTGGCGGATACTGTCAAACCCCAGGAAGGGAAACAACGGATTAGCCACTAACACCTTTTTTTTGATACAGCTCACATCGCACAGGACAGACCTGTCGCATCACGGAACAGACTATCATACCTGATATGGAGGTTGTTGTTGATCGTCCGGTTGAACCTGACCATTCCACTGCGGAGGAGGAGGAGGGTGATGAGGAGGAGGAGGAGCAGGATATTGTGGAGGTCGATTAGGGTCGTAGTCCCCGGGACCATTGGGGGGCGGAGGACCGGACATTTGTGGTAAAAAAGAAAGGAAACAGGGGAGGCGGGATGAGGTGAGATATGAGTCAAGGAAGTACGGCTGTAAACCGATACCAGAATTGTGACGTCGAGTTGTAAGTTATGAAAGGGGGACAAGTCGAATCACACGGGCGACAACCAGCATAGCGCGGTCACGCAGGGAAGGGAAAAGGTAGTTTGGCGCAGGTTTGGCTGCAAGAAAACCAATTGGGAAGACGAACAGAAGGGGAGGAGAAGAGAAGAAAAAGAAATAAGGAAAAGGAAATACTAAAAAGAAAAAAAAAGATGAAATAGGAAATAGGAAAAAAGAAAAAGAAAAAAGGAAATATAAAAGTGAGAAAAAAAAAAAGAGGAGAAGTAGAAAAGGGAAAAGGAAAAAGGGAAAAGGTGGACTAAGAAAAAGTGAGAAAAGCAAAGAAGAAGAGGCTCGGGGTATGACGTGAGCAATAGAGAATCAAATAGGAAGGACTGAATATTTTACTGTATTAATTGATTATTTTAATTCTTTATTTAATCAGATATTATTTTAATGATTTATGATTTATTCGGGGCAATTTTCTGATTGGCAAACCATGGATTTAAACGTGGATCCTAGTCAGCAAGCATACATACAGTATAGAGTAACACTGTATAGTATAGTGGAATGCTACTGAGAGATAATAGAATATAGAAGAGACTATATATATAAATATATATATATATATATATCTCTCTCTCTCTATATCTATAACATATATTCTATTTCTACTCTATATACCAATAATACGGTATACTATGTATATGTGTTGTATGTACGGAGTATTAGAATATGAATCGAATCGATACCCACACGACTCGGACCGTCGTCGCACAACCGCAACCGGGCCCGCGGAACCAGGATTCTCTTCCATGGCGATGGGCTCGGGTCGGGGCGAATCTTATCCAATGGGGTTATACATCGAGTCTAGTCTTCATACACTCTATAGTGCTATATACACCAAAGTATATGTATACAGTAAACTGTATACTGTATTCTAGAAGACTTATACATCTAGCCTATATATTATCTACTCGTACTCCAGTATACTAATATGTAAGTAGCAACTGGCTATTATACTGTAACTGGAGATCTGATGAGGCGGTGTGAAGTGGCGATCAGACTTCAGCTGACGAGTGGGGTTCAGCCCTCGCCACCCTCCATTCCCAAAATTCCCTTTTCCCTCTTTCCTCTTTTTTCCTCGTCCTCCAATACGAGAGAGAAGCATGTCTGGTGACAAGTGCGGAGCCCCCCGTTCCGTCGGCCTGTCCATACAGATCCCTCCATCCCGACGGTAGTCCATCCCAGGAAAGAAAGTGGAGAGCCCTAAGTTCCCAGGGCTGTAGCACTGGATCCGGAAAGCCCATCATGAGCCAAGGTAACCTGCATTAGCGCTGCGTTGACCGCTGACAGGGGGCGGGTTCCTTGTTCCAGAGCCACAACCACGTTGTACGGGGGTGGTGGGTGGGTGTCCTCGTCACCGCTAATCCTGGTCCACTGATTTTGAGAATTCCATTCCAGCATGGAGGAAAAAGGATAAGAGATACTGTATGGAGTATGTGCAGGATGTAGATGAGGTGGGGTAGGGAGGGGAGAACCTGGCTATGCTGTACACAGTACTGATTGGATCCGGGATGTACCCAGATTACTTCAGGTGAAACTAACCAAGCAAGTGGGAAGTCAGAAATGAAGCCACCAGGTCAGATTTGTTGCGAACTTTTGCGATGGTCGGGGTACTTGTCCCACGGGCCGCTCCGGCCTTCCCGCCGATCTCATGCATGTGTGCCATCTGGAATTAAATCAATTAGACGAATAATTCAGAATTTTAATTACGGCAAAAAATAGAAAAAAAAAATCAGTGAGATTCGTGATTTGATTTGTGCCCACCATATCATTTTTACTGTACTATGTATTGCCGAGGCTTGACTTCCCATGTACATAATGTATATATTTCTACTTCTGGTGATAAGTTACTAGTCAACTTCAGTAGAGTAGTGACTATGTACTGTATCGTCAATGAGGGTCTACTAGGGTTGCCACTTGCCATGTGGTATTTCCGATCTTTTTCTTCCGTACCATTCATCGGATATTAATCTATTTCATTTTTTTCCCCCTTCCCTTTCTCATTTATTTCATTTGCTCGCTCGCTCGCCGCAACTTTCCGTCACGCTCCACTCTCTGGCGTGGCCGGTTCAGCTTGACTTGGTATACCACATACAATTTAGTACTCCGCCATCTCCAGGGCTCCACATCGATCCAAAATCGCTGGCCACTCGATGCAGTTTGTCCTGGGGACGCGCTAGTCGACTTGGACCCAACGGGGAGGACTGAGCGCCGAATTGGGGACCCAATCGCCGCCCGACCGCAGGCTACGACGTTGCCTTTTTCTCCGCTGGTTCCTTTGATGGTCGAGTTTTTGAGAATCCGGGCCGTTTTCTTTGTTTGAATCGAGTGGCTGCATGTACATTAGTGTATTATCTTTGTATCTTTCCTTCTTATTTGTTGATTCTCTTTTCTTTTCTTTTTTTCTTCCCTTCCCTTCTCTGTTTCGGTTCGAGTCTTATTTCTTATTGGTGTGTGCTGGTTACCCACCCCGGAGCGCGTCTATCAGCAGGGATGGAGCCCGTCGGGCACTAATAGGCGCAGCCCGCATGGCTGAACAGTCACGGGAACCCGCTCAGCCATTCACAATCTCTCCTGACGCGCTCTGGCTTTTGCTCTGACGTGGCTCCAAAGTTGGGGGATGCGGAGACTTGGTATTGGATGAACCATGATATACTGCACTGTATTTGTACAGTTGCTACTTGTGTATCTTTGGATTTCAGTGACAGGCATGACCAGGGTCGTGTGATGGACGTGCTTTTCCATACAAGCGTATCCTGGGCCCATGTAAATGGGCGGTGGCACCAATAGCGATTCTAACTCGTTTCGGAGTGAAAGGCTTCTATGTGCCGTGCAGAACGGGATGATCACGTTGCTTTTGTTCTCTCTCTTTTTTTTTTTGGGCCCTGCTGCTTGCCGGCGCAAGAGCGATCTTACTTGTAAGGATGATCCTGGCGCGATCATTAATATCATGGCTCGAGTTGGTGTCAACCAGGATTTGACGTTGACAAGCAGCGTACCATGGTTATCACCGCACATGATCCCAAAGATGATGACTAGGAAGTAAACGGAAATGGGAAATGAGTGGCAGTGTTGGTGACTGATGACGATAACGGTTGTTGGCAGTGGTGATGGTATATGCAAGATGCGGGATGATGCACGTGGATACATAGTACAGCAAACAGCGATCGCCCGCACAGGCGACAAACCCTAATTTTTTGGGCATCAAAGGATGTGATAATATGCAAGGGAGTGCAAGGGGACGTCACTTGACTATGTAGACTAGCACAGTGCATACAGTAGCTCAAGCCTCGGGTCTAATAACAGTTATCTTGCATACTTGGGATGTGATATTGAGCCTTGGCATACATCTCACTAGTAGATCGTGTCTACAGTATGCTGCGTACTACGAGCAATGCACTATACGTAGTCTTCATGATATCTAGCTGCTTCTCTATGCACTTATCTGCTTTCTGCGTTGCGTACTGTAACAAGTCTACTGATACTGGTCCCGGCAGTATTCTCCGACCTGCGCGCTGTATGTTGGTGCCGCCTACAGTAGATAATCTGGCTGAGAATCATGATCTGTCGATTAGTTGGCGACTTGATGCACGCATTCCTCGCATATTTCGTGGTAGATATAGTTCCCCGGCATACATCGTATGTCGTACACCTGCTATTGAGGCTTCTAATCCAAAAATTGCAGTGTGTGGGATATTTCGCTGTGTAGTAGACGATGAAAATTAACTAGGACTATGCAATTAGGCATGCAAGGGCTGGTTAATTTGCTACTACTTTCCAGGATCGTTTGGAGATGCTGCTAGAACTTTGCCGATGGGAAATCAATTGGATACTTACCAAGGTTGGTATTCTCGATAGTATTCTCGATCACGCTGAATCCATGGTGCTACTTGTGCTAGCACTCAATTATCGTTAAATACTATTAGCAATTAGACTACTAATTGATATAGCATGTCAACTATATACTCTAGCCACTATAAAGCAGTTTAGATAACTCAATCTCATGCAAATCTTATCCCAACCCACTATCAAACTCTCCAAGCGCACGGCAGTCTGTAGCTTGCCCTAACCGCCGACCCACCCAGTGCATACCAACACTGCTGGTACAACTCCCCTAGAACGTATACTACACTAGTTGTAACAACACTGGCGTGTATATCTCATTCCCAATTTTCAATCAACTTGACTAGTGATATGCTCCCCAAGCTAGTCTTACTATAGAGTTATCTATCCATCCTGACTACACTATGTATGTAAAGTATACCCACCGTACTAGCTCCCACCATATGGCACCAGTACATACAAACCCATGGATTCGGAAATCAGCGCAACTGACACTCCTTTCCAGAGCAGGAAGGTGAACAAAATATGTAAAAAGAGACGAAAATCCCAATCCGAATTTTATGGACGGACTACGGAACTTCCCCTTCAATGATCGAATTGGATTGGATTGCAAAATCCCCAATTTTTTCTATTCTCCTTTCCCTCCAATCCGAAATCCGTTTCGTCCCTCTTTTCACAATGTACACCTCCATCCGTACCAAAGTTCCAAACGTGGCGGAGTCCCGTCCCGACCCAATCTTCACGCTTCTGTACTCCGTCTTTTCCATATGGAACTTGATCTGGGACTAAAAAAAAAAAGGAAAAAAGAAAAAAAAAGGGACTTTTGTCTCCATACATTTCTTCTTACTTTGGTTTGTCCGGATTTTCCTCTGTCTTCTCCCTGGACCCACGAAGGGTGTGAGGGGCAGGGACCCAAGGTTTTACCTAGCGGGCTTGCCCGACAGCGGGCCGAACGCGGCGCGCGGGCGCGGACGCGGGCGCTGGTTGGCACTGGCGTTGGCGCTTGCTGGGTACATAGATGAGATGAGGTGCAGAAGTGTGGACGCGGTGGACTCGGCTTGCAGAGACATATCTGGATTTGGCTCAGCTCCGGGATTCCGGGGTTCCACTGCACTTGGGATGGCCTGTTCAAGAAGGTGGTTATTTTTTGTTGTGTTATTCTAGTTCATGGTGTTTTAATTAGTTTTTACTATTACCGTTTGTGTGTCGGTTTTATATAATACGTAGTGGTGTATAGCTTTCAACGTCTCGAGGTTGTTCTATCATTTACTTGGAGATATTCATTTACTATCTAGTAGCATTGAACTAACCTGCAGTATGTATGTATGTATGTACTCTGCCCAATGTATCATAACTTTTGAGCACTGGTAGTGGGGAGTGTGTCTTTCTTCTCGGATCTACTTCAATTGGCTCAGTGACGAGTTACAAGGTTTGCTGTAGTTGATGTGTACCGTTTCATGGAAGCTTTGTCTTATTTCCTTCATCAGACTAGCCCTGCTACTAGGCTGCTAGGGCTGTGACTAACGCTAGTCGAGGTACAGCATGCGGTCCGCCTGTCGGAGGATTCCTCTGGGAGGACTACATAATTAGCGTGGATTGACAACTGTATGGATGACAGGAATAGAGGGGTATCAGTACTAGTCGACGGGCAGAGTAAGGGCTATTCCATGATCATCTCAAAAAAACCTTGGAAGAATGCAGGACTCTTGTGACTCTGACTCTGACTCTGACTCTACCATAATGCAACTTGATGTGATAAGAGGTGCATTGAAAGTGCAGTGACACTTTGGTATACGTTGAATGGAGTACGAAGCACTGCATGCAGGGAAGAAGCCTGGGACCTTTTTTTCTTTGAAATTTTTTGTGTTATATTTCTTATTTAGTGTGAATCAAAGAAAGAGGGAAGAGGGGGGTTGAGAGGGATATTTCCTCCGACCCCGCGGTCAATTCCCCTAAAATGGCCATGTGCAGGGCGCCATTGGGTTCAAAATCTCACGATGTATGGCCGGGAGACTTGACTGGTTTGCTTTGACTGCAGATTCGTAAAGAAACAAAGAGAAAGTCAGGTTCCAGAGCCATGGAATGGAAGCATGAGGATGGAGAGGAAGGGGGGGAATGTAATCCCTTCCCACCCCTCCCCTCCCATCACTATCACAACGGTGGACTGGCCGAGAGCTGCGCCCTAATTCAGGTCGAGGCATTGACCGATTTGAGATTGATCAACTCAATACGGAGTACCCTTCAAGCACGCAGCATGGGCAGTTGATTTGTGTTACGAATCGGGCATCACGACACTATTGAGATACGTCACCTGTTTAGGGAGCGGTCAGCGGTTATCAAGGCATGTCCCCCTCCTCAGGTGTGACTGTGTAGCCATGATTGAACTGATTGATTGGGGAGCGCGAAGGGAGGGGAAGAAAAAAAAACACCCCCCAAGGGACCCAAGTGGCTAGCTCAGAAAGGAAACGGAACTAGTCAAGACGGGGCAAAATCGGCGGGGACGGAGGGAAGTAGGGGGAAGAGATAGATCAAGTTGCTTACGAAGGGCTCCATCACCCCAATCAGGGCGGCGATCCGGTGCTGGGCATCCGTGGCCATGATCTCCGCATCAGAGATGGGTCGACCGATGGTGAAACTGCGTAGACGTAGCAATTGAATGTTGGAATTATCAGCCTCGTAGCCCTAAAATTCTGAGTTAGTGAGATGTTCAAACGATGGCAGTGAGTGTGTGTGTGTGAGTGTAAGAAATGAAGAATTGAAGATGGAGCGGTCTCATTCGCGCAGGGCAAAGTTGGACGTGGAGCCCGCGCCAGTCTGAACCATGGAACCAGATGGGCCGGACGGGGAAAGAGCGAAAACAGGTCGTTCCTTCCTGTTTGTGTTGTTGCTGTGTGTCTTTTTCTGTTTTGTTTTGTTGTTCTCTTTTCGGATGATTTTTAGCAGTCACTGCTGGACTCCTCGTTGTGGTATGGGGGAATGGCCATGGATCTGTCAAAACCGTCCTTACTGGACTGACCCTGACCCATCAATGGCTGTCGTAGGCTCAGCTGCGGCGCTCGGTCTGGTCCGTTGCGCCCGTCTCCGGCCCGCGTGTATTGGCGGAGATCAGAGACCCGGCCTGGAACGCGTGACTGCGTACTCTGGACTTCATCGTGGATTATTCTTCATCCATACAGCAAGGCTATTCTCAAGATGCAAGAGATGCTGCTGATGACCCTCTATCAAGATTGATCATGCTGATACGCTCGATGAACTTTCTTTTGATGGAATGATCGAGTCCGATCGCGTGTGAAGCCCAGAGCTGCCCGACAACGAGCAACTCTTCTCATGATAACAAGGCATACATAGTACAGATGGTCGATCATCGAGAGATTTGAGGGAGAAAGACACACAATCCCAGCTAGACCAGCTGAGCCAGCGAGCGAGTTCATAGTCCAGGGCAGGGGCGGAAGAAAATGAATGACTACTTACCTTAGGCTTGGTTTTCAGGGCAGACTCCTTATTGTGATGGGTAAATGCTTTCACCACAGCCTCATCATCATCAGCTACTCCCCCGAGAAACTCCTGACGCATTGCCGGTGCTCGGAGAATATCCTTCCATTGATCCGCGTTTTCGTCAATGTCCTCGCGAAGTAATCCGAGCGGCTCAGCCTCGGGATGCCAAAGCCCGCAGCCTATCAGACCGAATGGTGAGGAAAGACATGGGAAGAGCAGACGAAATTCAAGAGAGATGAAGAAACATACCGACAAAACAAGAACCAGGTTGGAAGTGTACATAGTACGCGGCATAAGGACCCTTTTTACCAGTCCGGGACCTAGCTTGCATAAGTAACACTGCACATTGTCCCTTCCCTCAGCCAGCCCTCACGGTACTTACCACGCCGCCGAGAAATGAATCTATTCGTCCGTCAGCTGTGTTTCTGCACGTCGCTAACAAATCGTCACAGTCACACAAGAGACTTTGTCACGCGCAGCACTGGGGCTAGGGCTAGTGGAGAAAGTCATGGACATACCTTGTACGGAAGAGGATTTTTGCTAAAGCGGACGTCACGGTGAATCCGAAAGACCTACCCTGGTTAGTGTTCTGCGGTGATGAAGAGAGGGAGATAAGGGGGAGGCAGAAGGAGAAACGAAAATCAAAGAAGAAAAGAAAAAGAAGAAAGTCATTGAAGAAAAGAACCAGCAAGAAAATCCAAATTTCATTGATCAAACTTACCAGATCCTTTGCGGGCAACTCGGGGACGGTGCTGTCTTGATCGGTGATCTTGCTCGTTAGGGCTTCAACGAATGTTTCGAAATCCTTCTTCGCCGCGCGGTAATCCGGATCATGCGCTGCGGATACATCCAGTCAGCTTACTCGATAGCCGCGATCACCCAGTTGCACCAGGCTGTGATGAGGACATGTTACCTTTGAGCCATTGCCTGTCATTGTTCTTGGCCAGGTCCAGTAGGAACAGCCGAGTGTTTGGGTGCAAGGTCTCATCCTTGTATGGCACATCCCCGGGGTCGCGTGGTTTGGGTTTGGCAATGAAGACCTCCTGTCCAGGCGCCAACCCTGTACGAACACCCTCGCGCCAGAGTTCCTTACCCTTCAAAGATGCTGCTGCTGCATCAGACACTCTTCCTCGTCCTGTCTTGGTCTTTGATTTCTTTGCCTCCTCTTCACTGTCAGGTTCGTCCAGATCGGAGGGTTCGTGGTCATCCTCATCCGAGTCCCCATCTTCTTTCTCTTCATAAACAGAGTCGGACTCATTTCCCTCGGTGTTACTGGATGATTCCTCTGCATCTTCGGAACTATCGGGTTCAAAATACTTGCTCTTTTTAGCTGTCGACTTGACCTGGCTGTTGTCTGACAGATCAATGTTGGACTTGACCCTCTTGACCTCCACCTCCGAGGCGGACAGTCTGGCTGAAGCGCGTCGTTTTGGCGCCGCTTCTGGCGCTTGCGCCGCGGGGGCGGCCTGGGACAATCGTCGAGGCATAAGTAGAGATTGTAATTGAAATCGATATGAAAAAATGATACCCCGTATTGAATATCCAATCAGACCCTTTTGATCCAGATCCAGATCAATTCACCTTACGTTTTTTGCTTTAGTTGTATTTGTAGAGAATATTTGCTTTGTTTGCCCTCTCACACAGCTCGTGTGCAGTATTGCAGAATTTCAATGATTGCGCTTTTTAATATTCCGTGTCCTTCGTGATTGACTCTAATTGTGGAGGATAGAAAATAATTGAAAACAAAAGAAGAAAAAGAGGGCCATGCCGTTCTATTTAAACCGGCTTTTTAATCTGCTTGAATTTCTGCTGTCTGCGTAATACGAAAAAGAACAGGCCCATCTCCGCCTTTTGGCATTTTCTGCCCGTCGATTTGTCCGATCGCCCGATTATCAGAACCCGCTTGACGCAATTACATTCTTCAGTAATACTCCATTTTTGTGAGGTGTGTGTACGAAGGGTGGGAATTGCTCTGCTCAATTTTGTCAACATTGTCTTTGACATTGACATTGACATCTGTGAAAGAAGAGGTGAAAGTGAAAATATCACCACTCACACGATGGGTCAACTGCCAGAAAATATCCCAACGCCCTTTACAGCTCGCAAGAACAAAATCATAGAAGAGCTCGCGATCCCGGATGAAGACTATACAGATCTCTCACCTAAGGGCTCTGTTGATATCGGGGTACGGGATCTAATTCGTGATATCAATGCGTTACCTGGTCTAGTTACGACGAGTAGTTGTGCGGGGCGCATCAGTGTTTTTCTCGAAGGGAGGAGAGATGGTGGTTCTGTGGCTCGACAACTTGAATCTCAACAAGATGGGGAACAGGATGATCAGAGGGTTTTTGCTCCATCTGGTGGTAAAGGTGCAGGGAGGTGGTTATATGTTTCGCATGATCCGTTTCCCGAGAATTGTTCGACTTCGCTGCATGAGGCGTTTGGATTGGTTCCTGGTGATGGGAAACCTCCAGCTCCTAAGGCTGATCGGGCGTTGAGACTTGTTCGGTTCCATTATGATCCGCTGGTATGTATCTATCTCTCTTTTCTCTTCTTCCTCCCCCTATTCTTCCTATTGTTGTTGCCAATGCTGGCATCTCTATCATTCATATATATCCGATTGATTGACAGCTCGCTGACACAACCCTAGATCCTTCACATTATGGCCGCTACGCTGACCCATGCAAGCCCTGTACTAGCCTCGGCATCAGCTTCCGGTTTTCGCGAGAGTGGCCTGCAAAGTTTGCGCTGTTTAGAAGGCGAAAATGGACCAAGTCCCATTGTCGCGGTACGTTCCGCCGGTCTTCAATTCGAATCCGTCATTGGGTATTACGACGAAGATGATGAATCAAAGGAGCCTGTTATTCGCAGTCTCGTTACAGAGGAGTATCTCGCCATGTTGATTGCCATGTCGAATGAGCGATTCAAGGTCAACTCTGAGCGGAGAGACCGGTTCAGAACTACTTTACTTCAAGCTTGCTCGGGCTCTGGGAAAGCGAAGGGTAAACCGGATGATTGGGAGGATCCTGTTGCTCGCAGAGAGAGGAAACGTGCTGAGGGACTGGCGAGGAAGAAGCTCTTGGAGAGCCAGAAAGTTGATGCCGAGCCTGCTGGTCAGGATCAGATGGCTGAAAAGATGCTTTCATGACGAGATAATGTAAATGTAAAAAGTATACTATTCGAACAACTTGATGGAAATCTGAGCTTAGGCGGCTGTGCAGTATTATCTGAATGTCCCTATTAGAAACTGGACCGGGCGACTATAGTTAGACATCTAGGAATACGCTGAGAGTGAAATCATTATTAGACGATCAGGAACTTGAAATACCCAGAAGTGAGTACGTCATCTATCCAATTCGCCGCCATATCCAAGCTACAAGTATTGTGCTCAACGAAAGCGAACTGAAAAGCACCAGGGGTCTATTTTCGAAAGATGGCCTGATTTGGAAAAAAAAAGGCAAGTTACTGCTGATGAAATTGTCTGGCGTAAGCTTGTTACTGGATCCCATGTTCGAAGCCGGGGCTTGTCTTAATGGAAGAAAGTGAGCCTCCTCAGAGCATAGATTATTGGAACGACTACAGTCAATGTCAAAACAGACAGAGTCTTGTCAGGAAAGGGAATATTTTCCAAAAAGAAATATTGGCAGTGAAATTTTTGTATCAGGAAGATATTCTTTCACGGGATGACTGCTTATACAAGAGGAACAAATCATGGGTATGGGTGTCTGGGACAGCCCGCAAATCGAAAACGATAGGAAACGCTTCGCAATTTAATCAAACTAGTATTGTTAGTCTTTGTCTACAACCGCACTCTATTAATATGGTAACACTCACAGGAGTCAAGAAAGATTCAGCCACGAATCGTGCACGAGCATTCAACTGTATTCAATTAGCATGCGGAAGAGCAAGGAAGACCATTCGTTCGATATACGCACAAACAACTTCATTTCCGACACTTCTTTGTCAACTTCTTCCATGAAGGTAATAATGAACTCGACAAGTTGGTGTTTGAGGAGGTGCTCTGTGTGGTAGTTCGTAACAAGGAAGCTGATGTCGTATCCCTGGAGAGTCATGTTAACAGGGGTCTTGACTGTACGCCCCAAAGACAATTGCAGCCTACCTTGACGGGCTTTCTTCGCAGAATGAAGAATGACTCGGCTCGCTGTTGCAGGAAACGAGTGAACTTGTGGACCAGGACTTTCTCAATCTCGTCTGCTTGTTTGATGCTCAAGCTTATTCTGACCGAATTGACGGAGGGCTCAATGTCTACACAGTGTATCAGCGAGTGTATCGTAAGGAACCCGGTAAATCTTCACTAAGACATACAAAGTTTCTCGTGTTCATTGCGGCTGATGGTGATACTGGAAGGACGGTTAATCAGGTTGCCTGGGAGCTTCGCAGCGGGCATTGGGGGCCTCACGGGTTAAGAATCAATTCAGGAGAGGACTTGGCTTCGATTTCAGGAACATTATGACGCTCGGAGGTCTGTGAAGCGAAGTTGGAGATTGCGAGGGCGGCGGTGAGGGATGACCGGCAGCATCTAGGCGTCTATTAGCACGTGTTGTTTGAGAGACCTCATCGACAAGATATAGCTCACTGAAGATAGGGTCGGAGGGATTGAGACTTGAACAATGATCAGTTATCCATCAACATACACTTGACACACAGGGAACATACCATGATTGCTGTATTGATTGAACTCGGAGGGCAAGATGTTCCCAAGACGAGGGGAAGTTGACGTCCCGCGAGGCGGTGATGACGGAGGGTTGCCTGTTTGATTTGTTTGCATCTGGCCCCACGCCTCTTCCATCGCCTTCCCCAGAGCTCAGACTGTTTACTCACCTTCTCCCTCAAAGCATTTTCTTACACTCGCAGTGACTCGTCAAGATGGCGTCCATCCCGAGTAAGTTGAAAATATTGATTTTCATCCCAAATTATAGCGGAGACCCAGGACCCAGTTAGCTAACGGAGTATTAGTTATTGTTAAGCACGCGGGCAAGCGCCACGAAATCGAGCTCGACCCAGAGTCAAACGGCGAGACATTGAAATACCAACTGTTTTCTCTGACTGGAGTCGAACCGGATCGTCAAAAGGTACTGATCAAGGGTGGCCAGCTTAAGGATGATACCCCGTTGTCCTCTCTTAAGGCCAAGCCAGGACAGACCTTCATGATGATGGGCACTCCAGGTCAAGGATCAGCGGACCTCGGCCGGCCCAAGGAGACGATGAAGTTTATGGAGGATATGACAGAGGCCGAGATTGCTCGTCAAGATGGAGCTACACCTGCTGGCTTGCAGAACTTGGGCAACACTTGCTACTTGAACTCTACCCTGCAAACACTGCGCAGTGTACCTGAGCTACAAGAGGAGCTTCAGCGCTACCGTCCAAGTGGCGCGGGCCAGTCCAGTCTTTCTGACCTCGGAAGCTTTGGCCTTGGAGGTCTGGATAGCTCTCGGGACATGGCTGCGTCTCTTCGAGACCTGTTCAAGCAGATGTCGGAGACCCAAGAGGGCATCCCCCCACTCATGTTCCTGAACGCCCTTCGCACTGCGTACCCCCAATTTGCCCAAAGAGATCGTAACTCAGGTGGATATGCCCAGCAGGACGCCGAGGAGGCTTGGTCGCAGATTGTCAACCAGTTGCGCGCTAAGTTGACTATCTCGGATGGATCTGGTGATGCCGCCCAAAATTCATTTGTCGATAAATATTTTGCTGGCCAATTTGAGTCTGCTCTTGAATGTGACGACCCCTCTGCAAAGGAGGCTGGCGAAGAACCGAAATCCTCCTCTGATGTTTTCTTCAAGCTGGACTGCCACATTGGAAAGGAGACGAACCATCTCCAGGATGGTATTCTGGCTGGATTGGAAGAGAAGATTGAGAAACACTCGCCTGTACTTGACCGCAATGCGCTCTACACCAAGCGGTCACGTATCGCTCGACTCCCTAAATATCTTACCGTGCACTTTGTTCGCTTCTTTTGGAAACGCGAGACTCAGAAGAAGGCCAAGATTATGCGCAAGGTGACATTCCCTGCGGAGCTTGATATCGTGGAGTTCTGTACCGAAGCCCTTCAGAAACAGGTGATCCCTATCCGTGACAAGGTTCGGGAGATCCGTAAGGATGAGGTCGATCTTGAACGCTCTCGCAAACGCCAGAAGGTCAACAGCAAGCGCGAGGAAGAGCAGAAGAAGGAAGAGGAGGAGACTGGCGGAAAGAAGGAGCCCATGCAGAAGAAGAAGGAGACCTCGGAGGCTCAAGAGGCCAAGGAGAAAAAGGCAAAAGCAGACAAGGATGGCGATACCAGCATGGAAGAGACTTTCAAGACCGACGCTGAGTATGAAGCAGAGAAGATCCAGGCTGTCGAGGCCGCCAAGAAAGAGCTGTACGAGTTAATCCAACAGAATGGTTCTGGGGACAACGGCACCAACCAATCTGGCTTGTACGAGCTACGTGGTGTCATTACCCACCAGGGAGCCAGCGCCGACAGTGGTCACTACACGGCCTATGTCAAGAAACAGGCTCGTCCGAACAATACCCAAGCCGGTAGCAAGCGCCGCGACGAAGAGGATGACGGCAAGTGGTGGTGGTTCAACGACGACAAAGTTACCGAGGTTGAGGCCGAGAAGATTGAAACACTTTCTGGTGGTGGTGAGTGCAATTCTATCCTACTATCAAGTATGAATCCCTGCTAACAGTCTTTGAACAGGCGAGTCTCACTCTGCCTTGATCCTGCTCTACCGTGCCATTGAGCTGCCCAAGCAGGAGTCTGCCAATTAATTTCTTGATTATTGAATGTCCTAGCCTGTGACAAAAAAGACACGCCTCTAGATGAATAGAAACGATGATCATGAGTTGATATGGATGGTAGCTGGAGGTTTTGGGAATTTATTATGAGTTTACAACCGTTCAAGCTCTATTGTAGATGAAGTGTAAGCTCATCGTGAGATTTGCTAGACTAGTGTAGGACCTCGGTCGTCATGGCTCTTCTCATTCGAAATTTATGAGGTCAATGTAAATCGTGTTCTTTGTAATGTAGACAACTGCATCTTGCAGGGTTGAGTCTATACTTCCCGGGTGAGTTTTGTAGTGATGGTACGCTTGCAGGTCTTGTACTCCAGCAATTTCAGAAACAAGATCTCTTCAGCAAATATTACGGCTGCACTCTCTTTCACTGAACCTTTTCGAAATTTTGTCCGAATACATAGTAGTACTCACTGAAAAACATTGGAAATGATGTCTTGTTAAAATGTGTAGATATGTGATCACGTGAATCCTGCCTCGGCTTTGTTCCAACGCCAAACTGTCCATCATCATCTCTCCGCAAAAAGGCGATGTAAGCAACAATGAATTCCACTCGAATTCTGCGGCTGCCACGGCTCATCAACTCGAATTTCGCTTTCAGAAACCCACGACCATCCTTGCGAAACTACAGTACCGGCGCGCAAAGAAACACCTCGGCTCCATCGTCACCCTGGACGCGCCGCTTCATTTATGTCGGTATTTTCGGCGGTCTGGGCATTGCCCTAGGGAAACAATTAGAGCAAATGCTCGCTGCTCCTCCAGCTCCCGGGAGTCCAGAAGACGAGAAAGTGATTAAGAAGCTTGAGTGGGCCTATGAAGTTGGACTTCCCATCGTGCATCGATTGCGAGAGAATCCGAACTACATCGAATCAGGCGTATACGAATACTTTTCGGACGAGCAGAAATCACATCGGCTGACATCTGGACCATTGGCTGGAAGTAGAGGTTTGGGATTACAGGTACGTTGGCCAAGTCTCATGGCTGCATCGAGAACGGGGCGTACGGAGCACGAAGTACTGGTTGCCCCCTCCAGCAATCAAAGATAAATGCCGAATCTCTCAACTACCGAACCTCGGGATCCCGTTCAAGCTAACCCATTTCGTGAACCGACAGAAAGTGTTTTGGAATGATCGGGAGAAGAAGGTAGTTAGTGTCGTGGCATTTGGTACAGGAATTGAAGGATGGCCAACTATGGTGCATGGCGGCGCACTTGGCACTGTGATTGATGAGAACCTCGGACGCGTTGCGATCCGACGTTTCCCGGCCCGTACTGGTGTCACTGCGAACCTCAATATTAACTACCGGGCGCCGGTATACTCGGGGAACTTCTACTCCCTGCATACAACTCTAGATCAGGAGCGAAGCACAGACCACAAGGCTTATACCAAGTGCCAACTGCGTGATATGACAGGACGGGTTTGTGTGGAGGCAACTGGTCTCTTTGTTGTTCCTAAGAAGCTTCAACTTCGAACTATTGGGGAGACATTCTGAGCCATGGACCCTGAATTCCCGCAAGGCTACCAACAGGATATTCCGAAGCACTCCGTAAATGGTCGTTGTGGACACGCCTAATCAAAGAATTATCGCATTGGCGCACCAAGATTTCACACCTTGGCCGGCTCAAACCAGGAGACTTCTTTCAGAGCCCGAATGGTGATTCAAGTTCACAATGGACTATCTACTGTTCGGCGACTCCTCTATGTACAGTACCAAGTCCCGTTCCTCGCCTGCATCATTTCGTTTTTGTACAGTAGTGGCTCTATTTTTGCAGAGCTCCGGCGTCTCTGGCTCTCATTTCCAAAGTAAATACTTCGCTCCGGGCCTAATTCGACACCCAGATAGCTGACTATATCGATGACGCCTTTCCACGCCAAGTCGAAAAGTCAACCCGATATCAAGAAATACGAATATACACACAATCTGGACACAATAAACCCATGTCTGATAGACCTCCAGTCATGAATATATCTCCGAACCAACAATCAGCCACTAGAAAGTACACTTTCGGGGCTGATCGCCCATTGTGGCATTTCGTCCGGGGAAAAGCAACCGTCATCGACGACCTCCACTTTTTCTCCACGTTTCACCCCCGCATTTCTTTGCCGCGTCCACCAGATGACTCGTCCTTCTTCCTAAGCATTTCGGCCAAGACCTTTGAGCTGCCTCGGTATTTTCTCGATTTTGGACTCGTCCTTCCCGGCTATCGCTTAGTTGCACCACACGACTGCGCGTTCATTTGGGTTATCAGTCCCTGTTTCAGCGCTCGGTCCTCCCATTGGCGAGCTTTTCTACGGACGGACCCGGCATGGCAAATAATGGCCTTCTTCTAGCCCGTCATCGCGGTGTAGGATGGCCGCGTAGATACTAGTCATGTTGTAATATTGTGGGTATGGATAGTTATAACTATCCACTTCCCACCCTCTCAAGTGGAGATAGATTGAACAAGGGTGGGATTTGAACCTGGCCTGCGTTCTATTTGCTTTTGCTCTATCTCTTCTCTTGTGTGCGCAGCACTGTCATTTGCCTTTTATTCTGAGTCTGAATTGCCTCCAGATTAGGCCGTCCCATCATGACAGACACAATGGAGGACCAACGACCGGTTGGGTTGGATGAGAAGGCTATCCATCATCACCAAGAGAGTGGTAGTGATCTTGATCGACGCCATAGTCACCAGGAAGTGGTTGCTTCCGATGGCAATGAGGCCGATCTTCATGAGTCAGAGAAAGACATTCCTGTATGCAGACAGATAATTCATGAACCGTTGTCTTCAACCATGCTAATGGTTATATTTTAGATGACCTTCCGTCGCTTCATGGGATTCACGGCCATGGCTTTCCTGTGGACTGGCAGCCAGATTCCTGTATATCTATTTGGTATGATTAGATATCTCACGAGGGATACATGACACACACTGACAACTTATAGGAGGTATTCCTCCTTATATCTACGGAGACATTGGCGGAGCAGACCGATGGGTGTGGTTTGTACGATTATCTCTTCCCTCTCCGCAGTTGGCAGTACTGATTCTTCACTTCTAGGTCCTCGCAAATCTACTCGGTCTTGCTGCTGTATGCCCTTTCGTTGGATCTCTTTCTGATTTATTCGGTCGCCGCTATGTTGCGATTTCCGGTGCCGCGCTCATCTGCTTGGGCATGATTGTCAGTAGTACGGCACACACCATGAACATTTTCATTGGTAAGTATAATCCTGAAAGTGCCACCTCTAAAACATGCTAGTACGATTCATATACTGACTATAAGCTAGCGGGTATGGCAATTGCTGGTGCTGGTGCCGGTATAAATGAACTGACTGCCCTGGCGGCCACCTCCGAAATGGCACCAACTCGCAAGCGTGGTGTTTATGTTGCCGTTTTAATCTTCTCGATCGTACCATTTTGTCCTTCTGTGTTATACGCCCAGTTGATCGCGTACTATAGCGACTGGCGATACGTGGGCGCGTTCTGCGGTGCTTGGAATGGATTCGGGCTGCTGGTCACCATATTCTTCTATTTTCCTCCCCCTCGAGATAACAGCCTCGGATTAAGCCGGAAAGAAATAATATCTCGTGTTGACTTTGTCGGTGGGTTTTTGAGTATTACGGGCCTAATCGTCTTCCTGGCTGGTATGCAATGGGGTGGATATATGGTATGTTGGGTCCTATTCTTCTGCTAATCACATTGCTAAAACAAATTCTCCGATAGTATCCCTGGTCTTCTGCTCATGTTCTCGCGCCTTTGATCATTGGATTTTTCCTCTTGGTCGCCTTTGCTTTCTGGGAGATCTACGGAGCCAAGTATCCCATTTTCCCAACTCGACTTAAGCAGGAGCCTCGGACACTCGGACTCACGCTTGTCATCACTTTCATTTCGGGTGCGAATTTCTTCTCCGTACTGATGTTCTGGCCTACCGAGTCATTCAATGTCTATGGGCATGATCCCGTTGATGTTGGTATTCGTAGTCTGCCTATTGGTTTCGGTATCTTGGGAGGCGCTTGCATTGTGCTCGTGCTTCTCAGCGTTTTCCGTGGACATAACAAGGAGTTGTTGATCGTGAGCAGTGTTCTCATGACAGCCGGTAAGTAAAATGGGCCAAAAGGTTGGGCTATTAATTGCTAATTGCGATTTCATGTTAGGTTGCGGAGCTCTTTCGATTGGCCGGGTTGATAACCTGTACCAGCTTTGGGGACTTCTCATCCTGGCTGGTCTTGGAATTGGCGGTATTGTGGTTCCCGCATCGATCATCACTACAATCATTTGTCCGGATGTGAGTTCCTTATCCAAATCTTCTATATAGCTGTTGACATTTAACTGACACTTATCTCCCTTAGGACCTGATTGCTACAATCTCCGCTCTCACTCTATCAATCCGTGTTGTTGGTGGGGGTATTGGTTACACAATTTACTACAATGTCTTCATCTCCAAATTCGTCCCATTGGCAAAGACCTACATCGGTGGTGTAATGGTGACTCAGCTCAACATCACAGATGTCGCGGTGATCGGTGAGGTGATCGAGCTCACAGGCGCCTCGTTGCTAGAGGAGATCAGACACGTCCCTGGAATTGCCGGGAATGAGCAAGGTTATCAAGCAGTGATACTTGCTGGACAAACTGCTTATGCCGAGGCATATAAATGGGTCTATTATGCCAGTATTGCGTTTGGAGTCGTTTCTATCTTGGCTTCCTGCTTTTTGGGCAATATTTCCAAGTACATGACAAACCATGTTGCGGTGGTGATGTGAATATGGATATAAGTGCCTTCATTCATGTCATTTACTCCGGAGGAAAGATTGATCACATCATTATTCTGGATAAATTCTTCAACCTGACTAACGGAATCTTATATCTACATTTGAGCTCTCTTAACGGCTGTCAGTGATTTCTCCAATACTTCCCACGAGCTGTAGCTAGGCCCTAGGTTCTACTACACTGATTAGACCCGCTTCCATCTCTTGTTACCCTTGTCGAGCTGGCCGAATCAACTTTTGCTTTAACCAGGGAATCTCGTCTATCGAATATCGATATGCCCTGAATAGAGCATTTGATTCTCCTGGGAAGATACTCGCCGTTACATCATCTGGGTATGGGGCAAAGTGAGGATTGATGTATTCCCAGCAAATATACCCATCTTGAGCAACTTCAAATAAACGGCCAAAAGCACTTTCACATAGAAGAGTATTGCCATTCGCAAGTCTTTGAGCACTCCCCATGAACGGAGTAAAGAAGTAGAGCATTTGCGAACGATCACGGTACTCCCAAATGACATTCTTGGTCTCCCGATCAACCTCAATTGCACGGGTATATGTGATAGATTCATTATTGCGAAAGGCACCATTGTCAAAAATGAGGATATTTCCATTCTCCATTTCTGTGGCATTGTGTTGTTGTGCGAGCACTTCAGAACCAATCTTCCACACAATGTTGCCGGTGGATCTTTCGATAATAATGACAGCCGAGACTGATCTCATTGAGGCCAGAATATGCTTTCCATCTCGCAAAGGTAGGACCGAGTTTATGAGAGGATAGTGCTCGCGAGTGTAATGAGGCTGTAAAGGGTATTCTTCCCTCGGTAGTCGTTCAGAGACCTTCCATTGCCAAAGGAGATTGCCAGCTTCGTCCACTTCATTGATTGTATCGGCGTAGGTGACTCCGTCGATCTCAGATCCTGGGACTCCTCCAATGACTTTGGCGGAGTCTTCAAGTGACAGAGCTTCAAGGGATGTATAAAGGATACGTCCATCGCCATAGTGAAATTGATCATGATGGCCCAGTGGGTCGGTGAATTGGCGAACTATGTTGCCTTCTGGATCAAGCTCAGACATGACACCTCCTCCATATTTGTTGAAGAATGGGAACGGAAATGGACCTCCATCTTTAGTCGTTTCTTTCGGAGCTGGTCGAAGTGTGTTGACGGCAAGGTTGCCATTCGGTAGAATTCTTGCGTGTCGACCGATTCTCCCAGGGAGCTTCCATGAGTGGACTTCATTCCCATCAATATCTATGAGATGCGCTATATCACTGGTGAGAGGACAGAAGAGTGTGAATCCTCCGAATGACTTTTCCTTGTCGACCCCAGTCAAGCCAACGCCTCGTCTCTTGAGAGTGTTTTGTTCCATAGCTTAGGAGATGCTGTATGCTCGATAGAAAACCCAGAGAAAAATAGAAGCAGTGACTGCCAAGTAGATGAATCTGATTCAATAACTCAAATTATTGCGAAGATAAGACTATGTTATATTTTCTTTTGCAAGATGTATCCCAGAAAGCTTTCCGGCGGCATCCCGTAGGTACCGTCGGCATGCCGCCGGCTTGGACCAACGGAGGTCCCTTTATCAATGAAGGGTCCACCACTTAGGGTTGACATCGAGCTTCAAGATAGGTTCATCTGATAAGCACGCCATTCTGGCTTTCATGATATCTTCAATCCCCTAAGAGGTTGTGCAATCGTGTCCGAAGACGATATGGTAGTCCTCAGCTCGCCGGAATGTATAAGATTGTTAATCTTACCCGGCTAGGGCTGCCTTCTGGCATTGGGAGCTACAAAATTGCCCAAGATTTATTCAGGCGAATAAATCTTATAGTATCAGATTGACTAAATTCTTTCCCTTCTGAACCAAAATGGATTTTGTGTCCAAGAAAGGCTCTGTCAATCAAACGGCTGACAAAGAGGAAAGCATTCTGGACGAAACCATGACCATTGAGGTTCCAGGCTATAACGCCAATATTCAATTTGACCCGAAAGAGACTCGCAAGGCTCTACTCAAAGTAGACTTCTTTATTTTGCCCCCAATCGTTCTTTGCTTTTGCTTTTTGCAATTTGATCGCACCAATATCGGGAATACCCTCACTGACAGCCTCCGAAACGACATCAATGTTGGGAATAAGGAGGTAAATTTGGCGCAGACCCTATTTACAGTAGGATTTATTGTTACAGAGCTGCCTTTCAACATGATCAGCAAATATGTTGGGCCTGAACGTTTTCTGCCTATCACCATGTTTCTCTGGGGTATTGTGACATGGTCACAGATCTTTATGAAGAATGCAGCCGATCTATGCGCAACTCGGTTTCTTATTGGAGCACTTGAAGGTGGATACATCCCAGGATTCGCCCTTTATATCTCCAAATTCTATACAAATCAGGAACTTGCTTTCCGGTATGCCATTTTTTGGGCCGCGAACAGCTTTGCTGGAGCTCTGGGTGGGCCATTATCGATCGGTCTTCTCTCCCTCGGGGGAAGAGGGGGACTGCGTGGATGGCAATGGCTATTCCTTATAGGTATTTAAATACAAGCCCGGCCACTTTTGTTAAAATTTCAAGCTGACAATTTCCAGAGGGTGTCCTAACTTGCTTCTTGGGCGTGGTAGCCTATGTGTATTTCCCTCATAACGCAGCAAGACCAAAATCATTTCTGGGGAAATACTTTTCACTTTTCACACCACGCGAAGCGTCTATTCTCGTCACTCGAGTAATTGACAACGACCCAACAAAAGCACTCAGATACGGAAAGCCCGTCCTACCATCACACATTTTGGAAACCTTCCGTGACTGGAGACTATATGGCCATCTCGTGGCCGCTCTGCTATCGATGGTTATGATATCACCTATGAACACCTATGCACCGTCGATTATTAAGTCTCTAGGCTTTACGTCTCTCCAGGCCAATGGTCTCAACTCCGTAGGGAGTATATGTGCCTTGATTTGGTCGGTATCTCTCGCTTTCAGCAGTGATAAATTGCAAGAGCGTGGGATTCACATATCCATCGGATACTTGTGGGGAGCTATTGGTCTTCTGTGGCTTGCATTGGCACCACAAAATGTTGGAAAATGGGTGCTCTATGGTACGTTTGATAACAATGCAAGGAATACAAGATGCTGAATATACTTTCAGGTGGTGTTGTATGGACACAAATGGGGATGGGGAGTGCACAAGCTATCAGTGCAGCTTGGCTCACATCCAAAATGGAAGACTATAAACGCCCAATTGCTTTGGCCGCATATGTCATGTGCATTCAGCTTGCAAACTTCCCCGGAAATCAATTGTTCCGTACACAAGGTGTGATTATTATGATTATATCTGATCAACACTTGAAAGATCTAACAAGTTCGACAGATGCTCCTCGATATAAGTACGGTCTGATAGTAGCTGCCTCTTGTGCAATCGCAGCAGCAGTAATTATTCTAGTCTGGAAGCTTCTTTATCGTATATTTGATGGTGGTGATTCTGGGGTGGAGACAAAGAATAACTTGAATACTTCTGAAGTTAGAGGAACGGACGTCGATGTATAACGACTAGTCCTCTACAGCCGGAGAAGCCATTTCATTTGATTACACTCATTCCAACTGGCTGTAATACATGATGCCATTTGAATCATACCAATCAACGAGTAACAGTAGTGTTGCAAGTGCTACAGTGCCGTAACATTAGTTTGAAATTATCTTTCTTTCTGCCATTCTTGCTGCCATTCTCTCTACTGTTCTTTCTGCCATATCAAAGCCCTGGGAATATTAGTGTAAGTGTATGTTCCAACCTTATGTTACATTCCCACTGGAGCAAGTTGTTTCTAGTCCGTGTTATGTGCGTAGAAACACAACATAAAGACTATTCTTCCGCACTTGATGTTTTCTGAGTCGTAAAATTCAGACGAACAAAATTTGCAGTGCAACGTATTATTATTGATCCAAAAAATAACCAGGTGTCATTGTCTCCCCACAATCGTCCTCCTTACTCAAGAACCTCTGCCACCAAGCATGGCTCCTGAAGCTTTGGAATTAATATCGCTGTTGTTGAAACTTTTTTCATACTCAAAGGATTGTTGATAGAAAATTTAGAAGAGAGGCAATGTCTCTATCCTCTAAAATAAAGCCGGCGATATGCAGAAGCAACTCGTTGGGTAGGCGAAGGGTCGATGGTTGGGAGTGCATATTTTGGGATGCGAGTAAGCTTGCTCAGTTATCAAAAAAGGGTTTTTGATAATTTCCAAGGTATGTTACAGACCTACGGCGCTCCATAATCACCTTCCATCTCGAAAATTTTTTATATATTATATAGAGATCTTTCACATCTTTGACAATAACAGACTTCGTTTTTCGATTTCTCAATACACCAAATAATTAGTTCGTTCAGTTCTACATCAGTCTTATAGAGCACCACGTGATCCGATATTGCGCCATCTCATGTGGGGATTCATCGGCAATGAAGACGATCCCTTTAACATGGTGAAGTCTTAGACGATATTTGATGAAGCAGAGTGCATTCGACCAGACTAAAGAGAACTCGAAACATTTGAAACTTCAAGGCCATGCCCCCGCTGCGCTTAGGAAGAGCTTCAAAGGCATGTGATCCGTGCCGCAAGAACAAAACCCGTTGTTATGCCAAGGCAGGAGTTGGAAACACCTGTTTGCGCTGCCATACTCTATCTCTATCGTGCTCTTTAGAATTTGAAGTACTTGAAGACCATTTGCCTCACTCAACTTCGAGACAGCCGGGTGGCGGTAAAAGCCCTAAACATTCCAACCCCGACCAGAGGTCATCTACGGATGCGAGGTATGCTCCGAATGTTCGCCTTGGCGGATTGGCAATCGTTGACTCGGATATCAGACTTGACAAGCTTGAGAGAACAGTCAGTGCTTTAGTTGATCGTTTAGATAGCCAGTCTAAGCTTCCTGGAAATCGCACCTCAACTCACGCACCATCAAAAACTTCCGAATCGAGAATCCTGGCAGACTCAGCACCGGCGCCAGTTATTCTGATTCGTGATGTTGCCACTGATGCTGGTGTCTCATCCCCGGATCAGCTCGACATACATTCTAATATGTTGGGAGATGTGATTTCAGCCGGACTGGTCACTTTACCCACTGCATATTCTCTTCTTAGGCTGTCAGTTTGTGTTCCGAAATACACAATCCACATGCTCATCTTTCTAGGTTTCGATTTCACTATGGCCGATGGGTAAGATTCAGTGAAGATGTTGTGACCGAAGTATTGTTGTCTCAAGTGAGAAAGTCTCCACTGCTTCTTTGTAGTGTTTTTCTAATTGCCGTGCGGCATACAACACAAGGCCTTGCAGACGAGTTAGCACCATCTTTATTTCGCGAAGCTAAGAATCTAATTTCAAAAGCTCTTCTTGTGACTCCACAACCCATTGAGTATTTTCAGGCGACGCTCATCTTGAGTCTGTGGTCTACAACGATTGGTCAACAACCTCTCAGCATTGATAGTTGGCTCCTGACTGGTTATGCTCTTCAACAGGGATTTGTAAGCCCGTGTTTCCCCGAATTCTCTACAATGGATGAAGGGATACAAATAGAAAAGACACAAGCCGATGCATGGTGTCTCTGGAACCATTTATGTGTTGCCCATTTACAGTAAGGCACATGGAGTCCCGTATATCCATTTCCTGACAAGTTTTCTCATCTTGATTGACAGATATTGTGTTGGCACGCGCAGACAAACAATGCTCAGTCAAGAGCATGTTGATAAATGCCAGATTCCCCTTGGAAATGGTAGCTTCAAAAATTACGAGGCCAGAATGGTGGCTGAAGTAAAGCTGTACTGGGTGATATACACCAAATGCTGTCCCCAGGACCAACAGGTCGATTTATCGGATGCGAAGCTTTCATTGCACAATTGGAAAGAAGACTGGAAACCCCTATTTGGTGTGTTTTACCACCACATAATATTGAATCTATGTCCTATCACATCAACTAACATGATTATAGATGAGCCTCGATCTCAGTTCCTTCAAATGGGCTTCCACTTTGCCCACCTGCTCGCCTATTATCAATTAGCCCGATCTCCTCAAGCCTTGTTGGATGGATCGATCATATTAGAGATGATTGAAGTCTCCAGTCATATCATAAATTTGGCCATGGACACGACTGATGACCGTACACGCCATTTAACCGACCACATCTATCACACCGTAACATTTTCAGCACTTACTCTTTGTCGCCTCACTCACACGTATGACGAACAACTACGTGTAGCTGATGTTGATGTCGACGAATTAGATCGTCTCATTATGAAGCTTATCACTTGGCTCCGAACAATCGGCCTACCATGTCATGCAGCCCATCTGCTCAGCGATGTTGTTTCTTCACAGTTCCAAAAGCTACGCTTGAAGGGACAGCTTATACCCACAAATTCTGAAAATGAGTATTTACGGGACAGGTCGGATTATACTGGGCTTGTTAGCTTGGGAAATTCCCCCCTCTCATCTAATGTTGGTTTCCTTTACCCTGATTTGATATGTTCGGAGTTGTTTGACCTGGATGATGGAGCTTCTTCATGGCCACAATGGAGTTGATTGTCCAAAAGTCAAGTAATCATGAATGAAAATAAAATAAGATGACAAAATCATTCTATTCTCATCAATTCAAGTTGTCAATTCATACCATAAGCCGATCTTACGAGCTGTATACCTTCAAGAAGCTGGAGACTAGGGAAAGACAAAGGAGTGTAGAGTAGTAACTTACTGTACGATAGTCATTAATTGAATTGTTCAAAATGAACATAACTCACCTCATTCTCAATTTTCTACCAAATTCATCATATATAGCTGTTTATAACAGTCCTACTGTATGTATACAAACCAACTAATAAAGTCGTGGGGCCGATGACGCGCCAAGCCCCAACTTTTTTTTTTTGATCTCCGCGCTTCTTCACGTTTGCAACACTTCAAGCTGTCCACCACCAAATGGCCTTCAATCCTGCCAAACGGAAGGCATTCAGCTCTGGCTCTTCTGGCCCTACGGGTGCATCCCTGAGGCGAGCTAAAACTTTCGATGCGCGCACACTCGCCGTGCAATCAACCGATGCCGCGCTCTCCGTAACGGGCGAACTTGATGTCGCAGCATATGCCTCTGCTCGGGCTTTCGAAATTCAGGCACTGGAGAATGGCATACAGCGATCGAAGAATGCATTGACAACTCGGGCGTTTCAAAAAGTACCTCGCGCGTTGCGACGTCGCACAGCGAGTCATAATGTCAAGCGGGTCCCTCGGAGGTTAAGGACTCGGGCGAAGCGCGAGGTATATTATACCATTTGATACAGCTTGACAGCAGTTTCTTGTTCAAGTATGAGCTAATGATAATATTGTGGAATAGATGATCGAAGACAACACCCCAACTGTCACGGCCCGAAGACGCAAACCAACCCAAATTATGCGTATCCGTCTCGAATCTGCTCGACGCCTACAAAACCTCAATGCCAGAACCAAAAACAAGCGCCTCGCCGCCAAGAATGCTCGTGATCAAGAAACCAACAATCAATTGAAGCGAGAAGGGAGTCACCAATTCAATATAGCTCCACGAATCCCCAAAATCAAAAAGAACAAGCTATCAAGACCACCACCTGCCGACGCAATATTCCGAAAGCGCCAAAAATGCAAGACTTGGCTCCCAACACATTTGTTTCATGCGAAACGAGCACATGTGGCGACGAGCAAAAACCCTTTGTGGCGGTTTGCTATTCCCCTATCACCCACCGAGAAGAGCTATCGACCCACTCATAGGGCACGCGGAGCCCGTGGTGCAATTGCCTGGGATATGAGCTATATGTCTACTATACAACTTGAAGGAACAGAGTCTTCCATTGAAGCTGCTCTCCGTTCTGTGGGTATCAATGGTGAAGAGGCATGGGGAACCAAGGGAAAGAAGTGGAGAACCGGCACAAGGTCACTGCATGCTTGGACTTATGAAAAAAACCATCCTACAAGACCGACGGCCCCGGTTAGGCTTATATGGTGTGTGCAGCTGCAACCAGAAGATGTAGAGATGGTCGACGCAAAGAATGCCCCGGCCGCCCCCAAGATTCCCCGACGAAAACTCTGGGTTCGAGTTCATCCATCTGCCTTCCTGCAGCTGTGGAATGATCTTCTTGTGGCGTCGAAGCATCAGAACCCTCCAGTGATGATAGAAGACTTGAGGTTTGAAATTGGGAGCATTGAAATTACTGGTCCGGGTTCCACAGAAGCATTACAGGCGGCTCTACGACCTTTGCCTGGATCCGACAGCCAGTCCCCAGCCTCAGAGAGCCCAGAGAACACTTGGTCAGCTCTTTTGGGGGTATCTAATCCTGCATCGCTGCCACAGAATGCATTATTGTCTTTCAACACTACCGATCCTCGTCTTGAGTTCCCTCCACATACTCTAAACATTCCGGACAGCGAAACCCAGATGAATGATCTCGCTGTTCTCCTCTCCAAGTGGACGCCTGATCATACTCAAGGTCCTTCTTCCTTATTCGATCGCCCCAGTCGTCTGGCAGCTTCACGACAACTTCCTAGCCAGAAGGCTATCAATCGTCGTCGTACACTCGCCGGCCCTGGGAAATTCCCTCCTCCCAAGCCCACGGATCCACAAATACCAGTAATCATTCTCGCGAACCGTTCACAAACTCACCTTAAACGAAACTCCGCCCCCGGTTCATGGACTGTACTTCTGCCATGGAAATGTGTGCTCCCAGTCTGGTATTCGATCATGTACTACCCACTTTCGACCGGAGGCAACAGTCGATTCGGAGGTGTGAAACAGCAACAGCAGCTTTCCTTTGAAGCAGGCGAGGCATGGTTCCCCGGTGATTTTCCTGGTACTCGGGCCGGATGGGAATGGAACCAGCACAAAGCCGAGAAAGCTCGGCTAGAATGGGAGCGTCGTCCCAAAGGTCGACGTCTCGAGTACGACAGTATTAACTTGGGCAATGGTCAGCCAAAGGGTGAAATCGGAAAAGGATGGGCCTGCGACTGGGAGAGACTTGTTCAAGGACCGCCTCAAGAGACTTCTAGCAAGGGAGCTCCTTCTGGCAATGAGGCATGCGATGCATCCAATTCCACTATCCCTCCGTCTGATCTTCACAACATGCGATTCTCCACAAACGACACTAACAGGATCATTTCCAACCTCGCCAAATCACCAATAGGGGCTAACGCTCTTTCGACGGTACATGTGTCGCTCATACACCGCGGCACTCCTACCCCCTGTGCACGTATCTACCGTCTACCCACAACTCCTTCTCTCCGTGAAAAATGGTCGACACTAGCTACGGAGAACCAGAAATGCAGGAAAGAGAAAACTGAACCTCGAAAATCTTCAGATGTCCTCGATAAAGAGGCCCGTCGTCAACTTACGGAATCTTTAATTTCAGGCGTACCTGGAGATTCTCCGTCGGGCCATCTGGAAATTCCTGCGGAGGAAGATCTTATTGGCTTCGTGACGACTGGAAATTACAATCTCTCCGAGGGTAAAGGAACGGGCATTGGTTCCATTCTCTTATCCAAGGCTGTCGAAGCCGATGCAAAACTATCCGAGAAGAAATTATGTATTGTTCGATCCTCTGGTGAGACAGTGGGCCGTTTGGCAACGTGGGAGATCGTTTAATTCTATACTTGATACCCTGGTGGCTTATTTGAATATCCGAAATCATGAAATATCAATGAATCATAAGATCCAATGGATTACAAACGAGTTCAATAGCTTATTCAGAAAGACAATTTCATCCCATGCAGAATCATCGCAAACAGTAAAAAAGAAATGATGATCTATACATACAGTACAGCAGCCAGGCAGGATCTTGCTCAGAAGACAGGAAACACAATTCCAAAACGGCCTTGGACGTCCAGCCGTAGTACCAATCTTTATCTCAAAAGAGAGCGCTATCTAACCCACAATGCGATCCACAAACGCAGCCTCCATCCGTGCAACCTCCTTCTTAAAAGCATCAACCTCTTGCCAGCAATCCAATGGTCGACGGTCATTCAATCGCAGACAACCGATGACGTTAGACTGGGCCTTGGCAACACCCTCATCCAGCTCAGCCAGCTTTCTCCGTCCATCAAGACGGGTACGTAGCGCCTCAATCTCGGTGTTCACAGTCTCGCGCGAGATGTTGCGGTTGAGTGGCTGTTGGGTAGTCTCGGCGGGAACCGCGGCGGGGGCAGCAGTCTCGTATTCCCGTCCAGCGAAGGGAATGCGCGGCGCATCCAGATTCAATGAGCCGACGGGGTATCCGGTGCTGGAGGGGGCGACGGGTCCGGTAGCAGCTGTCACGGGGAGAGAGCCTGTGTCCTTAACTTCGGCGAGGCGCTTCTCGATCTCGGCGAGGGTCTGCTGCTCGCGTTCGCGGAGACGTTGGAGTTCTTGGGAGACGCGGTTTTGAATCTCGAGCTCGATTGCCTTGGCGCGAGAGGAGTCCGTCTGATTTCGATTGTGAGTTATGATTCTGTATATCTATGTGGTATTTTGTGCCGGGTATTTTGTGATGGCGGCGTTAGGACTGGAACGAACCTCGGAGGTGGATTGGAGTGCCTCAACTAGGTTTGAAGAGAACTGGACGGGCGAGTTGCTATGTTAAAACCAGCGGTTAGCATTCACTTGCTTCGAGGATATAGTGTAATTTCAAAGGTCTCATGTGCCCATTCATGGGATGGCTCATCATTGACGACATGGTCGAGTGTGATTGTTCTCTTTCCCGCCGCCAACCCATTTTCCATGCGGGCTTCTGCATGTTCGGGGCAATTTACCTAGAGAAAACATGCTTCGAGCCGCCCGCAGCGTCGGGCTTGGAATTGCCAGCACCCATGATTGTCAATGGCCGGAATGAATGCCTCAAATCGAACGAGAGAAGGGCGGAGCGCAGTGAGGGCGTCCACCCGAAGCTCCGATACTTCGGTCACGTGTAGTGATTAGTCATGCATTATTGGTCCCCATGCGATTGCAACGATATTCTCCTTTGGTTTCGATTTAAACTTGACCAATTCTTCTTTCGGGATTTTATTTGATCTTTATGGGCTCTGCAGATATTTTAATGGCTATATATACTCATCTGATGACGGATTGCTATTGAAATGGACATTCATGAAATTCTACAGAGAACTTCCGCGTCGGTGACAAAACCGTCTAGGTAATCACCAAATATATTCTCCAGCCTGGAAATTTGTCTAAACGTTTCATATTTTTTAAAAGATCTCTGATTGCCTGCTCGCTATGTCGTAAACTCAAGTAAGTCGTAACTTAAGAGACGAGACACAACACAATTTCTAACATATGGAAGGGTCAAATGTTCTGGGCCTGGCAATGGCCCTTGTACAAGGCATGTATCATGGTAGAAACTGATGCGCAGAAACCCAACCTTGAGTGATATGAAATCACTGACATCTTTGAAAGATGCGTTAGTAGTCGCTCCAACTGCACCTTTATACCTCCAGAGCAAACGGCGGAACAACCGATATCTACAAATCTGGAAAGGTAGCAATAGTACCTAGTATCAAAAATCTACTATTTTGAAAACTAAAATTATACAGTACAGATGCAAATGAAAGGATAGCCCACCTAGAGACACGTCTAAAAAGTCTCGAGTCGACGATTGATGCATTTCGATTAACGCAAGTTGCTGTTGAAAGAATATCCGCTCATATTGGTTTACCGGAGGCCATCGACTCTGATACAACTATGGACAGAGAGAATAATACAGCACACATCCTTCAGCAAACTGTCTCAAATAATAATGATCATCCCTTGGATCTAATATCGAAGAGGCTTTTGAACGAGGTGCAGTGCAGACACCTATACGACTTGTAAGTTTTCGGCTGCCGTCATTAACAGACAATCACCAAGATTACGCAATGACTCACGCAAAACATCCAGTTTCAAGGAGAAGTGTAGTGAAGCTATCGCATTCTTTGACAATACGAGTACATCATTCGAAGAGCTCCGCCAGACTCCGTTACTTCTTGCAGCAACCTGTACGATTGGTGCTAGGGCCTGTGCATCCGAACTATATGATACTTGTCTAAAGGAGTTCTACTCGCTTGCACAGGATACATTACTAGGTCCGACACCAACACTTGATACATTGAAGGGAATACTTCTCATGTCAGTTTGGCACCGAAATAGTCGACTTTGGGGTCTTGCTCTATCGATATCATACCAATTACGACTACCCGAGATAGCTCTTGGACTACAAATACAGAATGCAGACATGGATGAAATGTATGTGGACCAAGCAAGAACTTGGTTGTCTTTCTGCTGCATGGACTTAGGGTATGGCTCTTTTCAACTTATATCTGTTATCTTTCTATTCTCTGATTACATGTGTATGTTCCTAGGCGCCATATCAATGAGAACTACTTCATCAGTGACCTTGGACGATACACTGGCCTTGGAAAGCATCTATTAACTTCACCTTTCCGTCGAAGCGTTGACTATCGAATCGATGCTTATCTTGAGGTTTTCCAAATTGCTAGTATGGTGGTATTTTCAACTCCTGTGTTTTACGGTGCTGATACCCCTATAGGCCATGCGAAAAGGAATTTTCACATTCCGAACAACATCATGTCCGAACCAATATCCTCAGAGAATATGGAGTTACTTGAAATGTCAAACCAAGAGTTGGACTCGTGGTTTCATCGCCACAGCACAGATGTTGATCCAATCTATCAATCTTATTCAAAGCCACAGGACCGCAATAGGATGAAGATACCATACAACCTTGTTCGAATGTATGTTTTATGCAATAAAATTGGTTCTTTTGTGTCTGTTCTGGCAGTTGAGATTACTAACTACCCCAGGTATACGAACGGCTATGTCCTTCATGGATTAAAGCAAGGGACATCTGAAATCCACCCACTTCGTCTTCACTTTATCAAACTTACCGTTGGTGCTGGTGTGGAACTTTTGAGCTGCGCCATTCAGTCCATGAACTACCAGTTGACCCTGAAATACTCCATTGTAAGCTTCTTTTTCTTGCGTCATGCTACTAGATATTCACACAATTGGATTGATTTAGGATTATTCCGACTCCTCACTCGGAGCGGCAATAAAGTATTTGCTTCATGCATGCAGGGTTGCCTACCATCACCTGGATTGTAATGAAATCATTGGCATTCTTGAAAAAGCTCACGAAATGTTCACGAATGCCAATCTTGGTAGCAAGGCCCGTGAACTAAGCAGTGCTCTGGATCATCTTGCCCAAACTATCACTGTACCACTGGTCTTTGAAAGCTCAGCGTGCCCTAATGGCACTGGCACAATCTCTGAGTATAATTCGTGGGATACACCAGATTGGCTCGCAAGCTTCGTATGTCATTTTTGTCTCCTTTCTTATCCGAGGGATGAAATAGTATTTGGTCACTAATCTTTGCCCAGAGACTTCCATTGTCCGACTTCTCACTTGATGAGGCTTCTCTGGAGAATATATTTCTCTATTCCGGTGAATGAGAGACTTCCACAATCCAAAAATCAACTTTGTGAACACAAAAATTCATTCTCTAATAAATCATTGCATCACCTGATATCTCGAATCACTTACTAGTAGAAATAGTTAGTAGAGAGTACCATTTACCTATCATGCATACGCTTCTTCCAGCAAGCCGAGGGAGTGTGGGGAAGCATCGGGCGGCCCGTCCGAACCGGCCGTTTCTACTTGTCGATGCGATAGAAACACCGGGCATCAGACGATAAGACCTCGGGAAAACATGACGGCTGAGAGGGGGTTAAGGGATTTATAATGAGACTCTTGTATAAATGATCCTTTGGTCTTTCTCTTCTTCAATCTGTTACTACTTGTATCGCCTTCCAAAACCGGCACTATGTCCTCATCTACTAACATTGGCCTCTCCGATGAACATCTCGCATTGGTTTCTCAAGCTATTGACTCAGCTTCCGCCGAGTTACGAAGATTAAATCTTGAGGTGATTTCACGAACCTTCATCTCCGAAACTGGCCCACATACCACGTACTGAAGATTCATAGATCTGGAATAATCCGGAACTGAAATTTAATGAAACAAAAGCGTGCAAGCTTCTCTCCGAATGGCTCCAATCTCTTGGATGGGCGGTCAACACTGGAGTCTACGGTATAGACACGGCATTTGAAGCGCGCTTCTCTGTGATCGATGGAGGACGGACAATCTGTTATAATGCTGAATACGGTTCGTACCCTAATCTTGTTCCAACATTTGCCCCTCTAAGACTGGATAATTCGCATATAGACGCTCTTCCAGAGATCGGGCATGCTTGCGGTCACAATCTTATCGCTACATCAACGCTAGCATCAGGAGTGGGCGTTGCAGCGGCTATGAAGCATTTCAATATCCCCGGGACTTTAGTGATTATTGGAACTCCGGCCGAAGAAACAGGCGGAGGGAAGTACATCATGGCTAACCACGGAGCATGGAAGGATTGTGACATTGTGGTGATGACCCATCCAATGCCAGATTTCTCAAGCGCTCAAATGTCCTCTAAGGCATCCTGGAAATTCAGGGCCAAATTCCATGGTCGAGGTTCCCATGCCGGTGCGGCGCCCTGGGATGGCGCGAATGCCTGCGACGCAATTGTCATGGCATATAATGGTCTAGCACTTCTTCGACAGCATATTAAGAAGACGGAAAGTATTCAGTCGATTATTTTGGAAGCAGGGAAGGCAGTTAATGTCATTCCTGATTATTCAGAGGGTAGTTTCTCTCTTCGTGCGAATGATTCTATGTCATTGGAAAGATTGCGAGAACGAGTGATTCCTATTTTCAATTCGGCTGCCGCTGCGACTGGCTGTTCAGTTGAACTATTCTGGTGAGTGGGGAGTGGACAGGGACAGAATAATGACAAGGTTGACTAGTACTGATGATTGTAGGGACGCATTGTATGAAGATGTGGTGACCAACATGATGCTGGCGAACCGGTATACCGAGTATATGTTAAAAGGCCTCGACTCTGACCCGGCCGATTTTCTGGACCCTTCTTCCCAGCCCAAGGCTGCTTTGAACGGAAGCTCGTAAGTTTTGCTGCAGAATTGACTCACGCTTTTGGTTTACTAATTTGACTGATTTTGAGTAGTGACTTTGGCAACTGTTCGTATTTGAAACCCGGGATCCAAACGCTATTCAGGATCAATGCGACCAACATGCCACACACACCAGAGTTCCAGCAAGCAGCTGGCAGTGATTTTGCTCACACGGAAGCCCTCCGAGCGGGCAAGGCCAATGCGATGGTTGGAATTGACATCCTTCTGCATGATGAATTCTACCAATCAGTACAATCTGAATGGGAAGATTCAATGAAAGCAAGGGGGCGTAAATAGAAGATCAGTGCAGCTTGTAAATCGTCATGTATCTATGAGCTGCAACGCCTACCGGAATGGCTAAATAGCTTTGAAAGTACTGTTGAGACACTATCCATACGAAATAAAACAGCACATATCTACCGAACAATGTCTGAGACCCGCTGGCTCTGTTAGTCACCGAAACCGATGCATTCCGTGTTTTCTCGGGACTGGCCTGCACACTCGGCCCGCTCTTCGGGACCGTCCAACCCTCGCCAGGCTGCCGATTCGATGCCGAGTCGTCCCGATGCACCCTCATTGGTACTATTTTGCCATTGTGACAGGCTAGTCTAGATATGTACAGTACGGAGTATGTGATGTAGTCACAAGTTAAAAAAAGACATACTCAAATCAAATGAAGAGGCTTCAGAGTTGAATTCCAAGCGGACACAATGACGCCTCTCGTTTCCCCATGCTCCCCAAATTTTCCCCGGCTGCGACATTGTGTGCATGAATGTCCGTCCCCTGCAATCCCCCCCGTGTCGCCCGCGTCTTAACCGCTGTCGCTCACCGGTGAAGCCCGGGGAAACGTGGATGGCGGACTGTGAGCCAGTTACAGCCAGTCACAGCCCTCCACACTGGCTGCATCTCCGTAGTTTTTGAACAGTTCCTGCGTCATTGGTTTGAGGCGGGATAAAACAAGGATATGTACAACAAAAAATTTGCTAGAATAATCAATTAAATTCTAACCTCTGAATTAATTCTAACCCCCAATCATTTTAGAGGTTTCACTAGAAGCAGGGCAAAAGTGCTGTGTGACCCCGCGGAATGTAGGGGGTACGGCTGCATCCGGTGGGAAATAGAATGTCACCACTACTATACATAGGAGTAGTAAATGAATCCTCAAGTGATAAACCGGAGATCTTCCGTTTGATAGAAACCGTCGATGGCATGTCGTCAATCGTAAATAAGTCCTAGTCAAAGCCATTTTCATGATGGATTCCGGTGAACCCGGAGAATTCTTGGAGAGAAGAGTAAAACGTATCTTGGCTGCGGAGGAGGGACTGACCTCATGGGAAACCTTCCCCCCCCCCGCCATCCACACTTGCGCTTCTTTTTTTTCTTCTCTTTCCCTTCTGTTCTTCCCTATCTTCTCTTCAGTCTTCTGTGATAGTCTAACTCTTTCTTTCTCTTCTTTTCTCTTCTCTCCATTTTATCCTTCTCTTCTTACTCTTCCCCTCTTTTCCTCCCTCTGACTCTATCTCCATCTCTTCTACTCCCCTCCCCTCACCCCACTTCTCACATCATGTCTCTCGTGGAGGAGGCTACGCGCATTGCGCGCGAATTCGACTACCCCGCTGAGCAGGTCCAGCGCGGTGTTTCTGAGTACATTCGCCAACTGAATGAGGGGTTGGCTAAGGAGAACACTACTCTGAGCCAGATTCCTACCTTCGTCACGGCTGTACCCAATGGTACGGAAAAGGTCCGTCTGACAGAAACCCTTCAGAATCAACATCCCCCCCCCTCTTCCCCCTCGCTAACCTATCATTTAGGGTCTTTACTTGGCCGTCGATCTCGGTGGCACCAACTTCCGTGTCTGCTCCGTTCAGCTGCATGGCGATACTACTTTCTCCCTGACCCAGTCCAAGATCATGATCCCGCGGGAGCTCATGGCTTCTGGTACTTCCAAGGACCTCTTCCTTTTCCTCGCCCGTCAGATCGAGTCTTTCCTTCGCATTCACCACAACGAACACTTTGAGGCCCACTTGCGCCGACGACTGGATGGTAATCACGAGCAAGATCTGTTTGATTTGGGGTTCACTTTCAGTTTCCCTGTGCGCCAGTTTGGTATTAACTCCGGAACCCTGATCCGCTGGACCAAGGGCTTCAACATCCCTGATGCCGTCGGTCACGATGTTTGTGCTTTGCTTCAGTCCGCCATTGACGAGCTTCAACTGCCTGTTCGTGTTGCTGCTCTGGTCAATGACACTGTTGGTACTCTGATGGCTCGCTCCTATACCTCCCCCGGTGAGACCGGCACATTTTTGGGTGCCATCTTCGGTACAGGTACCAATGGCGCTTACGTGGAGAAGCTTGACAAGATCACCAAGCTGCAGCATATGAAGGATGCTCACTATGACAAGTCTACTGGGGAGATGATCATCAATGCTGAGTGGGGTAGTTTTGACAACCACCTCAGTGTGCTACCCAGCACTGTCTATGACCATGATCTCGATGCTGAGAGTAACAACCCTGGTGTTCAGATGTTTGAGAAGCGTGTTTCTGGCATGTTCCTGGGTGAGATTTTGCGTCGGGCTCTTTTGGCCATTCACAACAACCCAAAGCTGGCCATCTTCAAACCCAGCGAGACGTCCAAGGTCTCCCTACCATCCGACTCTCTCTTCTATCGCCAGTGGGGCTTGGATACCAGTTTGTTGAGCCAGGTCGAGGGTGATACCACCAAGGATTACGTGGATGTCAAGGCTGCCCTCAAGGATCACCTGAAAATTGAGAACCCGAGCAATGACGAATGCGAGGCTGTCAAGATTCTAGTCCACGCTATCGGCAAGCGAGCCGCCCGTCTTAGTGCTGTGCCCCTTGCTGCCATTCTCATCGACGCTGGAAAGCTTGACTCCGATGACGTCGTCGATGTCGGCGTTGACGGCAGCCTCGTTGAGTTCTACCCCAACTTTGAGGGATACATGCGGGAGGCCTTACGGGAGGTTCCCCAGGTTGGAGACGCAGGCAACAAGAAGATTCGCATCGGTATCTCCAAGGATGGAAGCGGTGTTGGTGCAGCCCTTATTGCCCTCGTTGCCAGCAAGGACGAGACTCTGCATACACCCCACAAGGAATGAGCGTCGAAATGTGACAGCTCATATGTGTATATGTTTGACGAATCATTTGATTACCAAGCTTCTTCGCTATCTACGGTGCGGTACACTTGAGTATGTAGCTTGGTGATTTCCTGGCTAGACCAATCTTTTGCGTCTCGGTCGATCATAACGAGCGGCCTCTTTCCCCTCAGACTGGTGATATCATCCGCACCCTCGAACCTTTTGCCTTTGCATTTTTTCCTTGGTCGATCTTCAGGCTCAGCAGCAGCAGAGAGCATCAGCTGAGATTGACGGGAGGTAACCTGGTCTTACCAGGGCTGGCCCTGTAGGGATATGCAGAAGCTCACGCGCCGCATACGTTCTCCCTTTTCTTCTGCTATTTTGCTTATCGATCCTCACGTGGGATTGTAACATTAGGTTCCGGCTTTCGGTATGGAGTTACACAGAAATGGCGCGGTGGCATCTTAGTACACATTTTGCATCTACAGCTTGATCAATATTATGAAATTTTCGTTAGAACTGAAGTAAAATGACTCTCAATTTGATTGCTAGAGCTGGTAATACATTGTCAATAGTATAAAGCGTAAATCCCTTAGTGCTCGGGCTCATAGCCAATAGCCCGGGGAGACATAACATAGTCATATTGCCCAGAAACACCCATAAGCATTGGAGGAGTTCCATCAGTCGTGCTTGGGTCAGGTCCAATGAAGTTATTGGGGAATCCAATATCAAACTCAGTAGCCTGCTCCAAGAACTGAAGTTGCTTGGCTGTCAATCGAATCTTAAGAGCTTGGATATTGTCATGTAAATGTTCGACCTTGCGCCCACCCACAAGTGGAAACACATTCGGTGCCTTGCAAAGCACATATGCCAGCGCAATAGCAGTCACAGACTCGATTCCATGCTCAGCCGCAACAGTAGACAAGGCCTGCGAGATTTTCTTCTCGTCTTCCGATTGTCCTTGTCCTAACATGCTTCGCAAACCTTCACCATTTTTCTCTCGTTCGGCGATTTGTTTTGCGCTTTGGAAATGGCCACTACCCAGTACATCCCATGGTGCAAGCGCCATACCAAAGTGTCGTGCCATGGGAAGAATATCCCGCTCAAAGTCGCGACGCATCACGTTCCAGCGGCCCTGGTAAATCGAAAATGGCGTCTTACCGTGTGCGCGGGCGTAAGTATTCGCTGCTGAGACGACCCAGGCTGGTGTGTCGGAGATACCGAGGTACATCACTTTACCCTGTTCGACGAGAATGTGTAGAGAATCCATGATCTCTTCGATTGATGTGGTATGGTCCCACCAATGCAGGTAGAGGATATCAATGTAATCGGTCTGCAATTTCTGGAGAGAGTCCCGCACGCTGTTGAACATGCTTCGCTTGTGATTGCCGCAGCTATTCGGGGTTTTTCCCTTTCCTAGTGCATGGCTGCGATAGTCTGTGGTGAATTTTGTCGCTAGGACAATTTGGTCTCGATTCTTGCGGGCTGTCATCCATTCACCTAGCCAGGCTTCAGATTGCTCGTTTTGATAGTTGTTTGCGGTGTCGATGAAATTGCCTCCGGCTTCGACGAAGGCGTCTAGGAGGGCGAATGATTGTTCTTTGCTCATACTACCCATGAAATGTGACCAACTGTCTCCAATTGACATTCCTCCTAGCTGGAGAGGAGAGACTCGGACACCTGCAGTGGAGGAGAGTACTCGGTACCGGCCCAAGGGGGTGGCCGGCTCGGGAGCGGGAGCGAAGAGTGATTCCATTGTGATGGCAGAAAGAAGGTGTTTAAATTCTGAAGTGTGTTTCTTTGGTGAGTGATGGTCTATCTCTGGTTGGTAAGTGCTCGTATTTATAGAGTTGTTCGACCCGGATGGGTAAACCGTAGTTCCGGTCTGTCATCCGGAATTAAGACTCCTCCGTCGATCAATATGTGTATTATGCGAACCGAGGCGAATTATGCATGAGGACCCGGAGATATGAATCTAGCCTCTGATTTTAGTCTACCTTAGCCACCAAGGTATTTCGCTTCATACATCTCAACGAGATGCCCAAGTCACACCGAACCCCATGATCCCAACTGGTGCTGTTTCCTCGATCAGTATGATATCATAGTTAATCCATATTAATCTTAACCATTTTGTACCCACCGTATGCCTGACAGTGGCTCTACGAATGTGTATAATCTCATTGCATCATCACTCCCCGTTCCAGTCATTCTGCAATGTTTGTCTGATATGCAAAAAGTTAAGCTTAACTCCGATCTCCGCGCTGACCCCGGTATATACATCATAGGCTAGTCCTATTCAGGTTAAATTTTGTCATCTTGCTGACTCATCGTATTTCTTTCTGCCTGAAGTTTTGGGCACCCAGGTCAGCTCAGTCACTGCGCAAGGACTCATTCGAGACGTGACAGTCTCAGACTATACAGTATTTCATCGAATCCTAGTATTTGGAAGGAGTATTATTGCTAACTTGAAAGTATTTAAATTTTGGTTTTCTTATATTACAATAAAAGTATTGCGGTTTGGACAGAGACAGATATAATACAGTAGGATATCACCGCCCGGATGACAGTAGTTTATTTTTACGAAATAGCTAGGTAGCTGTACAGTCTATATTCGAATATTTTCTCGTTTCTCTTTTTCTCTTTTCCTCTTTTCCCGTAGTCTGCGATAATGCAGATTAGCCAAATTGTTTTCCCTACTTTGGCAATACAGCAGCCCTGGTTTATAAGAGCCTGGCCATTCTGTCCGTCATCTTGAACGGGTGTATTTTATCACCGGCATGGTCCATATTCTAATTAGCAATATACTTTCAACCCCGATTGTCACATCGGATCCCGAAAACTGTCGGGGAAAACGTTGGGTAGACAATTTTGTTTTTGACCAGCAGAAAGGAAAATCTTTCAGAGAAAAGAGAATGCCCGAATTGTATTTGGATGGACTAATAAATACACTTATACATGTCTGAAATCTGTGGTTACCATTGAGTTAAAAAGAGTCAAAATGATATTCTTTATAAACTGGAGAGAGAGAGCTCTCTCTCTATCTCTGGAAAGATTACAATGTGGTGGCTCTTGGCTGCAGTAGCTGTCTCCTATGTGATAAAAACAAAATGTACTTTCACTCTCGCCTTTTTTTGTTGTTGTTTTTAACTCACCAGTAGTTTTACTTCCATCCGGTGGGTACTATTTTGGGGCAAAGACACCCTGGATAATGGCTTCTGTATTCTCCGTTTCTTCAATCCACCCTTACAACTACCGCGGGCTTGAGAGTACCTTCGCTCAAAGATCTTCCACACTATATATTGCTCTTAGGTTAAGGGGCTAACTAGTCTAAGTCGTCGTTTCAAGTCGACGTTTCTTCTCAAGAAGCCTGCTAACTACGCCAGCAGCTTCTGCAACCACCGTTCTAGTTTCCTCATCTAGTCCAGCCTCGTCTGTAGTAAGCCATTTTAGTCTATCAGCCCATAGTTGCCACCGCTCCTGCGTCAGCCCGTCTTCTCTCAGCCATAGCTCTGTCTGGTCATTTAACGCCACTGACCAGTGCCGTCTCAGCTCGTCATGGTCTAGTTCCCATAGTGCTCGACCGCCATCTCGCATCCAGATCGCGGCCACTCGGACATCCAACGCCCATGTCTGCTGTGGTGTCGTTCTGTGCGCTTTTGTTTGGACAGACTGAGGCCTATGGCTTTCTAGCCCTTTGCGACATGCATAGAATACATTGACGGGATGAACCTCGCTTTTATCTTTGGCCGCTCTCAGCAGCGCGGCAGAGAAACTGCAGAAACGGAGGAAATATTTGTCACCACCATTTGTATTGGAACTAGCATTAGTGTTATATTCTGCATGTGATTCACGCACACCGTCCCAATCGCGCCAGGACTCAAGGATGTCGTGCACGTCACGCCATTGTGCGGAGAAGCGTGGTAACTCTTGCCAGATTATCTGATTATCAGACCCAGTATAGCTACGGAGTCGTCGCTTTTCATCCGAGCTGGAAGGCAGATTGTTAGGCTGCGTCGGTGGCTGCACACGGAGTACGTCGAGGAGTGCTATGTGAAGCTCGTGCGAGATCGAGGACTCAACGACGGCAGTAAAGTAGGCATCCCAAAGCATCCAAAGAGAGCTAGCAGGATCAAGAGATTTTGTGACGGAGCTGACAATATCGGAGGCTGTTTCTTCTAAAGTTGGTGTTGGCGTGGAGGAAATTTTGAAGGCAAATAGGGCTTGGATGGGCGTAGTGAAAGGATTCGAAGGGCTACTGCCAGGGACATCGAAAACAGTAGTCATATTGCATGAAGCTCTGTTAAATAGATATTATAAAATGTCGAAATGCCGCTTTCTCGAGTTTTGATACTGGTCACTGTCCCTGCTAGTCGTGTTTACTTTGTATACATGGCCTTTGCGGGGTGACGTCATATTTGATATGGTCAGGCGGAATTTCAGCCGCATCATAAAAAGACAGCATTAAATATTGTACCACAGATTGATATCCTCATAAATTCGGAAATAACCGAAAGCTCAAGTTCTCCAGCGCGTGCGCGGGGAAGACGTTGTATGAGTTTCCTCTATTACACGGAGACCGTGTCTATGGCGGCGGTGATCCCGGTGCCGATCGTGTTGTATTCTATCTTTACACATCCGATTCGGACACAAACCCTACAGAGGATGGTGCATATTGCGGTGTTATGACCCTAATGATGCGCCTCAGAATGTGTTTGCTTTATGTCCGTCGGAGGATTAGAGGGACAGGAAAGGGTGGTAGGCTGTAGTATTCGCAGATAGATATCTATCAGAAATTGAAGATTCCGTGGCTGCTTTTCTGCCATTTTCCCTTCCATCTTACCAGATTATTCGGAAGACTCGAGTATTGCACAGTCGGTATTCACCTTTGAATGATGTGCTTTCTTCTATCGTTCATCCTTTGCAATTCCAATGCAATGTTGTAGTAGTATTGGCCCGAATTAAATCATTGCTTTTCTTAGTAGCTGCTACATAACATGAACTGGGGTCAGGGTTTGGCGCCTGAGTGCCTGGGTCTGATTTTAGGATTTAGAGCGACACCCGTCAAAGGCGCTTAAGGATCATAAAATACATCCATTCGTGGTTCAAGTGACCTCTCTTGATATAGTAGAACGTCAGGAATTCTTCTGCAAAAAAAGGGCGAAGAAAAAAGAAAAAAGGATAAGCTAGCCCCCACGCCGGATCGAACGACGGACCTCAGCATGCCATCACCGTATTAATACGGTAATTGTACAAGTGCTGCGCTCATACCACTGAGCTATAGGGGCTAGTTGATATTATCTGATTAAATAATTCTATACATAACTGCTGCAAAAACCGAGGAAAACGGCGGAGTATTAAAGAGGATGCTAACTTCAATAAATTCAAGATTTTATGGAAAAGAGAAGCTTGATAATGACCTTCAATCTCTGTTAATCTAACCATAGGTATGATTAGATGTGAGAAGCAATACAATGCCAGAATACTCATGAAAGCGGTCCAGCAGATGTAAACTACCTACTTTTACTAAACCTTCTCTAATTATATATAATACTGTATAAGGCTCCACGTAGCAATGGTGTCTATCCTATCTATTTAAATTCCTTGGAAGGAATATCAACGCCCTCCCGGGCTTCTTGGTGAATTACAATAACTTAACGAATCGCATCCTGTCATTATGAGTGACATATCATACCGCTAGTAGCGGTATGATATGCCTAGTAAACCATCTGGTCTAGCTGTATGACTCTATGGGCATAGAGGTTTTTATGTAATTTCTACGAGGAAATAAAGAAATACAGCCTCCTGACGGTTTCTCCATTTCTATTTCAGCTCGATACACATATTTAACTGTACATAGTATAGGTATACCATGTACTCATTTACTGTTCCACAGCAGAGTTTCGTCATTTCTTAGTAAGAAATCCAGATTAGGATACGCTCATCATGCTGTCAACCGCTCATTATAACTATATCTAACCTTAGATACTTAATCAAAGAATTTCTGGCTTTGGAAAGCCAGAAATTCATTGATTAAGAACCTTCCAACTCTCGGAAGCAAATTTATCCATTAATTGCTTTTAGTTTACCGCGGTAAATCGCCCAAGAAGATCCCTCAACCTTGCAGCCTCTGGGATCCTTCCCCGATACCACATCACAGCAGCAGTAGAAATTCCGCCCAGAACCACGATGGTGAGACTGAAGTTACGTAGACATTGAACAATGCGCCTTTTGACAAGTTCATCTGCACGCTCGGCGTAGCTTCCTGGGGTATTAGTTTGAGGGAAAGCTTCGTTGGGGACAGGCTTGTCGAGGAACTATAATACGTTATCAGCCATAGTTTTGGGGAAAATCCAGGTCCCTCTAAGCCATACCCTGCAAAGCGGCTCCCAGCCATCCTCAACAGACCACTCAAGCAAATTATCCTTGGGCACCATACCCCGAATCATATTGCAATGGTTGCGATAGACCCACTTGGCATTTTGTTGGATGCTGTCTGTAGTGGTGGTGCCATGAAACACGCCTGGATATCCAATTCTCAAATAAAGACTGTACAACCAATGGAACTCCGCGGAGAACCATTGCATCCCCCACATAAGCCATGATTGATCGACCCCTTGAACGATAGTCTTATCAATACTGCTGTACCAGGCGTTCATATCAGGACGTAGATTGAGAACCACTTTCGCATCTGGATAGGCAGCGAGCAGCTCAGGAGCAAAGAAAAGGCACAAGGAGTCAACAACAGCCTGACTATCACCGATAAGGATGTCGAACTCCGCTCTGGAAATTTGTACGTCGCCATCGCGAGCACCGTGGAATTTTCGGCGCAGTAGCTCATTACAGAGTTGTAACTTGCTGCCATCTGGCTCGAAGACTAAGTCCCAGCCATGATATGTTTGTAAACCCAGAGTGCGCAGTGCCACGCTCAATGATTCGGTTCCTGTGCGTGGTAAGCCTAAGCATAGCACCTCGACAGGTTTACTGCGTTTGTGAGGGGCTGGCTCGGGAAACCCATAGAATAATCGTTGGAGGGCGGACATTGAGAGGCTTGGAAAATATCAAAAAATAGCCAATCTGTCATGAAGTTAGGAGAAAGGATCTGTCATATAAGTGGTAGCTATGGTTGGTCGCCTGAATCCCAGAGCAGACCAATTGGAGGTCAGAGTCCGGATGCGGTTTGGGGGCCTAAAATCCTCTATAAATCAAGTCATAAATTGTATAGAGGCACAAGAATATCTACCCCCAGCAATCAATTGAAACTAAACTCATGATATAGCTGGAAATCTAGTGAGTGGATATGTTACAATCTAAAGAAACACTGTCCCAAGTAGCAAGTTGCGGTTCTACACAACATCGCTATTTTTGGGCAAGATTGACAAACGGCACTGACGCGTATGTTTAGGAATGAGAAAGAGCTGATTCGCGTCAAATTGCATATTCAATAAACAAACAATGTTTTCTTATTTAAGATCACTCACTCTATTTGTGTTATTTTGTATTTATTGTGATCGCATTCCACAGAAGGCCGCTGCCTTTAAATACAACCCACTCCTTCGAGGCTAGATTGATCTAGACAGGAATTATCTTGTCGCAAATTTACAGCTATGTAAAATCGGGTTAAGCAATCAACTGATGTTGATCTGTAGAAGGATATCTATATAGGCTTTGCTTTTATTATCGTGACACCCCGGACAGATATTGGTATGATTGAACTCAGCATTGAGCGACTAAAACCTGCTAGTATATGAATAGCCCGATTGGCCTACCATACCTCTGATATGTACGGCACTCGATAGACGCAATCCGTGCGATCCACGAGTTCTGTTAGAAGAATCACCCTTTCCATTGCGTGGACCATCATTCTTCCGATTTTAGATAAGTATACATATACCTAGGGCTAGGAAGCTAACCAAATTGTTGAAATTCCGTGTCACATAATCTTATGGAATCTCAGTTATAATAAGAGTAGCTACCTGCCAATATACTTAGTAAGTATATACCAACATATCGAAGATACAATGTAATACAGATTTTGATCATCCAAATTAGAATAAGCATGGGAAATACAGACTAAGTAAATTAAGCTCGCTCTATATAAACAATAATCTAAGTAAACAAGATAGTGGTTCTATTTGTAAAAAACAGCGATTCTTCTAACACCACTCGTCCACTACACCGATTGCGTCTGTTGAGCGCCGTAGATATACATTACTTTACTTCATCCAACCAGCTCACATCAAACAATGTTGAATTGTCCAAACAAGTCATCAGCCATTGATTCATTAATTAAAAAATTTAATCTATTTTGTATCCCGACTTGGTTCATCATCAGACGAACTTTCACTCGATCTCTTATGAAATAAAACTTTTCTTTGGCGGTAATCGTAGCCCCAGAAATAAACACCCCACATGATAGGACTACAAAGAACCCATATGAAAGCAATCATTGTTCCAAACCACCCAATTCCAATTACATTAATTAATGGAACAGCCCCTGCCACAGCGCCAGCGCCAGCTAGACACCGGAAAAGGTTCCGTGCGGTGTTGATAGTAGCCGGTCTATAGGAATGCAAATCGACCAGCAAAGCGGTTAGCACGCTTGATGCCCCAGCAACGAGATGAGACACAAAAAAGAGCATGACAAGCGGACCCGCCAGGTTTGTTCGATAATTCATGACCCAACCATAGCCCACGATGACGACGGCAGATCCGTATAGCAAGGGAATAACAATTTGAAGTCGTGCTTTCTCAACTGGAATACTGTCCAGATCCGATTGCTGATTCTTAACTATTTCCACCCCATGGATCTTGGCAAAGCGTCGGAAATTCCAGTCAATGAGTGTGCCTATTGTCCATCGAGATGAAAGACTTCCAATTCCATATGGAATATAGCATAGACCAACTTGCAGTGGATTGAATCCGTATTTTTCTTCCAATTGGGATGGAAGTGTGCTTAACACGGCAGTGTATCCGCAATATAACAGAGTGGTTGACAGTATAATAGCAAAAGTCTCTCTTTCCATGGAAATCTTGATGCTATCCAAAGGCGTAGGTCGTTTAGGCGGGGGAGGTAGTTTACCACATTCTGATAAATTCAGATCATTCGAGGGCCTGTTGCCGAAACATTGCACGAGAGGTAGATTCCACCGGGGTGGTGAGACAGATCCATTACCAACGACCGCGCGACATGTTTCTGGAACAAAAAGAAGCATTGAGATTGTCATTACGCCCGCAAAGATGGCAAGGAACCAGAATGTGCTTCGCCAATTCAGAAATTGAGTTAAAATACCACCAATAATTGGACCAACAGCCGGACCTACGGTCACACCTAGAGTCGAGTATATCATGTATCGACCTCTTTCAGCTCGGGGTACGAGGTCTGCCGCTACCGAAGTGCAGACTATGGATGCTGTGCTACTGCCAAAGCTTTGCAGACATCGGAGGGTCATCAGGGCAGGATAGCTGCTTTGTAGGGCCAGGCCAATATTGACGGCTAAATAAACAATAAGAGCGGCGATGGACGCTACTCGACGGCCGTATATATCCGAGAAGCTTGCTACCAAGAATGGTCCTAGACCCTGTACAATCTGTAGATCAAAACCAGTGAGCTGACTGGAAAGACCTAGACATACCAATGTATATGTATACATTGGGTTAATTGGAACTTACCATGAACGCTGTGATGGTAAGATTGATCTTCGAGGAGGTGCTGTGCAACTCGCTTGCCATCTCATTGAGGGCAGGATAATAGATGTTTGCCGAGACTGGAGACACAAACGTCACAAGCGAAGTAATTGCAATTGTCCATTTCTTGTGTCGCTCCGAAAGAACTGTGAACGGCGCGACATGGTCACCCTTTTCCATCATTCCACCAGTGTTCAAGAGGAGAGCCAACTGTCAACAACATGGGGAACTGCAGATCGTCAAACTTTTTAAAACTCTCGAAAGATTGTCCATCAGACTAAGCGAGGAAGCACACGACCGGTTGCCTTTATTGACATCATCCCTTAATCGAGACTGTGTTGTCGATCTGACCCACTTCCACATCATGATCGTCCCCATGAACCCCCAAGAGATCCGCTTCTTGCCAGTCCACAACCGAAGAGACCAAACATGTGAGTATTTTGTACGTATCTCGAACTCGGCCCTACGCATTGGCCTTCCTCTTTTGGTAAATGTTATCTCGGTACTCCTTATCCAAGCTTACAGAGTGGAGATTGTTTCTACTTGAAGAGATCTGGAACACAAACTGCTTCATACTTCATGATGTTCCAAATCATACCCCAGAAAATTTTTGTCTGGTCATTGAAAGAAAGATTAGAGTGTTTTTGCAGTAATTGACTGTTCATGGAGCCAATAAGGGGCTGTTTCAATCTAATAAACGGACATGTCAATGCTTCTGTGGCACCTCGACGCTTTTTCCTGCCATGGAAGGGATTGACATTCAATAGCTCTTGTCTCGTCTCCACAAAACAAAATCTAATCGACCATGATCAGCTTTGAGAGGTAAAATAGGGAGTGAAACGTGTCAGGAGATAGCAACACGTGTAGGGCTACATGTGTGTATCTCTGGAGGGAGAGGCCACTTTTCGCCACGATTAGGTGGAACGCATTTGTCTATGTACATAGCTGAACTTTCAAAATCTAAACAAAACCAGAGCTCGGCGTCAAGCAGATGACCGTCGACGTGGCCCGCATTCGAGGCTCGATTTAACTGGGTCTTCCCAGATTGTCGGGTTTGTTGATCTTCTTCCAATGGTGGTTTGCAATCGAAAAAAGGATGTCAGATCTGTTTGTCTTGTTTGTTCCACCCCGACTACTGTACGTAAACATGATTACATACGCAAATGTCGATTTTCAATTTCACACCGCCTACTAGATGAGTCAGCACTGATAAGCCGATAACAAAAATCTTTCGGACTTTTCGACAGCCTCAAGGAGGATCGACAGTTCAACAGTGATACAAGTCTTCGCTGCGATGGGTGTTCACAAGAAGTCGCGAAAGTTCGCACAAGCGAAGAGAGCAATCTCGCTCCGGGATAATCGATTGTACGTGATGAACTTGCTTAACAAGTTCCATATCTGTTCCCCACGACTGACAAAGTTACAGGAAGGAGAACCAGAACAAGGAAGAGAAGAAGGATAAGAAGGATGACCTTGTCCGCGAGGCGTAAGTGGTAACTCACTTCCATCTGGAATCTGCGATTGCTGATTTGACCCGTCTAGACCGCAAGCTCCTTCGTCCATGTTCTTCCAGTACAATACCGCCTTGACACCCCCGTACTCAGTGCTAGTCGATACCAATTTTATCTCCCATACTATCCAGCATAAGTTGGAAATCATTCCTACAATGATGGACTGTCTCTACGCCAAGTGTACACCCGTCATCACAGACTGCGTGATTGCCGAATTGGAAAAACTGGGGCAGAAATACCGACTGGCACTGCGCGTTGCCAAGGATCCTCGATTCGAGAGAATTAAATGTGATCACAAAGGAACATATGCTGATGACTGCCTTGTGGATCGTCTCATCAAACATCGTGTTTATATCGTTGCGACTAACGATAGAGATCTCAAACGACGCATCCGGTAGGTTCCTTGGTCTACCCTGGTTGTTTACCGCACAGAGATGCTAATAATAACCTAGTAAAATTCCCGGTGCTCCTATTATGAGCGTTGCAAGAGGAAAATACGTGATCGAACGCCTCCCAGATGCACCCGAGAAGTGAAAGAATTCTCAGATCTCCGCCCGAGTGCATTCCTGCTTTATACGCCTGATTTTGACACTGCAAAATTTTTCTTGGAATTGCATCGGCTGATTGATTTTGTTGTGTCGGTGTTCTCGTGGACACAACTCATTTTTGCATGGGATCATGTAGGCTACTGCTGACATCTCAATATGCTGTGCTGGTCACAAATTACTCTCGATACCCTCGTGACCCTAGCACTATGGCTATCTGCCACAGCAATGTGACATTTTAGCTGAACTCCATCTCTGGGAATCATCGTGTTCCTCAGCAAAATATCCAAGCGCAATATCCAAGCGCTCGTTCGGGGCATATTCAATGCACCGGCTTTTGTACATAGCTCAATAGTATCCATGAAGCGAATTACGACACTATTTAAAGCGTCTCAGAATTCTGGTTTAGGGAGAATGAGGAATTCTCGGAGAGGTCACACATCTAGAAACTGTATCAGTACATCTTTAGGTAACATACTATGTTAATATTTATACTAGTAGTAAAAATTACTATGAAACTGTATATACAAAATGCTAATGCTCAACCATAATTTTGGACCAACTGCTGAACAGCTCTACGGCAAGTCTCTTTTTCAGAGAAACCTCCAATATTTTCACCGCGCGGTCTCATAAGGAGGTATAATGGGGGCAAGTCTTCCAGCATATCTCGATATAGCCCTATATCATATGTTGCGGCAGTGATCAGAATGAATTGCTTCAACATTCGAAGGGAATACAAAACAGCTTGAACTTGGGCTAAAAGGTGAATATCCGCCCAGTCCGCGCCTGAATTCCCCATAAAGCCCTTCCTTAAGAAACTTTCAAGCTTCTTAGCACTTGGAATCGTTGCTGTATTTGAGATTTCCTCATAGACCTCGGAAAAAGCGAACAAGAACCAGAAGTCCGATAACGGGTAGCCCTGAAAGACGCCCCGAGCTATATTCAGACGCTGTTGGAGGTATTTCAGGGTCGACATCACTGATTTTTCCCCCGGTAGAGTAACTTGTTCGGCGACGACCCGAACGCCCCTTCGAACAAATTCATGTATAGACCCAGACCGCTGACTCTCTGGATGACTGAGATCCAAAAGTGCATATCCAAGAGATCGATAAGCTCGGGCCTGTTCCCAGGCACATCGTCGAGAATGATCTTCATGGAGGAGACCAAGATATACATGGAACGGGGGGGTTTCACTATAAGTATCGGGCAATTCATACTGCCAAAACAATTCAGAGACTCTTGGATCCATTTGACGAGAGATGAGCACGTCTTTCTTCATGTTCAGACTGTGATCTTCTCGATATTCCCGAAGAAACTCGACGTATTCCGAAGAGCGTTCTTCACCTTCATCATACCCCTTTGCCAACCGCAGTAGCTCATTAAATGGAGCTTGGGGATTCCTGGAAAGTTCAAAAGCGAATCGCTGGATATTAGGGATTCCAAGCCGCCGACACAAATCAGTCGGGGATATTCTCTGTGCACGAAGTTCAGTTGCAGTTGAATTCTCCTGGGACCCTTCAATCAACTGCAACGTATTAAGGAAAGCGACAGATCCATTCAAACCAAGATCATGAACCAAAAGATCCGAGTCACTCGTTAGAATAGCCGCCCCAGTCATTTTCGCAACACGAGCACATCCAACGTCCGCTTCACCTGGGACCATTATCGTGATATCTGACCAGGGATACTCTGCATCTGGAAGACAAGCGAGCTCAAAGTAGAATTCATGCTGGATACTCGTTTTATTCCAACGATGTATCAGATCTTCAAAAACAGCCGAAACCATAAAAGGGTTTTCAGGAAGATTTTTCCAACGAGTTGGAAGATTTCGAGATCGCCATATCGCTGATGATATAACATCCGACGACATTTCACGACGACATTCTTTTCTCATTGCAAAGCTTTGTCGACGACATGCCTCGAGACGAGATCTAGATTTCTCAATTCGAGATAGTCTTGTGGAGCGCTTTGAAAGAGGCAGAGCGCCATCAAAGCAGATCTGTTTTCTGCGCGAGTTAGACCAAGCCAATGGCAGCGACATGTTCGAAGTGAGGAAAAGGGAAATCTTACACGTCAACGCCCTGAATAGCCAGTCTGTGAAGAAAGATCACGACTCCACGGCTCACTTCATTGCATGTTGGTTGGACATCTAAGATGTCGCATGCTGGACTCATACAGGCGAGTAAACGATGGTAAACATCGTATACCAGGCTCGGGCCATCGATGACTACAGATTGTAGACATAGGAGTTCAGTTTCTTCTGTGGATCCTAGTGTAATTGTCTCGGCGCATGGTAATAGATGTCTTGTGAGATATAAAATCCCCATCCTGGCATATTTGAGTGGAGCAAAGAAGTTGAGATGAGCGGAGGTTGAAGAAGTAGGGCAGATTAGTCAGACAGAACCCTAACTTCACTTGTTCAGCTTCAACATCGCAACTAAATTAAATACGACTAGGGAATGATAGAATGATCGAGATGATGAATTTGAACTCTTTATAAAACAATGTTTTTATATGTACGCCTAACAGCAAGTAATAATCTGATATTTACCGCGCAGACCTGAGGAAGCCCACCACACCACGACAGTATCCAACCAAGCCAGCAAGGCGTTTGCCTTCTTGTTCTTGTTCCCGAGCCCAAGCAGCCAAAGCCTTCTGCAAGAGACGATACTCAGGTTCATCACGGTGAGCACAAAGTCCGACGGTATCGGCATGAATTTTGAGGAGAACCGCCATCCAAGCATTCACAAGTTCAAAGTCTCTTCTCGACTTCAAGCGCATGGTCAAAGCATTAACGAAAACGACAAGCTCTGAGAAACCGTTACGTACACGAGGATCCAAAGAGCGAATCTCCAGATCCGCGCGGGCGGGCGATAGAGACTTGAGATGCTCAATTAAGGGATCGTAGTTTCCGGACTCATGGCCGGATTCTAAGAACTGCGAGATGGGGGAGTCGGAGGAGCCGATGACTCCGGACTGCATCTTTGAAATTCTGGATCGCTCTGCGTCGACGCTTTGCATGAGAGAGTCCAGTTCAGCTGCTCCGGCGGCGGTGGCTGGGTTGGGCGTTTGAGTATCATCCTTGCCGTGAAGAGAGGGCAGGAAGAAAGGTGCCTTTTCTGGGGCCTTGGGGGCTTCTTTGGGACGATTCCGTTCCTGGGGTCTATATTTAGAAAGAGATCTTTGTTTCTGTTAGATTAAGTCGTAGAACATACCTTAATGGAATCAAGATGCAAAAGTCCCTGCCATCTGCTTCGAGGGACCAGACTCAGGGTCATCATATCCTTGCGTAGTTGATCAGTCACAAGAACAGGTCCATCTGCCTCATCCTCCTCGGGGGCATCCACGAATGCAGCCTCGACGAGACCCGCGCCACTTTCACCAGAGGTAGTCGGCACACCCACATCCTCAATTACATCCTCGTCAAGGTTTTTAGTGGAAATGGACATGAAGAGGCTGCGGTTACTCCAAAGACTGACGCCAATGTTTCCTGCGTGTGCGGTTGCCAGGAATTCTCCAGTAGAAGGCATAGCCAAGGAGGTGCAGGTACTAGACACCCGGAAAATATCGATCAAGTGTCCTGTAGGTAGATCCCATACTCGTACCACGGAGTCCATCGAGGCGGCAATAACCCAACGACCGTCATTAGAGAAGATGAAATCATTTACTTGACCGACACATCCCCAGAATTCACGAACAAGCTTTCTGGTTTCGAGGTCAACGACGCGAATTGAGAGGTCGTCACAGCTGAAGGCGACTAGTTCACTCGATTTGCTGTAGCGAAGCCCTGTGACAGCAGCCATAGGATGCCAATCCAATTGATCAATCAGTGAGCCAGAAAGCAAATCCCAAAACTAGTACAAGCATAATATGTTAGCATGACTGCAGTGGGTACCACAGGGGGGATGGGAGCCCTACCTTCACTTTGCCGTCCAGACCACAACTGACGACCGTCCGATTGAGGTTATCAATCATCAAACCCGTAACAGGCTTGGTGTGTTTAGCCTCCTGGGCACTCAAGGGAGACAGAGCAATTGTGCTACGCTTTGCCAGGCCCGATTTGGGCGCACGGGCTGGGAAGCTTTGACGATGCTGACCAGATTGCATATTGAACATGTCGATAGAGCCTCCAGCAGAACCAACGACCGCAAAAGTCCCGCATGGTGACATTGCGACGCTCTATTTGATTGTCAATGACTGCATTTTATACCTTCACCATCAGGGAATCCTCGATTTCACATACCTTGACTTCAGTCCCATCACTTGTAGCAAACGCCCAGCGTCCTGCCTTCTTTTTACCCCAGAACCAAGTCCGAGCATACTTGTCTCCTCGGTGGCCGGTGACAACGCTTTCCCACCCTAACATACTAGTGGCGTCGGCATTTGAGGCCTTAGGGTTAGACCAAACAGGGCCCGCGGTCTTAGCCCCCATGCCCGCATCTCGGTTCAAGGAACAAGCCATGCAGGTCACCTCGGGTGCTTTCAACGCATCCACCATGGAAGCACCAGAGCCGGACGGTCCAAGCTTCTTCGCCTTGCTTTCTACATTACCCTGGGAGAGCTCTGAGTGCTGACTATCCTTTCGCAGACTAAGACCCCAAAGGCTGCAGTCCTTGCTGGCACTGAGCAGCCACTTTCCACCTGACTCAGAGCCGTCTGAGGCTGAAGGCAGGAAGTCGAGGGCACTGACTGCACCAGAATGACCACCTCGAGAATGAAGAGGGCGAGGAGTGGGTGAGAATGGTGTTTCATCAAAGATCCAAGTCTTCAAGGTGTTGTCATCTCCGGTAGAGACTAGAACAGGCTGGCCGTCAAGGAATTCCACACGGTTGACACCCATGCTAGATTCACTTCTTGAGACTCTATGAGCACCACGTAGAATACCAGCCACACGACCACCCTCATTCAAGTCCCACATTGTGATATCACCACTTCCGCTAGCCGCAGTAGCCATCACACCTGCCTGACGACCGTCATGGCCGGCTCCGAGGCCATCACTTCGGAAAGAAATGGATGAAATAGCCGGGGTGCGGGCAGATGCCGCTCTTAAGCTAAGAACAGGCTCACCCGAGTCAACATTGACAATGGACAAAGCGCCGCTCTTATGGGCGACGGCCAGAAGTGATAAAGCTGGGGTTGCTTGCAATGCGGTCACGGGACCGGCATCAACAGCAGGAGCCGGGAGAGTATAGATCAACTTTCCACTGCGCAAGTTCCAGATGTCAATGGCACCATCAATTCGTCCGACGAATAATTTGTTGAGATAGGTTGGCATGTTCGAGAGGATTCCCGTATAAACCGAGTCCGTAGACGAACCGGGGACAGGTCGAGGACGTAGGCTCGCATAGTGCTCATACGTGCCGGTCTTCCACACCTCCAATCCACCAGCCCAGCAACCCACGATCCACGAACCGAAGACCATTAGTCGTTCAATGGGGGCATCGAGACCGGGGCTGTCGAGAGTAGCAACTCGCTTGCCACGCTTGAAGACCCATATACCACCCGAGGACCGCGGTCGAAGATGACCCCAAGCCGCAAAGATCTTATCCTGCCAAGCATATGTAGCGGTGATAATTTCAGGGGTCTCGGGACGAGTAAGGAAGATCAAGTTGAGACCTTTGCGCAGATCATATGTTTGCAGCGAGTGACCCACGGAGGTGGTGATTTGATAAGTAGATTTACCAAGTCGTACACTGGTGAAAGGAACAGGGGTGGGTGAGACAAGTCCTAACGTCTATAAAATGTCAGCTGATCCTAGCATACTAACGCCAGCGCAGCACCAGTACCATCGCCGGTACCAGTACCACTGTGAGGCCTTCGTGGAGGGTTGAAGTTAACATACTCGGAAAGGCGCGAAGATTTTAGAGCCGGCGCGCGTCTTTGATTGAAGATGAGCATTGGGGGCTCTCTTCTGCCTCTTTGCCAGGGGCAGATCGAACTGTTCATTTGCCACAGCCGGCATGGTTGGGGTGGTCAAACGAAGAAGCGATACGATGCGATGCGCAAAAAAAAGTCGGGGCGTTAGAGATGGGAAAATTGGAAAAGTGGGTCAGCGGACAGAGCAGCAGATATGATGGAGGTTTGTTTATACTTTAACATGTTAATTTGGCAGTAATTACATTCTTGATCAATCTCTTCATTTAATCTTGAGCTATTCAAACTACACATATATTTACGATATATATAATCAACTAAATATTCCACAATTCATGAATGCAATTCTCTTTTTTCTCTTTTGGGCGACCTCCGCGGCGAGCTCTCACCGCCTACCCACCGCCCTCTCACCGCTTTGAGCTGGACGAGACCAGACGAGCAGTTTACATTCATTTATTACATACATGTATGAGTATATATTTATATATAGTATAGAGATTGTATAGAATATATAGAAAAAAATAGAAGAGATTATCTCTACATGAGTTCTGAAAGAATGAGCTGCGATTATCTAGCATCATTTGCAGAACTGCATGAACAAGTATATACAGTGCATACAGACAGCAATGAAAGAGTAAAACGAGGATATGTTAATTATTACAATCATCTAATATACTATAGTACATGTATAATATTTTATATATATATCTATGCTTGAATCTATCTATATAAATATACATATACAATGTATAAATGCAAAGTGTATGCTCCGCGCACCTGCTGCATTGGGCAATTCCCGCAATCGAAAGCGGCCAACTTCGACTTCTTCACTTCTTATTCTTCTCTTCTCTCCTCCACGTTGGACTACCCAATCACCCTCATTCAATCAGGGTAATTGGTTTGGTCTAGTCTCATTCCTTTTTTAATTACTCCACTTCATCTCTACTTTGCCTACTGATTATTCCCCGAATTCATATATTTTTCTCCCCCGCCTTGCCCCTCCGTACCCACGAATTGCCCTCTCGACATGGATACCGACGACCACATGAGTGGTACGCCTGCCAACACCTCGTCGGAGAAAAGCAACGTCGATATCCTCCGATCGGTCCCGCATGTCGACTTAGATCAGATGACTGGAGAGACATCAGCCAAATCGCACAGCTCGTCCCAGATCAAGCCTCATAAATCCGATGTCGCCACAGACGCACGTTCCGCACATTTGATCGGCAATTCAACTCGTTCATCCAGTCGTGCACCTCGAAGATTCAGCGGGAGTACAGCTGCAAGTACCGCAGCTAGCTCAATCAGCGAGATGGAACCTGGAGCCCCAAGACCGTGGAGGATTGGAGTCTGTGCCTTGGATGTGAAAGCTCGGAGTAAACCGAGTCAGAATATTTTGACAAGACTTCAATCCAAAGGAGAATTTGAAGTCATCGTCTTCGGTGATAAGGTCATCTTGGACGAGGCCGTGGAGAACTGGCCGGTCTGTGATTTTCTGATTGCATTCTTCTCCGATGGGTTTCCTCTGGATAAGGCGATCGCATATGCCAAGCTTCGCAAGCCATTCTGCGTCAATGATTTGCCAATGCAACAGGTACTGTGGGATCGTCGGCTCTGTCTTAAAATCCTGGACCAGATGGGTGTCCCGACACCGAAGAGACTCGAGGTCAATCGTGATGGTGGTCCAGTTCTTGAATCGGCCGAACTCGCACAACACATTTACAGGTTAACGGGGGTGAAATTAGAAGGTCCAGAGGATGGGACGGGAGGTGGTGCTCCTCAAACGCAGAAAGTGTCCATGTCCGAGGATGGTGAGGCCCTGGTGGTGGATGGGAAAGTCTTCCGCAAACCTTTTGTCGAAAAGCCCGTGAATGGAGAAGATCATAATATCCACATTTATTTCCCCAATGATCAGCAATATGGTGGAGGTGGCCGCAAGCTCTTCCGCAAAGTTGGCAACAAAAGCTCCGAGTACGATCCCGAATTAACCGTGCCCAGATCAGTGACCGAGACCGGAGCAAGCTATCTATACGAACAATTCCTGCGGGTGGATAATGCGGAGGATGTCAAAGCATACACAGTCGGACCCGACTTTTGTCACGCCGAAACGCGCAAGTCACCAGTCGTGGATGGACTGGTTCGACGTAATACTCATGGCAAGGAACTTCGGTATATCACCAAATTGAGCAAGGAAGAAGCGGCAATCGCCTCTAAAATATCAAATGGATTCGGTCAAAGAATCTGCGGGTTTGATATGCTTCGTGTAGGAGACAACAGCTATGTTATCGACGTCAACGGCTGGAGTTTTGTCAAGGATAACAATGACTATTATGATAAGTGCGCCAAGATTCTCCGCGATACTTTCCTGGCCGATCGACGCAAACTTGAAGGATCAATGGAATTCTCTGAACCACCGTCGCCAGACATGGGTCCCAGCCGACGAAGCACGGCGGGCTCTCATCGCCAAGCATTGAAGACGTTACTCAAGTCTCCAAGTACATCCAGGCTATATAGTGGCCAGAACCCAAAGTCTCAAGAAGCCCCATCTTCGGATGTGTCAACAGCAACACCTTCTGTTGCATCTTCCTCTGGTCTTGAACCCGTTGATCCACCGGCCAACCTCAGCAGCTTGCCTCCGAGAGACACTCGCTCTGATTCTCGCGGTTATAGCCCTTCTAACACTAAATCACCTGCCGTATCGCTTCACCAAACGAATGAAGAGGTTCCTCCGCCCCCTCCTGCCTCGAAGCACTCCTGGAAATTGAAGGGAATGGTGGCTGTCATTCGTCATGCCGATCGTACCCCGAAACAAAAGTTCAAATTCACTTTTCATAGCCAGCCATTTGTGGATCTGCTGAAAGGTCACCAGGAAGAGGTGGTCATTAAGGGTGCAGCCGCCTTATCCAGTGTCTCAGACGCAGTTAAAATCGCCATGGAGCAGGGGTTGGAGGATATAGACAAGCTGAAACTGCTTCGTACTTCATTAGAAAAGAAGGGTGGATGGCCTGGGACGAAAGTTCAAATTAAACCCATGTTCCGCAAGCGCAGACCTGAAGAAATGCGAGATCAAGATGCCTCTACAACTGCACCTGCGACAGCAGCGACACCGTCTGTCGATGTGGAGCCCGAAGAGCCTCTCTCACCTATCCCTGGTGAGACACCAGAGCATGAAGCACTGCGAAAGTCCCAGACGCGAAGTGATTCTATCTCTGGGCCAACTTTCTCGCGCTTCTCTGCCGTGGAAAATGATCTCATTCTGGATAAGCTCCAGCTTGTGATCAAGTGGGGAGGAGAGCCTACACACGCTGCTCGTTACCAGTCTCAGGATCTCGGACTGAATATGCGGGACGATCTGAAGTTGATGAACAAGGAAGCTCTCAGCAATGTCCGTCTTTTCACAAGCTCGGAAAGGAGAGTTAGCACCAGCGGTAAGTCGAGCAACATATACCCCCAATAGACCCTGTGGGAGGTTTATATGCTAACGGGAGATGGATAGCACAAATCTGGGCTTGTTCATTCCTCGATCAAAAGGAAATACCAGAGGATTTCTTACAGGTTCGAAAGGATCTGCTTGATGACTCAAATGCCGCGAAAGATGTTATGGATAAAGTCAAGAAGAAGCTGAAACTTCTTCTTAGAGAAGGATCTGCTCCATCACAATTTGCGTGGCCCAAAGATAGCAATATTCCTGAGCCATCTGTTGTGCTGGCCACGGTTGTTGAATTGATGAAATTCCACCGAAGCGTGATGCGCCACAATTTCAGCAAACTTGAGTCCACCTCGAATGATTCCCTCACGAGCTCTTCTACTCCCGATGAAAAGACACAGTCAGACATGGGCGCCGAAAGCCCTGAGATATCTAATATCCAGGGACGTTGGTGTGCGGGAGAGGACCCACGTCTTTTCAAGGAGCGATGGGAAAAACTTTTTGCAGAGTTCTGTGACACGGAGAAGGTTGACCCGAGTAAGCTATCGGAACTTTACGATAGCATGAAATTCGATGCTTTGCATAATCGACAGTTCCTGGAATGGGTTTTCATGCCACCAGACAATGATCGTGACGACGATGACCGGAGTAGCGTCAAGGGCAAGAGTTCATCCAAATCTGACTCGGCTTCTGACGGAAAGGCTGGATCGGATGTGTCTACTGACAAAGAGAAGTCTGACGAACGAGAAGGCTCCGGTCACACCTTTGCTCATCGCCTTGGACTGAAGAAGCGACTCCATGTACCGGAATCGTTGCCGCACCTCCATGCACTTGATGATTCCTACGACCATTACTTTAAGCTTTTCCCGGGCTCGAACTCGAGTAAATGCAAGATGGATGAACGCCTGTCCAAGCTTAGAGAGCTCTACAAGTTGGCAAAGGTGCTATTTGACTATGTGACACCTCAGGAATACGGTATTACCGACAGCGAGAAGCTGGAGATTGGCCTTCTCACCTCTCTTCCTCTGTTACAAGAAATCGTCCGTGATCTTGAAGAAGTGCAGGCATCACCAGACGCGAAATCATTTTTCTACTTCACCAAGGAATCCCACATTTACACGCTCATGAACTGCATTCTGGAAGGCGGGATTCAGACCAAGATTGCCCGCAGTGCGATCCCCGAACTGGATTATCTTTCTCAGATTTGTTTCGAGTTATATGAGGCTCGAGATAGCGAATCAGAAGTTAACAACTACTCTATTCGGATTTCAATCAGTCCCGGTTGTCATGCCTTTGATCCACTTGATGTGCAACTGGACTCTCGGCACGCCATCGGATGTGCCCCACGACGCAGTCTGACCGCACATCAGGACTGGAAGGAAGTGATTGAGACATTGAAGGCGAAGTTCGACACGTAAGTATTTCCTTCTCACTTTGTTAAGGGGCCTTTGCTAATTGTCTCTAGGGTCAAACTTCCCAAGTCATTCATTGCTGTCAACCTGAGTGACAAACACATTGCTCCGCAGGCTGAGGCCGAGGACCACGAGAGTCCATCGCAGTCTGCCTGACACTCTGTTTAGGTTATTGTACCGGGAGAATTGTACGTTTATGTGATAATGTACGTCTTCAATTCTTATCGGTTGGATATAGAGTTGGTAGATATTGTTAGACTGTATTACTACGTGTCTCTATGCTTGACGCCCAATTGTACCAGTGTGCATTTGAAAATATAATGTAGTGTAGTAGTACCAGTATTAAGATACAACTGATATATAAATTAACAGAACAGTCTTCTGTTAATTCGAATCAATAGTTAAATAAGCATCTGTACTCTATACTCTCAGAGTACGTATGAATGAATCATCCTCAGCCCCCACCGCGGATGTTGAGGGTTTAGGGCAGCCCCGCGCTTATCAAACTTCACATGGGATAGTTCAACTAGCTTACTTACTTCCTTTGCAACTCAATCCCGACATTCAGGGTAGCTCAGGCTCACCAATATGGCCACTGATACCGAACCGAGAACTGATATTTCTTCAGTTGAAGGAAGTACCTTCAAATGGAGCGTCGACAACGAAGAAGACCAGGTGGAATTGAACGATATCATCTGCGTGGTACCAAAGGAATCAGGCCACCGAGTCCTATTTCAGAAGCATGAAAACACCAACGGGGACATTTCCACTCAACTGAAATATGTTGACATCTCCTCAATCCCACCGAGTCTAACTCCATTCTGGACAGATATCCCGGTATACCTCCAGGGACCGGAACCAATTCAAGTGGTGATATCCACACGTTCCGGCACAGGAGCAGCACAAACAATCTTTACCACCCTCGTGAAACCATTCCTAGAAGGTCTTAATTTGAAGTACTCAATTTACGAAACGAAATCAGCGCAGACAATCACCGAATTATCACAGTCAAAATTCCTCCCATATGCTTCTACAAGCACAAATTCCACCCCGCAAACTATCCTCCTCCTTTCCGGAGACGGAGGCCTAGTCGATATACTTGATATATTTTATCGAAATGAGAAGAAAATCAACGTCGAGCCTAATATCGCTCTTATCCCGTGTGGAACTGGAAATGCCATGGCCAGCTCGATAGGACTTCGATCTGGACCGGTCTCTGGTTTGAAGACTCTACTTCGAGGGAGATCGCGGAAATTACCGACTTTTACGGTGAAATTTTCTGCTGGTAGTCAACTTGTTGTTAACGAGGGAAATGATCGTGTACCCATCAATGCAGATGCAGAGGCAGATACTAATGCAAATGCAAATGCCGACGAAACAACGCATACGATGTACGGTGCTGTTGTTGCAAGTTGGGGATTACATGCTGCATTAGTAGCAGATAGTGACACGACCAAATATCGAGAATTCGGATCTGAACGGTTCCAAATGGCAGCGAAAGAACTCCTTCATCCGTCTGATGGATCCGAGTCTCATCGATTCCGGGGCAAGATTACTTTCATACCCGTGTCTGGTTCGAGTACTACTGCCACTGCCACTGCCACTGCTACTTCCATTGGAGTTGGTAATATAAGGAGAATCCCCGAGGAAGAACATATGTATGTTCTGACTACAATGGTACCGCGTTTAGAGAAGGATTTTGTTATATCGCCTTCTTCGGAGGTTTTATCGGGGGATTTGCGGTTATTGCGGTTTGGACCTCTTTCACCGGACGATGCGATGAGGCTTATGACTTTGGCTTATCAAGGGGGTGGGCATGTGAAGGAGAAGGGAGTTCTTTATGAAGAGGTCCAAATGGTTCGGATTGAATTTGACGAAGAAGAGGAACGGTGGAGACGAGTCTGTGTTGATGGGAAGATTGTGGCTGTGGAGAAGGGGGGATGGATGGAGATTAGAAAGGGAGGAAGTGTGTTGAATATTGTCAGTTAGTATCAGACACTACAATCACTCTTAGAATCTACCCTTATTAAATCAATAATAGTCTGATTATATTGAATATTGTTGTTCTATTGCAGTTTTATAGTTGAATTGCCGAAAGGGGCTCATCACGAGATCGTCACGAGCCCCGACTCTTCCGTCTTCAACTCTTCCTCTTCCCTTCCCCCCCCCGCCTTCTTTTGTATTTGATGCTGGGTTCTGCTGTTTTTACCATGGAAAGATATTTGTGGTATCAACTAAATACTTTCGATGCTAATTACCCCTCGAACTTATTTAGCCTCACAAACTTCTCAAGCGCCTCGCGCTGAAGGCCCATCCCGCTTTCATACACTCGCGGGCTGGCGCCAGAGTCAAACAGTCCAGAAAGACTCCGAAATGCTTTTGGTCCATCAAGTTGGCAGTGTACGTGTCGGGGAAATCGCTAGGTGAGTTTTAGTCCCAGTATCAGCAATATTAGTCGTCTTATAATCTCCGAACTATTCTGCGTGTGACTGCGGAGTGCGGAGAAGTGCCAAGTGCGACAAGCATAATCCCCCCTACTGAATCAGCTAGACCAACCCGGATTGAAACCACGCTAATATAATGGAAAATCTTCAGGTACACTCTCACATATACACCGGCATCAGATCCAATCCTTCCGATCCCTTCAGAACTTCAAGTCCGAGTCAGGAATACCTCCGCAATCCCCCTCCGAGCCGCGTATCTCCATGGCCCTTATACCTTATATGCAGCATGCTACCCATCGAACTTTGACCCAAATTCCAAATACACCGAGCAAGATACACAAGGCGTGCCTCAGTTCGAACCATATCTGAAAGCCGGTGGGAACTGGGATGCAACAATCAAGATCCCGACGCATTTTGGGAATTCACAGACTGGTCAGATTGGACCTGGACATGATGCAAGCGTGACTTGGACCATTGAGATCGTGTCGCAAGTGGTATTTTCAAGTAGTGCCGTGGTTCATTTTGAGTTACTGGTCGGTCGAGATGCGAAGTCCATGGAGTTTTTCTCTAGTGGTGGATCATCTACGGCGAGTCTGGGTCCTCCGGGGAAATTCCATGAATTTTGGTCCCCAGCATCACGGGGTGAGCAAGTGATTGCTACCAAGGGAGTTTATTCACAATCAATCACGTTGCGAATTGATGATACGAACAGTCTATGGAATAGTCCTTCGTTGCCGCAGTCTCAACCAGACCAGCCAGCCCAGCCAACGAATGAAGTTACGGATATAACAACTGGACTGCAGCAGCAAGAACTTGATCATCAGAGTCAACCTCAACCTCAAACACCCACTATCAAAACACCGAAGAAGAAAATTCACTTGGTGGTTCTGACACATGGGCTGCATAGTAATCTTGGGGCCGATATGCTCTATCTTAAAGAGAGCATCGATGCTGTTGTCAATAAAGATACGTCCGAAGACAGTGAACAGGTCATTGTTCGGGGATTCTCTGGCAATGCCGTTCGTACTGAGCGTGGAATTCAGTATCTTGGAAAACGTCTGGCAAAATACGTCTTGCTCATGACATACCCAGACCAACCATACTTCCCATTGAAGAACTCCAAGTCAAACCCATTGACTCGTCCCTTCAGTGCTCGTAAGGAACAGGCCAAGCCTTCCTCGGGGCCTCACTCACAGCCTGAGACTCGCGATGGTCCCGAAGAGGAAGACCACGCTTATCAGATCACCAGTATAAGTTTTATCGGACATTCGCTCGGCGGATTAATCCAAACGTACGCCATTGCCTATATTCAGAAACATTCGCCCGAATTCTTCAACCGAATTCAACCGGTCAATTTCATCGCACTGGCAACGCCATTCTTAGGACTCAGCAATGAAAATCCCATGTATGTTCGATTTGCTCTAGATCTGGGCCTTGTTGGACGAACAGGTCAAGATCTGGGATTGAGTTGGACAGCGCCTAAGGTGCGAAGTGGCTGGGGTGCTATCATTGGTGGTCGAGGGGATTCAGCTAAAGATCAAGCGCCATCGGACCCCGGCGCTAAACCGCTATTACGGATTCTGCCCTGTGGCCCTGCCCATGAAGTCCTTCATAAATTTCACCATCGAACGGTCTATTCGAATGTTGTTAATGATGGAATTGTTCCGCTCCGAACTTCCTGTCTTCTATTTCTCGATTGGCGAGGTCTTGATCGGGTTGAAAAGGCAAGACGAGGTAATGGGATAGTGGGAACTATGGCGGAATGGGGCTGGGCCGAACTCACTGGAGCGAATTCCAAGTCCTCCAAGACGGCACGATCTGGTGATATCCCAGAGTCCAGCGGGGGCGAGGGTGCATTTGCGCCAACACTACAAGGTCAAGAATCAGTTGGCGTCGAGAGTGAGAATTCGTCCCCAAACCCAGAGCAGTTTCTCACGCAACGTCGACCTTCTCATCAAAGCAGTGCAATGGAATCAGGTCACAAAGAGAACTCTGTCTCTGAGAACTCCGGCCCGAATTCAGGTCCCTTGAGCAGTTTCCTATCTCTATTCCGACCTAAAGAAACGAAACCAGAGGTGAAACATAGCACAGGGGGGAAACACGCGAAGATCTACAAACGCAGCCAAACACTCGCGAATCTCGATACGCATGAGTCACCGGCACCTGTTCGTGGTAATTCAATATACGAAGAGGAAGAAGGCGTATACACGCCGCCGAAAACAACCTTCTTCGAGTCCGCGGGAGATCTACTTATGCCGCCATTACCACCCAGCGAATTCATATTCGACCCAGCAGCTCGATCAAGAACAATTTTCCATGACCGGATCTACCACCCTGATGATATTCCCCCTCCAATGCCAGAGAAACGACGCACGGTGGCGTTTGGCTCGATGCCGAATAAGAATTCCAAGACCGTTCCTCCTGGTCAACAATCTTCTAGTTCTGGACAGCCTCAAACTGGCGAGAGTGGACTCAAGGTTGAAGAGAAAATCGCACGGGCTTATCATCGAGATTTATCCTGGCGTAAAGTCTTGGTTCGTCTTGAGCCAGATGCGCATAATAATATCATTGTGCGGAGAATGTTCACTAATGCGTATGGATGGCCTGTGGTGAAGCACCTTGTCGACACGCATTTTGGCCCATCTTCTATCACCGAAGACGACACCTTCAATCGCGATTCTGACCGGGCGAAGTCCCCTAATGTTGGACCTACCAGTTCAGGCGATGAAGTGGAAGGGCAATGTGAAGACAGCCGACATAACGAGTATAATGAGCACAGCAAAGCCACCCCAGTTCAAAGTGATGCTGGAAATGGACCTGAAGGCTCAGGTCCAGGTTCGGGCCCAGCTGAACCATTCCCAGATAATGAATCACAAAAGACCGTCAGCACGCACGGTCGTACTCATTCCCATTACACGGATGTGTCTCGACAGGACTCCGCGCGTTGGACAGACCGACAGGTCGATGAAGATGACGAGTATGAATCCGGTTTAGATGAAGAGAACGATGCTGGGTATCGCTGGTCGCCTGCACTCCGAGGAACTTGAACTTGAACAGTATAAATGTATATACATAGATCCGGACATAATGTAAACATATACACTCAACCAACTGTACTTGGAGTAACTAATACTCCAAAGTCCCCTGAATATAACTCCAAAACTCCTCAACAATCTCCTTCTGTCCACTTGGTGCCCCCCGAACAGCAAGATACTTCCTCCCATCCAATTTAGTCTCCCAACCCCCAGGATTTCCATCAACAATAATTCCACCAGCCTCAGTAAGAATAACCCATCCAGCACAAACATCCCATTCCCAACAACCCCCTTCCCAATAAACATCCATCGTCCCCTCGGCAACAGCACAAATATTCAACGCAGCAGACCCCAAACTCCGAAACGATCTAACCATCGCACCACCATTCTCCTTCGAACTCCCCAACTTCTCAAAAGTCTTCACCTTCGTCTCCCAATTCTTCCCCGCCCGATCAGACCCCCACTCAATACTAACCAACGCATTCGAAAGACCCTGCAATGGTTCCGGCTGGGGCTGTTTGAGAGGGAGACGAACTTTATTCTTGTAGGCTCCTTGTCCTTTTATCGCGGTGTAGATGGTATTGCTCGATGGGTTGTAAACGACTCCTACCATGGGAATCCGGTCTATCGCGAAGCCGAGGGATACACAGGCGTGTGGGAAATTGTGGATAAAGTTGACTGTTCCGTCTATTGGGTCAATTATGAAGGTTGGCTTGTTTGTAAGAGGGGATTCGGGGGTGTAGGTTTCTTCGCCGTGGAAACTGATAATCAAGTTAGTATATACTGCACAATATGTACTATGTTGGGGTGGAGTAGGTGGGGTAGGTGGATGTGTAGATTCATACGCGTAGTCGGGGTATTTCTCCTTCAAAGAGGTTGAGATCATGTTCTCGACGGCGCGGTCATATTGAGTTACTAGATCAGCACCTATATCATGTTAATTAGCTGATGGTGGAAGCGGTGGAAGTGGAGGAGGGGCATACTGTTCTTCTTTGATCCAGGGTCATTTATTTCCGGAAGGGCATTGTTGATGATTTCGCCTGCTTTGTATGCGAGGTCCACGAGAGTATCGTGAATTTCATTCAAATTGGGAGTGGCCATGGTGGAAAGTAGTTCAATGTTGGTGAAGAACGAAGAAAAGAGGAGGGAATAGTATAAAATGAGGTTGAAGTGGGGGAAGCACATGATCTACACACATTATCAGCAAAGTAGAGCATAATTGGGCATTACAGTTAATTATATCATTTGATAATTAGCTAGATTAATTCGATTGAATATGTTTATACCATTTATACAATTTCATCAATTAAAATCAACAAACAATTGAAGAATACTGCAAAATACAATGACGTCGTCCCCCACTTCGACTTTTTGGCAGAAAAAAAAAACGACGCCGCCTTTTCAACTTCGACTTCCCTCGAACACTTCAACCTTTGAAAGATGCCGACGGAATTGGAAGAGGTGTGTACTATATTGTTGAATACTACTGCATTCATTTGATTATACTGACACTTTTAAGTTGGTGGAATTCCTCCACCATGGAAATACCCAGATTCGCCAGATTGGTAAGCCAGTCATGAATATATCCTGATATACTCTAGAGACATGCAGCATATACTGAGACCTATTAGCCTGCGAGAATCTTGTCGGTTTTTCCTCTGCAGAGCCTAATCTGTTCAAACGCCAGCAATTACTCCCCGTTCGAGACTTGAAACTCCTCGCCCGCGACTATACCGTGCGTCGTCCACTGCCCCGCGCAGCTCGAATCGATGATACTGATACCTCGACAGCCTATTGCGAAGAATGCCTTGACGATTTTGATCAATTTATCCAGTGATGAGGAGGTTCTGAAGTGTTTGGCTGAAGATGACGATTTTATCGAGACTCTACTCTTCAAACTGACGGTATGCTACTACAGTCCACTTAGCCCTTTGATACCACCGCATGTTGATTCTAACTGCCGAGAAGAGTGTTAAAGAACCCAATGCCGATGAATTCGCCACTCTCATAGCCAACCTTGCCAAATCCGAGGCCCTTCAAAAGTTACTCACCTTGAAACGACGCGTACCCGAATCTGTTTCCACCTCAGCCAATGCCATCGATCAATTGATGGACTGCTTTGTGAAAGGTGCTGAGGGCGGTCTCAACAAGCATGCCAACTTCGACTATCTATCCTATCTTTTCGCCGATCTTTCTCAAACCGAGGCAGGACGCAATTACTTCACCACCCGTCAAGAGTACGACGGAGTTGTGCCCATTACCAAATTGACTGTTTTCACAGAACACAAGAGTGACATTCGTCGTAAAGGTGTAGCCTCCACCATCAAGAATGTCGCTTTTGATGTCCCCTCTCACCCAATGCTCTTCGATGAGGATGCCGCCAACCTCTTGCCATACCTTTTGTTGCCTATCACCGGGCCTGAGGAGTACTCTGATGAGGATATGATGGACATGTTGCCCGATCTCCAGCTTCTACCCCCGGATAAAAAGCGAGATAGCGATCCTACTATCATCGCTACTCATGTTGAGACTCTTTTGCTCTTAACCACCACTCGCGAAGGTCGGGACTTGATGCGCAGGGTAAAGGTTTACCCGGTGATTCGGGAATGTCATCTTCACGTGGAAGATGAAGGTGTGAAAGAGGCTTGTGATCGACTTGTTCAAGTTATCATGCGTGATGAGGAGGGTGAAGGGGCAAAGACTGAGGCTGGTATTGCCAATGCACGGGCACAGATTGAGGCGCCTAAAGTGGATGAGGATAAACAGGTGACTGAATTGTTCTAGTTTGACCTACTATCTACCATCTACTCACCGATACACTCAATATACTCATTTACTACCATTTATCCCATTTGTCTCATGTAAATGGCGGGTCTGTGACTTAACATATTTGAAAATCTAGGTAGCATAACCTTCTCCTGGTTTTAGGGCTAGCTACAGTGCCGTGACATTAGTTTGAAACTACGGTAGGTATCCTGCTTTCTGCCGGTTTCCCTGACACGTTAAAAACACGGGGAATTAAAGTACAAACAGAAGGCGGTATGTCAATTCCTACAACAGATAAACTCAAACTTATGCTACAAGTACAGTACAGTTCTGGAGTTGGCAACCACAACTTATTCTGTATACAATGGTGACGTACTAGGTACAGTATACATCCATGTTTACTACCATGGTATGGTATGGATTCTACCGGGTTAAAGTATCATGTGATTATATTGTGAAGTTCATAAGTTTTGGATCAATTGCATTTCTCGATCTCAGATATGCTGTATTTGACTGTGAGAATGCCGGTAAAAGAACAACCATTTGACATCTGCACTGGAGGTCATCAAGTCATGACAACCCCAACCCGATTATCGCCGCACATACAGGGCATTCAGTAGGGCGAGCACCACCATTCTCGCCCACTCCCGTACTAATCTCGTGCTTGGTC